>Ga0194132_10009759_pt1 | contig 13050 bp, 12 predicted proteins | sample TA2KigOf80mmetaG_FD_148612 | JGI IMG/M metagenome (GOLD analysis project Ga0194132, IMG submission 148612) | Freshwater microbial communities from Lake Tanganyika, Tanzania - TA2015054 Kigoma Offshore 80m | ecosystem: Environmental > Aquatic > Freshwater > Lake | place: Tanzania: Lake... | reverse complement strand
ACAACCGGCGTATCCTGGAGCCCATCGGCAACATCCCGCCGGCCGAAGCCGAGGAACGCTACTACGCCATGGCAGACCAACCTGCCATGGCCGCGTGACTCAAACGACAATGCCTCCGGGAAACCCGGCGCGGTTCAACCCGGACACGGGCTTGACCCTTTCGAGTGTGTGAACTATTAGCGCCAAGCCCGGCGGCCAACGGTGCGCGAACAAGCACCGCCGAAGGGTCGAGCTTGTGGGGAGGATGCTGGCGATGGCCGATCCCGCGGCGTCGTTGCGGGCCTGCGACACCATGGTGAAGCTGTTGCTGCGCAACGCGGAAACCCGCGCGCAGCACACCGCCTACCGGGAAAAGGACTACGGCATCTGGCAGTCCTGGACCTGGCGCCAAGCGGCCGACGAGGTGCGCGCCTTTGCCTGCGGGCTGGCGGCGCTGGGCCTGCGGCGCGGCGACAAGGTGGCGCTGATCGGCAGCAACCGGCCGCAGCTCTATTGGGCGTTCGATGCGCTGCAGAGTTTCGGCGGCGTGGCGGTGCCGCTCTACGCCGATTCGGTCGCAGAGGAAATGCGCTTTGTGCTGGAACATGCCGAGGCGCGGTTCGCCATCTGCGAAGACCAAGAGCAGGTCGACAAGGTGCTGTCGCAGAAGCCGCACCTGCCCAACCTGGCCGCCATCGTCTACTGCAACCTGCGCGGCCTTCGCCATTACGACCAGGCATTCCTGCACGACCTGGTGACCGTGCAGCGGCAGGGCCGCGACTACGACAAGCAGCATCCCGGGGCGTTCGATGCCGCGGTCGCCCAAGGCAAGGGCAACGATGTCGGCCTGATCGCCTACACCTCCGGCACCACCGGCAATCCCAAGGGCGTGATGCTGACCTATGACGGCATGATCCGCAGCGCCCGGCTGTCCTGCGCGGCCGAAGGCGTGCGCGAGGACGAGGAGATGCTGGCTTATCTGCCGCTGGCCTGGGCGGGCGATCATTTCTTTTCGGTGGCGCAGCACCACTGGGCGGGCTTCGCGCTCAACTGCCCGGAAAGCTCCGACACCGTGATGCTCGACCTCAAGGATATCGGGCCCACCCATTTCATCGCCCCGCCGCCGATCTTCGAGAGCTTTCTCACTCAGATCCATGTGCGCATTGCCGATGCCGGCTGGCTGAAACGCAAGGCGTTCGAGTATTTCCTGGCCGTGGCCGGCCGCAGCGGCGTGGCGCTGCTGGAGGGCCGGCCGGTCGGCCCGCTCGACCGACTCTGGCTGGCGCTGGGCGAGTTCACGATCTATGGCCCGCTGAAAAGCAATCTGGGTCTGAGCCGCATCCGCCGCGCCTATACCGGCGGGGCGTCGCTGGGCGACGAGGTGTTCGACTTCTATCGCGGCATCGGCATCAATCTGAAACAGCTCTACGGCCAGACCGAGTGCTTCGCCTATTGCACGTTGCAGCGCGACGGCGACGTACGCTCGGACACCGTCGGCCCGCCTTGCCCGGAAGTGGAGATCAGGATCGCCAACGATGGCGAGGTGCTGTACCGCAGCCCAGGCAATTTCGTCGGCTACTACAAGCAGGACAACCTGACCCGCGAGGCGCTGGAGCCCGACGGCTGGGTGCATACGGGCGATGCCGGCTTCGTCGATGAGCGCGGCCATGTGAAGATCATCGATCGCGCCAAGGATGTCGGCAAGCTCAAGGACGGAACGCTGTTCGCGCCGCAGTATATCGAGAACAAGCTGAAATTCTTCTCCTACGTGAAGGAAGCGGTGGCACATGGCCTGGATCGCGAGTTCGTCGGCTGTTTCGTCATCATCGACTTGCAGGCGGTCGGCAACTGGGCGGAGAAGCAAGGGCTGACCTATGCCAGCTATCAGCACCTGGCGTCGCTGGCGCCGGTGCGAGAGCTGATCAAGGGCTGTATCGAACAGGTCAACCGCGCGCTGGCCAAGGACCGCGCGCTGGTCGGTTCGCAGATCAAGCGCTTCCTGCTGCTGCACAAGGAACTGGATGCCGACGACGGCGAGTTGACGCGGACCCGCAAGGTGCGTCGGCGGATCATCGCCGAACGCTACAAGCCGCTGATCGACGCCCTCTATTCCGGCGCTCGGCAGGCCAGCGTGGAAAGCCAGGTGCGGTTCGAGGACGGCCGGGTCGGCTTGCTGCATGCCGACCTGGAAGTCAGCGACGCCAAGACCTTCCCGGCGGCCGGCGCCGACACGGCGCCGCTTGGCAAGGCGGCCTAGCGATGGCGGGTCGACGCCAGTTCGGCGAGGTCATCCTCAGCGTCGAGAATATCGGCCTGTCGTTCGGCGCGGTGCAGGCGCTGTCCGGCGTTAGCCTTGAGGTGCGCAAGGGGCAGATCTTCTCGATCATCGGCCCGAACGGCGCCGGCAAGACCTCGCTGCTCAACTGCATCAACGGCGTCTATCACCCGCAGCAAGGCCAGATCAGCTTCAAGGGCCAGATGCGCGCCCGCATGGAGCCGCACCAGGCGGCGGCGCAAGGCATTGCCCGCACCTTCCAGAACGTCGCGCTGTTTCGCGGCATGAGCACGCTCGACAACATCATGACCGGGCGCAATCTGAAGATGCGCCGCGGCTTCCTGTGGAAGGCCCTGTGGTGGGGGCCGGCCGAGCGCGAGGAACTGGCACATCGCGCGCAAGTCGAGAGGGTGATCGACTTCCTCGAGATCGAAGCGATCCGCAAGACCCCGGTCGGCCGCCTGCCCTATGGTCTGCAAAAGCGCGTCGAGCTGGGCCGCGCGTTGGCGGCGGAACCGGAGATGTTGCTGCTGGACGAGCCGATGGCCGGCATGAACCTGGAGGAGAAGCAGGACATGTGCCGGTTCATCCTGGATGTCAACGACGAGTTCGGCACGACGATCTGCCTGATCGAGCACGACATGGGCGTGGTGATGGATCTGTCGGATCACGTCGTGGTGCTGGACTATGGCCGGAAGATCGCCGACGGCCCGCCTGAGCAGGTGCGCCGCGACCCGCGGGTGATCGACGCCTATCTCGGCGCCGCCCACTAGGAGCAAGCCCCCGACATGCTGGAAATGATCTATCTCGATCCGCTGTTCGCCATCGAGGTGGTGGTGAGCGGCCTGCTCTCGGGCATCATGTATTCCCTGGTGGCGCTCGGCTTCGCGCTGATCTTCAAGGCTTCCGGCATCTTCAATTTCGCGCAAGGCGCCTTCGTGCTGTTCGCGGCGCTGACGCTGGTCAGCCTGATCGAGGGCGCCTTGTTCGGCGTGAAGCTGCCCCTGCTGCTGGCGGCGGCGGTGACGCTTGTCATCATGGTGGTCTATGGCATGGCGGTCGAACGGCTGGTGCTGCGGCCGCTGATCAACCAGTCGCTCATCATCCTCTTCATGGCCACCATCGGCCTCAACTTCTTCACCGAGGGCTTCGCGCAGATGCTGTGGGGGGCGCAGGTCAAGCGGCTCGATCTCGGCATTCCGGAAAAGCCGTGGGAAGGCCTGCGCCTGGCCACCGGCATTACGCTCAGCGTGTTCGAACTGGTGGCGGCGGCGATTGCCGGCGTGCTGGTACTGGGCTTGACGCTGTTCTTCAGCAAGACCACGACCGGCCGCGCGCTGCGCGCGGTGTCGGACGACAATCAGGCGGCGATGTCGGTCGGCATCCCGCTGCAGCATATCTGGGCGGTGGTCTGGGCGGTGGCCGGCATCATCGCGCTGGTGGCGGGCATGCTGTGGGGGGCCAAGTTGGGGGTGCAGTTCAGCCTGTCGCTGCTGGCGCTGAAGGCGTTGCCGGTGCTGATCATCGGCGGCTTCGATTCGATCGTCGGCGTGATCGTGGCCGGCCTGATCGTCGGCGCCTCCGAGAAGTTCGCGGAAGTCTTCGTCGGGCCGTATTTCGGTGGCGCGATCGAGAACTGGTTCCCCTACGTGCTGGCCACCGTCGTGCTGCTGATCAAGCCGCAAGGCCTGTTCGGCGAGAAGATCATCGAGCGGGTATAGGCCATGATTTACCGCGAGTCCGGGCAGTTTAAGACCAGCTACGCCGCCGACCAGGCGATGTTTCCGATCCGCCAGGATCGGATTTTCATCGCCCTGCTGCTGGTGGCGGCGGTGGCGGTGGTGCCGGTGGTGGTCAGCGAATACGCTATCCGCTCGATCCTGATGCCGTTCCTGATCCTGTCGATCGCCGCCATCGGCCTCAACCTGCTGCTAGGCTATTGCGGGCTGATTTCGCTCGGCACCGCCGCGTTCATGGCGGTCGGCGCCTTCTCGGCCTACAAGCTGGCGACCGGCATTCCGGACCTGCCGATCGTTCTCAACTTCATCCTGGCCGGGCTCGTTACCGCGGTCGTGGGCATGGCCTTTGGCCTGCCTTCCTTGCGCATCAAGGGATTCTACCTGGCGGTCACCACCCTCGCCGCGCACTTCTTCGTCGAATGGACGATCACCAAGTTCGGCTGGTTCACCAATTACAGCCCGTCCGGCGTGATTTCCGCGCCGCCATTGGACGTCTTTGGCATCGCGATCGACAGTACGACGGAGAAATACTGGTTCGTGCTGGCCTGGGTTCTGGTGTTGGCGGTGCTGGCCAAGAACCTGGTGCGCAGTTCGGTCGGTCGGGCCTGGATGGCGGTGCGCGACATGGACGTGGCGGCCGCGGTGATCGGCGTGCCGATCCTCAAGACCAAGCTGCTGGCCTTCGCCGTCAGTTCGTTCTATTGCGGCATCGCCGGCGCGCTTTATGTGTTCGCCTATATCGGCACCGTCGAGCCGCAGGCCTTCGATCTCAATCGCGCCTTCCAGGTGCTATTCATGGTGATCATCGGCGGGCTGGGCAGCATTCTGGGCTCGTTCTTCGGCGCTGCCTTCATTGTGACCCTGCCGATCTTCATCACCCTGGCGGCGGCGCCGTTCGGCGGGCAGATCCCGGCCGAGGTGCTGTCCAATCTGGAACTCATCATCTTCGGCATCCTGATCGTGTTTTTCTTGATCGTCGAACCGCTCGGCCTTGCCCGCCTTTGGCAGATTGGCAAGGAGAAGCTGCGGCTTTGGCCCTTCCCCCATTGACGGGGACGTGACAGCGACGGCGTGGTGAGGGAATAGGTCCTGTGCTAGCCTGAATAGATCGGGAGCGCCGCCCCGTAGGGGGCGAAACGCCAGGGAGGAGTTGCAGATGGCATTACGAAAACTCGCTACGGCGCTGCTGGCCGCGGCGGCGCTTGGCCTGCCGGGGGCGGTCCAGGCGCAACAGAACGACGGCACGCAGTTCATGCTGGTCAACGCCTACTGGACCGGGCCGTTCGCGGCCGGCGGTTCGGCCTTCGGCGGCGGCATGATCGACTACTACCGCATGCTGAACGAGCGCGATGGCGGCATCAACGGCGTGAAGCTCAGCTGGGAGAAGTGCGAGACGCAATATCAGAACGACCGCATCGTCGAGTGCTACGAGCGCTTCAAGGGCCATAACGGCGGCTTGGCGCTGTTCCATCCGATGTCGACCGGCGGCGCCTACGCCGTGCTGGAACGGGCGCAGAAGGACCTGATCCCGGTCATCACCATCGGCTATGGCCGGACCGATGCCTCCGACGGTCGCGTGTTTCCCTACAAGTTCCCGATGCTGACCAACTACTGGAGCCAGAATACCGCCAAGATCCGCTTCATGGGCGCCCAGGAAGGCGGCATGGACAAGCTCAAGGGCAAGAAGATCGCCAACGTCTACCTGGAAAGCGCCTATGGCAAGGAAACCATTCCGGTGCTGGACGAACAGGCCAAGCGCTATGGCTTCAGCGTGCAGCATTTCGCCGTGGCCGCCCCGGGCCTGGACCAGAAGGCCGTGTGGCTGCAAATCGCCCGGCAGTTGCGGGCCGACTGGGTGATCCTGCGCGGCTGGGGGGTGATGAACCCGGCGGCGCTGAAAGAGGCCGAGCGCGTCGGCTTTGCGCGCGAGAAGATCGTCGGCGTGTGGTGGTCGGGCTCGGAGGAGGACGTGGTGCCGGCCGGCGATGCGGCCGAGGGCTATATTTCGGCCGCGTTCAACGGCTCCGGCACGCATTTTCCCGTCATCCAGGACGTGATCAAGCACGTCTATGACAAGGGCAACGGCGAGTTGCCGCGCGAGCGGCTGGGCCAGGTGTTCTACGCCCGCGCCATGGTCTGGGCGATCATCTCGGCGGAGGCCATCCGCGACGCGCAGGCGATGTTCGGCAAGCGGCCGGTCGTCGGCAAGGAAGTGCAGCAGGCGCTGGAGAAGTTCGCCATGACGCCCGAGCGCGTCAAGAAGCTGGGCGCCGAGGGCCTGGTCCCGCCGTTCTCGCTGTCCTGCAAGGATCATGAGGGTGGCGCCGCCGTGCGCTTCCAGCAATGGAAGGGCGGCAAGTGGGTGCCGATCGGCGATTGGGTCGCGGTCGACAAGGACATGGTCCGGCCGATGATCGAAGCCTCCGCCGCTGCCTATGCCAAGGAAAAGAGCCTGACCCCGCGTAGCTGCTGATCGCCGGGCACACGGGCTGAATGGCCCCCATCCGCTTGGCTTCGGCCAGCGGATGGGGGTTCGTTTGTCGCCAACATGAGCCAGCCATGACCACAGCCAGCCCCGCCGCCGAGGCCCAACCGGCCCTGCTCTCGGTCAACAACATCGAGGTGATCTACGACCACGTGATCCTGGTGCTGAAGGGGGTCTCGCTCAGCCTGCCGGAGGGCGGCGTGGTGGCGCTGCTGGGCGCCAATGGTGCCGGCAAGACCACCACCCTGAAGGCCATCTCCAACCTGCTGAAGACCGATCGCGGCGATGTCACCAAGGGCCAGATCCACTTCAAGGGCGAGCAGTCCAACGCGCTGTCCGCCGCCGACATGGTGAAGCGCGGCCTGGTGCAGGTGATGGAAGGCCGACACTGCTTCGGCCACCTGACGGTCGAGGAGAACCTGCTGACCGGCGCCTATACCCGCGGCGACGGCCGGGGCGCCATAAGCGCCGACCTCGAACTCGTCTACAAGTATTTCCCGCGCCTGAAAGAGCGTCGCGGCAGCCTGGCCGGCTATATTTCCGGCGGCGAGCAGCAGATGTGCGCGATCGGCCGGGCGTTGATGGCGCGGCCCAAGGTGATCTTGCTGGACGAGCCGTCCATGGGGCTGGCGCCGCAGCTGGTGGCGGAGATCTTCTCCATCGTCACGCGCCTCAACCGGGAAGAGAAGGTCAGCTTCCTGCTGGCCGAACAGAACGCGACGGTGGCTCTGAAGCACGCCGATTACGGCTATGTGCTGGAAAGCGGCCGCGTGGTCCTGGACGGGCCGGCCGGGCAATTGGCCGAGAATGCCGACGTCAAGGAATTCTACCTGGGCTTCTCCGGCGGCGGCCGGGTCAATTTCCGCGACACCAAGCATTACCGCCGGCGCAAGCGCTGGCTGGCCTAGGCCTGGAAGGGCGCAGGCCGGCGCCGCGGTCAAGGGTATGGGGCCAGGGCTTCCGTGCAAACCGCGCGCGCCGGTTCGATTCGAACGGAAATTGCCCTATCTTGGCCCGCCAGCGAGCAAGGGGGCGGGCATGGCGGCAGGCGAATACTACGATCGGCTGGAAACGCGCGCGCCCGAACTGCGCGAACGCGAACTGATGGCGGCGTTGCCCAAGCTGGTGGCGCATGCGCGCAAGAACGCGCCCTATTTTCGCCGCTTGCTGGCCAAGGCGAAGCCGAAGGAAATCGTCACGCGGGCGGCCTTGGCGCAGTTGCCGGTGACGCGCAAGTCGGACCTGTCGGCGACGCAGAAGCTGGACAAGCCATTTGGCGGCCTGAACGCCGCGCCGCTCACCAAGGTCAAGCACGTCTTCATGTCGCCGGGTCCGCTCTACGAGCCTGAGGGTTACGAGAAGGACGCCTCGCGCTTCGGTCGCGCGCTGTGGGCGGCGGGCGTCAGGCCGGGCGACATCATCCACAACACCTATTCCTACCACCTGACGCCGGCCGGCATGCTGGTCGAGACGGCGGCGCATGCCATCGGCTGCCCGGTGTTTCCGGCCGGCGTCGGCAATACCGAACTGCAATTGCAGGCGATCGCCGACATCCGCCCCACCTTCTATGCCGGCACGCCCAGCTTCCTGCGCATCCTGTTGGACAAGGGTCGCGAACTGGGCTTCGAGACGGGCAGCCTGAAGCGCGGTCTGGTGGGTGGCGAGGCGCTGCCGCCAAGCCTCAGACGCGAACTGTCGGAGCGCGGCGTCGATGTGCTGCAGGCCTATGGCACCGCCGATCTCGGCCTGATTGCCTACGAAAGCGCGGCCAAGGAAGGCATGATCTGCGACGAAGGCGTGATCGTGGAGATTGTCGAGCCGGGCGGCACCCAGCCGGTGGCCGACGGCGAGACGGGCGAGGTGGTGGTGACCACCTTCAACAAGGTCTATCCCTTGGTGCGTTTCGCCACGGGCGACCTGTCTGCCGTGCTGCCGGGGCAAAGTCCGTGCGGGCGAAGCAACATGCGCCTCCGCGGCTGGCTCGGCCGCGCCGACCAGTCGACCAAGGTCAGGGGCATGTTCGTGCATCCCGGCAACGTCGCCGAGCTGACCCGCCGGCATGCCGAGATCAAGAAGGCCCGCCTCGTCGTCCGTTCGCAAGACAATGTCGACCAGATGACCTTGCGCTGCGAGGTCGAGGGCGGCGACGAGGGCCTGCGCAATACCATCGCCGGCAGCGTGCAGACCGTCCTCAAACTGCGCGGCGCGGTGGAGTTGGTGGCGCCCGGCACGCTGCCCAACGACGGCAAGCTGATCGAGGACGCGCGCAGCTACAAGTAGCGGCTCAGCGTCCGGCCCGCTTGCGCATCAGCGCCGCCGTGGCCTGGGCCGCCGTATCGGCCGCGCCCGACAGCGCCACTGCCACGTTGGCGCGGTCCCGCGCATCGCGGTTCTGCGACAGCTTGAACTTGCCTTCCAGTCGCGTCGGCTCGATGGCGAAGGCCTGGATGCCGTTCAGCATGCGGCCGACATAGTCGTTCGGCAGCCCGGTCATGCTCCAGGGGCTGGGGCGGCCGGCTTCGTAGACGGCAACCATGCGCTGCAGCAGCGCCCTTGCCTCCGCCTCGTCGTCGATCAGCCGCGGCCGGCCATAGACATGCACGGCGGCGAAGTTCCAGGTCGGCACCGCGGGATGCGTGTCGTACCAGGCGGGCGAGACATAGGCGTGCGGGCCGGCGAACACCGCCAGCACTTCGGCCTCGGGTCGGAACTGCCGCCATTGCGGGTTGGCCTTCGCCATGTGGCCCAGGATGCGCGCGGGCGTGCCCGGCTCGTACAGCAGCGGCAGATGCGTGCCGAACGGCATGCCGCGCTCGTCCGTCGTCAGCAGCAGGGCGAAGCTGTTGGCCGCCATGAAACGCGCCAGCTCGCCGGCGTCGCTTTCGTGGAAATGCTTGGGTACGTACATGAGCCGCGCTAGAGCCGGCGCTGCAGCAGCATCTTCTTGGTCTCGGCGATCGCCTTGGCCGGATTGAGGCCCTTTGGGCAGGTCTTGGCGCAATTCATGATGGTGTGGCAGCGGTAGAGCCGGAACGGGTCTTCCAACTCGTCCAGCCGTTCGCCGGTGGTCTCGTCGCGGCTGTCGATCAGCCAGCGATAGGCCTGCAGCAGGACGGCGGGGCCCAGATAGCGGTCGCCGTTCCACCAGTAGCTGGGGCAGGCGGTGGAGCAGCAGGCGCACAGGATGCATTCGTAGAGGCCGTCCAGCTTTTTGCGGTCCGCGTGGCTTTGCAGCCGCTCGCGGTCCGGCGGCGCCGGCGACTTCGATTGCAGGTACGGCTTGATCGAGGCGTATTGCGCGTAGAAAGTCGAAAGATCGGGCACCAGGTCTTTGATCACCGGCAGGTGCGGCAGGGGATAGATCTTGACGTCGCCCGCGACGTCGTCGATCGCCCGGGTGCAGGCCAGCGTGTTGGTGCCGTCGATGTTCATGGCGCAGGACCCGCACACGCCCTCGCGACAGGAGCGCCGAAAAGTCAGCGTCGGGTCCGTCTCGTTCTTGATCTTGATCAGCGCGTCCAGGACCATTGACCCGCAACTGGCCAGATCGACCTCGTATGTATCGAGCTGCGGATTGCCGCCGCCATCGGGATCGTAGCGGTAGACCTGGAAGCGGCGCGGCTTGCTGGCGCCGGCGGGCGCGGGATGCGTCTTGCCCGCCGCGACCTTGGAATTGGCGGGGAGCTTGAACTCGGCCATCTGTCCTGCTCTCGGGGCTTCGGCGCGGATCCTAGTAGACGCGCGCCTTGGGCGGGAAATACTGCACGTCGTTGGTCAGCGTGTAGGTATGCACCGGGCGGTAGTCGAGCCGCACCTTGCCCCGGTCGTCGAGCCAGCTGAGCGTATGCTTCATCCAGTTCTCGTCGTCACGCTCGGTGAAGTCCTCGCGCGCATGCGCGCCGCGGCTCTCGGTGCGGGTGGCGGCGCCTTCCATCGAAACCACCGCCTGGCGGATCAGGTTGTCGAGTTCGAGCGTCTCCACCAGGTCCGAGTTCCAGATCAGGCCGCGGTCGCTGACCTTGATATCGGCCATGCGGCTCCACACCGTGCCGATCAGCTGTCGCCCTTCTTCCAGCACCTCGCCGCTGCGGAACACGGCGCAGTTGTTCTGCATGGTGCGCTGCATGTCGTCGCGGATGGCGGCGGTGGGCGAGCCGCCCTTGGCGTGGCGGAAGCGATCGAAGCGGGCCAGCGCGGCGTCGCTGACGGCAGCGGACAGGTCCTTGTGCGGCTTGCCCGTCTCCACCACCTGGGCGGCCTTGATGGCGGCGGCGCGGCCGAACACCACGAGGTCGATCAGCGAGTTCGAGCCCAGCCGGTTGGCGCCGTGCACGGAAACGCATGCCGCCTCGCCGACCGCCATCAGGCCCGGCACGATGCTGTCGGGGTTGCCGTCGGCGAGCGTCACCACCTCGCCCCAGTAATTGGTCGGCACGCCGCCCATGTTGTAGTGCACCGTCGGCAACACCGGCACCGGCTGGCGCGCGACGTCGACGCCGGCGAAGATGCGGGCCGATTCCGAGATGCCCGGCAGGCGCTCCTCGATCACCTTGGGGTCCAGGTGGTCGAGATGCAGCAGGATGTGGTCCTTTTTCGGTCCGCAGCCGCGGCCCTCGCGGATCTCGATGGTCATGGAGCGGCTGACCACGTCGCGGCTGGCCAGGTCCTTGGCCGAGGGCGCGTAGCGTTCCATGAAGCGCTCGCCCTCCGCGTTGACCAGGAACCCGCCTTCGCCCCGCACGCCCTCGGTGATCAGGCAGCCGGCGCCGTAGATGCCGGTGGGGTGAAACTGGATGAACTCCATGTCCTGCAGCGGCAGGCCGGCGCGCAGCACCATGCCATTGCCGTCGCCCGTGCAGGTATGCGCGGAGGTGCAGGAGAAATAGCAGCGGCCGTAGCCGCCGGTGGCCAGCACCGTCATGTGCGCGCGGAAGCGGTGGATGCTGCCGTCGGCCAGGTTCCAGGCCAGCACGCCCAGGCAGGCGCCGTCCTCGTCCAGCAGCAGGTCGAGCGCAAAATACTCGATGAAGAAGGCGGTGTCGTATTTCAGCGATTGCTGGTAGAGCGTGTGCAGGATGGCATGCCCGGTGCGGTCGGCGGCGGCGCAGGTGCGCTGCGCTGTGCCCTTGCCGAAATGCGTCGTCATGCCGCCGAAGGCGCGCTGGTAGATCTTGCCTTGCTCGGTGCGGCTGAACGGCACGCCCATGTGTTCAAGCTCGACCACCGCGGCCGGCGCCTCGCGGCACATGTATTCGATGGCGTCCTGGTCGCCCAGCCAGTCGGCGCCCTTGACCGTGTCGTACATGTGCCAGCGCCAGTCGTCCTCGCCCATGTTGCCAAGCGCGGCCGAGATGCCGCCTTGCGCTGCCACGGTATGGCTGCGGGTCGGGAACACCTTGCTGACGCAGGCGGTCTTCAGGCCGGCTTGCGCCATGCCCATGGCCGCGCGCAGGCCGGAGCCGCCGGCTCCCACCACCACGACGTCGAATTGATGCTCGGTGATCGGATAGGTTTCTGGCATCGGCTCAACCCCGGAAATGCAGCGACAGCACGGCAACCGCCGCGGCCAGCCCAACCCCGGCGCAGGCGAACACGTTCAGCACCAGCAAGGCGAGCTTGGCGCCGGGCGCGTGCACGTAATCCTCGATCACCACCTGCAGGCCGAGACGCAGGTGATAGAAGCCGCTCAGGACGAACAGCAGCAGCAGCACGGCGACCACCGGCGAGGCCACCCAGGCCTTGACTTGCGCATGCTCGGCGCCGGCCAGACCGGCAACCGACAGCGCGAACCAGACCGCGAGCGGCAGCAGGGCCAGCGCGCTCAGCCGCTGCTGCCACCAATGCTGGGTGCCGTCCTTGGCGGAGCCCAGGCCGCTTACCCGACCCAGCGCCGTGCGCAGGCTGTGTTCGCTCATTCTCCCAGTCCCATCGTGGCATAGCCCAGCACCCAGACGGCCAGCGTGACCGCCGCCGCGGCGATCACCGCCGCCCAGCCGCTCCTGGTCACACTCGGCAGGTCGAAGCCGTAGCCGGCGTCCCAGGCCAGATGCCGGATGCCGTTGAACAGGTGATAGAACAGCGCGCCGGTGAAACCGAACAGCAGCAGCCGGCCCAACCACGAGCCAACAAAGGCCTGCGCCGTGGCGAACGGGCCGGGGCCGGCGGCGGCGGCGATCAGCCACCAGGCGAGCAGCAGCGTGCCCAGGCCAAGCCCGACGCCGGTCACCCGATGCAGGATCGACAGGACCGAGGTGATCTGCGGCCGATAGATCTGCAGATGCGGGGATAGCGGGCGCTTGGCGGCCGGCATCGGGTGGGATCCTCAAGCGACGGGCGGCATGGCGGAAACGACGACGCGGATGACCCTCCCCACCCGCGCAACGTCCATCCTAGGCGGACCGCCTGTCAAGTCAACGCCGCCGCCTCTGGCGGCGAGAGGTTGGCGTGTACTGAGACGGTATTGACCTGACAGTAGGCCACCGCAGAACCGGGCGCGGACCGCAAGGGTCCGAGCGCCCGGTTCCGGTGGCCGAGCCGCTTTCGAGCGGGTTTGATGGCGTTGTCGAGACAAC
>Ga0194132_10009758_pt1 | contig 13050 bp, 11 predicted proteins | sample TA2KigOf80mmetaG_FD_148612 | JGI IMG/M metagenome (GOLD analysis project Ga0194132, IMG submission 148612) | Freshwater microbial communities from Lake Tanganyika, Tanzania - TA2015054 Kigoma Offshore 80m | ecosystem: Environmental > Aquatic > Freshwater > Lake | place: Tanzania: Lake... | reverse complement strand
TATGCGAACTTCATTGTGCGTGTGGCGAAGGTCGGTCCGCAGTGGCAGCAGGTGCTGAAACTGTCGGGCGATGTCGATCTCACGCGAACCCCGCCCTTCGCCAACGCCATCACGATTCGCTACCCGATCGCATCCATCGGTCGCACGGTGACAGGCGCGGCGTCCGCGCCGCTGCCCGAAGTCACCGAGATCAATGAGCTCGTCGCGAAGTTGCCCGTGGATCCCGGAGAGTTGCTCGATGTCGATGTCACGTTCTCAGGTCCGCTCGGCAAGGTCGATGGCAAGGATGTCCCGCTAAAAAGCAGCAAAAAGTTGGTCTTCGATCCTTCAGCGATCGACGCAAAAAGGATTCAGCAGGGGATCCAGAATATTCCCGAGGTCATCGACGGCTTCAAGAAGTTGTTTGGCGGTTGATCGCTCCCAATGGCGCCGCACAGGGCGCGGCGATCGCCGAGTGATCACATCGGCTTTTCAGCAGCGGTCTGGTCGTAGATCTCGAGCAGTTTGGACTTGTCGAAGATCAACTCGGCACGGGTGAGCCCAGTCACCTCATAGTGCGGGGTCAGTTCGATCGCATCCACGGGGCATGCTTCTTCGCACATGCCGCAGTAGATGCAGCGGAGCTCATCGATGTCGAACTGTTTCGGATACTTCTCGCGGTCCTCCCACGGGCTCTCCTCCGCGACGATGTGAATGCAGTTGGCTGGACAGGCTGTCGCACACATGAAACAAGCGACGCACCGCACGCGTCCATCCTCGTCCTTGTTCAGTCGGTGGACCCCGCGGAATGTCGGGCGGAACTGACCACCCTGCTCGACCGGGCGATCATCGCGTTTCTGCTCGGGATACTGCACGACCCAGATGTTCTTCTGATTGCTCCCGTTGCGCCCAAAGTTCTCGACGAAGTGGCGCATGGTCGTGCCGAGCCCCTTGATGATGCTGGGCACGAACAGATTCTCGCCGCGTGAGAGCGGCTTGGGCGTGACATCGACGATCTGGTCGTCAGGGATTGGCATGGCGGTGGGAAGGATAGCCGCGCTGCGCCGTGAGAAGCCATCACTACCATCGCGCGCATGGATACCGAAGGATCTCCTCGCAAGTCATCGCCGAGCGGCGGCCAGGGTGAGGATGTGCGCGTTGGGTGGCGAATGGCCGGTCTCGCGTGGCGTTTCACCACCGAAGTGATCGCTGGTGCAGTACTCGGATGGCTCGTTGGATCGTGGTTGGGTGACACGAATATGGGGGCGTTGATCGGCACAGGCGTCGGGCTGGCGGTCGCCATGTACAGCCTGTTGCGCGGAGCGCTCAAGTTGAACGCCTCGCTCGATCGTCTCGGCGGGGGGCGTTCATCCAGCAAGGGCACCGCGAACGGTTTCGTGGGCACTTCAAATCGCGGCCGCAGTGGGAATGCGCCGTGAGCAGTGAGTCGAGCGAAACGGATGGTGCTGCGCGGGCGCCAAAGCTGGGTCCGCCGCTGTCCATGCGCTGGGGACTTGTCGTTGCGGCAATGATCGGCGCGGCAGCGCTGTTCGGCTGCGCGTGGGGAGTGATCGCACCACGCGGCGGATGGATCGGCTGGCCGCTCGTGCTCCGCGTTGTGCCGGTCGTGCTCGCCATTGCCCTCCTCGGTTGGTTGGCTGCGATGCCGTGGCGACCCCGCCCCGCAGTCGACTGGGTGACAGTGTGGCTCGGTGGAACGTTGGCTCGCCTGCTGCTGACCCCGCTCGCGTGCTTCGGGCTATACTCGTTCTTCCCCTGTGAGTCGGCGCAGTTCATTGCCGCAGCAGGGGGATGCTGCTTCGCGGTCGTCCTCGCGGAAGTCGGCATGATCGCCGCCACGCTGCCGACCCGAAGCGGTTCAGCAGCCCGTTGAGGCGCGGCGTCGTTGGGACGAGCGAGGCCACGCCGCGGTCGGCGGGTGGTTTCGGGTGCAGCCCGACCGAACGAGAGACGACGGAATGATTTCCCTGCTTGCGAGTGCTTCGGACCCAGTGTCGCACATTGTGGACAAGGGGCTGCATGAGTGGGATGTCTTGGGCAGACCTGTGATGCTCAGCATGGTCACGATGGTGACCACCGCCATCGTGCTCTTGATCCTTCTGCGCTGGGCGGCGCGGTCCATCGCGACAGGACCCGAGTCGATGGGGAACAAGCGCTTCGTGTCGCAGTCCCCGTTCGGCGGAGTGATCGAAGTCATCGTGCTGCACCTGCGCGATCAGATGCTCGAACCCGTGATGGGGGCGAGGTTGACCCGAAAGTTTCTGCCATTCCTGCTGTCCATGTTTTTCTTCATTCTGGCGCTGAACCTCGTGGGGCTGATCCCCTTTGTCGAAGTGCAGGAGTTCATCTACTGGCTCCGCGGCGAGAGATTCAGCCTCGCAGAGAACAGGACGCTTGCCATCTTCGGCGGCGCAGCGACGGCAAGCATCTCGGTCACGGGTGGAATGGCGATCATCTCATTCGTGCTGATCCAAGTGCAGGGCTTCCGAGAGCTGGGTTTGAAGGGTTGGCTTGAACACTTGTGTGGCGGGCATGAGTTGGTCAGCGGATCGCCGCTGCTCTATCCCATCGTCCTGCTCGTGTTCGTGGTGGAGTTCTTCGGGCTCTTCGTCAAACCCGCTGCGCTCGCGATCCGCCTCTTCGCGAACATGGTGGCTGGCCACACCCTCCTCATCGTGTTCACGTCGTTCGGCGCGTTGGCGGCGAACGCGGGGCTCGGCTGGTTCGGCGTGGGCGCGATCACGGTGGTCACCGCCATCGGTGCGATGCTGATCACGCTGCTCGAAGTGTTCGTCGCGCTGCTGCAGGCGTTTGTCTTCATGTTCCTCACCGCGGTCTTCATCAGCCTCATGGCGCACGAGGATCACGCGCATGATGAGGCGCATGGCGAGGCATCGGATGCCGCGGCGCATGGGCATGATGGCGCGCATGCGCATGGAGCCCCCGCCCACTGATTCTTGGCTATATTCTTTCCCCTCCCAGAGGCGATGTTCGCCTCTGGGCTCGACCTGAGAAACCTTCTGCAATCTGAATCGCAACGGAGATCTGACCCCAATGAAAATCGCTCATCTCGCTCTCGCCACCCTCGTCGGAACGTTCTGCGCCACAGCTGCTCTGGCGGCCGACCCGGCTGCCCCCGCCGCATCCACGGCCAACTTCGGCGTGGGTATCGGCGCGGGTCTCGCATGCGGACTCGCCGCAGTTGGCGCGGGTCTCGGCATCGGTCGCATCGGTGGCTCAGCCATGGAGTCGATCGCGCGCCAGCCCGAGATGGAAGGTCGCATCTTCATCAACATGCTTCTCACCGCCGCCTTCGTCGAAGGTGTCGCGCTGTTCGCGGTGGTCGCAGGCTTCCTCAACTTCGGCAAGTGATCGTCGGTCGACCGTTCGCCGCGCCGCGCTTTGCCGGCGGGGCGAACGGATCCTCCGTGGAGGTTCCCCAATGATGTTGGCTTCGGCAAATCCTCTTGAGTTCAACCTGCTTCCCTTCATCACCACGATGGTGGTGTTTGGAACGGTCGCCACGGCACTCGGCGTCTTTGTGTGGCCAAAGATCCTGAAGGGGCTTGATGACCGCAACGCGAAGATCCTCGGTGAAATCGCTGCCGCGGAGGCTGCGCGGGCCGCTGCTGCCGCGAAGCAGAAGGAGTTTGAGCAGAAGTTGCAGGAGGCGATGGAGCAATCGAGCCGCATGATTCGCGAGGCCAAAGCGGAAGCGGTTCGCATGGGCGAGGAACTTCGTGCACGCAGCGAGGCGGAGTTGGCGGAACGCGCTCGCCGCGCACAGGACGAGATCGAGCGAGCGCGCCGCACCGCGGTCGCCGAACTCGAAGCGCACGCTGCAACGCTTGCGGTTTCCATCGCATCGCGAATCCTCAAGCGCGAGATCAGCGCGTCGGATCAGAAGCGCATGGTCGAAGAGTCGCTCGCTGGCATGCAAGGCAAGAGCCGCTGACCAATGGCGACGAACGACAAAGTAGCCACGGTGTACGCGAATGCGCTGCTGGAGTTGGCGCAGAAGCAGGGGGGGAACGCTCGCGCCCAGGAAGTAGGCGAGGAGTTCCACGAACTCGCGGAAGTCATCACGTTGGACAAGTCGTTCCGTGCGCTGCTCGCATCACCGACCGTGGAGCGCGCTGCACGCAGTGCCGCGCTCGGACGCATCCTGAAGGGGAATGTCAGCGACACCTTGCTTCGTTTCATCATGGTGGTGGACCGCAAGGGACGCTTGAGCCATCTCGCCGAGATGGAAGAGGCGTACGACGAGCTGCTGCAGGGGCTCTTCGGCAAGACCGAGGTGGATGTATTCACCGTTGATGGTCAGCCGCTGGAGAAGACGACCGAGTCCTCTCTGCGTGAACGCCTGCGCACCGCGACAGGTCGCGAGGCGGTCTTCCACTATGCCGCGGATGCGTCGATGATCGGCGGCATCAAGCTTCGCATCGAGGATCAGTTGGTGGATGGGTCGGTCGCGACGCGCCTGCGAAGGCTTCGTGAGTCGATCATCCAAGGCGGTGGCGCCACCATTCGCGGCAACACGGGGCGCTTCATCGGCTGAACGCATCCGCACGAAACATTCGAATCAAGCGAACTTCACTTCAGCATCAGGCACAGGCACTCGCAACAAGATTTTTGAGAACTCACCCATGAAGATCAAGACAGACGAAATCGCATCCGTCATCCGACATGAGATCGAGCAGTTCGGCAGCACGCTGGAGATCAGCGATGTCGGACAGGTCGTGGAGGTCGGCGACGGCATCGCCCGCGTGTACGGGCTTGGCAAGGTGATGGCCGGCGAACTCTTGGAGTTTGAGTCGGAGGGTCGCACCATCACGGGACAGGTGATGAATCTCGAGTCCGACACGGTCGGCGCCGTGCTCTTTGGCGATACCACCGCGGTCCGCGAAGGCGACACGGTGCGTTCCACAGGACGCCTGCTGGAAGTGCCCATCGGGATGGAGTTGCTCGGTCGCGTGGTCGATTCGCTTGGCAATCCGCTCGACGGCGGACCGCCGATTCATGCGAAGGAGACAGGCAAGGTCGACATCGTGGCTCCTGGCATCTCCGCGCGTCAGCCCGTGAAGGAGCCGATGCAGTTTGGCATCAAGGCTGTTGATGCGATGGTGCCCGTGGGTCGTGGTCAGCGCGAACTTGTCATTGGTGACCGAAAGACCGGCAAGACCGCCATCTGCCTCGACTGCATCATCAACCAGCGCCAGTACTGGGGAACGCCGAGCGCGGTGGTCTGCATCTACGTCGCGGTCGGACAGAAGGATTCGACCGTAGCGAGCGTCGTGGAGACGCTGAAGAAGGCGGGTGCGATGGAGTACACGATCGTGGTGAACGCGGGTTCATCGCAGTCCGCGCCGATGCAGTACATCGCGCCGTACTCGGGCTGCGCCATGGGCGAGTGGTTCATGTGGAAGGGCAAGGACCCGAACTACTCGGGACCGAAGCATGTGCTGTGCGTGTACGACGACCTCTCGAAGCAGGCCGTGGCGTACCGCGAACTGTCGCTGCTCCTTCGCCGTCCGCCAGGTCGTGAGGCGTATCCCGGCGACGTGTTCTATCTGCACTCGCGTCTTCTCGAGCGTGCGACGAAGCTGTCGAACGAGAACGGCGGCGGTTCGCTCACCGCGCTCCCGATCATCGAGACGCAGGAAGGTGACGTTTCCGCGTACATCCCGACGAACGTGATTTCGATCACCGATGGTCAGATCTATCTGCAGCCAGAACTCTTCTCTGCTGGTGTGCGCCCCGCCATCAACGTCGGCATCTCGGTGAGCCGCGTGGGTGGTTCCGCGCAGATCAAGGCGATGAAGGAAGTGGCGGGCTCACTCCGACTCGATTTGGCTGCGTACCGCGAGCTCGAGGCGTTCGCACAGCTCGGCACGGAACTCGACGCGGCGAGCAAGCGGCAACTGACCCGTGGCGCGCGCATGGTCGAACTTCTGAAGCAGGGTCAGTACACCCCCTTCGACACCATCGACCAGTGCTTGGCGATGTTCGCGGGCACGCGTGGGCTCCTCGACGATGTCGCGATCGAACAGGTCCGTGAGTTTGAACGCGCCATGCTCGATTCCTTCCGCGGTCCGGCGAAGGCGCTGCGCGAGGAACTCGTGAAGGCTGGTTCGTTCAAGGGGCTTGAGGACCGCGTGACCGAGGCGCTGAAGGCGTTCAAGCAGACCTGGCGTCCCACCTGAAGCCTCGATATCGATGAGCCGTTGGCTTGAAGGTCACGCCGCCACGTACGCAGGTGCGTCGGTGTGCGTGACAGGCGGCGGTGGTTTCATCGGTTCACATCTTGTCGATGCGCTCGATCGGCTCGGGGCGAAGGTCACTGTCATTGATGACTTTTCGAATGGTCGTCTTGCGAACCTCGACCAGGTGCGTGATCGTGTCCGTGTGATCGAGGCATCCATCCTCGACGGCGATCGACTCGCGCAAGCCATCGAGGGTGCGCGCACCGTCTTCCATCTTGCTGCGATCGGCTCGGTGCCCGGATCGCTGCGTGATCCCGTGCGTTACCACGAGGTGAACGCCACCGGCACGATCCGCGTTCTCGAGGCTGCGCGGCATGCGGGCGTGAAGCGGCTGGTGTACTCCGCATCGAGTTCGGCATACGGCGACACGCCGACGCTGCCGAAGATCGAGAGCATGAAGGCGGACCCACGCTCGCCGTATGCGGTCACCAAGATCGCTGGTGAACACGCGTGCCGTGCGTGGAGCCTCTGCTTCGGTCTGTCGACCGTGAGCCTGCGCTACTTCAACATCTTTGGTCGGCGACAGCGTCCTGATTCGCAGTATGCGGCGGTGATTCCAGTCTTCGCTGCCTGTCTGCGGCAGGGGCAACAGCCCACGATCTTCGGTGATGGTCAGCAGACGAGGGATTTCACGCATGTGGACAACGCAGTGCATGCCAACCTGTGCGCGGGGGCGGTGCCTGCCGACTTGCAGGGTGAAATGGTCAACATCGGTTGCGGCGCCAACTACACGCTGACGGAGGTGCTTGATCAGATGAACGCCGTGCTCGCAACCAAGGTGCTCGCGAGGTTCGCGCCGCCACGGACTGGCGATGTGCGGGACAGCCTCGCTTCGATCGACCGCGCGCGCGAACTGATCGGCTACGAACCCGTCCGCCACTTCGCCGACGGGCTTCGCGAGACGCTCTGCGGCGGGTGAGCGTTCACTCGCCGATGTCCTCGGCCCACAGGTCGGGCTTTTCGCGCTGAAGTCGTTCCATGAGTGCGATGCAACGCGAATCATCGACCACCTGCAACTGAATTCCCTGAAGTCGCATCCACTCCTCCGCACCGAGGAATGTGCGGTGTTCGCCGATGATGACGCGGGGGATCTTGAAGAGGATTGCCGTTCCAGAACACATGGGGCAGGGCGAGAGCGTTGAAACGAGGGTGAGTTGTCGCCAGTCGCGGCGCCGCCCGGCATTGCGGATGCAGTCCACCTCCGCATGAGCGGTCGGGTCGCCAGACTGCACGCGTTGGTTGTGACCGCGCGCCACGATCATGCCGCCCGCATCGAGCAGCGCCGAACCGATGGGGATCCCGCCCTCGCGCCATCCCTTCTCCGCTTGCTCGATGGCTGCATCGAGTCCGGCGGCGATTGCGTGTGGGGCGAGCGGCGGTGGATCGTGTGTCATGCGAGTGATTCCTCCACTGTGCGGTGTCGCCTCGCCCGTGCGGGGGATGCGCTGCGGCGGCGCGCGAGCGCGCGGGCAGTGCGTTCCGCTTCCGCCGATGGCGAGGCAGGGCGGAGCGCCCAGAGCACACCCGCGGCGAGCAGCGCCGTGAGTGCGGTGAGCGCGGGCCAGGGCTGCGACCGCACCGCTTCGAGCGCGCCGAACTGGGATGCTGCGAAGAAGACCGGCATCACGGCCGAGGCGGCTGCGACCGAGAGTGCGCGAGAGAAGTTCGCAGTTCGTGCGATCAGTTGGTCGTGATCACAGCGGGTGGCAAGGAGTGCGATGGCCGCACACAGCAGAGCGGCGATCACTGCGCAGACCCACGGCAGCGTGACGGCGACAGGCCAAGACTGCGGGATTGCAGCGGGAAGCGCCGCTGCGGCTGGGATCGCACTCGCTGCAATGATCACGCGCTGCATCATCCATGCGCGGCGCATCGTCACCGCAGGCAGTTCACTCGGAGCAAGCGCGTCGCCATCCGCGTCCAGCGCAGCATCCATGCCAGATCGTGCGAGCGCTGCCAGTTGGCTCATCCCCTTGAACGCCCATCCCGTCAGGAGTGCCCATGCGCCGCATGCGCCGATGCACGCCGCGACGACAAGCGGTCGCGTGTCGCCCGCGCCTTCGAATGGAACGACAGCACCTGCCGCCGCCATGAGTGCCAGGAGCCCAGTCGAGAGAACGCACACGATGACCGTGTCCGCATGACGGCACCGAGCTGCAATGAGTGAGGGCAGCCACCACGCGAGTCCGACGATCGGTCCCATCAGCATCGTCCACTCCGCGCTGCGACTGATGCTTGCGATCGCTGCGCAGCCGATCAGCACCGTTGCAATCGCCCATGGCGTGGTGCCGCAGGGGTGAGTGATCGGTCGGTGTGCGGATCCCTCCGCCGTTCGCTGCACGGTGACAACGGGCGCGGGCAGTTCCAGTGCGCCCTCTGGCGGCTGCAGTACCGGCAAGAGCGATGGGCAGCGCACGAACCGGTCGCAGGCGACAGTGATCGCACAGCCGAGGCAGAGGAGCGCATGCGTGATCATCAATCCCGCGAGCAGCAAGTCCAGTGACAACGATGGAGCGATGAGATGGATGACGCCAACGGATGCCAGTGTCAGCGCAGACCACGCTTCGAAGTTCGCGAACGCTCGGAGCTGCGCTTCGGCGCGGCGCGAGCGACCACCAGCGAGGCGCGTTCCAACAAGGGCTGGCAGCAGCGGAGCGAACGCGCTTGCCATCATCGTGGCGGCGGCGAAGACGCGCTCATGCGACACGAGCGCTGGCGTGGTGTCGGCGCGGCGGCGTTCCACGGAAGCTCGGAAGCGGTCGATGGAGCACGCCGCGACAAGTGTCGTGGCAGCGACCGCACCCCACGCGCAGATGAGCGCAAGCCACGGCCACGGTGATCGCACGACCCCTGAGGTCGCATCGGACGAATGCGCCTGCGCGATCAGCGCTGCTGTGGCGAGCAGTGCCGTCCATGCCGCAGCCTGCGCCCACGGACGCATCGATCGGATCGATACAAGAACGCCCGCAAGGATGAGCGCCCCCAATGCGACGGCTCCTGCAGGGAGTCGGATGAGCGGAGGCAGCGCCACCGTTGTCGGCACGAGGAGACACAGTGCGGCGGATGCAAGCAGGGTTCCAGAGCATGCACGCGCTGCGCGCGCACGGTTGGCCAGTGTGTCTTCGATCGCGCGGGTGGCGGAACCCGTGGCACACAATGTTGGATCTGGCCATGCCGCATAGACGAGCATCCACGGCAGTACCAGCAGCGGCGATAGGAACATCCCCCCAAGCAGAGGCTGCGAGGCGAGGAAGAGTGTGCAGAGTGGGATCAGCACGAGCGATGCGGCGGCGACCTGGGGGATGCGGCGCGCGAGGATTGGCGTGCACCGAGATGCGGTCCACTGCACCGATACGGAGAGCGCAGGAATCAGCAGCGTCCAGACGGTGATCTGCAGGAACGCGCGCTGAAGATCCATGTGCATGAGCAGCGGCGTGGCGGCGATGGAAGCGGTGATGAGTGCGCCAAGCGCGGTCAGTGCGGTGATGCCCACAGCGGATGCAGGGGGTTCCACCGCACTGACCGAACAGTGTTCGTCGATCCAGAGCTCGTCAACGGATGGAGGATTCGCGGGCGGAGGTTGCGCAGGCGGGGGCAGTCCCGCGGCGCTTGAGGAGGAATCGTCGTCGGACGACCCCGACGAGGAGTGCGGGCGCGGCTGGGAAACGCGTTCGCGGGCTCCGCCTGCGCGCGATGTGGTGGTGGCGTGCGCGGCCGAGTTGGCGCGCGAGGATGCAGGTCGGTGCGGGGAGTCATCATCCAGACCGTCCACCATGCGGAAACTGCCCTTTGGTGCCGCGGGCGGTTCGTACTTCGGTGCGTGGGCTGCGGTTGGTGCCGTTGCGACGGGTGCTGAACGCGTCACCGCCGCTTGTGCGAGCAGGGCAGCCGCATCGGCGGCGGCGCGGGAGTCGGCTGCGGCCTTCGCCATCGCTTCGCGAGGCAGCAGTGGAATGCCAGGAACCTCGCTGCCTGCCGCGATCAACTGACGGGTCGACTCGGCGACGAGCTGCTCAAGAACTTCGATCTCCGAAAGCGACTTTGCGTAATCATCATTGATGCGCTGTCGCGCGCCGGTCAGTGCAATCATGGCGGCTTGCACCGCGCGTTCCTGCACGTTGCGTCCCTCGCGCTCGGCTTGACGCGCACGCTCCTGTGCAGCGGTGATCTTGTCCTCCGCTGCCGCGCGGGCTGCGGCTTCCGCGGAAGCGCGCTTGGCGAAGGAATCACGATCGCGCGTGAGCGCGCTCCGCTGCTCGGCAGCAGCGGCGAGTTTCTGCTGAAGGGACTGCGTCTCGCCCTGTGCGGCGCCGAGAGCTGCTGCCGCCTGCGACTCGCGGGCAAGACCAGCTTGGATCTCATGCGCAGCCGATGCGAGTTTCACCTCAAGATCAGCGATGCGGCGGCTCGTCTCCTCCGCCAGCTTCTCATAACTCGTCAGCAGTTGCCGCGAACTTCCCTCCGCCTGATCGCGCAGGCTGCGTTCAGCCGCGACCTGCTGCTCGCGGGCCGCCACCGCCGCCTGCGCGGAGGAGAACGCCGCCGACAGTTCGTCGCGCTCGCGTGTCGCCGCCAACAGAGAGGCACGCGCGGCTTCCTCCTTGGTCGCGAGTTCTTCAACCCGCCGCGCGGCGGCGGTCAGCTCGTCCGTCTGATCTGCCGCGCGGCACCGCGCGTCATGCAGGTCTCGCTGCAGCGCCGCAGACTGTCCGGCGGCGTCGTCCGCACGGCACTGCTGCGCGGCAAGGTCTGCGCGCAACTGCGCGATCTCCGCCTGCAATCCGCGGTTGTCTCGCTCGCGCTCCTCTGCGCGGAGCGAATCGCGGAAGATGAGTTCGTCCCGCGCCACCACCTTCGTACGCTCGTCCGCAACCTCGCGCTCAAGCGATGACGCGCGCGCCGCGAGATCGACTCGCTGTTGATGCGCCGACTGAAGTTCATCGGCGAGTTGCGTACTCTGCACGCGCGCCGCTTCGCCATCTTCGCGCAGCATGGCAGCAAGCGCATCCGTCGCCAACAGCCGTTCAAGCATCGCCTCGGCATCGCGTTCCTGAGCGGTCAGGCGCGCTCCAAGCGCATCCAATTGCTGTTGCAGCGCGATCGCCGCGGCGCGCGTCTCGTCGCGCTCGCCGCGCAGCCCGTCCGCGAGCGCCTGCGTGTCCGCAACGGAACGCTCAAGTCCACACGCACGCGCCGTCTGATCCGCAATCGCCGTCCGCGCCGACTCGAGTTCATGGCGCAGCGCATCGATGTCGCGCCGCGCAGCCAACAGGTCCACCTGCGTCGCACCCACGGCAAGCCGCGTGGAGTCACGCTCGGCAAGCGCATGGTCGCGGTCGGCGATGGCAGCATCACGCGCCACAAGCGCCGCGTCCTGGGAGGAGGTCGCTGTGCGCGAGCGTTCCGCTTGGTCAAGAAGTGCACGGCGTGCGCTCTCGGCAGCGGTTTCAGCGCCTTCAACGCGCGCCGCCATTGCCGCGAGCGCTGCTTGTGCCTCGCCCGCAACCTGACGTGCGGCGGCGAGTTCAGCGCTGTGACCGCTGGTGGACGATTTCAGCCCGCCAAGCGTCTTCTCGAGTGCGCGCCGCAGATCGTCGGACGTTCGCAGGGCATTCTGCGCGGTACTCAAGGATTCGAGCAGTTGCTCGCGGTCCGATTCAGCGGCCGCCGTGCTTGCGCGGGCTGCCTGCAGTTGACGATGGAGATCGTCGATCGCCTGCTGCGAAATGCTGGTCTGATGGGCGGCAGCTTCCGCCGTGGCATGAAGCAGTTGTGCTTCGAGCCCCTCGACGGTGGTGCGCAGCCGATGCGCTTCGTTGTCGCCCGCGGAAACTCGATCGCGCGTCGATGCGAGTTCTCTGCGCAGGTCGACGATGGTGTACTCGAGTCGCTGCTCGATACCTTGCGCGTGCGCCGCCTCGCGTTCAGCCGCATCGCAGCGAGCATGGAGCTTCGCGGACTCCGAACGGAGCTGCGCGACTTCCTGCGTCAGTGTGTGCGCTTGATCCGTCGCTGCGCGTGCCTGTTGCAGTTGATCTTCGAGCGATGTGCGCGCTTCCTCGTGCTGCTGGATTTCACCGTGGAGCCGCTGCACCGTGGACACATGCTCCGCGACCTGATCGCGGAGACCGTCGTGCTGCTCCATCAGGCGGTCGAGTGCCGTCTGCAATTGGTTCGCGCGGTGCTCCGCGGCAGCAACCGCCTCCTCAAGCGGGTTCGGTTGCGGTTCTGGTGGCACCACGAGTGCCGGTGTTGGCGCAGCCGCGGGAGCACGCTGCTGCACGGTGATGCCTGAGAGTGACGAGGCAGGGCGCCACCGATCGTCGCCTGCGCGGCAGAGCATGTCGTCGCTGAAGAGATCGCCGCGCTGAGCCATCGCGCGGATGTCCGCTGGCGTCAGGCCCGTGTGCAGCGAACCATCTTGGCGCCGCAGGTCGTAGTGCGTCGACTTCACTGTCTTCTGATGTGCAATCATGGAGCCGCCCTTCCGTGGGTTGGCGCGCCTGATCATCTCTCCAAAGACCGTCGCGAGGAATCCGTTCCTCGCTGCGGGCGTTCTCAGGCGAGCCGCAGTCGAACGGGTGCATTACACACGATGCGGCAGAAATCGCAAGGGCACCCGGGCAAAAACGGGGCAGTCAGGTCAATCCTCGTCGACAGGTTCGACCGTCAACTCGTCCGACTCATCGCCACCGTTCGCCTCCATCTGCTTCATACGGTCCCAGTCTTCCGAGGTGATCAGCACCTCGCGCGCGACCGAGCCCTTGTGATCAGACAGGATGCCGGC
>Ga0194132_10009754_pt1 | contig 13052 bp, 9 predicted proteins | sample TA2KigOf80mmetaG_FD_148612 | JGI IMG/M metagenome (GOLD analysis project Ga0194132, IMG submission 148612) | Freshwater microbial communities from Lake Tanganyika, Tanzania - TA2015054 Kigoma Offshore 80m | ecosystem: Environmental > Aquatic > Freshwater > Lake | place: Tanzania: Lake Tanganyika... | reverse complement strand
GACCCTCGCTGGTTTTCAGATCGAGGCAGACGCTGCGCTTGTTGAAGTTGAAGGTCTGGAAGAAGTGCGAGTCATGTTCGCCGAGAAAATAGGGGCCCATGCCGCGGGTGGCATCGCCACCCTGCGCGCGGTTTTCGATCTTGATGACCTCGGCGCCGAGATCGGCGAGATACATCGAGCCGAAGGGGCCAGCGCCAAAGGCTTCGAAGGTCAGCACCCGAACCCCGGCGAGCGGCAGTGCAGACGCAGCGGGCGTGCTCACACCGGGTTCCTCTCGAGCAGCTGCCGCGCAATGATGATGCGCTGCATTTCATTGGTGCCTTCACCGATACACATGAGCGGTGCGTCGCGGTAATAGCGCTCGACGTCGAAGTCCGTGGAATAGCTGTAGCCGCCGAAAATACGCATGGCTTCGAGGCTGTTCTCGACGCCGGCCTCGGACGCGAACAGTTTCGCCATGCTCGATTCTAGATCGCAGCGCACACCGGTGTCGTACTTGCGCGCCGCTTGTTCGATCAGTAGCCGCGCGGCTTCGACGCGGGTCGCCATGTCGGCGAGCTTGAGCTGAATCGCCTGATGCTGCGCGATCGGTTTGCCGAAGGTCTGGCGTTCCTGCGCGTAGCGCAGGGCATCGCGCAGTGCGCCCGCCGCGATCCCGGCGCCGCGGGCGGCCACATTGATGCGCCCAAGCTCGAGTCCGCCCACGGCATGCTGAAAACCTTTGCCCTCGATGCCGCCGATCAGCTGCTCGGCGGGTACGCGGAAGTCGGTGAAAACGAGTTCTGCGCTGTCGATCGACTTGTAGCCGAGCTTACGGATTTTTTTGGCGGCGACGAAGCCTTCGCCTTTTTCGCACAAGAACATCGACATGCCTTTGTGACGTGGCTCGGCGTTGGGATTGGTCTTGACGAGTACACCGAAGCAGCCGCCGTAGACGCCATTCGTAATCCAGGTTTTGGTGCCGTTGATGATGTAGTGATCGCCGTCGCGTCGGGCGACCGTACGAATGGCTTGCAGGTCGGTGCCCGCATTCGGTTCGGTAAGACCAATGCCGCCGCGCAGCTCGCCACTCGCGAAGCGGGGCAACCATTTTTTCTTTTGCGCCTCGGTGCCGTGACGCTGCACGCAGGCGGCCATGATCAGATGCGAATTGAAAATACCGACTGGCGCCATCCACACCGAGGCGATGCTCATCACGATACGGGCATAGGTCGTGGCCGAAAGTCCGAGGCCGCCATATTCCGGCAGGATCGTGGCGCCGAAGAGCCCGAGTTCTTTCATCTGTTCGACGATGTCTTCGGGATACTCATCGGCATGGTCAAATTTCTTTGCTATCGGCTTGAGCTCGCGCTCGACCCAGCGTTCAATGCTGTCGAGAATCTGTTGATCGACGGTCGCGGTGGTTGCGTGATCGGTCATGGCGTTTGCTCTGTGTGCCGCGTCAGTAGCCGACGCGATCTTCGATGGAGTGTCCGCGCTTGGCCACGAGGATGGTACGTTCGAAGTCGCACACGACGGTACCGTGTTGATTTTTGCCCGTGGTGCGCACCGTGACGAGTCCAGCCGTCGGTCGTGATTTCGATTCGCGTTTCGCGAGGACCGACGATTCGGCGTAGAGCGTGTCACCGGCGAACACGGGCGCTGTCATGCGGATATCGCGCCAACCGAGATTGGCGATCGCCTTTTGGCTGACGTCGGTGACGCTCATGCCGACGAGGATCGCGAGGGTCAGCGGCGAGGCCACGATGCAGCGACCGAACTCCGATGCCTGGCCGTACTCGGCATCAAAGTGCAGCGGGTGGGTGTTCATCGTCAGCAGCGTGAACCAGGTGTTGTCGGTTTCGCTGATGGTGCGGCCCGGTCGGTGTTCGTAGGTGTCGCCGACCACGAAATCTTCGTAGTACCGACCGAAAGATTCGCGGTAGCGTTGCGGTCCGATTTGGACGGGGTGGTGGCTCACGGCTGCACTCCTTTTCAGGCCATGACTCAGGTCGTGAAGTATGCCACCGCGAGATCAGCGATTTCGGGTCCGCGCGAGATCGAGCACCAGAATCCCAAGCACGATCAGCGTCATGCCCAGCCATTGCCAGGCCGACAGTCGCTCGTCTAGCAAGAAGAAGGCGAGCAGCACCGTGGTCGGTGGCCCCACGGTTGAGATCACCGAGCCGCGCTGGGCACCGATGCGTCGCACCCCTTCAGCCTGCAACGAGGCGGGCAGAAACATGCAGAACACGGCAATGCCGACGAGCAGCAACCAGCCGAGCGGCTCGATCGTGCTGATCTCGGTGGTGCCGTGACGCAAAAAGTAATGCGGTGCGAGACAAACCGTGGCTGCGGTCATGGCGATCAGCGTGAAGCGGGCGCTGCCGATGCTGCGGGTGTATTTCTCGCCGACCAAAAAATAAATGGCGTAGCTGAGTGCCGAGCCGATCACCAGCAGGGCGCCAAATACATTGGCGCGCAACTCGGCGAGATCGAATCCGCCCATGGTGAAGAAGATTCCGAGGTAGGCGAGTGCGGTGGCCATCTGGATGCTGGCGGGCGGCCACCGTCGATCACGCACCGAAGTGAAGATGACGACCATTGCGGGGTAGCTGAAGATCAGCACACGTTCGACGCTGGCGTCGATCATGGTGAGCGCCAAAAAGTCGAGCAGCGCGCCGATGTAATAAGAAAGCGCGCCGGCCATCGCCGCCATCAACACCGCCGAGCGCGGGGTTTGCGTGATTTCTTGCCAATGCTCGCGGCGCAGCGCGAACCACCAAAAGAGTGGCAGCGCGATGATCGAGCGAATCGCCACCACGCCCTCCGAGCCTAGCCCTAGTGCATAGAGCTGCTTCGCAAAGATTCCCTTGGCGGCAAACAGCATGGCGGCGGCCGCGCAGGCGATGGCGCCCCACGGGTCGATGAGACCCGATCGTTCGTTGTTCGTCGTGTTCACGGTGCTGGCTTGCTGCGTGCGTAACGGCCGTGGACGCGATCGCGCGAGAAATGTGCGATCGCCCAGATGCAACCGCCCGCGATGAGGATCTCGCCGAAGTTGTCGAGTTTGAAGTCCCGCAGCGGCGGCATCGCCGAAGCGAGCATGAGTGTGCCGCCCGCGAACATCCACGGGAAACGGCGGCGCAGCATGAGGATGGCACCGCTGATGATCACCACAAAGCAAGTGATGATCGAAGCCAGTGGCGGTGCGGCACGCACGACCTGCTGCTCGGGATAACAAAGATTATCCGCCGACACCGCAGTCGAATAGCGAACGAGATCGAACTCGCATACCGGGTGCAGGCTGTCGCGCCAAAAGTGCGGCAGGTCGAACATCATGACTGCGACGGTGAGCGAGCAGAAGAGGAGCATCGGTCGGGTGCTGCGCATGAACTCGAAGTTGGTGAGTCGCAGGGCGACCCCGGCGCCGACGATCAACCAAGTGCCGAACAGCCAGTGCAGCCAGAATCGCGGCCACGACAAGGCCTCGAGCAGCGGCGAAAAACCGATGAATCGACCGACGCCGACGATGAGGTTGTCCCTTACCAGACCGAACTGCGGCACCAGCAGCAGCGCCGCGATCAGCAAGCCGGTCGATTTCCAGATCCGCCACAGCCAGACGAGCAAGGCCGCCTGCAGGAGGGTTTGCACGAGAAAAAGCTCGGAGTACATGAGCCAAGCGTATCATCGCAATTCAGTGGAATCCGGTGGGAGCTGACCGATGAGCGGACCGTTGCAGGGGATCAAGGTCGTCGAGATGACGAGCGTGGTGCTCGGGCCTTGGGCGTGCCAGATGTTGGCTGACATGGGGGCCGAGGTCATCAAAATCGAACAGCCGCGTGGCGACAGCAACCGATCTTTGGGGGCGGCCAATAACCCCGGCATGGCGGCGCTCTATCTCACCTGCAATCGCAACAAGCGCAGCATCGTGCTCGATCTGCGCGTACCCGGCGCGCGTGAGGCCGTGCTCGCCCTCGTCAAAGATGCCGACGTATTCATCCACAACAATCGACCGCAAGTGATGACCAAGCTCGCGCTCGATTACCCCGATCTGCGCAAAGTCAATCCGCGCATCATTTATTGCGGCGCCTACGGTTACTCAAAGAAAGGCCCGTACGGCAAGCTTGGTGCGCTCGATGACTCGATCCAGGCGGCCAGCGGTATCGCCATGCTCAATGAAATGGTACTGGGTGAGCCGCGCTACCTGCCCACCATCGTCGCCGACAAAACCACCGCCATCACTGTGGTCTATGGTGTGCTCGCCGCGCTTTTTCATCGTGAGCGCACCGGCGAGGGGCAGGAGCTCGAGGTACCGATGTTCGAAACCATGGTCAACTGGGTCATGGCCGAGCATCTTTGGGGCATGACTTTCGATCCTCCCAAGGGCAAGCCCGGCTACACGCGGCTCATGAGCAAAGATCGCAAGCCCTACAAGACCCGCGACGGCTACATCGCGGTGCTGCCTTATCTCGACGCCCATTGGGTGAAGTTCTGCGAGCTCACGGGATATCCACAATTCATTGACGACGAGCGTTTTCGCACGCTCGCGGATCGAGTGCGCAACATCGATGCCACCAATCAAACCACCGCAATGATCATGGCGACGCGCACCACGGCCGAGTGGCTGGGGGTGCTCGCGCAATCCGGCATTCCGCACATCGTGGTCAATACGCTCGAAGATCTGGCCACCGACCCGCACCTCGAGGCGACTGGTTTCTGGCAGTCCTTCAATCATCCGACCGAGGGCAAACTGCGGCTGCCCTCGTTCCCGGTGAACTTTGGCAGCACGCCGGCCTCGATCCGCCGGCCGGCTCCGCGACTCGGCGAACATACGGTCGAGGTATTACGCGAGGCGGGGGTCGATGCGGCCACCATCGACTCGCTCACCGCGAGTGGCGCCGCCATGACCGCAGAGCAAGCGGCCAAATCGGTGGGTCAGGGCAGCGACTGAGGCCCGCCCTGCGCGGTTCGCCGAACTCGGGGATTAGAACTCGGGGAATTATTTGATAGCGTACACGCGCAGCGCGTTATCGCGCAGGAATTTGCGCAGCGGCTCTGCCCGCAGGCCGAGCGCGAGCACCTCGTCCATCGTGCGCTTGAAGCCGAGCACGGGGAAATCGGTGCCAAATAATACTTTGTCCTGCCCGTAACTGTTGATGTAGTTCACGAACGCCGGCGGCCAATACTTGGGGCTATGCGCATCGGAGCCGATGAACACGTTTTCATGCTTCCAGGCCATCGCGATCATCTCGTCGGTCCACGGAATGCCCACGTGAATGCCGATCAGCTTGAGCTCGGGAAAATCGCAGGCGATGCCATCGAGTAGAATCGGTCGGCCGACGCTGCGCATCGGTTGCTCCTTCGCGTACACCATCGATTGGCCGACCTGCATCTGGATCGGCACGCCGAGTTCGCAGCACTTGGCGTAGAACGGGTAGTACTTGGCGTGATCGGGCGGCAGGTCGAACCAGTGCGGATAAAGATGCGCGCCGATGAAGCCCATATTTTTGACGGCATCTTCGAGCGCGCGGACTCCGTTCATGCCTTCGTAGGGGTCGAGTCCCGCCAGCCCGTAAAAGCGTCCCGGATATTTTTCGAGCGGACGGGCAACGACTTCGTAGGGCAGATGGAATGAACCGGGCAGTCCCCGGCGACCGGCTTTGGGCGCAAACAGAAATGCCCGTTCGATGCCCGCCTCGGCCATCAGCGCGAGTTGGTCATCGAGCGACACGCCCTTCATATTGGTCTTCGACTTCATCTTCCCGGCGAAGAATTGCTCTTGCCAGCCCGGGCGATGGGCGAGGGCTTCCTCGGTCCAAATGCCGCTGACGATGTCGATGGCGGGTACGGGTGGGGTGCTGCTCACGGTCGAATCCTCGGCGCGATTGAGTTTCCCATGATGCCGCAGGCGGCTTGCGGGGTGGCCGATTGTCCGCCCCGCCGGCCGTTTTCTGTCGCTTAACTTGTTGTTAAATAGCAACAAATAAACATGTTCAAGCACGCAAATAACATTGCTTGCCTTGGGCGAGGCGACATAAACTTTCGGAGCTATTCGTCCACTCCCTTTCATGGATCGAACCGGAGGATCTAATGTCCCACCGTAATCGCAGGCGCTCGCTGATCGGCGCGAGCGTGATAGTTGCTGTCGCCGCCGCTCAGGCGGGTGCGCAGGAAGCCCAACTCGAAGAGATCGTGGTCACCGCTCGTCAGCGCGCTGAGCGCATTCAGGACGTGCCGGCTACGGTGCAGGCTTTCACCGCGACCGAGATCGCCTCCGCAGGTATCGAGCGGCCGCAGGACTTCATCGCGCTGACGCCGGGTGTAGCCCAGGTGCAGACGGCCGAGGCCGGTGACATGCAGGTCACCATTCGCGGCATCAATACGGGCCGCGACGCCGAGACCAATTTTGCGTTGGTCGTGGACGGCGTGCTGCAGACCAACCCGAACGCGCTCAACCAAGAGCTCGCCAACGTCTCGCAGATCGAAATCCTCAAGGGCCCGCAAGGCGCGCTCTACGGCCGCAACGCGGTGGCCGGCGCCCTGATCATCACCACGCGCAAGCCTGGCGATGTGCTCGAGGCCGACCTCGGCGCGGGTTACGGCGATTACGGCAGCTACAAGTTGAATGCCTACGTCGGTGGTCCGATCGGCGGTGATTACAAAGGCTCGGTGTCTGCGTACACGCGCCAGACCGACGGTGAGTGGAAGAACGATTTGCTCAACTGCGATAACTGCGTCGATTTCTTTGAGGAGAGCGGCATCAACGCGCGCCTCATGGGCCCCATGGGCGAGTCGGGCAACTTCGACATCAAGGCTAAGTACTCGAAGATCGATGCGGGTGCCATCAACTTCAACGCGTCGCTCGCGCTGAAGGAAGTCGCCGGTATCCCGGGCCTCGGGCTCTTCCAGGAAGACCCGAACACGCACGCATTCAAATATATCAACAACGTTACGCCGCAGAACGAGCAAGAGAACGTCAATCTCTCGTTCAAGGGTGACTGGGAAGTGGCCTCGGGCACGCTGACCGCTGTTGCGGCCTTCAACGATCAGACCAACTACTTCCTGACCGACGGTACCAGCGCTGCGTTCTTCCTCTACAGCCTCACGCCGGCCTGCCAAAAGAGCAACGACGCGCGCCCCGGCAACCCGTTGCCGGCGCCCTTCGGTCCTTACGCGCCGACCAACGGCTTCGTGACGACCTTCTTCCCGCCGTACAGCCCGAGCTTGTGCGACGGCTATCAGTATCAGCAGCGTGATCAGCAGGACACGAGCCTCGAACTCCGTCTGACCTCGCCGGGCGACCAGCAGTTGCGCTGGATCGCGGGCACCTACTTCGCCGATATCGCGCGTCGTGTGGTGGTTTCGCAGGGTTCGGATAACGGCCAAGGCTTCCTCGCGCAGGCGCTCGTGCGTACCGGCGGACCTAACCCGACCGACTTGCTCTATGACGACGATTTCGACAGCTCGGTGATCGCGGCCTTTGGTCAGCTCGCGTACGACGTGCGTGATGACATCGAATTGTCGGTCGCGCTGCGTTACGACCGCGAGAAGCGCGATGTCAGCAACAACGTTCCGAAGCTTGCTCCGCAGACACCCGGATTCTTTGGTGTGATCTCGGGCGCCGCAACCTTCATCAACCCGGCGTACTCGACCAACGCTGCGCTCGCCGCCATTCCTGGCCGTTCGCGCACGTTCTCGCAACTGCAGCCGAAGTTTTCGCTGAAGTGGGATGCCGCAGAGAACGTCTCGTTCTTCACCTCTTATGGGGTGGGCTTCCGCTCGGGTGGCTTCAACTCGACGGGCGTGCGCGCTACGATCGAGAGCACCTACGCGGGCCTCTGCACGGGCACGGCGCCGACCTTAACCTTCACGGGCTACGATCCGGTGAAGAGCCCGACCAGCCTGCCGAAGTGCACCGGCACGAACCGCAGCATTCGCAACGTCAACGATAGCTACGAGAAGGAAGTCTCGAAGGCCTTCGAGGCGGGCTTCAAGGCCACTTTGCTCGATGGCGCCTTGGCGACCAACTTCGCGGTGTACTCGACCAAACTCGAGAACATGCAGTTCTTCAACTTCTTTGCGGGTCCGTTCGGCTTGCTGCGCGTCGTGACCAACGCCGAAGAGGCGAAGATCAAGGGCTACGAGTTTGATGCGCGCTGGCGCGCGACCGATTCGATCACGCTGTTCGCCGGTTACGCTGGCACCGACAGCGAGATCGTTCGCTACAACGGTCGGCCGTACACGGCGGGCAACAAAGTCCCCTATGCGCCGAATTTTACGGGCAATGCGGGCGTCGACTTCGAGACGCCGATCGGCTCGGGCGATTGGACGATGAACGCACGCGTTGATGCGTCGTTCGTGGGTGAGACTTGGTTCAGCACGGTACAAAACAATCTCGTGCCGAACATCTTTGGTTTGCTCGCGGGCTACGGTCAGGGCGAATTCTCGAAGCAGAAGCGTGATTCGTTCCACACCGTCAACGCACGTCTCGGTGTGAGCAACGGCACCATCGGCATCACCGCGTGGGGCCGCAACGTGACCGACGAGGAATACCTCGCCGAGATCATCCCGGCGCCGGAGTTCGGTGGTTCATTCGTCCACGATGCGCCGGGCAAGACCTGGGGCGTCGATTTCTCGTACTCGTTCCGCTAATCGCGATCGCGACGACATGACAAGGGCCGGAGGGAGCAATCTCTCCGGCCCTTCGCTTTTGGCGGTGTAAACTTCGCGTCGTGAATCGTACCGAGATCGAGTTTCCGGCCAAGCACGCGGCGCTGCGTGATGACGTGCACATGCTCGGCGCACTTGTCGGCGAGGTGCTCCGCGATCAGGGCGGCGACGAACTGTTCAAAGTCGTCGAGGGCGATCGGCGTCTGTCGATCGCGAGGCGCAACGGCGATGCGAGTGCAGCAAGCGAGCTCGAGCAGCGTTTGGCCGGCCGCGAGCCCGCTCTCGCGCGCGATCTCGAGCGAGCATTTTCCACCTGGTTTCAGGCCGTCAATCTGGCCGAGCAGGTGCACCGTATCCGCAGACGGCGAGCCTACTTTCAAGACGATGCCGAGCGTCCGCAGCCGGGCGGCGTCAGTGATGCCATCGCGAAACTCAAGGCGCAGGGGCTGACACTCGAAGAATTGCTGTCGCTGATCGGCTCGTTGCATATCGCGCCTGTGTTCATGGCGCATCCGACGGAGTCGACGCGCCGCACCATCCTCCGTAAGCAGTTGCGTCTTGCACAACTGCTCTACGATCGATTGAACCCGACTCTCGCGCCTGCCGAGCAACGCGCCTCGATGGGTCGCATCCGCGTCGAGCTCACCACGCTCTGGCAAACCGAGGACCATCCGCGTCAGCGACTCACGGTCGCCGACGAACGCGAGCACGTACTGTTTTTTTTGGCGGAGGTGCTCTATCGCATCGTCCCCAATTTCTACGCGGAAATCGCCGAAGCGATCGGCAAGTACTACGGTGTTGATCCCGATCAGCTCGAGTTGCCGACCATCATTCGCTTCGGCAGTTGGGTGGGCGGCGACATGGACGGCAATCCCGACGTGCACGCCAAAAGTTTGCGCGACACGCTGACACGACAACAGCAGGCCATCGTCAACGCCTACTTTGTCGAGGTGGAGGAACTTGCGCAGCTGTTGTCGCAGAGCGGCAGTCGCAGCGGTGTCAGTGCAGCGCTGCAACAACGCAGCGACGACTATTCGGTTCGTTTCCCTGGCGCGCGCGCTACCGCGGCATCGCGCCACGATCGCATGCCTTACCGCGTCTTTCTCGGGCAGGTGGCCGAACGTCTGCGAGCGACCTACGAGGTGCGTCCGGCGGGTTACGAAAGCCCCGCACAATTTCAACGCGATATCGACCTAGTTGCCGAGAGTCTCGCTGCGCATCGCGGTCGGCACGCCGGACTTTTCCTGCTGCGTCGGTTGCAGCGTCGGATCGCCACTTTCGGCTTTCATCTGGCAACGCTCGAGGTTCGCCAGCACAGCGGCATCCATCATGCCGTGCTCACGCAGGCGCTAGCCGAGCCCGATTGGCTGTCAATGAGTCCGGCGGCGCGACACGCGCGATTGAGCGATCTGATCGCGCGCGATATTGGCCCGCGAGTCGAACTCGATGCTACGGGCAAGCGTACGCTCGCGGTCTTCGAGGCCATGCTGCAGTGCCGGCGTCGTTACGGCGCCGAAGCGATCGGCAGTTACGTCGTCAATGGCACCGAGGGTGCAGATGATGTGCTCGCCGTGCTGCTGCTGGCGCGCTGGGCCGACGCCTTCGACAAGCGCAGCAACGAGGTGGCGATCGACATTGCGCCGATGTTCGTTTCGCCGCAGGCCTTGGCTCGCAGCGGTGACATCGTGGCCGAGCTGCTTGCCGATCCGCTGTATCGCGCGCATCTCGATGCTCGCGGTAAACGGCAGATTGCACTCGTCGGCTACTCCGAGAGCAACAAGCGCGAAGGTATCGCGGCATCGCGTTATGCGGTGTATCGCGCGCAAGCGGCAATTGCAGCAGCGATTGCGGCGGCGGGCGAGGATCACCAACTCGTGCACGCGCGCGGTGGCAGCATCCCGCGCGGCGGTGGTCGCATCGATACCATCGTCACGGCGACACCGCCCTCTATCGTCAACGGTTGGTTGAGGCTCACTGAGCAGGGCGAGGGCATCAATCAGCATTACGGGCTCGGACCGATTGCGCTGCGAACCTTGGAGCGCGCCTTCGGGGCCTTGTCGCTCGTTTGCGGGGCGGTACGTGGAGGGCGCGCCGCTGAGCCCGACGCCGAGATGCTCGCGATCGCCGCGCACCTCGCCGAGGTCAGCGCCGAGCGCTATCGAGGCTTCGTCAAAGATTCAGCGGAATTTCAGGCGTGGTTTCAACAAGTCACGCCCATCGATGTCATCGAACGCATGCAGATCGGCGGCCGTCCCTTGGTCCGCGAGGGTCTCGAGGGTTTCGTTGGCCTGCGCGCGGTACCTTGGGTGTTTGCCTGGACGCAGAATCGCATGATGCTGCCCGGCTGGTTCGGCGCCGGCACCGGTTTGCAGTCCGTCATCGATACCCATGGGTTACCGGCCCTGCGTCGGGCGGTGCGCGAGTGGCCCTTCTTGCGCACGCTTATCGACGATATTGAAGTGATGCTGGCGCGTACCGATCTCGATATCGCTGCGCACTATGTCGCGCTGCAAGGTGATCGGCAGGGCCCTGATTTCTTTGCCGAAGTTCGTCGCGAGTATCTGCTGACGCGTGAGTTGCTGCTGCTTATCAATGAGCAGCAGGACTTGCTCGACGGCGATCGTACTCAACAGCGCGCGCTCGCGTTGCGCAATCCCTACGTCGATCCGATGAATCTCATGCAGATCGATTTGCTGCGCCGCTGGCGCGCAGGCGGCCGTGGCGATCGGGAGCTGCTCGAGGCCTTGCTCGCGAGCGTGAATGGCATTGCGCAGGGATTGCAAAACACGGGCTGAGTTTGTCGGCGGATCGCGAGGCGAGGGGGATGTCTATGAAAATTGCAAAATGTGGGTTTGCCGTCTTCGGCCTGATCGTCATCGTGTCCATCGCGGGGTCTGGAGTCGCGATGGCGGTATCGCCCATGGTGGTCGATCTCGAGCTGCTCGCTGCGTCACAGAACAAAAATCAGGTACAGGCACCGAACACCGCGCAGGGAACGCGTTTTTTTTTGCAGTCGCTTACCGGCAGCGGCCCTTATTTTGCGCTACGATTGCAGGCCTCATGGGCCGCAGGCGAGCGCTCCGAATGGCGCGTGTTGCTGGCGCCGCTGGCTTTGTCGGAAGACGGGCGCAGCGATAAAGCCATTCGTTTTCAGGGCGCCAGTTTTGCAGCGGGTCCGATCGCTGCGCGCTATCAGTTCAACTCATGGCGCGCGACGTGGCGCTGGCGCTGGGTCGATCGCGAAGATCTTGTGGTCAAAGTGGGCGTTACGGCAAAGATTCGGGACGCCAGCATCCGTTTGCGACAAGGCGCGCTCAGCGCCGAAAAAGACAACACCGGCTTCGTGCCCTTGCTACATGCCGCGGTCGCACGTCCGTTGAGCGATAAGTGGATGTTGGAAGCTGATATCGATGCACTTGCGGGCGGTCCTGGGTATGCCGTCGATGCGGGTATACGGCTGTCGCGCGAGCTTGCGCCGGGCTGGTCGCTGGGCGCGACCGCACGCTTTCTCGATGGCGGCGCCGACAACGACGAGGTCTACGCTTTCGCCCGATTCACGAGTGTGGGTCTCGCGCTGCGTTGGCAGCCGCAATAAGCATTACCGATCCGGCCGGTGTGTGTGCGTTATCCTGCTAGTTTGCGTGGCCGCCGAGCTCTCTTTAGGCTGCGCAGCATGAAGCACATCCATCTGCAAAGAACCGGCGTCCTTTCCCTGGTTTCGCTCGCTGTTGCGGCGGTCGGCGCGTTGGCCTACGCGGTCGCGCCACGTACCTTCACCGCCGAGGACGAGGCGCTTTATCAGCAGCGCTTCGAAAAGTTGGTCGCTGGGATGCGCTACGGACTCGGACTCGAAACCTATGACCCTCTCGAAAAGGTCGAGGGTGACCTGCGCAGCCGGCCTTTGCCCGCGGTGACCCCGGGGCAGGGCAGCATCGAGGCGTCTGCGCTCGAGCAGGCCCGCGACTATGCACGCAACAACAACTCCAGTGCTTTCATGGTCTGGCGCAATGGTCGCATCGAGACTGCCGATTACTTCAAAGATATGAACCCGGGCGATACTTTGGCCTCCCGTTCGCTCGCCAAACCCATGACCGCCGTTGCCGTGGGTCGGGCGATTGCGCTCGGTAAGATTCGCTCGCTCGATCAACCGGTCGCCGACTTCGTGACCGAATGGAAGGACGATCCGCGTCGCTCGAAGATTTTAGTACGGCATCTGCTCGACATGCGCTCTGGCTTTCTGCCGCAGGCGCCGGCGACCACCCAGGAAGACATGCTTAATCGGGCCTACCTACATCCGCGGCACGATGAGATCATCATCCACGATTACCCGGTCGTCGATGAGCCAGGCACGATCTATGAATACAACAACGCGACCTCCGAACTCGTGGCGGTGCTCATAG
>Ga0194132_10009753_pt1 | contig 13053 bp, 10 predicted proteins | sample TA2KigOf80mmetaG_FD_148612 | JGI IMG/M metagenome (GOLD analysis project Ga0194132, IMG submission 148612) | Freshwater microbial communities from Lake Tanganyika, Tanzania - TA2015054 Kigoma Offshore 80m | ecosystem: Environmental > Aquatic > Freshwater > Lake | place: Tanzania: Lake... | reverse complement strand
TCGTACTGGTGCCCTGCTGCCCGCCGGTGTGCCGGACAACGCGGCGTCCGTCCACCTGGGCGATGCTCCACCCGAGCCCGTATCCGGTGGGCTTCCCGTCACGCAGCTTCTGCGGAGTGAACATGGTCGCCACCGACGCCGGACGGCACAGAGTCCCCGCACGGACCGCGAGGCCGAACCGGACGATGTCCTCGGCAGTCGAGATCATGCCGCCGCCGGGGATCTTGTAGCTCGTGTCGGCGAGCGAACAGTTCTGCAACTGGCCGGCGCTGTTGAGCACGTATCCGCGGGCGCGGTTCGGGATGATGGCGAAGACGTGGTCGTCCCGGGTCCGGTCCATGCCCGTGGGGCGCAGGATCTTCTGCCGCACGTATTCCATGTAGCGCTGCGAAGCCACCTGCTCCAGCGCGGCGCCCAACAGCACGTATCCATAGGTGCTGTAGCTGTACTGCGTCCCCGGCTCGGCCACCAGCGGATCGCTCTGGAACATCCGTAACGCCGGGAGCAGGTCGCGGTAGTGGCGCGTGACGTTGGTCTCGTCGGGCGTGTTGTAGTGGCGGATGCCGCCGAGGTGGCTCAGGAGCTGGCGGATCGTAATCGTCCACTGCTTTTGCGGAAACGATGGCACGTACCGCTGGACCGGCGCGTCGAGATCGATCTTGCCCGCCTCGGCCAGTTGCATGACCGCAACCGCGGTGATGGGCTTGGCGATCGACCCGGTCCGGTACTGGGTCAACGCTTTTACTGGTACGTTGTTCTCGATGTCGGACATGCCGAACCCCGCGGTCCAGAGAACTTCAGCGCCCGCGCCGATCGCGATCGACAGTCCGGGGATCGTCTGGCGCGACATTTCCGCCGATACTAGCCGCTCAATTTCCTGGACCTTGTCCGCCAGCACGCCCTCGGCGCGGACCACGAGCGCGGCGGTGATGAGGACCCACAGGCGCGACATGGCCGAGCCCCTATGATAGACGGATCTTGTTATGGGATCAAGGCCCCCAGCGGGGACGGCTTCGGATCATATAAAATGCTGAGAGCCCCGGCCCATGTACATGCGGCCCGGCCCAAGGAGTACCTATGTCCACCGCACGCATCCGGCTTTTTGCCGCTCCGGTCTGCCTGATCCTGCTGGCTGCCGCGAGCTACCGCACCAATTCGCCTCGCGTCATGTCCGAGGCCGCCACTGCGTTCCTGAACTCGCTGGATCAGGGCCAGAAGTCCCGCGCGAGCTTCGACTTCAACAACGAGGAGCGGCTCAATTGGCACTTCATTCCCCGGGAGAGGAAGGGCTTGCCGCTGAAGGCGATGACTTCGGAGCAGCGTCCGCTGGCGCAGGCTCTGCTCGCCTCGGGCTTGAGCCAAACCGGTTACATCAAGGCGACCTCGATCATGAGCCTCGAAGAGATCCTCAAGATCGCCGAGAAGAACACGCCTCCCGGACGCCGTGACCCCGAGGGCTACTTCTTCTCCGTGTTCGGCACTCCGTCGGAAACGGGAACGTGGGGATTCCGGATCGAGGGCCATCATCTGGCGCTGAACTACACGCTGGTCGGCAACCGCGTGGCCTCTTCGCCGATGTTCTACGGCACCAATCCGGCTGAAGTCCGCACGGGACCGCGCACCGGACTCCGCGTCCTCGGCCGCGAAGAAGACTTGGCGCGCGATCTGCTTAACGCGTTGACGCCGGATCAGCGCAAGACCGCCGTTGTCTCCGAGGAAGCGTTGAAGGACATCCTCACGATGGCCGACCGCAAGGCCGCACTCAAGGGACAGGCCAATGGGTTGAGCGCGTCAAAGATGAATGCCAAGCAGCGCTCGATGCTGCACGCGGTGCTCGACGAGTACGTCGCCAACGCTCCGGAACAGAGCGCGCAGGCGCGGCTCGACCAGATCAAGAAGGCCGGGAACAACATGTTCTTCGCGTGGACCGGATCGGGCGAGAGGGGCAAGGGCCACTACTACCGTATCCAGGCGCCGACGTTCCTGGTCGAATACGACAACACGCAGAATGCCGCGAATCACGTGCATTCCGTGTGGCGCGACTACGAAGGCGATTTCGGGTACGATCTGCTGGGCGGACATTACCAGTCCAGCCACCGGTAGTTTTAACGGCTGGAGGAGATCGCGATTGGCCCCGATCCGGTTCCGTGGACGCCCTTGGAGAAGCTGGGTCTGCATGGGACGGCGGGTTGATTTTGTATGCGGTGAGGAAGGGGCTGGTCCGGGGAAGTTGGGATAATGCCGGTAGGGGGAACCGTGAATCAGCCCGAATCGGATCGCATGGCCCGGGAATTGAATGAGCTGGTGAGCCGCGCAGCCGGGATCGCGGAGGAGTTGTACCGGCGGAGTGTCGCGACACGCAGGTCGGCGATGGACTCGCTTCTCCGCCTGAGATGGGTCAGGCGCGTGTTGACCAACGTCGCTGCGGAGGCTGGCGATTCGTTGGTGCGGCTGCGCGCGCGTGACGTGTCCGAGTGCCTGGCTGCCGCTCAGTAGAGGAACCCATGGACCCGGGAATCACCCTCCTCACCGCGCTCGGCTACTCCGCCGTCAAGATGTTCGCCCCGCACGGGTCGAAGTTCGACGAGATTGGCGGCGGGCTGCTCGGCGAAGTGGCTGGTACCTTCCTGAGCGACACCACGCGGAGTGTCTACGAACGGATGCGGCCCGGCATCGGCCGGCTCGACCCGCAGATGAACCACGACCTCAAGCGCGCGGTCTCCCGCGGATTCCTACTCGGACTGCTGCGCACGATCCATGCCTACGCCGAGCAGCGTGGCCTCAAGATCACCGGATTCTACGACCGTTATCCGATGCCGGCCACCCTGCGCGAATACTTCCGCCTCGGACAGATCAAGCTGACCGCGCCGCGGGAGGAGATCCAGGCGCAGCGTTGGGCGCAGACCACGGCGGTGGAATTGATCAAGCTGATCGGCGTGGTAGACCGCGATCCGGACGGCCGGCTGCCCGAGTCCGCGGACTTGGCCCTGCCGGGACCTGAGAAGCTGTTCCGCGACGGGCGCGTCACGGTTGAGCTGACGGATCGCGTCTGGGAGTGGCTGCTCCACCGCGCGCCGGACCCGCCCGACGGCTTTAAACCACTGTTCGCCGAGCATTGGTTCGCCGCTTTTCATCATTCGTTCGCCGGCGAGTTGAAAGCGCCGGACAGCAAGGCCGGCGCCGCGTTCACGTTCACGTTGCTGACGGACTTGAACGCCAAGGCCGATCTGCAAACAAAGCTGCTCTGGTTCATGATCGGGGCAGCATATCGGAAGCAGGACGACAGCATCTACCTCGACTGGTTGCGCGGGCAGGTCAAGTGGATCGAGCTGCGTGGGATCAAGCTCGCCACGCAGGAGCGGCCCCGCTTTGAGATCGACCGCATCTACATCCGGCTGCGGTCGAAGGGTGGAGAGCCCATCGAAGAGGCGCTGCGTCCGCGCACTGTCGTGATCCAGGGAGGCGCGGGCAGCGGCAAGACGACGCTGCTGCGCAATATTGCCTGGCAGTTGTGCCGGGACGAGGGCGAGCCCAAATTGGCCCTGCCGTTTCAGGGCGCCTATCCGTTGTGGGTCCGCGTGTCCGAGCTGGATCAGCACATCACGGAGAGCCGGAAGCAGAGTCAGCCGGGAACGCCGAGAGTGGACTCCGATCACCAGTGGATCTCGCACTACTTCGGGTCGCGTGGATGGGGTCTGGATGCGGCGTTCTTCGTGGAGAAGCTTAAGTCCGGCAGCACCGTGCTGCTGATCGACGGGTTGGACGAGGCAGGGGATGACAAGCGGCGGATCGCGCTGGTCGAAATGATTGAGCAGGTGCGGTCGTGTTATCCGTGCCGGATCCTGGTGAGCACGCGTCCACACACGCATCAGGAGCGGGCTGCGTTGTCGCCGGATTTTGAGAGGGTGTGGATCGAGGACCTGGACGACGCCACGGTCAATGAGTTCCTCGCGCAGTGGTCCGAGTGTTTGCAGCCGGGGAACGAGGTGGCGGCCGCCGGGTTGAAGGGGGCGTTGCGCGCGGCGCTGGATGGGAACGCGGTGATCCGCGAGATGGCGCGGAATCCGCTGATGCTGACGTGTGTCGCGCTGGTCTATGATCATCAAATGCGGCTGCCGGACAACCGGTCGGAGCTGTACGAAGCGGTGGTCGAGTGGCTGGCCAAGGCGCGGGAGAAGCGGGAGGGACGGCCGGACTGGAACCGGTGCCTGAAGCTGCTCGGGTCGCTCGCATTGAAGATGCAGGCGGACGGGCAGAGCGGGCAGGTGATGGAGCTGACGCGGGACGCCGCGGCCAAGGTGATCCGGGACGACCGCTTCTTCCAGCAGCCGGAGAAGAATCCGCTCGATGTGGCGCGCGAGTTCCTGCATGCCGAGGAAGGAGACAGCGGAATCATCGTGAGCCGAAACGCTCCGAATCTGACGTTCTGGCACCGCAGTTTCCAGGAATATCTGGCGGCGCGCGCGATCGCTGCCCTGCCGGAGGAGCAGGTTGTCGAGCGGGCGAAGGCGTACTTGTACACCGGGCATTGGCGCGAGGTCCTGATTCTGCTGACGGGATGCTTGTCAAGGCGCGAAGAGTTCCTCGATCAGATTTTTCTCGAGTTGGCGGACGATGCGTGTCACAGCAGGCCGCTTGCCCAGCAGGCGCACGCCTACGGAGTGATGGGAGCGATGCTCGCGGACCTTCCCAAAGGGCGCTACTTGATGGGGAAGGACGCCAAAGCCCGGTATGGCGCGCTGGGCCAGTCCGTGATGGCGATCTTTACGGTGGAGGGCGCCCGGGCGATCGGCATCCAGGACCGGATCGCGGCGGCGGACGCGCTGGCCTTGGCGGGTGATCCCCGGCTCAAGCGGCCGAGTGATCCGGAGTACTGGGTCAAGGTGGAAAAGCGCGGGATCTCCCTGGGCAAGTATCCGGTCACGGTCTGGGAGTATCAAGAATATTTAAACGAGAATCGCATCACCGAGACGCCGCGCCATTGGGCCGAGCAAACTAGGCATCCGAGCCGTCCGGTCGTTGGGATCAGCCGTCAGGAGTGCGAGGCCTACTGTAAGCACTTCGGTTGCCGGTTGCCATCGCCCGTAGAATGGGAGTTGGCGACGGATGGTGAGTACCCTTGGGGAAAGGAAAGACCAGACCTTACCAAGGCGAATTTTGACAATGAGGTGGGCCACGCCACGCCGGTTGGCCTGTACCCGGCGGGCAGTACGAAGGCCGGGCTGAGCGACATGGCAGGCAACGTTTGGGAACGCACGAGCGCCAGCGGGGTGTGGAAGGGCGGGGGCTACGCGAGTACTGCCGCCAGGGTCCGCGCCGCGTTCCGTAACGTCGATCACGTCGGCGGCGACAGCAACGACGGGTTTCGTTGTTTCCGGGAATGATCCCCTTGACCCTTTAGTTTTTTAGCTTTAAAGAATTTCCGAACCCGCGGTGTTTTGAACGCGATACCATTAGAGCGACATCCCCATGACGTTCCTCACCGGCAAGCACCTCTCGCGCCGCACCCTCCTCCACGGCGCCGGAGCCGCCATCGCCCTCCCCCTCCTCGACGCCATGCGGCCCGCCCTCGCCGCCCCCTCCAAAACCGGACCCCAACCCCGCCGCACCGCCGTCGTCTACGTCCCCAACGGAATCGTCATGAAGGACTGGAAGCCGGAAGCCACTGGCCCGGACTTCACCTTCACCCGCATCCTCAAGCCCCTCGAACCCTTCCGCCGCGACCTCACCGTCCTGTCCGGACTCGCCAACCACGCCGCCAGCAAAGCCCGTGGCGGCGGTCACGCCAAGGCCACCGGCAGCTTCCTTTCCGGCACGCCCCCCAAGTACACCGCCGGCGCTGATGTCCAGGCGGGCGTCACGTTTGACCAGGTGGCCGCCGCCCGGTGGTCTGCTGAGACCCGCGTCGCCTCGCTCCAGATCGGTTGCGAGGACGCGCGCATGGTCGGCAACTGCGACACCGGATCCAGTTGCGCCTACACGAACTCGCTGTCGTGGAAGGATCCCAACACGCCGCTGGCCGTCGAGGTGAATCCGCGGTCGGTGTTCGAGCGGCTGTTCGGGACCGTGGATCCGTCACTTGCGCCGGAGGTCCGGGCGCGGCGGGCGCTCTATCGAAAGAGCATTCTCGATTCGACGCGCGAGTCCGCTCAGAAGCTCGCCGCCGGGCTGGGTCCGGACGACAAGCGCAAGGTGGACGAGTACCTCACTGGAATCCGCGAGGTGGAGCAGCGGATCGCAGCCGCCGAGCGCGATCCCGTGACGCCTCCCATCGGCAAGCCGTCCGGGATTCCGTTCGAGTACCGCGACTACGTGAAGCTGATGTTCGACCTGCAGGTGGCCGCCTTCCAGTCCGACCTGTCGCGCGTGTCGACCATGATGCTCGGGCGCGAGGGCAGCGTACGCGTGTATCCGGAGATCGGGGTGCCGGATCCGCACCATCCGCTGACCCACCACCGGGGGCATCCGGACTTCATCGAGAAGGTCACCAAGATCAACTGCTTCCACGTGGAGTTGTTCGCGTATTTCCTGGACCGGTTGAAGTCCACGCCGGATGGCGAAGGGAACCTGCTCGATCATTCGCTGATCCTGTACGGCAGCGCGCTCAGCGATGGGAACGCGCATTCGAATACGGATCTGCCGCTGGTGCTTGCGGGTCACGCGGGCGGGCTGGCGGGTGGCCGGCATGTGGCTGCGGCAGCGGGGACTCCGGTGGCGAACCTGTTCGTGGACATGCTGAACCGGGCCGGGTTGGAGACAGGGAGCTTCGCGGACAGCACGGGCCGGTTAGATCTTTCATGACAGCAGGTCCGCGGCGGCGATCGGACTCGTGACGCTCCCCTGATGCCGGATGCTGACCCGTTAGCAGCGGGCGGCCACGTGCAGAAGCCCAAGTTCCACATGGAAGGCCGGACGCCGCTTGCGAAGTACGGCATCAGACCGACGCGACATCTGAATGGGTGTTCCCCGCACCAACCCGCCGCGGGCCGCGAAGGTGGAGCCGTTCACCTCTACACTTTCTGCCGCTGTGAGTCGGGCGTGGCTCAGCCTCCCCAAGCGACGCTACCACGCGGGGGGTTAACGCTCGCGCGCCCGGCTGAGGCGCTCCTTAAGCTCCGGTGGAAGGCTCGCTTCGATTTCCGGCGTGATCAACCCGGCCTCATCGAGGTCCTTGATATGTGTTTCGTCCTTGGCGCGGAAGCTGGTGAGTTTCATCCGGGCCAAGTCCTCCAAGGCAATCAATGGAAGCCACGGACCGCCGTAGCGGGACGGAGATCAGGATTCGTAGCAAGGTCTCCGGGCCGCACGCGCTCTCCAGCGAACACAAAGTGGATCGCCCGGCCCGCACGGGGCTGGTCCCGCCGAACCAACATATCGAGTCCGGCTGCGTGCCGAAGCTCCATCCCAAACTCCTTCGCGGCTTCGGCGATCCGTCCCGCGTCGATCGTCCCGCGTCCGGCGCGGCCTCTTCCGACATACAGGTAGACTGCCAGCCCGCCAACAAGCCGGTACTCGACCTTGGCAGAGCGGAAGATGGCACCGGCGAGTTCGGCCAGATGTCTCCCAACGACACCCGGCATCACCCAAGACCGGGATGAATGGTCGGGGCGAGAGGATTCGAACCTCCGACCTCCTGGTCCCGAACCAGGCGCTCTAGCCAGGCTGAGCCACGCCCCGACGTTCTCAGTGTACCAGTCCAACCAGCCCCGCCGCCACTATCACCCAAACCGGATCCACCTTGGCCACCACCATCGCCACGCATGCCCCGAGCGCGACCGCCGCTTTCCACCAGGCATCCAGCGCATCCACCGCCAGCGGGATCGCTGCCGCCAGCACCAGTCCCGCGCCCGCCAGCACCACCGCTTGAATCGACCGCCGGACTGCGGGATTGCCCGCTCTCCGCCCCACGTACCGCACCAGCGGAATCACCAGGAACGCCGGTGTCACCACCGCTGCCGCACCCGCCAGCGCGCCCGGGATTCCAGCCACTGCGTATCCGACGCCCACCATGTACAGCCCGTTCGGACCGGGCGCGGCGCGCGACACTCCAATCGCCGCGTTCAACTCGCGATCCGTCAGCACCCGCCGCCGGACCACCAGGTCCTCGCGCACCACGGGCACCGACGTCATCCCACTGAACGAAGTCAGCGCAGCTTTCAGAAGCAAGAGGTAGAGCACCACCGGATTCATTCCGGCCACACCGCCCCGATGAATGCCGCGGCGCCCAGCACCGGGACCGGCGGCCAGTGCAGCCAGTGGGAGCAGAACAAAGCTCCGCCCGTCAGCGCCACCACGCGCAACCAGCCGAAGTTACGCCACGACCCCGTCATCTGAATCGCGCTCGCCATCATCACGCCCGGTACCGCCGCCGCGATCCCGGCCATCACCGCGCGGACCCAAGGTGACGCGCTCATCCATTCGTTTCCGGCTACCACGAGGTACACCACCACCGCCGACGGAGCCATCGCCGCGATCGCGGCAGTGAACGCACCCATCCAACCTTGGATCATCCAGGCCGCCGCCGCGCAAAACGCAAGGACGTTGGTGCCGGGGGTGATCCGTGCGAGTCCGAATGCGAGTCCGTACTGCTCCTCGGAAAGCCACCGCCGGCGGACAACCAGCTCCTGGTGCAGCGCCGCGATCGTTGGATCCCCGCCGCCGAACGTCACGTTGCCGATGCGCAGGAACACGGCGGCCAACGTGCGCAATCCAGGGTCCGCCATCCCTGCTACTGTATCATCAGGTATGTGGGGGCGCGACACCGTGACCGCTTGTTCCTGGCGCTTGCATCGCTGGCCCTGCTGGCTGTCGTGGCAACAGGCGGCTACTTCTGGAAGAGCAGCCGTCCCGCGGTGAAGAAGGCGGAAACGCCCAAGCAAGCCGAGCCGCCGGTGGAATCCGCGCCCACGGGCATCGAACTCACGTTCTCAGGACCTGTCCAGGCGCGCAACGTGGTTCCGGTTCCGGCGCCGATGGACGGGACCCTCGAAACCGTTGAGGTCGAAGAGGGCGAAGAGGTGGGTGAGGAACAACTGCTCGCCCGTGTCAAGAATGAGGGGCTCGAGGCAGCACGCCAACGGGCCCAGGAAGAGCTTGACCAGATGCAGTCGCGCGTCCAGAATCTGGAGAGTTCGCTCATCTCGGCGAGGCTCGAATCCTCGCGCGCCAGTGCCGACGCGCAGCGGGCACAAGCCGAGTTCGAGCGGCTTGATAAGGCGGCGATCCGGCAACAGCTCCTTCATAAGGAAGGCGCCACGCCCCGGTTGGTTTACGAAAAGGCACAAAAGGATCTGGAACTTGCCACCTCGGAGCGCGATTCGCTCCGGGAGGCGGCCAGGAGCGCCCAGGAACGCATCGGGTTCCTGCAAAAGGACCTGGACAACGCCAAGCGCAGGCTCGACGAGCGTACACAGGAGTACGAGGAGGCCAAGTCCGGGGCGATGGCTGCCGAGATCCGCTCGCCCGTGGATGGCGTGGTCGTATCGGTCAAGGCCAAAGCGGGCGACCAGGTCAGCGCCGACATGCAAGATCTGATGTTGCTTGCAGTCGCGCCGGAGGAACTGGAAGTCCTGATCGACGTGGATGAGAAGGTGGCGGCGAAGATCCCGGACGGCACGGTAGTGGCCATCCAGGTGCTCGAAGTGACGCAGGACTTCGAAGGCAAGGTGACCCGCGACGAGGATGGGAAACTGCACGTGGAGTTCGAGTCTGGGGACGTTACGGTGAAGCCCGGCCTGAACGCGGTGGTGAAGATCAAGCTGCCATAATGGTGGCTGATGCAGTTCCTTTCCACCAGCCTTCTCGAGCTGATTACGCAGACCTCCACAAATCTCCCGCCCGATGTGCGCCAGGCGATGGGAATGGCCATGACCGTCGAACAGCCCGGCACGCAGTCCAGCCAGGCACTGAGCGTCGTCGCGACCAATATCGATATGGCGGCGCAGGACGAGAGTCCGATCTGCCAGGACACGGGCATGCCGACGTTCATCGTCCACACGCCCGTTGGTGCCAACCAGATCGTGATCAAGAAAGCGATCCAACAAGCGGTGGCTGAGGCGACACGGCGCGGGAAGCTGCGGCCGAATTCGGTCGACTCGATCACGGGGAAGAACAGTGGGGACAATCTTGGCGAGGAAACGCCGGTAGTCCACTTCGAACAATGGGAAGAGGATGAAATCGACATCCGGCTGATTCTCAAGGGCGGGGGATGCGAGAACAAGAACATCCAGTATTCGCTGCCTTGCACACTGGACCATCTTGGCCGCGCGGACCGGAACCTGGAGGGCGTCCGCAAGTGCATCCTGCATTCCGTGTGGCAAGCGCAGGGGCAGGGTTGCGCTCCGGGCGCGGTTGGCGTGTGCATTGGCAGCGACCGCGCACACGGCTACATGCTGGCCAAGCTGCAGCTTCTGCGGACGCTCGACGACACCAACTCCGACGAGCGCCTGGCGAAGCTCGAAGCCGGGATCATGGACGAAGCCAACCGGCTGGGTGTGGGCGCCATGGGATTCGGCGGCAAGGCGTCGCTCATCGGATGCAAGATCACCGCCGCCAACCGTCTTCCCGCCAGCTTCTTTGTGTCGGTGGCCTACGAATGCTGGGCGTTCCGCCGGCTGGGTGTCCGGTTGGATGCGAATACTGGCGCGATCACACGGTGGATCTACCGGGATCCCGCGCGGCCCGTGGATCGCATGGCTCAGGCGGAAGGATTCCCGCTGACCGGGCGTGAAGTGGTGCTGGAGCCTCCGCTCACCGAAGCTCAGGTGCGGTCGCTCAAGGTGGGCGACGTGGTTCTGATCAACGGCGACATGTTCACCGGCCGTGACGAGATCCACAAGCACCTGATGAAGAACGCGCCTCCGGTCGACATGCGCGGCAGTGTCCTCTATCATTGCGGTCCGGTGATGCTGCGCCAGGGAGACGGCTGGGTGATGAAAGCGGGTGGGCCGACCACGAGCATCCGCGAGGAGCCCTACCAGCATTACGTGATCGGACAGTACGGAGTCCGCGCGGTGGTCGGCAAAGGCGGCATGGGCGCCAAGACGCTGGCTGCGCTGAAGGAACACGGCGCCGTCTACCTCAACGGCATCGGCGGCGCGGCGCAGTTCTACGCCAGGACGGTCGAGCAGGTGAAAGGGGTCCATCTCCTGGAAGAGTATGGGATCCCTGAGGCGATGTGGCATCTGCGCGTAAGAGGCTTTATGGCGATCGTCACGATGGACGCGCACGGAAACAGCCTCCATGAGATTGTCGAGCGGACGACGGGCCAGGAGTTGGAACGCGTAGGCGCGGGCATCAGCGGCTGACCTGCGGTTCGTGTATAACAAGAGGGTCGTATGCGTTACACGACTCTCGCCTTTCTCACGGCTGTTCTGACGGTTTCGACCGCCGCCGGGCAAACCGCTGGTACGGCGACCATGGTGGGCACTGTCACCGATTCGACGGGTGCGGTGGTCGCCGGAGCCAAGGCGACGGCGGTGAACGCCGCGACCTCGTTCATCACCGAGTCGGTTACCACAACGGAAGGCTCGTTCTACCTGCCGTATCTGGCGCCGGGCTCGTACACGCTCAACGTCGAGGCGCCGGGATTCAAGCGCCACACGCGCGAGGGTATCATCGTGCGGACGGGCGAAATGCCGCGCTTGGACGTGAGGCTCGAAATCGGAGCGGTCACCGAGTCGGTGAACGTGACTGGAGCTCCGCCGCTGCTGGACACCGAAACCACGCAGTCCGGGCAAGTACTCGATGGCGACCTGCTGGTGAAAGTCCCGGTGAGCCAGAAACGCGCGATCCGGATCCTGTTCTATATGCCCGGCGCGAACGCGATCGGTGGATTCACCGTCCTCGGGCAGCGGGCGCGCGCCATGGGATACACGGTCGACGGGATCAACGGCAAGGAGCCCGGCATCGGAGCGACCAACGGGACGGATGCCCAGATTTCGACAACCCAGGATGCATTCGAGGAAGTCAAGCTGTACACCACCGGAACTCCGGCTGAGCAGGGCCACTCCGCGGGTGGAATGTTGTCGATCGTGTTCAAGTCCGGAACCAACCAGCTTCACGGCTCGGCCGAGGATCGATACATCAACAAGTCGATGATCCACCGCAACTACCTCGAGCAGTTGGCGCGGACCAACCCGTTCACCTACCACGAGACGACGTTCCTGTTCAGCGGTCCACTGAATGTCCCCAAGCTGTACAAGGGCCGCGACAAGACGTTCTGGCTGGCGGGCTGGGAGCGCCATTTCGAGAATGCCGGATCAAACACGGTGCGCTCCACGGTTCCGACTGCCGCAATGTGGGCGGGAGATTTTTCCTTCGGCGGACAGACGGCGCCGCGTCCCCTGCCAATCTACAATCCCTACACAACGCGCCAGCAGGGGACCACGTGGGTGCGCGATCCGTTTCCAGGCAACATCCTCCCGCGGAGCCTGATCGACCCGGTGGTCACCAACTTCCAGTCGCGGAACCCGTTGGCCGCGCCGAATGAGGCGGGCGTCCCCACGGCGAGCGGTCCGACCGAGAACCTGGTGATGTCCCAGATCAAGAAGATCCGCCGGACACGGTGGGACGCCAAGATCGACCACCAGTTCACTCCCAACCATAAGGTCTTCGGGCGCTACTCGCACGCACGCCACCGCGCCTGGAAAGGCGACCACCAGGCACAGTTCGACGGCTGGCGCGACATCGATCCGAACGCGCAGCCCGCCCCGGTGGATCACATCAACATCGTTTTCTCCGACATGCTGATCCTGTCGCCAAGGATGAACAACGAGTTCCGCATGGGATTCAACCGCCGCGCCCGGTACGAGACGGCGCTCACGGCAAACCAGGACTGGGCCAAGCAGCTTGGCATTCCGAACGTGAACGGCGCGACATTCCCCAATTTCAACATCGGCTACGGCATCGCGGGATTGACGAGCTTTCAGAATGTCGGCGAGGATTTTACATTTCAGAACAACGTCACGCGCATTGCTGGCAAGCATACGCTCAAGTTCGGCTATGAGCTGATCCGGACGCGTTACAACGGCACGGTGGGCTGTGCGAACCGGA
>Ga0194132_10009752_pt1 | contig 13054 bp, 7 predicted proteins | sample TA2KigOf80mmetaG_FD_148612 | JGI IMG/M metagenome (GOLD analysis project Ga0194132, IMG submission 148612) | Freshwater microbial communities from Lake Tanganyika, Tanzania - TA2015054 Kigoma Offshore 80m | ecosystem: Environmental > Aquatic > Freshwater > Lake | place: Tanzania: Lake Tanganyika... | reverse complement strand
ATTCCACGTTTAATTAATGATGGAAAATATTTACGATGCCTATTGACAAGTCGTGCTGTATCTGCTACAGTATATGCCCTTTGTCTATTTTTTCTAAAATCGATACGCAAACAAGTTTCTAGTCTATCTTTAGTTATATTATAAACAGTAACCATTCCTGTAGAACGAGAACTATGATGATATCTAACAAGATCACCATTTAAAAACCAAATTTTTTTATTAGCTTTTATTACAGGCTCGTTATTGTACGCTTGGCTCTCAATTTTTCCTTTTCCAGTAGCCATCTTCCCTCCAAAGATTGAGACGGTGGATGAAAAAACTTTCTAGCTCCACACATTATGCAAAAGGTCTCTATGTGATCAATACTAGAATATTGACGGTCTATAAAAACTCTACCCTTGCATTTTCTACAAAACATTATTGCTCTATATCTAATCCAACCTTAGATGCTATTTGTTCAGAATACTCTTGTACAGCCTCATCTTTTTCATTTTTTTCATCAATAAGACTTGTTATTTCTGCTCTCAAAATAGCAATTTGTGTTTCATAGCCAGAGACTAATTCACCTATGCGTTGCTGCAAGGCGGTAATTACTAATTCTGCCTTATCCACTTTACCCCCCCTATATTATTATGATAAAGATAATATCTCAGCATCTAGTGCTGCAAGCTTTTTATTAATCTCAGTAATCTTATCATTTAGTGCATCAATGGCATCTTGGTCTGGGCTGGTTACAGCATTTTCCTCAATCAATGATACCTGCAAATTATATTTGCTGTACTCAACATTTTTTTTATGTTGATTTACAATTGATATTTTATCTTCATTTGTTAGTATGGTCATTTTTCCTCCTAGTATATTATACCACTGGTATAGAGTCTAACAGCCTTTGTTTTTCTGCTACTAATGACTCTTTTTTTGCCATAATTTTTGGCAAAACCTCGTTACACTCAGATATTGTCATATCTGGATCTTCCATTCCATCTTCAATTTTTTTAATATAATCAAGCAAAGACAAATAGATTTTAGTTAAATCTGTTATTCTTTTATCTAGTAATAATATTTTTTCATTGTTGTTTATCATTATATAGACCCTCCAGGGCTAAATGTATTTGTTACAGGACTATTGTTTCTATTTGTTTGGTTATTGGTCAAAGTATTGGTTGTTACGGTTGTTCCGATAGCTCCTCCGCCACCAGCATTGTTTTCTGGCCTAATTATAAGAGCATATGTCTGACCAGTTCCACCTAAGTTTGTTTGTCTGGTTATTCCATTAGTCACCGCATCTGAGTTAGTGCTTGCACTGGTTGTGCTTCCAGTTTGAGTTACTCCTTGAATAATTGTTCTAGTTGTCATTCCTTGCATATTGTATCCAAAAACATACCATATAACAAATGGGGCAGTTGAAAAATAAGATGATTTTACACTTGTTACTGTTGGATTTGCAACTAATATTTCATTTGATGGTGTCTGTAAATTTGGTGAAACTCCATTAGAAAATGTAACTAGGCATCTAAATCTTCCTCCTGTATGAGTAGAATCAATTGTAAAACTAGATCCTGTTTGTCCAGATACGCTGTTCCATGTTGAGGTAACTAAGCTAAATCTTTGCCATTGATAGGAACTTACGCTTGGACTAGGAGTACCGCTAGCTGTAGCAGATGTAACAAAGTATAAGTCGTCCCATCTAGCACTATTTATATTTCCAGATCCACTAAATTGTGAAACGGTAACGTTTCCGTTAAACGGTGCAATCTGGGTTAATGTAAATTGAGCCCATAAAGTTATATTTGAGCTTGGCTGATATGATCCTCCGCCAGCAACAATTAAAGACCCTCCAGATGAGGAGTTGTACCATCCATTAAATGTGTATCCGCTTCTTGTTGCTGTTGGTGCAGTAACAGAACTACCATTGTTTGCAGTACGAGTTGTAGAATACAATCCATCAACAGTACCTCCATTGTCTCCAGCATTAAATGTAACAGTCCATGTTGTTATTGGAATAAATACAGATCCAGTTTGTGCTGAACCATAGCCATTATAAAATGGATTATATCCCCTTGCTCTCCAATACCAAGTGGTATTCCATGCTAGATTTGAAGGTGTTGTATATGATCCACCATTAGTTGATACTGAAGAACTATTTCCATATGAAGTAGAAGTTCCCCATTCTACAAGAACTGATGACGTATCAGATCCAAAATTAACTGGATTAAATGTTAAAAAGTTTCCAGATGATGTGGTAGTAGATGGACCATAATTTACTGTTACTGATGGAGTACCTGGCTGATTAGCTGACCATTTAGCATATAAATACTTGCTACCATCCATTAATATTGTTGATGTATATCCTGGACCATATGTTGTGCCTGATCCATTTGAAAATAGTGACCATCCTGACCAGGTACCGTATGTTTTTGTTAAGCTTCCAGTATTTCCCGATACTGTTGCAAAGGTATTGTAATCATGTTCTGTGGTTGCTGGAGCAGAACCACCTGTATTTGTATTTCCATCATAGAACAGTTTTGCATCTGTATATTGATCAACCTGTGTATCTGGACCATTACCACCACTGTTAATTCCATAAACATAAGCTTTATATGGTGCCGCAGTAGTTAGTCCTGTTAAATTAACAAAGGTATTTGCTGTTGTAGTTGGACCATACACATAAACAAAACTATTTGTATTATATATCATTACATAATATGATGTTGCACTTGCTGCAGACCATGACACTGTTGCTGTATTTGCGGTGACATTGCTCCAAGTTACTGTTGGTGCAGGTGGGGTTGTTTGAGAAGTAGTCTGTACCGTTGGTCCTACTTGATTTTTATAATTATATGGCACTGCTGTAATATAATATGTTGTTGCTGCAGTAAGACCACTTGCAGTTAGAGGGCTAGAAAAAAGGGTACCAGATGATAGGATAGTTCCTGAATAGCTATTAGATCTTACATCATATGTAATATAATCAGTAGATGTTTCTGTAAATGGAACAGATATTGTAGTATTTGTGTTTGATGGAGATTGAAAAGATACAACTGGTGTTTTATAGTAATTTGAAGATGTAGTTATTGAATAATAAATATCATCATCTCCAGTACCCACTTTTGTACCCGCCGTTGTCATAATATCATCTGGAGATGTTATTGATATTTCATCATATGATATACCAAATGATCCAGATGTTGCGTCAAAGCGTACTCTAAAGTTGTTCCAGTAGATAGTGTATATGGTCCAGGCAATCCAGATACTACAAAACCATTTTTATATAATCCAACTGTTTCTGCACCACTTATGCTGCTACCTTTTGAAATAATTTTAATATCTGCATAATCTTGATTTGTATAGAATGTTGCCATCCACTGTACTCTATATGCTGCTTGTCCAACAAAGCCAAATTTATATCCATCAAATCTTATTACATATTTGGTTGAGTCTGACCATGCTAACATATACCCTGGTGAAGCACCAGTATTTCCAACATAGTCGCCTGGAAATATAGAAATAAACTTTCCAGTTGATGGTATGCTGGTTGTTGATCCTCCAGTTAAACCTATGTGTCCATTTGTGGATGGATATAAAATATTTCCAAATGAGAATGTGTAAAATTTAGATACAACTATTCCAGTAAGAGTAGACGATGTTGTTCTGTTTCCACCATTTACAGAATTATAAACCCATAACCTAAAATCATATGTTCCTGGACTTAAATTTATAAATCCACTACTTGCTGGAAAAATTATAGTTGTCCAAGTAGATGCTGATGATAATTTGTATTCAATTTGTGTACTTGTAGACGGATCATCTGCAGTATAAGCATATGAATATGAAACTTGAAGCTCATCACCAGTAACACTAAATGATGTAATAACTGGGGCGGTATAAAAAACAAAAAGAGAATTGCTTTCTAATCCAATAACAGCTCTACCAGTTTGATTTCTTCCATATATTATTACTCTAACATTTTGAGCCTTATATAAAACTGCATTATAGTTGGGTACTGTTGATACATCTGTTCCAGAAGATCTTGTAGTCCAACTAATACCACCATTGGAGCTTGTCTGCCATTCATAATCATAAGTTGTTGCACTATTAGACCATACCCCGTATGATGTTACCTCATATATATAATTTGTATTTGATTGTGATACTATTGTTACAGTACCGCTTCCAGTTGGCAATGGTAGTTGTGGGGTTACTGCAGATGAAGCGGCAGATTCAGCAGAAAATCCATTAGCATTATTGGCTGCAACAGTAAATGTATATGACGTATAATTTGTCAATCCTTCAACCGTTATTGGAGAAATATTTTCTGTACCAGTTATACCGCTTGGACTTGATGTTGCCCTGTAGTATGAAATAGATTTACCACCATTATTAGAAGAAGAAACAAGATTATAATAAACATCTGCAGATGCATTTCCAGCAATTGCGAAAACACCTGTTGGTGCTAATGGTACTGTAGTAATAAGAACAGCATTGCTATCTTCAGACCTATTTGATGTTTGTAAAGACCCAATTGCACTTACATTAAATTTATAACTTGTATTTGATGATAATCCAGTAAAGGTTCCAGAAGTTGTATTATTTTCAGTATTGGCAACTAAAGTTTGATATGTTAAATAATTAGGCCCTACCTGATATTCAATTTTGTATCCAACTATTGTTGTTCCATTATTTGGTTGTGCCCAAGATAAGTTTACAGCGCCATTATTGTATGGCCTATTGGTTCCAACATCTGTAGCAGTTACATTAGTTGGTATGGCGGGTGTTGCTTGTGCAGTTGTAAAAGATTGTTGATCTGTTTCTATTGTTCTTAGTGCAACTGTTGAATTTGATGCCCAGCCGTCTTGCATGGTTGCTTTTATAACTATGGTGTATTGTGTATTAGGGCTTAAGTTTGCACTTGTAAAAGTAACGGTTGTATTGGGTGAACTTGTTCCTGTTCCAGGAAATATCGTTGTACTATAAAGAGGACTTGCAGATGTATTATTGTATGGATATACTAAAAACTGTTGCTCGGATATATCTTGTGCCTGTATAGTAGAATTACCGCTATAAGACCAATAAAATGTTCCACCATTTGTTTGTGGATCACCAACATAAGAACCTATTGTTGCCTGATTAAAAACAACATTAGCATACATTCTTGGTAAGACGACTTCTGTAGAGTATTCACCTGTACGATCAAGATTATTAGTTGCTTCTATATACCCTCTAAAATAATAGCCATCTCTAACATCGGCCTTTGTTATTGTATATCTGTTTGTAGAACTTAATGGAACTTCATCTGCATAGTTAGAATCTGAATATGATGGGTATGTTCTGGTTACTGACGATGATGAATTAACATTTGTAACACCAGAGCTAAAGCCAGCGCTTTGAGACTTCTGTATCCTCATAAAAAACGATATTGGTTCTTCATTCCAGTTTCCTCTTATTAAAAATATTTTATCTCCATCATATGCTGCTGGAGATGTTAAATTAGAACTTGTAGCAGAAAAAATTTCTGAAGATGCTGTTTCATAACCCCCACCATCTCTAAAATACAACAATGGTCTGGTTGCTGTTTTTACACTTGGAGTTAATAAAGATGCAAATATTCTTTTAAATATTCCAGAATCATTTAGTCTATATGCGTTAGATATTTTTTTTAAAACACCGTTACTGTTAAGACGATATAAACCAGTTATCTTTTTTAAAACCCCACTATTATTTAATCTATATATTGGCACTCTCTAAGCCTCCTGAATAAAGACTATATCTCCAGCTTTAATATCTCTTTCAGTTTCTCCACCCTGTCCATCTCCAGTTAAATATTTTCCTTGAACGCCATCAAAATTTGTAACAGTTCCAGGACCATTGTTACCAGTATACCGACTTTGATAAATAAACCTACGTCCCTTTACTAACTTTTTACTAACATCATCAATTGTTATTGTTGGATCTCCCGCCCATCCATTAAAATCTGCAGATGGCATATTATTAAATGTTATGTCTTTATTACCATTGCCTAAATCAAAAGCTACAGATGTAGTAGTACCAGACAATATGTTGTCTGCAAAACTAAAATTACCAGTCGAAGTCATTGTTGTTGCAGTAATGTTTCCACTAATTACTGCTCCTTGTGCATTTAAAATACCGCTTCTAGTTATGTAAAAATTAGGAGTTGATCCATCTACTCCAGCCTCAAATATATTTGTAGTGCCACTACCAGAGCCAGTTAAGTCTGTTCCAAATCTTACACGGTAGTTACTTGAAACATCAATAACACCTGTAATAGATATTCTCTTATCATCTGAATCAAGAATAAACTGTTCTGATCTATCTCTTATAGATGTGCTATTTACTACCCATCCACCTATTAATGCTGCTTTTGTAAAAAATGTAATTGCTGTAGGCAATGCTCCAACTGCTGGATTATCTCCAATAGGAATATTTCCAGAACTTATTGGAGTATTAACAATTGCTGTCAATGTAGCATTGCTTGTTCCAATAGAAGCCAAACCTTTATCGTTAATAATAACGCTTGTATCGGTTGGACTTGTTCCAGTATAAAATGATCCAGATTCTACCTGAAAAGTTCCTATAATTTTTCCAGAGGTAGCAGTTATAGCGCCATTAATCTGTGCTCCAGTAGCATACATGGTTCCATCAGTTAAAACATGGAACCCAGATGTTAGGTTAGATGATGTTGCACCTATGTCTAATGTTCCTCCAGAAATCTCAACAGATTTTGCCCAAACTTTTCCAGTTCTATCTACTGCAAATTGTGTAGTATCTCCGCCAGAAGATGTGCTGCCAGAATAAAACTTATAAAGTCCAGTTGATGATAGCCCTGCATATTTTGTTGAAACAGGATCAAGTTTTTCTATTTTGCTAGAAGATATTACCCAGTCTGCGATATTTCCAGCATTGGCTGTAATGGCTCCATTAGTTGTGTCTAAAGATACCTGATTACCACCCTTACGAATTAATAATCCATCTTTATTAAATATAAATCCATCACCCGTTAAATTATTTGCACTAGTTGTAACATCTCCATTATATATAGACGCTCCAGATGTAGTGAGAGCTATGTTTCCTGCAAATGATCCACCCTTTGCGGTTATATCTCCATCTACAGTTAGTTTAGTTCCATTCCACTCTAAATAATTAGCAGCTGATCCGCCAACCTTAAACTGTGCAGAGTTTGCAGATGTTAAATACCAATAATTACTATTGCTTAAATATATACCTTGTGCAGATGCATTTTGTGCACCTGTTTTATCTTTAATTCCTGATCCAAATTGAAATCCTGCAGCTCCAGACTCTATATAGTTTGATAAAGCTGGAGTACCTGTTATTGTTACGTCTGCAAAAGACGTATATGCAGAAGAAGTATTGTTGTATTCATCATACGTTGCAACTCCTATTTTATATGTTGCGCCTACAGCCAACCCAACAAGCTTATATGATATTGTTCCTGTAGGAGGATTAGCCTGATCTATTGGAAAATCAACATGTGAATAAACTGGATTAGATGTGTCTGTAGTAAATCTAATTCTATATCCACGCAGAGTTGTGTCAGATACTGCGGTCCAATTTAAATTAATATAGCCATTGAATCCTAAAGTCCCCGATGTGTCTATGCCGTTTGTTGATGCAGCAACAGTGGCAACATTTCCAGGACCAGTTACATCAACTGTTACTGGAGAAAGTGGTACAACAATTTGTTCTGCAGAATAGTTTGACGAATTTCCAAAATCATCAGAATATCTAACAAGAAGATATGTGTTTTGATATAAAGTAGAAGATATGTTGGCTGGACTTCCTCCAGAATATACTATTCCATATCCTGTTACTGATCCAGATACTTGTGAAGTAAAGTTGTTATTTACTGTTATTTGACCTCCAGATACAGCAGTTATATAAGTATTTTCTGGAATGCCAGTACCAATAACTATGTATCCAACAAGTGGCGATACTGAAGCACCTGTATTAGAAACAATACCTGATAATGTAACTGTATTTGTTCCAGATGCTCCGCCAGATGAACGTGTTCCAGTGAATGAATCGTATGGCGTTACTCCTGACCAACTTGTATATTTTTGATATATCTTTGCATAAACAGCACCTGCTGATAATGTATATGAAACGTTATATCCATTAACAAGAGCGGTAGTTGTAAATGTAGGAGTAATTCCAAGTAAAGGATTTACTCTTGCTGCAACAATAAATGATACTCCATTTGATCTATTGTCTGCTGCGTCCATACTTTTAAAAACTCCAGTATATGAAGAATAGTGTGATCCAAATTGTGCAAACAAATCTGCCTTAGTTATAATATATGTTTGATTTAAGGATGTTCCAGATGGGAATGCATAAAAATATCCTACAAAAGTGTTTGGTGCAGTAAGAGCAACTTGGAATCTAGCACCTGCATCTGATGCTGGCAATGTATAGTTAATAACAATATTGTCTCCAGACCATGCTGCTGATACTGAAACAACTTCTGCTGGTGGAATTAAATCTACAGAAATTGGATTAGTTGGAGTTACTTTTACTGCATTTGAGTATGGCCCATATGTTCCAGCTTTATCAGTAAATCTTGCCTTTACCCAACGAGCCTCTGTAGTTGGAGTTGGAACTACTGCAGGCTTTATAGTATTTAAATATACTTGTTGATATCCAGTAGATGGCGCTGTTCCTGCATTTGATACTATTTCTTCTACAGATATGTACTGATATGTTTGTGCTATTGCGTTCCAATCAACAGAATATCCCATTGGAATACTTGTTACAGTAATTACTGGAGCAGGAAGACTGTTAGAATACGACGGTATAGATGTAATCGTTGTAACTGGTCCATTATTACCAAAACTATCATATGCTGCTATTTTTAATTCTGTAAATGATGTTTGAAAAATACCGTAGTATTGTGTATTAAGTGCATATGTAAATTCTACTCTTTGAGAAGTGCTATCTTTATTTAAGGTAATGCTTTCTATGAGTGGTGTTGTTTCACTGTTACCTGTTAATGTATACCCAAAACTAGATACATATTTATTGTCGGGATCATTAAAATCAAAATCAAAAGATATTACAAGTGCTGGTCCGCCTGAAAGTTCTTCCCATGCTAAAGAAACGTTACTTAGTCCAGATGGGGTTGTAAAATTTTCTCCCTTTGGATCAATAGTCTTATCTTTAAAAGTTTTAGATGAAAATCTAATATTGGATAGTCGTCCAGCCTGACTTAATGTATTTATTCTAGAATCTACAATAACAAGTTCTGCACCAAGTCTTGCAGCTGTAATGTTTGCCTTAAAGCCCTGAACTCGTGGGTCAGCAGCATCTATATAGACAGTTTTTCTTTTACCAACGGTAAACGGTGATCTATATTGAGACTGCACAGGACTACCCTATCTTCTGCCAACTGCAATAAAGTTAAGCTCTACATCTGTAGTAATTAAATCTTTATTAGTTGTTTTAATTCCAGCCCTATATATTCTGGCAGTAAACCCTGTAGTACTGGCATTATGAATAGATGCAACTATATCAAGATTTCCATATATTTCATTATCAATATTATTGTTTGTTATGACAACATTTGGAATTTCAGAAAATGAAATACCTGTATCAAATGTAACATTTTTAGAATAATACGTTCTGCCGCTAGTTGGCACTGTGGCATCATCATCTGGTGTAATAGTTACCTTGCCATAAATAATATTGCTTGTTGCTATGTCAAAGTTAGCCTGAACATTTGGCTGTGTCCAATCTGGTATATAGTTTGCCCCAAATCTATTTACTAGGGCATTTAAATAATCGCTATGTTGATTAACGACGTTAATAATTTGTTGAATTCCCGACAAGTCCATGATTGCTGGGTCTGATATTTTTACGTAAGCCATTTATTCTCCTTTGTATGTAATTATATCATTACGGGGTGCCTAATATGATACCCCGTCGGTTATCATATTTAAAACCAAGTTAGTAGAAAGACCATTATCAAAATTTTGAGATACAGAATGAACTATATACTTTTGACTATTTAGCCCTCCTAGATTATATGAAAGCTGTACTACATCTCCAACCTGTATTAGTGGATTTCCAAACATTTGAATTGATACATCTTTAGAAAATATCTCTATACCCTTGGAAATTATATTGATAAGTTTGTTTGCTGCGTCTTTTGATTGTATCCAGTTTGAGTCTAGCTGAACTACCTCTGATATGTTTGAATAGTCTAATACCTTCTCCAATACCTCTGGATCAGATGGAGCAATGATCTCGTGTGTCCAGATATTAAGAGAAATGTCAAAGGGCATTATTTCGCTTGGATCTTTTTTAAGAAATATCATATGTGATGCATTGTTTGCTATTGCAAATTTTGATCTGAAGCCAGTATTGAGGATGGTTGAATAAGATAGAGAATATTCATCTACCAGTTTCTCCTGTAAATATTGTTGATCAACGACCTCATTGCCTGGAAAATATTTCATTAAATATTCTACTGGAGCAATATCTGCAATTACTGCTGCTGGAGTTGTATACTGAACATCATAGGTATTTATGCCAACTACTTCGGGCTTTGTTTGCATGAGATATGTCTTTGAGTTTGAAAAAATGTTTTGATTTTGTATTAAACCATTCAAGAATTCTCTGTCTTGGAAATAATAGTTAACGCTTCTTTCTTTTAATGTCTTATGTGTTGCATGTATCTCTCTTATGCCGCCAGCATCTGTGCCTGATTGTGAAGGATATGTTATTTCATCAATAGCAACTGGATCAGTAGAAATAAAAGATCCAAAAATAGTTCCCGCATTTAATGTATGCGTAAAGTTCAACTTCTTTGGCAGTGAGGTAATTGTATTTAACTCAATAGGAATCCAATTAGCACCACTCTTAGTCTTCCATCCACCAACCTCAACATTATTTATAAATACTGACATTAAATTTTTAACTGATATGCCTTCTCCATCTGTTCCAGTAGATTCATATAGTGCAACACGCAGATTAAATGAGGCATATCTAAAATCAATAGTTGGAGTATAAACTACCTCTCCACCTACTATGCTTTTTTCTAATACCTTTTCAAAATTATTTATAATATTGTTAATGATAGATGTTACATCAGAATATGAAATAATATCTGCATTAGACCCATTGCATCTATAAAATACCAGCATGTATCTAAATATTGGAGGAGAATTTAATTCTGATCCATCTGCCTTCATTGTATTAAATCTAACCAACTCAACAAAGAGTGCTCCATTAGCATCTGTTTCATCACTATCCATATTAAAGAATAGTCCGCCAGAAACTCTTTGTGTACCATCTTTAAAATTAAACTTAGTTGAATATGTTTTATATGGATTTGTGCCAGAATCAGTAGCTACTGAGCTTCTTTCTGTTGTTGGATAAAAAATAGTTTTTCCAGTATTTTGTGTAGTGGGAGTAAACTGGTTATAAGATGAAGAGCTAAAAGTTCCATTCCCAGTAATTGAATATGAGGAAGAAAGATTCTTACATGTTATATTTTTTGATGCTTGATTCCCACTAGCTAAAACTGTATGGTCTGCAACTTTTGTTCCAAACATTCCTCGTTGAATGTTTGAGATTTTACCTGTTGGAGTTATCGTAGTATTATCTTCAACCTTTGTTGATCCGTCACTAGTTGCTAAACCAACATTATATTTTCTATTAAATCTATTTATTTCTCCGTACAACTCTATATCATTTTTTATAGAGACCAGGGTAGTATTGCTGCTTTCATCTTCTAAGGTATATTCTTTATATAAGAAAGATACAATTTCATTTTCAATAAATGCATATCCGTTACTGTTTAGATTATATGTATGGAATACATCTAATGGATCATTAGGATCTAGCATAAAATAATTTTGACGATTATTCATGCTTTCTGCTAAATAGTTCATGCCAACAGAATCTGAGTTTTGCTGAGACCATAAAATATCATTTGATGTTGTTAAAATAAATGATGGAGAGTTGGCGTCAAGAGAAAGGTTTTGCATTGATAGCGACTGTTTTATCTTTGGAGCTTGATACCTTAAAGATATCTTTCCTGGCTTAGCCTTAGTTGTGACAGAGTATCCATTATCCAATAATGTTGATTCATTAATGGTAAGGTCAGAGGTTGTCTTTGATAAAATTCCTGATAGACTTAGGAACTTCATTACACCATATTCGTCAATATATGCACTTATTTGATATGGCAAAAATATTTGATTTAGTGCGTCTATAATCGTTGAGTCTTGTGAGTTAATATAAAAATATGCTACATCTAGTGGTATATTTTTGCTAGTACAAACGGTATGCAAAGAGTCATAATCATAATCTGTAAAACCAGACAGATCGAGCATATTTGTAATAACTTCTAATACACTTCTTAGGCTTGATACATAGTCTGACACTTGTACTGCCTGTAAATACCGCCCAATATCAAATGCCTGAATTGTTACCTCATTAACATCTGATTCTTCCCAAGTATCTGAATAATATACCCCACCAGGTATCAGGGTATTAGAAGTAACTAAAGCCTTTGTTGTATTATTAAAATAGTTATCTAATAAATAGTTAACATAGATCTTAACATTTTTTCTTAACATATTTTTTAATATTACGCCAGACTTGTTACTCTGGCTTGAAAATATTGCAATTGGAGCTGATATAGTACCAAGTGGAATTCCAGAAAGCACAATGCTTGCATCGTCAGCATTTATCGAAGACACTGGAAGATATGTATCCTGGCCGTCAAAAGATTTATTTACTGAGTAGTTAATAACATAATTACTTAAATTAACTTCAATTCTTGGAGACACCTCAATAATTTGCATTCTAGATGCATCATCTAAAAACTGATCTGATGTATATGAAGATAGTTCTGACCTAACTGAATTAGATATCTGTGTAACAGTTATTTTATTTAGCGTTGTTATTCTATCTATAGATCCAGATGAGGTGAACTCTGGCATATTTGTCCAGCGTGTTCTAGTCCATGCAGTACCGCTCCAATATAGAGTAAGAACTCCAGCGTCCTCAATAACTC
>Ga0194132_10009750_pt1 | contig 13060 bp, 11 predicted proteins | sample TA2KigOf80mmetaG_FD_148612 | JGI IMG/M metagenome (GOLD analysis project Ga0194132, IMG submission 148612) | Freshwater microbial communities from Lake Tanganyika, Tanzania - TA2015054 Kigoma Offshore 80m | ecosystem: Environmental > Aquatic > Freshwater > Lake | place: Tanzania: Lake... | reverse complement strand
CATGTTGTCAGTTTTCGTTTTTGTGCGATGGTCGAAAGAAGCCATCCGCAGGCACTGGCCCGCCCTCGGAAAGGGGATTCTGATCAAATCCGGCACGGGAGTGAGGCGTTGGTGTAGACTGTTGGGGTCCGGGAGACCCAAAATGGAAATCCCGGTTAAACCGGAATCCGGTACAACAGGGCATCTCCCTGCCAGCCATTCTCGAGCGCCACCATCCGCGTCATGTGCAGCCGGATCTCCCGTGTCTCACGGTCCTCGGTCGCGTAGAAATTCGATAGCGTCATCCGCTCATGATCGCCGGGACCGCGATCATCCACCGTTCGCACGGAGCCCTTCAGCAGCAGCCCGGTCCGCCGGTCCACCTCGCCCATCACAAACGGATAGCGCGGCCGGTTCCCGCGCGGATTCACCGGGGTGATATTGCCCAGCCAGAACAGCCGCCCGCTCGAATGCGCCACCAACTGTGAGCACGCCGAAGGCGAAAAAAAGTTCTCGCCCGTGTCATAGGTCCACGGCACCGGCTTCGTCCACCGCCGCCCATGATCGGAGGAAAACGCCACCCAGCGGTAACCCGGCTGATGCGGACGCACATCGTTGGAAGCCCGCAACAGCACCATCACGCGGCCATCGGGAAGCACCGCCAGCGTGGGCTCATCGGAGCCGCGCGTGCTCGCCTCCAGCGGCAACGAAACATGCTCGCTCATCTCCCAGTCCAGTCCGCTGCCGCGGCCCTTGCCGTGCCATGTGCCGATCAGGAATGCCGAATCGTGATACGTGTACCCGCCCCCCGGATTGCGCAGCTTTCCTTGGCCGTCGATCAATGAAACCGACAACGGCACCAGGATCCGGCCATCTCGAGCCGTCACCGGCACACACGGCATGTCCCCGATCATCGCCGAGTTTTTCCCCAGCCAGATCCCCGGCAGCGGATGCGCGGCATCGTATTCGGCGCCCTTGTGAATCACCTGCCGCGGCGCCCCGCCGTCGATCGAATAGAACAGCCGCCACTGCCGCATGCCCTCCAGCGGATCGTCCGTCGGCAGCACGCCTTCAATCCACATCTCGATACAGCGCCCTGTGCGAGGATCCACGTATCCCGTGCGCGGGTGCCGCCGGAACATGCCTTCCGGGCGCTTTTCTCCGGTCACCCACGGTTCCGGTTTTGACCATGTGCGGCCATGGTCCTCAGAGCGCCGGAACCACGCATCGTCAATCGTGTCGGAGCGTGTCCAACGCTGCTCCACGGACTTCATGCGTCCCCCGCGCCGCTCCGTATACCAGGCACAGGCAGTTACCGCCGTCCCAGCCCGGGGCGATGCCAGGAACACTTCCCGCCGCACTTCGCCCGCTGCCCCCCGCAACAACCATGGCGCCATCCCGGCAAGCGCCCGGCGTGTCAGCGTCATCGGCCCATCCACCCGCCATCCACCGTGATGATGGTGCCGCTCACGTAGTCGGAAGCCGCCGATGCCAGAAATACTGTTGCGCCCGCCAGATCCTCCGGCCGGCCCCACCGCCCATGCGGGATCCGCGCCAGAATGGCGGGGTTCCGCACCGGGTCCGCTTGCAGCGCAGCCGTATTGTCGGTGGCAATGTAGCCGGGTGCGATCGCGTTCACCTGCACTCCGCGCCCTGCCCACTCATTCGCCAGCGCCTTCGTCAACTGCCCAATGGCGCCCTTGCTCGCCGCATACCCCGGAACCGTGATGCCGCCCTGAAAAGTCAGCAGCGACGCGGTGAAAATGATCTTGCCCGCGCCCCGCCCCAGCATTCCCCGGCCAATCTCCCGGGCGATGATGAACTGCGCGTTGAGATTCGTCTCGATCACCTCATCCCAGTACTCATCCGGGTGCTCCGCCGCCGGTTTGCGAAGAATCGTCCCGGCGTTGTTCACCAGGATGTCGATCGCCGGAAACTGCTCCGTCACCGCCGCCGTGAACGCTTTCACCGAAGCGCGATCCTTGAAGTCGCACTGGAACGGCGTGAAAACCCGCCCGGCCGCGCGCACCGCCTGGCCCACCTCGCCCCCATCGGCTTCAAGCTGCTTGCTCACCCCGATGATGTCCGCGCCCGCCTCCGCCAGCGCCACCGCCATTGCGCGCCCAATGCCCCGCCGGGCCCCGGTCACCAGCGCCCTCTTGCCGGCCAGGGAAAACTGATCGAGTATCGGCATCGCTACCGGCCTCCGCACTCAATCAGAATCTTCATCACCGCGCCGCCCCGTTCAATCTCATGGAACCCCTCGGTGATCTCTTCAATCGGCAGCCGCTTCGTGATGATGCTGTCGATCGGTATAGCCCCGCGTGCCGCCAGCGCAATCGCCGCCTCGAAATCCTCCGGCTCGTACACCCGGGCGCCCACCAGCTTCAACTCCCGCCAGAAGAACCGGAAGAGGTCCACCTTGGGCTGGTCGGCGAAGATGGCCACCATCACCATCCGCCCACGCACACGCGGAAGCTTCGTCATCAACTCGGCGCCCGCCGCCGAACCCGACACTTCGAACACCACATCCGCCCCGGCTCCACCCGTCTGATCCTCAACCAGCTTCACCACATCCACCGAACGGGGGTCCGCCACCGCCAGCCCCAGGGACCGCGCCAGTTCCACCCGGAACGGATTCACCTCCGTCACCAGCACCCGGGCCCCGTAGGCCCTCGCCACCAGCGCCACCAGCGTCCCAATCGGACCGCCGCCCTGCACCACCGCATATTCGCCCGCCTTCAGTTCGCCCATCCGAACGTCGTGGCACGCCACCGCGATGGGCTCAATCAACGCCGCCTGCTCAAGCGAAAGGTTCGCCGGAATCCGGTGCAGAGTGTGCGCCGGCACCGTCCATAGCGCCTGCAGCGCGCCGGGAGCGTCGATCCCGATGAACTTCAGCTTCATGCAAATGTGGCTGTGGCCGTTGCGGCACGCCGGGCATTCCCCGCACGGATCGAGCGGACGCACCGTCACCCGGTCGCCCGGCGCGTAACCTGCCACGCTGTCGCCCACCGAAACAATCGTGCCCGACATCTCATGCCCAATCACCTGCGGCATCTTCACCCGGTGATCCATCCGGCCGTGATACAGGTGAACGTCGGTGCCGCAGATCCCGCAGTGCGATACAGCGATCTGCACCTGTCCGGCGCCCGGCGCCACGGGCCGGCACTCCGCCACCGCAATCGATTCCTTGCCCTGATAGTAAGCAGCTTTCATAAACTCTCTTTCACGTCTACTTGAACGGCCACACACGCTGAATCGTCTTGCTCAGAATCCAGCTCTTGTCTTCCTCGTTCAGAAACTTCATCTCATCGCGCACCACGGCCAGCGCTTCCCCGTACGAAACGTGGTTCAGCGACACCGGCCAGTCCGTGCCCCACATCAGGCGCCGTGGTCCAAACGCGTCGTAGAGCCGCTTCACCTGCGCGTGCGTGTCGGCAAAGGGAAACTTCTGCTTCGAAAGGCTCCAGGTATGCGAGATCTTCACAAACACCTTCGGGTACCTCGCCAGCGCCAGAAGCTTCTCCAGTTCCGCCGGCTTGTCGATGGGTGAATCCGCCATGTGATCCACCACCACGGTCAGCTCCGGCAGCTTCTCAAGCAGGTTCGCCACCGCCGGCATCCGCGATACCGGGGCCAGCACCGTCATCGGCACCTTAAGATCGGAGCACCGCTTCCAGAGCGGCGGCATCAGCGGACCGTTGATCCAGTCCGAATCCGCGTTGGCGCTCGGGGAAAGCCGCACACCGCGAAAACGCTGCTCCTCCACCAGCTTCGACAAATGGTCCGGCGCCCCCGGGTCCTTGGGATTCACCCGCGCCACGCCGTGGAACACCTTCGGGTACTGCTTCAGTACGCTGGCCAGGTAGCTGTTGTCCCACCAGTAGTAACGCACCTGAATGATCACCGTGCGTTCCACCCCATGCTGCTTCATCAGATCCAGCAGCATCTCCGCGCTGCGGTCCTCCTTCGGGTTGTTCGTGGACTCGAGATGCCACGGGAATCTTGGGTCCACCTTCCACACATGCACATGCGAATCGAAGATCCGGTACTTCGGCTTCGCCTCCGCCACTCCGGCGGCCGCGGCCGATGCCAGAAACTCGCGTCGATTCAGACTCATGACGATGCTCCTTCGTTGCCCGGCCCCGCAAGGCCCAGTTCCACCGCGTTCGCCTGCATCGCTGCAATGCAGAACGCTATGTGTTCATCCAGTTCGGCGCCCAACTCGGCGGCGCCGTTCACAATATCGTCGCGGCTCACATTCCGCGCGAACGCCTTATCCTTCATCTTCTTCCGCACGGACTTCACATCCACCTCGGCCACGCTTCGCGATGGCTTCACATAGGAGACCGCGGTAATGAACCCCGCCAGTTCATCGCAGGCGAACAGCACCTTGCGAAGAGGCGTATCGCGAGGCACACCCGTGTAATTGGCGTGCGAAAGAATCGCCTGCCGGATCTCGTCATCCACGCCACGCGCGGCCAGAATCGGCTCGCCCTTCATCGGATGCTCATCCAGGGTCGGGTGGATCTCCCAATCGAAGTCGTGCAGCAGCGCCGTTACCCGCCACCGCTGCTCGTCCTCGCCCAGCTTGCGCGCGTAGGCTCCGACACAGGTTTCAACGGCCAGCCCATGCTTCCGCAGGCTCTCTGAGCGCGTGTGCTCGCAAACAATGGTCCAGGCTTCTTCGCGGCTGATCATCTTTTTTCCCAGGGTAATGGAATCGTGGCGTGGTGGTTGACCGGACCATGCCCCCCGCCCAGCCCGGGGTTCGTACGAATCGCCTCCGTCACAAAGCGTTTCCCCGCATCCACCGCTTCGCCCAACGGCAACCCCCGCGCTAACGCAGCCGTGATGGCCGCCGAGTACGTGCAACCCGTCCCGTGCGTGTGCCGCGTTGCGATCCGGGGGCCGCCGAACTCCGTGAAGGAAGCGCCATCGTAGAGCACGTCGATCGCGTCCCCATCCAGATGCCCGCCCTTCACCAGCACCGCCCGCGCGCCTTGATCCGCAATCCGCCGCGCCGCCTCGCGCATGTGCGCGATGGAATTCACCGGAATCCCTGCCAGCGCTTCAGCCTCCGGCAGGTTCGGAGTCACCAGCGCCGCGCAGGGCAACAGGTCCTGCCGCAACGTCTCAGCGGCTTCCGCGGCGATCAGCGGCGCGCCTGATTTGCTCAGCATCACCGGATCCACAACCAGCGGAAACCCGAACCGCCGTGCCGCCCGCGCCACCGTTTCCACCAGCGCGCGGTTGCCCAGCGCGCCGGTCTTGGCCGCCGCCGGAGGAATGTCGCTTAACACGGCGTCCAACTGCGCCAGCACAAAATCGGGGTCCAGATACTCCACCCCCTCCACCGTCCGTGTGTTCTGCACGGTCAGCAGCGTGATCACTGCTTCGCCATACACACCGAACCGGTGAAATGTCTTGAGATCGGCCTGAATGCCCGCGCCGCCCGAAGGGTCTGAGCCGGCAATGGTCAGCGCAATCATCGAATGCGGCTCGCGAAGTCGCGCGCCACCGCGTCGGCATCCTTCTCCGCCAACCCCGCGATGCCCGCCAAAAACGGACCCTTCTGGAACAGAAACACAGGCTTCCCGCCATCCAGCCCCGCGTAACCGCCAAAATGCGCCACGAACTTCGGCTCCGTCAACACAGCCTTGTACTCAAACAGCGCGGCCGCCGCCTTCTGCTCATTGTCAAAGCGCACCAGGAACTGCTGGAACGGCTTCCGCTTCAACTCATAAACCGCCAGGTTCCCGCCCGGCAGGAACGCCTTGCCCAGCATGTGCCCTTCCACCAGCTCCATCGATTTCTGCCCGGCGCCTGGAAACTTCACACGCTCATCGCGGGGTTTTGGCAGCGGAGCTTCGGCCGGCTTGGCGGCCGGCCGCTGAGCTTCTCCACCGCAGGATAGAAGTCCAAGGCACAAAGCGGCGGCGGCGAACCAACGGGTGGGCATAGGGCAAGAAGTACACTATCTCATAGATGCCGGACCGCCCGCCGACAAGCTACTTCACAGGCCTGAGTGATGAAGCGCTAGCTTCCCTGGGCTCCATGGAAGGACTGCACGAAACACCGGTGGTCCGCATTCGCCCCGCGACCTCGGAGCCCACGCCCAAGCGCCCCTCGCCCATGCCCGGTTACATCGCCGTCGGCGCTGTCGCCGCGCTTGGTTTCATCCTCCACGTTCTGCCCTTTGCTCCCTTCACCGTGGCCGGCGACGGCGACGGACGCCACCCCATCAGCGCCGCCACGCTGGCGATTCTCTCGGGCGTTCTGGTGCGCAACCTGGTTCCGGTGTCCGACCGGTTCGTGGAAGGTTGCCGCCGCACCGTTCGCCGCCTGGTGCCGCTCACCATCGTCCTCAGCGGCGCCGGCATCGACATGTTGCGCGTCGCGAGCGTAGGCGGCCCGGCCATCTTCATGGCCATCGTCGCCATCGGTCTCGGCACCGCCTCCGCGTACCTGATCGGGCGCGCGCTGGGTGTCTGGCCACGCACCAGCCTTCTCATCGGCGTCGGAACGGGCATCTGCGGCACCAACGCCATCGTCGCCGCCGCCCCCCTGGTTGAGGCCCGCGATGAGGACGTCACGCTCGCCGCCGCCACCATCAACGTCGTTGGCCTCATCATGATGTTCTCCTTTCCGCTCATCGGTTCCTGGGCCGGCATGAGCGATCAGACATTCGGCGTCTGGACCGGCCTCTCCATCCATGCCGTCGCCCAAGTCATTGCCGCCGGTTTTGGCTTCTCGAACGCCGCGGGCTCACTGGCCGCCCTGGTCAAACTGGTGCGCGTCACGCTGCTCGCGCCCTATGTCCTGCTTCTGGCCATCCTCTATGCCCGCCGCCGGCGCGATAGCCGCGTTGAAGTCTCCTACGGCCGTCTGGTTCCCACGTTCCTCTGGGGATTCCTCGCCTTTGCTCTCCTCAACACCCTGGGCTTTCTCCCCGTGCTTGAATTCACACCCGCCTTCGCCGTGCTTGGTATTCCGGAGCGTTTTCAATTCTCCGCCAGCAACTTCTGCACCGAACTCGGCAACCTGGTGCTCACCTTCTCCATGGCCGCGCTGGGCCTGGAGGTCAGTCTCCGGTTCATGCTGAGCGTCGGCATCAAAGCCCTCATCACCGGCCTCGCCAGCGCCGCCCTGTTAAGCCTGGTCAGCCTGGGCCTCATCCGCTGGCTGCTGTAAGCCGCGCAGAGATAAAATAAGGAGAACCAACGCATGGTACACAACACCCTTCGTCCGTGGCTCATCGTCTGCGCCGCCCTGCTGGCCGCGGGCCTCCTGCTCTTCTCCTCACCGCCATCGAACGCCGCCGCGCCCCCGCGCCCGGCCTCCCTCGAACCCGGCTTCGAACAATACGTCAAGCCGTTCCTCAATCAGAACTGCGTCAAGTGCCACAACGCCGATCAACCCACGGCGGGCGTGCGTGTCGATCACCTCAACGCCACCCTTGAGGACCGCCACGTCGCCACCTGGGAAAACATCCGCCATCGCGTCGCCGAAGGCACCATGCCGCCCAAGGGTCTGCCGCGCCCTGATCAGGCCGCCAATGCCCGCGTCCTGGAGTGGATCGCCGGCGCTGTCGAAACCGCCAAACTGCGCCCCGCGCCCAAGAACGGCCTGGTGCGCCGCCTCACCGTGGCGCAATACCGTAACACCCTCCGCGAACTCCTCAAGCTCGAAGACGACCTCACCGAAATCCTGCCGCCCGACGCCATTTCGAAGGATGGCTTCGTCAACAACCGCGAGACCCTCCAACTCTCGCCGCTCCTCATGGAAGCCTATCTCGAAATCGCCGAGGAAGCCCTCAGCCGCGCCATGGTCGATCCTGCCGCCAAACCCGCCATCCAGAACTTCCGCATGGACCTCGGCGCCTCGGTCAACCCCAATCCCTCGCCCGATGCCCTGGTCCTCGGCGCCAACAGCCTCCTGCTCGATAACAAAGACGTCCTGGTCACCCAACTCACCGCCAGGAAGCCCTTCGCCTTCGATCCATTCTTCATGCGAACCAAGTACCGCTTCATCGAGGGCTACCAGGGCAACGACACCGTGCGCGGCTGGCGCGAGTACGACAGCATCTATCACTCCGTCTTCGCCTGCATGCGCGGCAGCCGGGGCTATCCCAAAGGCGCTGCCTTCTCCACCGTCCCCGAAGGACTGCTGCTGCGTCCCGCCATCCCCAACGACGAGATCTTCAATGATGATGGTACCTACGGGCCCAAGGCCAACTTCAAAATCTCGCTGCGGGAACTGCCCGACAACGGGCGATTTCGCGTTACCGTCACCGCCGCCCGCTACGACGACGGGCTCCTGCTGGACAAGGGAACCTCGCCGCGTGCCCAAGACGGATTCGCGAAGCCAGGCTTCGAAGCCCGGTTTCGCGCCGGTGATACCATCACCATCCCCAAGCCCGGCGTCTATCAAGTGGACCTCTACGAGGCTGCCCGTTCCAACGCCGCGCCCGTCATCGATGGCACCCGGCTCTCCGAAGGCCTCGGAGCCTCTCTTTCCTTCGACAACGCAATGGAAGGCCGCGGAACCGGAGAAGCCAAGCTGGTCGAATCACCCTTCGGCAAAGCCATTTCCCTCGACGGCATGGGCGATTCCGTTGCCGTTCCTCGCACTGCCGCGATGAACGTCGGCACTGGCGACTTCACCGTGGCCGCCTGGATCAACCCCGGCGCCCTCAAACGCGGCGGCATTCTCGCCATGGGCGGCCACGATTGGACCCACGGCTGGTATCTCGAAATGCCGGGCAACCGCGGTGATCTTCGGTTCGATACCGCAAGCGCCGACAACCAGTCGAACGGAGCCATCACCTCGCCCGCGGGGATGATCAAAGCCAACGCCTGGCAACATGTCTCGGTCGTCGTACGCCGGGGCGGGGAAAGCCGCATCTACGTGAACGGCTTCCCGGTGGCCAAGGGCGAAATCGCCGCCGCCAGCCTCGACAACCCGAAGATGGATCTGCACGTGGGCCGCATTCCCGGCGCGCAGCACTTCCAGGGTCAAATCGATAGCGTGCGCCTCTACAACCGTGCCCTCGGCGATGCCGAACTGCAGGCGCTCATCGAGCCCGGCCGCAAGTTCGCCGTCGCGCCGCCGGAGCGCCCCCAGGAGGTCACCCTGGCCCTCGGTGGCCGCGAGTTCACCGGAACTCTCGGGCAGCCCGCCTTCCTCGCCGTCCGCCTGAACGCGGGCCCTCTCAAGATCGGCGAACGGCACAGCGGCGTGCGCGATCTTGACCGCGCTGTCTTCACGCCGCTCACTCCGGGCGATGAACTGGAGAAGCGATTCCTGGTTTTCGAAAAACGGGCCCCCCGCCTGGGCGTCTATCTCGGCTTCCGTCGCGATTGCGGCAGCACGCTCGCACCCGTCGGCGAGATCCGCACGGTGCGTGGCACGGCACCCGAAAAGTTCGTCTTTGAAGGCGCCATCCGCAACTACCCAAGCCCCGATGTTGAGAAGGACAACGTAAACTACCTCGCCGGCATTCGCGAAATCGGCGTGCGTAGTGAATTCTCCGATGGCCGCGACATCGCCCGTCTCCTGATCAAGTCCGTCGAGTTCGAAGGTCCGTTCTATGAAGCGTGGCCGCCGCCCTCGCACACCAGCATCTTCCCCGCTAGGAACGCCGCCCTGGCGCCCGAAGCCTATGCGCGCCAGATTATCCGGTCCTTCGCCACCCGGGCCTACCGCCGTCCGCTCGCCGCGGGCGAGGAGGCCGCCCTCATGGCGGCGTTCGCCCAGTCGTCCAAGGCGGGACGTTCATTCCGTGACAGCGTGAAGGATGTTCTGCAGGTCATCCTCACCTCTCCTCAGTTCCTGTTCCTCATTGAGCGCAGCGCCACCCCGGCTCCGGAACCGCTGGGCAGTTATGAACTCGCCTCGAAGCTTTCGTACTTCCTGTGGAATGGCCCGCCCGATCAAACCACACTCCGATTGGCCGCCGCCGGGTCGCTCCATCAAAACCTCGATTCCGAAATCGACCGGATGCTCAACCACCCCCGCGCCGCCCGCTTCGTTCAGGAGTTCACCTCCCAGTGGCTCAGCCTCGACAAGTTTCAGGTTCTCGAACCCGATCGCGAGAAGTTCCCCAAGCTCACCAAGGATACCCGCGGCCAGCTCAAGCGCGAGCCCGTCGAGTTCGTCCGCCACCTGATCCAACGCAACCTGCCGGTGAGAAATCTCATCGCCTCCGATTTCATCGTCGCCAATGAGACCACCGCCAGCTACTATGACCTGGCCGCTAAAACCGAGAGCGGCCTTGACTTTGCCGCCGTCCCGCATGGACGGCCCGAACTGGGCGGTGTCCTGTCGCAGGCCGCCATCCTCGCCGGTCTCTCCGACGGCCGCGAGTCCAACCCCGTCAAGCGGGGCGCCTGGCTCGCCCGCAAGATCATCGCCGAACCCCCGGCCGATCCTCCACCAAACGTGCCAACTCTCAAAGAGGAGAACCCCGCCAACCTCACCCTGCGCCAGCGCCTGGAACAGCATCGCAGCCAGCCCGGTTGCGTCCAATGCCACACCAAAATCGACCCCTGGGGCGTGGCCCTGGAAGAGTTCGACGCCGGCGGCCGCCTCAAAGAGAAACCCGCCGATGCCCGGTCCACGCTGCCCGACAAGACCGAAGTGGCTGGCATGGCCGGCCTGCGGCGCTATCTGGGTGAGGACCGGGTTGACCAGGTGGCCTACAGCGTCATCAGGCACCTCACCACCTACGCCACCGGACGGAACCTCACCTATGGCGAGCAGCACCGCCTGCGTCAGGAAGTGCTGGCCCTCAAGCCCACCGGCTACCGATTTCGCGATATGATCCACTTCGTCGCCCGCGGCAAGCCGTTCCTTGAAAAATAGACCCCGGGACGTAGTAAAATTCAAGACGTAGAGATGGCTATAACCACTTCCCTCAAACTGGACCGCCGGGCGTTTCTGAAAGGCGCCGGCGGCGCGGCGCTTGCGCTGCCCGTTCTGGATGCCATGGGCGCCGAAGCCAGCGCCGTCATGCCCCGCCGCTTCTGCGCCCTGTACACCGCGAACGGAATGTCGTTGCCCCGCTCCGAAAACGGCATCGACGAATGGAGCTGGTTCCCGGCCGGCCAAAGCGGTCCGGATTTCGTCTTTGGCAAGTCCACCGAACCCCTGGCCCCGTTCCGCAAGCAGTTGAGTTTCATGGGCGGCCTCTTCCACCCCAGCGGACCCAAGGCGGACCCCCACACCTGTTCCGACATGTGGCTCACCGGCGCCCCGCTCCACAACCCCAAGCCGGGCACCTACAACACGGTCAGCCTCGATCAGGCCGTTTCGCAGCACACCAAACAGCATTGCCGCCAGCCTTCGCTCATCCTCTCCATCGACGCCGGCACCGGGTTCCTTTCCCGCACCGGCACCATCTCCTATAGCCTGGAAGGCCGGCCCATTCCCGCCGAAAACAACCCGCGCCGCATCTTCAACCGTCTGTTCCGCGGCGAGGGCGCCTCCCCGGCCGCCGAGCGCGAAAAACTTCAACGCCGCATCAAGCTGGTCGACGCCGTCACCGAAAGCGCCAAGTCGCTCGACCGGCAACTCGGCAAGTCCGATCGCGAGCGCATGGACCAGTACCTTACCTCGCTCAATGAAGTGGAAAGCCGGCTCATCGCCAGCGAACGCTGGATCGACGTCCCCCTCAAGAAGCAGGAATACAGCCACCTCGATCTCGACGCCAACTCCGAAGGCGAGCCCGACAGCTACTACAAGACGATGTTCGACCTCATCGCTCTGGCCTTCGATGCCGACATCACCCGCAGTGTCGCCTTCATGCTCAACCGCGAGGACGGCATGGGCATCAGCGACACGTTCCCCCTGAAACTCGGCCTCTCAAAGACGCACCACAACCTGTCCCACGCCACGGACAAGGAAGGCCAGCTGCACTTCGCCAAGTACGACCTCTTCCTGAGCCGCCAGTTGGTCCATTTCCTCAACCGCATGACGGAGTACAAGGACCGCCAGGGCACTCTCCTCGATAACACCATCGTGCTCTTCGGCAGCGGCGCCAGCACCACCCACAACCCGCTCAACCTGCCCACCATGATTCTGGGCGGCGGCAACATGGGCTTGAAGCACGGCACGTACTGGCGGAGCGGCCAGACCCGTCTCGCGAACGTCTATCTCAGCATCCTCCGCTCCATGGGCATTGAGGCCGAAAGCTTCGCCGACAGCACCGGCACCGTCACTGGCTCCATCTTCGCGAACGCCTGACGCACCAGTGCTAGCATGAAAAAGAATGATTGAAAACTTCCGCGATTTCCAGGCCGGGCCGGACCCGTTTGGCCGCACCTGGCATGTCGAATACCGCTGGCAGCAGACCGGGATCTCCATCCGGCACGCCGACACCGTGGACGTGAAGTATCACCTGCGTTCGGATGACGACACCATGGATAAGGTAATCGCCCTGAACCACCCCGCGCTTCTGGCCGTGGCCGCCGCCTCCGGACGCCATGTCTCCGATGCCTGGTGCCTCAAACTCGCCGGCCTCCACCTGCAACACATGGTAAGCACCTGGGAAGACATGGACAAGACCCTTGTCACTCCCTCCCAGGCCGCCCTCGAAGCCCACGCCGCCACCCTCGCCGCCGCGGCGGAACAAGCCGCCTGAGCGCCCTACAGTGAGCGGCGCCTGGGTGTCATGAGACCCGCCCCGGCCTTTGCCGGCTAGCCGGTTGGCTGCGGGACCGGTTGGCCGGTCTGACCGGGTTCCATGAGATGGGACACCCGTCTGTCTTCAACTCTCCGGTTGCGAAGCGGCTTGGGAACAAGTCTCCAGGCCAACGCTCGAAGACAAGCCGTGTGGCAGCTCCGGATTCGCCGCTATTTCGCGCTACACTACTTATTAATCAGACCGTTGGTTAGTAGACATTGAGTTCAACCTGTGGCGTACACGGTGTCCTTGGTCAGGAAGAACATTTTGATAGTCCAGGGCAGGCGTTGCAGGGATCGTAGGCGCGCCAGGACGGCGCACTTGAGGTCGTCCGCTTGGCGCAGCAACATCCGCCCGATTCCGTGGTTCTTCACGTAGTTCCACACCTGCTCA
>Ga0194132_10009748_pt1 | contig 13063 bp, 5 predicted proteins | sample TA2KigOf80mmetaG_FD_148612 | JGI IMG/M metagenome (GOLD analysis project Ga0194132, IMG submission 148612) | Freshwater microbial communities from Lake Tanganyika, Tanzania - TA2015054 Kigoma Offshore 80m | ecosystem: Environmental > Aquatic > Freshwater > Lake | place: Tanzania: Lake Tanganyika... | reverse complement strand
CGGCCATCCATGCCGCTCCAGAACGTCCTGGTGCCGCAGCCGTCGGTGTTCAAGATCGGCAACACGGAGGTCCTGGCGAAGGACGCCCAGCCCGCGGGTGCCATCTCGGTGAATGCGGGGCAAATCCTGCCCGGCACGGTGGCGCGCATCCCGATGCCGCAGAACTGGTCTACCAACCCGGCTGCCACGGTGACGAGCATCGACGTGACGCCGGACGGCGACGTGGTCGAGCACGGTATGCGCGAGGTGATCCAGCCCCAGCACCTCGGGGGCGGCACGCGCTGGGAGGCGTACGCCGACGGGGGCCCGATCCGCGAGCCCGTGATCGGCCGCGGCGTGATCTCGGGGCTGCCGTACATGTTCGGCGAGGATGGCACCGAGCACGTCGTGCCCGAGGGCAAGACGCTGGACGACGTGAAGGGCAAGCGCCCGAAGAGCCGCAAGTACGCGACCGGCGGCGCCGTGGGCGGCGTGCCGCAGTACGCACGCTCCGTGTTCAACCCCGCGGGACTCGCCGCGAAGTTGCGGAAGAGCGAACTTTCGCCCGGCGTGCCGGTGCTCCCGCAGTTCCGATACCTCACCGGCCAGGGCGAGTCCCTGATCCCCGGCGCCCAGCAACTCACAGGCTCGACCCCGAGCGAGCAGGCGCTTTACCGTGGCTTCCTCACGGACTACGCGGGCGTGAACGCGGACGACGTGTTCTCCCTCGCGCAGCGGATGCGGCCACAGGCGAATGCCCGGCCGACGCGCATCGCGTCGTCGTACTAGGGAGGAAACGTGCCGCGCACCGCCGAGGAGCAGCGGGGACCGAAGCGACCGCCCCGGCTTCCGCGCGACATCGAGATCGGCATGGGGACGCCCGTGAGCAGCGCCGTCGGGGTCTCACCGCATCCGCAGCCCCCGGGCCCGCTCGACTTCCTTGAGGGAACCCCCGTCTCGGGGGTGTTGGACTGGATCACCCGCGAGGCGCCGCGCCGCGCTCGGGGTGAGCCGGGTGCGCTCCCCGGCTCGGTCGAGCCCCTGCCGGTCCTCGGCACCGAAAAGTCCGGTATCCCGGACCTCATGCACTTGATCACGGCGCGGCAACGATGGACCCAGGCGGCGATGCAGAATCCGCCGTTGCCGCGCGAGGGTATGTCGGACGCCGAGATCGAACGGCGCCGTGAACTTGTGGAGCAGGGCCTGTCGATAGACGATGCGGGCCGCCGGGCGCGCCTGGAGACCGCCGGCCGGGCGTTGAAGGGGCTGGGCGAGTTGGGCACCGGGCTGGTGGGCGGCACTGCGCTCACGTTGTCAGCGTTTACCCGCGGGGAGGTCCAGAGGCGGCTGGACCCGGACGCCTGGGTGGAGAACATCCGCCGCGGAGGGCAACGGCTGCCGGAAGGCAGCATGGGGCGTTCGATGGTCGATCTCGGCGTGCCGGATGTCGGCGCCTTTTTCGCCCTCTCAGCCCCCGTACGGGCCGCCCGGGCCGCAGCGCGGTCCCTCGCGCTCACCGAGGGCTACCGCCTCTCCTTGGCCACGGAGACCCTGACCGACGCCGTCCGAAGCGGGAGGCCCTACAGGGAGGCGTTGGAGGAGACCGCGGCCCGGCACCCGCGCGTGGACATCGGCGACTTGGCGGTCGAGTACGCGCGCCGCGCCTCTGGGGGTGCTGGTCGATCACCTGGTACGTACGTGCCCTCGGTGCCCGGCTCCACCAAAACCGTCCCCGTCCTTGTCAACAGCGAACGGTTGCCTGAGCCGTTGCCTGAGCCGTTGCCTGAGCCGTCGATCATGCCCGAGGAGATCACCCAGCGCATGAAGGACGCGGGCTACTCGCGCATCCTCATCGCCCCCGGCGCCTCGGCCACCCGTGCGCCCGAGTACGCCGCCGAGGTGGAGCGGGCGCTCGCGCAGGCCGCCGACCGCGAGACGGCGCTGCTCAAGGGCAACGCGCGATTTGTGGGCGATGAGGATGCGCGAGTAGCCCGCGTCCTTCACGGGAGAAGGCCTCCTCCACAAGAGGAGGCCTTCTCCCGTACGAAACCCACGCCGTGGGCGGTCCGCATGGAGCCCGAGGGCGTGCTCGCCGCCGAGGGTCGCGGCATGGTGATCGCGCCGTCCGGCCAGATGTACGCGGACCGCCTCCCTGGCACCACGCCGTACGACATGCTGGTCAAGATCACGGACAAGGGCTACCCGTCGCGCATGGTCGTGGACGCGGACAGGGTGCGGGCCCGCTCGTCCCTTGGCAACCTCTCCCGGTACAACATCGCGCACCGAGCCTCGATCAACACGGGCGCCGGGGCGCTCCCGGAGGGGCTCCGCGTGAACTACCGAGCGGACGCCGCCTCGATGGCGTCCGCTCGGCGCGAACTTCTGCGTGAGGCGTTCGAGGACAACGCTGGTGCGTTCGGGCGCACCGGACTGGTCACGGTCGAGGTAGATCGGCAGCAGTTGTCGCGCGCCTTCGGCGACACGCGGCGCACGCTGCGGGTGAACGTCGTGGGCCGCCCGACGGTCGCGCAGATGGACGCGATCGAGCGCATCGTGCTGCACGCCTCCACCGCCGAGACGCGCGGCATCCCGATCGACCTGGAGTGGCGCGTGGTCGGCCTCGGCAAAGGGAGCGGCGGCCAGTTCACCGAGATCGCCAGCGAGGCGCTCGGTGGAGTGAAGCGCGGCCGGGTCACGGTGTCCCCGGAGGAGGGGCCGTCGATCTTCGAGAAGTTCCGCGCGCTGAGCGCGGCGGTGCGCCAGCAGGGCGACATGGCGGCGGGGCTTGACCTCCAGACGGCGATGAAGCCGGGCATGGGGCTGCGCGATTTCAAGGAACTGGTGCCCGAGTTCCGCGATTGGGCCAAGCGTGCCGGGGTCACGATCAAGGAGGTCGGGGTCGGCAAGAGGGTCACTTCGGGCTGGGGCGCGGAGAACGACCTCGAACTCCTGGTCAAGGGTCCCGAGCGGGGTGTCGAGTGGCTCGGCGCGAAGGCCGCCGACGAGATGGGCCAGAGCGCGTTCATCGCGGTGCACCCTGGCACCAGGGACTTCGTCTCCCGGGTGACGTTCGACGCGATCCCGCGCGACCAGATGGACGCGCTCGCGAACCTAGTGAAGCCCTACCTGAACGCCCACATCATCCCGGACAAGAATGGCAACGCGGTGGGGCTCGTGGCGGTGGGGCCGCGCGGGGACGTGAGTGCCTCGACGCAACTGGTCAAGTTCCTCGCCAATCCTTCGGTCCAGGAGAGGCTCTCCAATATCAACCGGGCAGACAGCCGGGCGAAGGTGGTAGCATATGGGCGTGACGAAGCAAACAAAGCCTTCTACGAGGGACTCGGCTTCGAGTCCCGCACCTATTCGGAGGCTCTCGCCAGAGGACCTCGCGGCACTGCTGGAGGCCGCGCGAGAAGCCTTCTCGACCCCGCCGACCCCGGAGGAGTTGGCGAGGGAACGCGAACGCCTCGCCCAGGCGAAGCCGCTGGAGGAATCGGTGCTGCTTTTCCCCGATACGACTGGCAGGACTCCTGGCGGCGCCAGCGTGCCGCCGAGGCCGCCGAGCGCCTAGACCCCTACCTCGGCACGGCGGACCTGTCGCTCCCCGTGGAGCAGCGCGTTGGCCTCTACAGGCGCGAGTCAGACATCCTCCGCTCGATGGTGGGCGACCTCGCCGACTACGAGAAGCGGGCCCTCGCCGCGCGGTGGGGCGTGAAGGCGAAGGACCTCCGCGGCATCGAGCGCATGAGCGACGAGGCGCGGCGCGCGGGCTTCCTCGCCGATATGACCGTCGTGGAGCAGCGCATCGGACGCCCGCTCAACGGCGAGGAAATCGCGTACCTCTCCGACGTGTACGCGCTCCCGGTCGAGGGAAAGCCCTCGAAGGTCGTGGTCGATATGAAGCAGATCGTCCACGGCCAGCCCGTCGTGTTCCGCGGGTGGCACGGCACGGGCGCCTCGTTGGAAGAACTCCGCCAGGGCTTCAGAGTCCCGGCCCAGGAGGTCGGGCCGCTCTCCGGCAGCCGCGTCAACGTGATGCGCCGCGAGGGCTGGATGGGCAAGGGCGTGTACCTCACCGACCAAAAGGACTTCGCCGGGCGGTTCGGCAAGGCGCTGTCCATCGACGCCGTCCTCCGCAAGCCGTACGTCGTCCAGGGTGGCCGGAAAATCACCTGGCCCGAGGTGCAGAAGTTTGACCCCGAGGCGCTCATGGCCCAGGGGTACGACTCGATCGTGGTGCTTGGCGGTCGGAGCCACGGCTGGAAGGGCGAGACGTTCCGCGCCGTCACCGTGTTCAACCCGAGCAACGTGTTCCCGACGCCGGGCTCCAAGTGGGTGCGGGGAGTGGGAACGTTCTTCCCACGGATACGCCGCCCTCGCCTGCGGGACTACGACTCGGCGAACCTCCCCGCCGTGGCCGCGCTCCCGGCTGGGGCGAGCGCGACGGACGAGGACCTCCCCGAGGAGGAGCGCCAGCAGCGCGCGGCGCTCGCGGGTGGGCTCGCGCTCGCGGGTGGGCTCGCGATCCTGGGCATGGTGCTCGGCCGCAAGGCGCCGAAGGGGCTGGCTGCGGTAGGGACGCCGCCCCCGATGTCGCCGTGGGACGAACTCACCGACGCCCAGCGCCTCACCGCGAACAACGCGCATAAGGCCATGCGTCTGCGCCTGGCCGAACTCGCCGAGCAGGGCGACCCGATCGCCGTGGCCGAGCGACCCGTCGTGTATCCGGGTAACGAGGTGCGCCAGCACTCGATGCAGTTGGGCCGCTTCGCTGAGCCCGGCGTGCCGAGCGACTTCTCGCCGCTGGTCGCGGAACTCCAGGAGCAGGGCGAGCGGCTGGGGGACGCGATCGAGGCAGTGACCGGCACGATCACCTGGGAGGACGCACGGAAGGCCTCGATGCTGCTGGGCAAGCCAGCGATCGAGGTCGCACGGCAGATGATGCTTCGCGGCGTGCATTCGTCCCAGATCGAGTTCGTCTCGAACGAACTGGCGCGCCGTATGAACCTGGTGGCGGACGTGGGTGCCCAGATCAAGGTGGACCCAATGGCCGTCTCCATGAAGGACCGCCTGAACGCTGTCCAGTGGATGCGCGAAGCCGACGAACTGCGCCTCTCCCTGGAGGAGACGGCCAGCGAACTCGGGCGCGGGCTGAACATCCTCCGCAAGCGGGTGGACGCGGAACTCGCTCTGGCGCCGGATGAGCAGGAGTACCGCTATCTGATCTCGCGCCTGGTGAATACAGCCGACCCGAAGAAGGTGGACGCGCTCCTGCTCCAGGCGCTCACGCTGCGCGACGACCCGCGCGCCCTGGCGCAGATGCTGCGCGACCTCCACAAGTCGTCGTGGCAGGACAAAATGTTCGAGTATTCGCAGGCGAGCATCCTCACCGCCACCGGCACGCACATCACGAACGTGGTCTCGGGGCTCGTGCAGACCGGGCTGCTCTCCTCGAAGTTCGTGGTGAAGCCCGGTGTCGAGAAGGTGATGCAGGCCGCCACGCTCGGCCGCTACGTGCCGGAGACCTCCTACGCCGACACGATCCCGTACTTCCAGGGGCTGATGAAGGGCTACCTCGTCGCGGGCAAGCGCGTGCCCGACATCATCCTGAACGGCGGCGACATCACCAAGAGCCGGTTCGGGGAGTTCCTGGGCCCCGCTCCCGCGATCCCCGGCAAACTCGGCCGCATCATCCGCACGCCGTTCACGCTCCTGGCGGTCGAGGACCTCTTCCAGACAGTGCCGATGTATAACGCGCTCCGCAGCGTCGAGATCAACCGGCTGGCCCGCGCGAACGCCAAGAGTGAGGTCAAGGCGCTGCAAGGACCGTTCCTTCCCGGCGAACTTGCCCGGATGGAGGAGGCCGCGCGCAATAAGTTCGTCGCCGCGCTCGACGCCGAGATCACCCCCGAGAAGATCAAGGTCGGGGCGACCTCCATGTCCGGGCTCGAAATCCACCGGCGGGCGATGAAGCAGGCCGAGGAGTTCGCGCTCCACGGCCGGGGCCCGATGCTCGATGCCATGAACGAGTTTCGGCGTCGAGCGCCGACCCTCCGCTACATCATCCGGTTCGTGAACTCGCCGTACAACCTGGTCAAGTTGGGCGTCCGTCACAGCCCCGCCGGGCTCGCCCGCCCGTTCCTCGCGCCCTTCGTCAAGGGCAAGGGCATGGAGACGAAGGTGGCCGACGCGGTCCAGGAGGCAGCGATCGGCGGCTTCTTCATGTGGTGGGCGGCCTCGCTCATGGAGTCCGGCCAGGCCACCGGGCTGTGGCCCACGACCAAGGGCGAGCGGGATATGTGGGAGACCGAGGGCCGGGGCCCGCTGATGATCAAGGTCGGCGACCGCTGGTGGACGGGGCTCGTGCTCGGCCCGCTGTTTATCCCGTACATGATTGCCGCCGCGGTGCGCCAGGTGCACGCCACGGAGGGCACCGAGCCCAGCGACGAACAGGTCTCCGAGGTCATGGGGCTCCTCGGCCGCACGTTCGCCGACCAGGTCCCGATGCTCCAGGGGCTGCGGAACGTCAATGCGATGCTCGACGCGCCGCTCGATAACCAGGCCATCAACATCCTCGGGAACATCGCGTCGTCGTTGATCCCGGCGGTGTCGCTCCTGCGCGAGGCCGAGCGGTGGATGGACACCTACCAGCGCCGCCCCCAGGGGATCGGCGAGGCGCTCCAGGCCGCCATCCCGATCCTCGCCGCGGAGGGCCTCCCCGCCGCGAACATCCCGCCGGTCCCGCCGCGCCGCGACGTGTTCGGGCGGGGCGTCGAGGGCACGACCGGCGTGGCCGCCGCGTTCCCGCGCACGCTGCGCGACCGGCCCGACCCGCTCATCGACCTGTGGCGCAAGCACATGGCGGAGGACCCGGAGTTCCCTGCACTCCAGCGCGTGGACAGCAAGATCGGCGACGTGAAACTCGGCTCGCAGGACTACGACCGGCTCCAGGTCCTGGTGGGGGGCGCTCGCGAGCAAACGATCCGCCGCCTGGTGAACTCGGACCTCTACAAGAACGCGACCGGCCGCGAGCAGCGCCGCCTGCTGCGCAACGTGAAGGCGGAGGCGGATCGCGCGGGGCGCGCGGCGTTCGGGATCGAGAAGGCGATCCAGGCGCCCGACGCGGACGGCGTGGCGAACTGGAGCCTCATCGCGCTCGACACGCAGCGCACCGCGCCGGACAAGGCGACCTTCATCGAGATGCTCGACCAGGCGGGGAAACTCACGCCCGAGGTCAAGGAGAAGATCGACCGCGGCCGGGCGCCCATCACCGACGCGAGCGAGCCGCGCGTGATCGACGGCGACACGCTGGAGGTCACGGTCAACGGCAAGCGCGAACGCATCCGCGTGGCCGGGCTCGACGCCCCCGAGGGGTTCGCCGACCGCTCGACCGCGGCGCTGCGCGACCTTGTCGCCAAGGGGTCGGTGCAGGTGCAGCCCATCGGGAAGGACACCCACGGCCGCACCGTGGCCGAGGTATACGCCGACGGGTCGAACGTGACCAACGCGATGATCGCCGCGGGCGTAGCGAAGCGCGGCTACTACGGCGAGGACGGTCTCGATCTGCGCGTGGACGACCTGAAGCGCGGGATCGCGCTCCTGCGCTCCTACCAGGCCGCGCCTCCGTATCGCGATCCGATCATGGCGCGGATCGCAAGCGAGGGCGTCACGACGGCGGGCACGATCGAGCGCGAAGCGATCAAGTACCGGCAGATGCTGGAAGACGCCCGCAAGCGCGGCGTCACGAATGCGTCCGACGACCCAGAGGCCAGACGCTTCTACCGCTCGGCTGCTGGCGGATGGCTCCAACTCCTTTACAGCACGACCGGCACGCTCAACAATGCGCAGCAGCACCCCACACGCGACAAGATCGAGAAGGACGTGTTGTGGGGTAAATTCAAGAGTGGGGTGCAGCGATGAACCCAGCGAACAGAGCAGCAAAGGGGAACGAGATGGCAGGCAAGGGACCATCCGAGGCGGGCAAGAAGGGCGGCACTCGTGATCCGCTTGCGGGCATGAAGGGCACCGGCCCCGTCACCACCTCGCAGACGATCTCCGTGAACGACACCTCGACGCGCGGCCAGATAGCCGGGACCAAGGACAAGCACAAGGGCACGAAGTAAGTCCCCATAAGGGGTTGGGCCACCGGGTGGAAGTCCCCGCCGGATCGTGACCGGAGTGGTCCGCCGAACTTCCTGAAAGGGAGGAGATCATGGCGAGCGATCCACGGTTGGCGCTGACCGGCGACCCCGCCCCCGACGCTCCCGAGCGTCCTGCGGGCTCGCAGACGGACGGCCCTAGCCAGGACAGCGATTCCGGCGACCCGAAGAACGCCGAGCCGCAGTACGTCCAGACACTCCGCGAGGAGATGGCGGCGGCTCGCCAGGATGCACGACGCGCCCAGGGCAGCAGCGACAAGAACACGGCGTCGCTCGGGAAGCGCATCGACCGTCTTGAATCCCTGCTGACGAAGGCAATCACCTCGGGTATGTCGCCCGAGGAGCGTTCTGCATTCGAGAAGGACGCCGAGATCGAGCGCCTCCGCGCCGCGGCCCAGGCACCCGAAGTCACACCGCAAGTCCAGTCGTGGCAGAACTTCGCCACCCGCGCGCTCGGCGCTGCGGGACTCGACGCAAAGGACGCCCGACTGGTGGCTGCATTCGAGCGACACGTCCAGGGTTCTGGCGATCCCGAGGACTGGAAGATCGGCCTCACGGCCGCGATCACCGACATCCAAAAGGAGAACCAAAAGAAGGCGGTGGACGAGGTCGAGCGGGGCAAGGACCAAGAAGCCCTCGCCGACCGGAACCGCCGTCGAGCCGAGGAGGGTCGCACGGATCGCACCCCGGCGTCCGGGCAGCCGAGGGCCTCGATCAAGGACCTCCCCGACAAGGAGTTCGATCAGCAGTGGGACGCCCTGAAAAACGGAGCGACCCGCTGACTTTGACGAAGGAGTCCTAGACCGATGCCTCTCCCGCTGAGGGGAGCCACCGGCTTCAACTCGACCGAGGACAAGGGTACGTATGACCGTGCCCTGCTCCGGCGCGCCCAGCCCAAGTTGGTGCACAACACCTACGGGGTCAAGGCGCGCATCCCACCGCGGGGTGGAACCTGGTGCGAGTGGCGCCGGATGGAGAAACTCTCCACCACCAGTACGGCTCTGACCGAAGGGACGATCTCGACCGAGACGATCCCGACCGTTGTGACCATCGTTGCGACGGTGGCGCAGTACGGGCAGTTCTTCCGCTCGACCGACTACGTCTCCGACCAGGCGTTCGACCCGATCCTCATGGAGGGCACCGAGGTCCTCGGTGAGGCGATGGGCGAGAGCCTCGACATCCTGACCCGGAACATCATCACGGCGGGCACCACGGTGCAGTACGCGAGCACCGCGGGCTCTCGCGGTGGCGTCGGGTCGGGCATGTGGCTGACCGGATCGGAAATCCGGGAGGCCCTCGCGACCCTGGAGACGCAGAACGGCGAGACGATCGGCGGCGTCTACCCGCTGATCATCCACACCAAGACCAAGGGGGACGTGTTCGGCGACACGAACGTCGTCAACGCCTTCCTCTACGCCGCGGCGCGCGGCGGCGACAACCCGATGCTCACGGGGCGCCTCGGCACCTACCTGGGCGCGGAGTTCGTCGTGACCTCGCAGGCGCGCACCTTCGCGTCCCTCGGGCTCTCCGGCGCGGAGGTGTACGTGTCCCTGCTCCTGGCCGACGGCGCCTACGGCGTCGTGGACCTTCAGGCGCAGACGGCGCGCACGTTCTACAAGCCGGTTGGTTCCGGCGGCGCGACGGGCGACCCGATCGACCAGGTCTGGAGCCTGGGCTGGAAGGCCAACCACGCGGCGGCCATCCTGAACCAGAACTTCATGGTGCGGATCGAGCACACCTCGCAGTACGGTACCCAGGCGGCGTAAGCCGACCCGCGAGCCCGCGAGGGCTCGCGTGAACCGGGGGCACGTCACACCTCCCCCGGTTCATGCGAGCCCTCGAAGCACAAGGAGGAACAGATGGCGACCAGGAAAGGGGCTCCCGAGGGGGACGACGACAGAGTCGTCTTTTCCCGCGAGGACCTCCAGGAGTTCATGCGGAGCGTGGCGGTCGAGGCCGTACGCGCCGCGGCGACGGCGCGCGAGGAAGTCAATGCGGGCAAGGCCGACGACAGCAACTTTCTCGCTTCGCTGATCCCGCTCACCGCGGAGGATCGTGAGCAGGCGCTGCGCGAGCACATCCAGGGTCTCACCGATGAGCAGCGCCGTGCGCGCGAGCAGTCGATCCGCTCGGTCTACGCCTCGCTCGGCCCGGCGCCCACGGTGGGCAACGACGACCAGCCCGGCACGCTCGTCGTGGTGGGCAAGGACACCGCCGGGATGCCGGTCATGGCGAAGCGCCGTGCCACGAAGGAATGGATCAACGCGAACTACCCCATGACCACGCTGTTCGTGGACGTGGTGCCGCGCGGCGGCGTGATCGTGCGTGGCGTGCGCTACGACCTGATCCGCGGCGAGAACCGCGTGCCGAGCCTGGTGGCGGAGCAGTACGCGAACTGGCGCGGCACCCAGGACCGCATCGAGGCGACGTACCCGCCGCTCACCGCACCGGAGGAGGAGGCGATCAAGTTCGCGCTCGCCAAGGGCGCGAAGATGGCGCCGACCCGGATGCACCAGGTGGGCGTGGGCATCCTCCCGCCCGACGTGTTCCCGGTCGCGGCAGAGCGGCAGGAGTGAGCCCGGCCCCCAAGGTCGCCGCGTGCGTCCTCGCGTACCAGTCGGCCGAGACGATCGGCGAAATGATGGCGTCCCTGGTCGGGCACGTCGATCACGTCGTGATCCTGCTGGACGAAAAGACGACGGACGAGACCGGCGAGCGCGCCATGCTCTACGACCGCGAGACGCGCCTGGCGCTGCGCGGGGGCGGGCAGCCGCCCCAGCCGGAGGACCTCCGCGACGGCGAACTCATCGACCTGGAGGAGTACCCCGAGGTGATCGTGGAGCCCTCCGGGGACCATCAGAAGATGGGCTTCCACGTCGCGCGCAACCGCGCGTTCGACCGGGGGCAGGCGATCCCGGGCGTGAACTGGCTGTTCTGGATCGACACGGACGACGTGTTCGGCGCCGACGTGCCGCTGCGCTCGTACCTCGCGGGCCTCGGACCCGAGGCTTCGCATGTGTTCCTCCAGTACCTGTACCACCGCAACGCCCAGGGCGACGTGACCACGCGATTCGACCGCGAGCGGCTGTTCCGCGTTGAGTGCGGGACGCGCTGGAAGTTCCGCATCCATGAGGTGTGCGAGGTGCTCCAACCGCGGCTCGGCGTGCGGACCGAGCAACTGTGGATCGACCACAAGAACGCCGAGCGCCTCCACCCTGACGGGCGCGGCGAGCGCAACTTCCGGCTGCTGCGCGAGGCGCTCGCCGAGGACCCCGGCGACGTGCGCGCCATGCGCTACCTCGGGGACCAGCACTTCGCCGCGCTCCAGTGGACCGAGGCCGCTGAGTGGTGGGAGAAGGCGCTCAACACGCCGGGCGAACTCGCGCCGATCGAGCGGTGGAACATGCTGCTGTGGATCGCGCGGGCCCGGCGCCACGAGGGCGACGTGCCTGCCTCGATCAAGGCGGCCGACCTCGCGCTCCAGGGCAACCCGCAGTACCCGGACGCCTACTACGAACTCGCGCACTCGTACGCCATACGGAAGCAGTGGCGGAAGGCGATCGAGTTTCACGAGATGGGGCTCGCCAAGACAGAGCGCCCGCCCAACATCCTGGTCACCTCGGACCATGACTACTCATCCAACCCGCACCTGGTGGCGCACACCGCCTACTACCAAGTGGGGGAGTTCGCCAAGGCGATCGACGCCGTCACGAAGGGGCTGGAGTGGAACCAGGGCGACCCGTTCCTGATCGCCCGCGGCAAGTATTACGTCGCCGCCTGGAACCGCACGAAGGCGATCCTCTCCGGGCTGGCGCTCGCGCAGCACCTTCTCGACACGAACGAGCCGCTCAAGGCGCGCAAGGTCCTGACCATGCTCCCGGCCGGAGCGATCGAGGACCGGCCCGAGATCGAGGAGCATCGCCGCCGGATCGAGTCCGCGCTCGACCACCTCCGCGGCGCCGAGGCGTATGAGAACTTCTACTTCGCCGAGCAGCAGGAGACGATCAAGCCCACGGCGGGCGAGATCGAGCACGTTGCCACGAACTACCCGCGCATGGAATGGGTGCTGCGCCGGATGCTCGCCGCGCGGAAGGACCCGACACGAGCCTGGAAGGTGCTCGACGTGGGGGTGGGGAACGCGATCTCCTCGCTCTACTACGCGAAGCACGGGTTCTCCGTCGTCGGCGTGGACATCGACCAGCGCCGGGTGAAGGACGGGAACTTCGCCGCAGCCGAGCACGGCTACCTCCAGTGGCAGGAGGTGCCGCAGCACACGACGCCCGCCACGCCCACGCACGTCCACGGCGCCTGCCAGACGCACCTGGTGGACTGCAAGCCGGACTGCGCCACCGAGCACGCCTGCGAGCGCACCGAGCACCCGCACATCGAATGGCAGGCCGAGTGCGAACTCTGCGGCCCGCCCCTCCGCATCCCGGTGATGGACCCGAAGGCCCAGGTCCAGTTCCATTGGGTTCCGGCGGACGCCGAGTTCCCCGATCGGATCAAGGCGCTCGGCCCCTACGACTTCGTCGTGGCGGGCGAGGTGATCGAGCACGTCGAGGACCCCGACCGCTTCCTGCGGACGCTGGAGGGACTGAACGCCACGCGCGTGATCCTCACCACCCCCGACGGTGCGTGGAAGGGCCACCAGGAGCGGAACCCCGGCCACGTCCAGGCATGGAGCCGTCTGGAGTTCGAGACGATGATCTCGCCCCGCGGGGTGATCATCTCCTCCCAGGGGATCGACCCGCCCAGGGACGGCCAGCCCTCGCTCGGCATGGAGTACCTCCCCGGCGACGAGGCCAAGGTCCAGTTCATGGAGCGGCCCCCGGTCCACATCTACTGCGGCGAGGGGCTGGAGCGGTGGAGCCCCGACCAGGTGGACGGCTCCGGGCTGGGCGGCTCCGAGACCGCGGTGGTGTACG
>Ga0194132_10009747_pt1 | contig 13063 bp, 7 predicted proteins | sample TA2KigOf80mmetaG_FD_148612 | JGI IMG/M metagenome (GOLD analysis project Ga0194132, IMG submission 148612) | Freshwater microbial communities from Lake Tanganyika, Tanzania - TA2015054 Kigoma Offshore 80m | ecosystem: Environmental > Aquatic > Freshwater > Lake | place: Tanzania: Lake Tanganyika... | reverse complement strand
CCAGAAACACCCAAACCACAGACAAATATAAACGATAAAAAGGTTATAGTTTTCAATTTTTTATCCCTTACTTTGAGGCGTTGAGGTAGTGCCAGTGCATAATTTAAAGCACGGCGGTGACGGGGGCATATTGAGCTGATGACGTAAAGTCAAGGAATAAAAACAGTTGCAGAGTGGCTACTCACCTCACAGGAGTTTTGCCTCGTTGGATTGCGGGGCCTGCCGGTCCACTACTGCAAGCAGGCCTCGTAAAGTTCGACGCCGAACGCCTCATCGCGGCACGATTGGGGTTCACTCCCATGGGAGGGGTGACGGCATTCGAAGTAGGACTCGACGCCATGACTTTTGTCGCGGCATTCGTAGAATTCTTCAATGCCATTCTCAGCGAGGCGACACGACTTGAAGCCTTTTCTGGCATCAGCCTCGAGACCGCAGTTGGGATTAGGAGCTAGTTTGTAAGTTCTGATTCCACAGTTGATCGAGCTTCCAAGCTTGTGGAGTCTCACAGTGCAAGCTGAAGATTCAGTCAGCCTGTAAACAGTCGGAGCCTTATCCCGACAGACTTCGCCGTAACCAAGGTTGTATCGCTCAGGTCTACACTTGTCGGAACGCTTCAGTTGCTTGCGTTCTGGCCTGATTGATCCTACTTCGCTTAGATCGTAAGTTCCAATCTCAGAACGTGTACAGGTCGTCTCGAGTGATGCACAATTGGAGTGAACCTCTGCCAGCTTGTCGAACTTGGACGAAAACTCCGCGAAGATCGATTTGGCTTTCGCAAGAGCATCATCCTGCCGATATCGTTCCGAGTCACGGACCATGTAGGTCACAAGATCACGAGTGTCGAGTATGTTTAGATACTTAGATTGCAGATCGGTCAAAACTTCAGCAGCCATTTTTTGTAAATCGTCTGGGGGTACTGTGGATTTTTCGTAAGCCTGGACCGAAATAATCCCGATTTTGCCGTTATCATAATCCGCAGTATCTATAGTGCCTTTCAATAAACCCTTGATGTCCTTGGCGCCCAGATTCTCACTCGATATCTCCCGGGAGCTGTCAATTATCCTGATTGTTACCGGATAGGAATCACTGAAGCCCTCTAGCTGGTGGGTGAGCTTGGTGACGCCATCGTCGGAATATTCTTCGGCGTTGTTCAGAGCTTTAAGTGATTCCCTTACAGCCATGCGGTTGGCCGCGTCTTCGACATTCACGCCAACTAACAGATGGACGAAGTGGCCTTGTTGCGCCTGCGAGACATAACCATCGCCACACATTGCGCGAAATACTTTCCAATTAGTTTGTGACTCAAACTTACTGTTCAGATGACCCGCTGGTGCGAAATATTTGGAGCTCGGTCCACCTGTGAGACTAATGAGCGCCCACTCATGAGTCGGGTGTAGCGAGACGGAGCCAATTTCCTTGGCGCGTCGCGACGCGGTATCGACGTACCTACTAGCTTGAGCACCAGACAAGAGGTGTCCCTTTCCAGTTTCTAAAAGCTCAAGAAGATCTTTATGAGTGCCTACTCTTGCAATGTTGAGCCGCCAAGGTTTCACTACTTTTTCGGTCTTAATTCTGTCGAATGGAAGATCCAGACAGTTCTGGCCTACCTCGCCATTAAGTAGGTTGACAGAGGCGCCAATTGTCGAAAATTTGTAGGCCGCGATATCCGCTTTTGTAGTACTTTTTGCCGCCTGCCTACATGACACCATCGGCGCGCTTGATGATAATGCCAGACTTATAGGTAGAAGGTAGCTAAGTTAAAGCCGTTTAAGATAATGTTTCATAGCGAAACTCCGAGTTTGTTTTAAAATTTGGCTCTTGGGCAGATTTGACGCCGGGCGACGCCAAATGAAGGGTCAGAACAAGCGTGGTAAGTAGCTGGGCCACAAACTGGGCCGGTACCCCAGTTATCCAGTTCGACACCGAAGTCGGGATGCCGACATTCCTTGGGAGTCTCAATGCCGAAATCGGTATGCGCACACTTGTTGCAGCCGCGGGCTCTAGCGACCCAGCCACCTGGACCACACCTGTCGCAATCATGCTGAGAGTTGAAAGTTTCTCCCCCACAGATGGAATCCCTCCGGGAGTTATACAATTCTGGGCCGAAATCTTTGTGACGGCAAGTTTGATAAGTGGCGGGAGCGCATGGTGGCTCAGCCTTGACCTTGAACTCAGCCGGCGGACAGAATTCCCATTCACCTAGTTCGATAGGATCCGTCGGCTTTGGTTTTTGAATTTCTGTTATGGCCGCTAAGATTGGCTGCAGAGTTTCTTCGTTACAATCCTTGTCGTTGTAATGTTCCATACACAGCCTGTAAGCTGCGGTGATTCTTTCTTTCAAAATAGCTAGGTCTGTTTGATTCTTCGCCATCAGAGCCTGAGCTTCAGGCGTGGCGAGAGCTGGAAACTGGTACGGATTGCTCTGAGCGAATACAAATACTCTCTCAGCACCCGTTGCCGCCATAAGGGCGTTAGCTGCGGCCTGCAGGAAGTATTTGCGTTTGCTCAGAATTGGCTTCAGGTTCTCAAACATCGGGATCAGCCCCATGCTGTCGTAGTCAGCAAAGGAGCGATGAAAGACTTTGTCCGAGTGATCGTTTGGTACAGCAATGACTGACTCAATAGCTGGTCCTTGACGGATTTTACCCTTGATGGTGCTGATGTGCTGACCGATTAAATTATGAGCGATATCTGTGTCCGCCCTAAAAGTAGTTGTTGGAATTTTCTGACGCGGCTCCCGCCAAACGGCATCCCGAGCAGCCATGAATTTCTTCCACTCTTGATAAATATCTGCGCCAGAGAGTGCTCCTGATACGGTCGTCGGTCTTTTGCCTTTCGTGAAATAGATGACAACAGACTGACGTTTGTCGGTCTCTACCATGCCGATGTAGCGGTCGAAGTTCTTGAATAAAGTCTCAGCGTCGCCCGCTGAGTTTGTAACCATTTCAAGATTCTTGAATGCAGTAGAACTAGCATTCTCGACCGTTGTCGTTGCCTGATGCCAGATGTCTAGTACAGTGAAAGCGAGAAAGTAGGTACCCTCTTCTTCAGCAGCGACAAGGCCCGTGCCACACTGTTTGAGGAAATCCTCATATTTTCCTTCGTTTAACAGATTGAGGTACTGTTGAGCTAGACGAGCAGTTCTTACACTTCTTAGCTTTCGCGACTCAGAAAATGAAATCGCTGCTACGGGTGTATGCTCAGATATCGGTAGCTTTGAGAGGAGAGCTATCTCACCGCCTGGTCGCGGGTTATAGCCGCCAGCACTGGCCACAATATCGACGAGATTCATTCGTGTCGCTGAGTCATTGACGAGGAAGTCGGCTAGGTCGCGTTGACCTCGTAGTAAACGAGCGCGCGGAAAAATGGCCAGGGGCGTTTCGCCTGTTGAGACACTGTAGCCGCCAATTTCTAGCTCGGCCAGACAGTTGTTGGCTGGAGCCCCAGTCGTCGCGTTGATGGCTTGCCCGATGTGGTAATCGAACACACTAGCGTTATTTTTCACCTCAGACTTGTTTTGATTGATACGGCAACCAAATCCTAAGATCGCCATGCTTAAAAGCAAAAACACACGCATAAAGCTTCCTACCAGTTGAATCCGCGGTCGTCTGCTGGACCGTCGTGATTGCATTGTTATGATATAGGGCGGGGGCTAATTCAGACAATGTTCCTGGTTCACCCCCGCCCTCATCAGCCAGACTACTTATAGTAATCTTCTTCCCTAATTGGCCTCAGCTTGCCGTCAGGTTCAGCCACGATGACGCAACGGGGCTCAGATTCGACTTCGCATCCTGGATGCCTGCTTTGTCCATACTCTTGAGTTCCATTTGCGGGATCGATACACGTCGTATACTCTTCCACGATGGCATTGCCATTCCCGTCCAAGAGAGCGCACTCTTTAAAAACATCAGGACCGAATTTGGAGCTTTCGCAGGATTTGCAAGATGTAGCGTTATTCCAGCCCCAAGAGCGACCGCAAACGCCGCAATCGTGCTGCGACTTCCAACGCTCTACACCGCATCGCGCAGCGCGTTCGGTTTTGACTGTCTTAATCCCGCAATTTTTGTGAGGTGCGCTCTTGTACTTCGTGGGGATGGATTTGTCCTCACATACTTTGTAAACAGGAGTGAGACCGAGATCGCGGCAAAGTGAATGGTTTTTCAGCTCCGGTGGTGGCAATAACTTCAGCCCAGCAAGTAGCTTGTTGACTTCTAATTCCTTCTTGAGTTTGACGAAAGTTTTATAACGGACGAATTCCAAAGTGTCCGGAGCATCTGCCAATCCGACGATCAGCGACTCGTCTAAACATTTGGTCTCGTCCAAAGTGCAATCGGCAGCAAACTTTTCTATAAGCAATATGTAATTTTCCAATTTATCAATCAGCTCTTGTAGTTCCAGCCTCTGATCTGAATTCAGGCCAGGTAGTTTGACGCCGCCCGGATCACTAGCGCCTACGCCTCTTGTATCAGTGACCATGTAAGGTTTTTGTAGAGCATATTTGGCAAATGCTAGCTGATCACGAGCCTTGCCGTACGGCCGCGCCAGCTGCTCCAGCTGTAGTCTTTTCCCCTGCTGCGTTATGATCTCTTGACTGTGGAGCAGTTTGGAGAAGCTTGGAATATTTGCCCATGTTTCACTCGAAAAAGAGATTGGAACATAAAGCATTTCATTTTGAACCTTGCGAATCCAAGCTTCGGTATCAGCAATCAAACCATCCGGTGTCATCTGAGTTGCTAGATGGTCTAGTGTTCCACCAAGCTGTAAACCGGTAACGGAGACAGCGGAACTGGTTGAGATCGAGGACAGGGTCTGGCGGAAGCCCATTTCCCCTTGTCCAGTCATGGCTTTTACTTGGAAGCGGGCCGAGATATCCTGTTTTTGTATATCTGATGCATCTTTGATTTCGAGCAGAACAAAGCGACGCGCGCCAAGTGTCATTTCTGTTATGATTTCGTCGCCACACGTATTGGTCCAAACTTTACCACCACCTTCTACCCCGTTTGGAGGCACAAAAGCAGTGTCGATCCGTACGGTGTCATTTTTTGTTTCGAGCTTTATTCTAGACGAAGCGATGCGGACATCAATTAACAGGTAGACACTCGATTTCGTGAAACTAATTGACTGTGCGAATTTAGCTGAAGCAGAAACTGCGAATGCTCCATTGGTAAACTTTCCAGCGCCGGCAACTTCTAATTGGCGTTGGAAATCGTGACTATCCCTAATGTAGTTAATAACCCAGACGATCTGGTTCGGCCGAACCGCCACCCTCACAGGCATGGCATCGCCGGGCTGTATGGTTGGATCGACTCTATTTTTGGGGTCGGCTGGATTAGCGTTTTCAGGAGGCTTTTTGTACCGATCGATATATAGATCATAGCTGTCAGCATAGGTCCTAATGATGTCTTTTTCTGGATTAAAGATCAGGCAAGGTGCACCGATCACACCTGTGGCCGCATTTATTCCTCGTCCCAAATCAATGCGCTCGACGTCAGAATCATAGCGGGTAGCCAGGGTGGAGTTTTTCTTTTTGACACATGCGGGGGTTGTCAGTAACGCTGAGAGCATCAGAAAACTGCTGAAAATCCGTTTCTTTTTTCGTAACCATTTCATGACTGTGCTTCCCTTTTCATGCCTATTGGGTGATTTATCCCCGCAAAAAAGAATAAAAAATATTCCCGTCTAGGCAGTAGGGGCTACAGAATGGAACGGAAAGGCAATCCAGTGCGACTGAGCAGTAAACTTATTCTCAAATACGAGGCAAGTTCTCTTGCTCCAAGTGGTGTGCCACAGCAATTGAGGTTCATCGCTGTTCAGCTCGGGTTGCGTGTGCCTAAATCATAAGGCGCTGTTTATAGATGAAAAGGCTCTGGTCCACTCAGTAGATTGCTGCGTATTAAGTGATGCCAAAGTGTAAAAAGAGTTGCCATCAATGGCTTGTCGCTTGATGGTGCCGGGATCAGGTAAGCGACGGCAAATCGCTTCATGTGAATTGTGCGCCCCGTGTGTGGATGTTGAGATACCTCGTCTTTTTTTCTTGAGGCACATGGCCCTACGGGCAAGTGACTTTCGACTTTACAGTTGTGTGAGTTGTCAAATGCCTGAGCATTTATTTTAAGTCCGGAGCCACCTGATTCAGGCATCTACGGGGCAGATCTCCCCTTAGGATCGCGAAGAACTGCTATGCTGCTGACATCGTATTGAATTAAGGTAAGGTGACCAAGCAACCATGTGGAGACAAGTCATGCCTAAACTCTTATGTTTGCAAATTATGTTGGCGGTAATTGCAGTTCAAGGGTGCACAGTCAATGGTGCAGCTCCGGCAGTCGCTGAGGGTGTAGTGGGGAAAGATAGTCCTGCGGCGTCTACCTCTCCGGTCACCAGCGACACATTTCCTACCAGCACTGAGGGACTACCGGAAGCCACTCCGATGCAGATCGTGGAACTTAAGGACGGAGATACCTTTCTTCTGACCGCAGCACCGGTCAAAGAGCGGATCAATGGCCAATGGACAAGGCGGTTAGCCTACAATGGCTCGGTGCCAGGTCCGATACTCCGTGTTAAGCAGGGTAGCTCTGTCCGCGTCACGCTGAAGAATCTGACTGACGTGCCGACAAGCTTGCATCCCCACGGACTAAGACTCGATTATCGCAATGACGGTGTGATTGGTATCGGTCAGATGAAGCCGATTGCACCGGGCGAATCTTATGACTACGTGCTTACGTTTCCCGATGCCGGCGTATTTTGGTACCACCCACATATCCGCGAGGACTACAGCCAGGGGCTGGGGATGTACGGCAACTTTTGGGTGACACCCAAGGACCCCCAGCATTACAACCCCGTTCATCAGGAAGTGGCGCTTCTGATCGATGATGCATCGGTTAAGGACGCAGCCCCTTTCTACCGTGACCGCGTGACGCACACGCTCATGGGGCGCTACGGCGATGTGACTTTGATCAATGGTCAGGATCACTTTCAGCTGCAGACTAAAGTTGGGGAAGTCAGTCGCCTTTACCTGACAAATACCGCTAGCACGCGCACCATCAAGTTTGCGCTGCCTGGAGCACGCATGAAACTGGTCGGCAGCGATGCCGGACTTTACGAGCGTGAGACGTGGGTTGACAGTGTGATTGTTGCTCCGTCCGAGCGCTACATCATCGAGGTCCATTACGGCAAGCCAGGTAGCTTTGATATTCTAAATAATAAACCCGATGCCCCGGTCATTATTGGGAAGGTGGTAGTCAGCTCTGACAGGGCTAAGGCGTTGGCACATGATTTCGGAAACCTAAGGTCACCGGGATCAAATATTACTGAATTGAAGGCTGTGAAACGTAAACTAAACGGCAAGGTTGATAAATATTTGACGATAAGTTTGACGATGCAGTCAGATCACAAATCTAGCTCTCATGCATCGCATAATATGCCAAGCATGAATCATCAGGGACACGGGCAACATCAAGGTGGTCAAGCTGAACATGCCGGTCACGCCGGTCATCACGGCCACCAAATGATAGCTCCCAGTTTATCTCCAGCCGATCGCGGCATCGAGTGGACGGACGAGATGGCAGCGATGAATCGTGCCAGTGATGATAAGACCATTGTGTGGCAGCTCATTGATACGCAGACTAAGGCCACGAATATGGACATCAACTGGCAGTTCAAGCGTGGAGACTACGTTAAGATCCGTGTCTTTAATGATCCCAAGTCGTCTCACCCGATGCAGCATCCTATTCATTTTCACGGTCAGCGCTTTGTGATCGCCGCCGTCAACCGCAAGCCAAATAAGAATTTGGTCTGGAAGGACTCGGCCCTCGTGAGACCTGGTGACACCGTGGATCTGGTGCTAGAGGCCTCTAACCCAGGCAAGTGGATGGCTCACTGTCATATCTCGGAGCACCTCCACGCCGGGATGATGCTCGGATTTAAGGTGGACTAAACTACGGTGGTCTTAGCGTTCATCGATTTAGGGAATCAGCTGAGTCAAGCGTTCCAGCAAAAGTACCCGCGTTTGCATGTGTAACTGGATGACATGTCTCAATAAAGTTTGGTATTGCCAGAGATCCTAAAGTTTTCTGCCCAGTTTGCCGATAATCCCCTATACCGGACCCTTATTGGTCACTGATTCCCTTAGAGGTAACGCTAACGGAGGCTTCATGCTGTCTCGTTACCTCGCTATAAGTTTTACGATCGCAACCCAGTTCAGCTGCGGTGGCGAATCGGCTAAATTCGCCGGCGGCGTGAAATATGCGGCGGCTAGGGCCGGCGATGTTCAGGCAAAGCTGCCAGATGCACTAGCGCTGAGTACTTTTGTTTACGGCCTTACAGTTGCTGGCGGTTCCCCAGTCGTGGCGCAGGCGCGTGTACCAGCGCTACCTAATGTTATGCTGGGCGAGAACAACAGCCCCCTTTCCGATGCCGCATTAGCAAACTGGAACGTTGAGATTCACTTAGTTGGGTCAGAGCCGACCGTTTACGGTCCGGTTACCACGAGTGACCTCGACGTCAGTAAATCCACTGGCATGGTAACGGCGCAGGCCACATTCAAGGAAAAAAACGGAGTCCGGCAAGGAACCGCCTTTGCCAGTTTTTTCGTTGATGCTGAAAAACCTGTCCCCAATTTGCGACGCATGGAGAATACGGCGGACGGTAAGGGCTCTAAGGTTTACTGGTCAGCCAACGACAACTACCGGGTGAACCGCGCCAACACCATACTCATTGCCTGTCGTGACGAAATCGAAGCTTTCGCGCCCAAGAATGCTCAAGAGGCTTCCGTGCTGCCTCCGGGGTGCAAAGTTCTAGCGAGGGGCGAGGAACTGTTCGCGCAACCCTCGATCATTAACGTTGGCCAAGTCGCCATTGGTGATGCTTCGATTGACGGAGCTGCCGCGCATATCGGGCTCTACACTGAAGACGCGGTTGGGACGCCAAATTTTACGTGGATTGAGGAACCCGCTGAGCAATTAGCGCAGCTCGAGCTGAGCACAACGCCGTCCACGGTGATCTACACCTCACAAGATGTTGCCAAAATAAGCGCCAACCTCTTGTCCGTTCGCGAGACCGGAACCGTGGCGATTCATCAGCAGGCGAGCGAATGGGTTAAGTACCGTATCAGCGCGCTACCAGTATCGAATAACGGGTCTGGCACCGCGACGAGCTTCGTGCCACAACTGTCCATACCCTTAGGTAGTAGCGACGGCCTATACACATATGCATTGCAGGCAGAAGAGATTGCGACTCAGACCAAGTCTAACAAACGCGACGTCATCGTCGTCAGAGATACCCTGAGTCCCGTAGTTACGGGTATCCAAGTCTCGGTCCTTGAGGGGATTTTGACACCGACATCAACAGTGACGATTAACTGGACAGCGACTGATGCTAACAAGATTAGTTCGCAATCTCTCTCCATCAGGCAGACCGGATCGGACGGGTTTACCGCATTGGCTACAGTCGCTGGTGGTCAAAACTCATTCACGTTCGTCTGGGGGGATCGTCCGGCTAAAGGTTTTGAAATACAAATCAAAGCGGTCGATCCAGCCGGTAATATAGGTATCGGTACCTCATCCAAGTGGACTCCTCAAGTATTCAATGCGGCGCTGCTTACCTCATCGGTTGACTGTCTTTTCTGTCACATCACTGTGCACGGTGACCTCGGTGGTATCAACTTCTCGAGCACGCCGCACGAAAGCACGGGTAAATTCTTCACTGTGACGGGTAAGGTGTACGGCACTAACAACGTGCCCAGTTTACTTGCGGCAACAGCCCGCTCCGGAGTGCAACCGAACTACAATAATTCTCCCTTAGTTATGTTTCCTAAAAACGGTCAATGGCCAGTGCTCACTGCCGCCATCCTGAAACCACGGATGAACGGTACACTCAGACTTGGCAATATCATGGTGATCAGGAACCATCAGGGTAACCTGATTCTAGATGGTTCCAAACCAGGCCAACCCATTGTGCTCAACGGCGAAGTATTCATCGAAGGTGATGTGGTAATCAAAGGATCTTACACGGGTATTGGTACGATTTACGCCAACAACATCTATGTTGTCGATGATGTCGTTGCCACGAAGAGCGCCTTTCCCTTTGACGAGGATCCTGCCAAGGCTGTGGTACAGGCTGTGAGTTCGATAGCGAGAAAAGACGATGCACTCTATTTGGGTGCCCTGAATCAGGTACTGGTTGGTAACTACACGACCAAGTTAGCTGACTCTTGTGGTCCCAATGGTGCCGGCATCACATGCGTCAGTGCCGATCCGTATTCTTGGATATCTCGAGCGGACTTCGAGGCATTAGGTCGTAAAGCTACGCTGCTCAAGGACGTAAACGGCGTGGCCCACGCACTTCTGCATCAAGACTATGACCCAACGGGTACTGATGAGCGGGCCCAAATAGAAGTTAACCGTGTCGATGCCTTTATTTACGCCCAGCGTAATCTGCAATGGCGCTCTTATGCAAACATTCTGCTCAACGGTGGCTATATGGCGCCTTATAGCGGTGTGATGAGTACAGCGCCATACCGGACCACGATACACTCGGAAAATGCGGCTATCAATTGGGCGTTAAACCCACGTAACGGTTTGCCCGTGACCAGAAATGTCATTCGTTATGACTACCGCCTCCGCGTTGGTGGTGGTGGATTTGAGACGGTTAAATCATATTTTGATCAAAATTAAGGCGCCGCTTCATGGCGGGGTGAAATTATGTGCATGAAAAAGCAAAAATATTGGTGTTTACATTTACGATTGATCCTCGGATCGGTATTTTTTATCCTGTCTTGCGGTCACGAATCCGTCATCACGAAAAATCGGCGCTCATCTGCTAACGCTGTCGCAACGCCCGCTATCGCATTGACGGTCGAATCGAGGCTGCGCGATGCTGTTCGTACAAACACGGTCAAGCATGCGCTTAAGACTAATTTAACTATCCGGAACTCGAGCAATCAAACTTTAACAGACGCTCTTTCACGCTTTGTGACGACCATTAAGGTCACAGGTCCTTCGGGTAATCAAGTTCCGGTCCTAAATAGCGAGCTCAAACCTGTTCCCAATAGCGAGCAGATTGGAGCCACGGCTTCGTGGGAGATCTTATTGGCGGACAGCAATGGTTCAGCTGATGGAGAGTATAGCATCACGATCACGGCGATACCGCCTGTTGCCCTTAAGCTCGACGGTGTCGATTTGCCAGCGCCCTGGACGGCCAAAGTAGCTCTAGACAGCACCCAGCCAATGATAGCGACAAAAAGCGTAGTCAATCGTCGATTGGCCGATGGCATGCGTCTCCTCTCAGCTTATGCTTGGGTTACCAATAAGAACGAGGCCAACTGCAAGGTCGGTGAACTCAGGAGTTCAGATGTAACCAAGGTGCTTCCGGTAGAGCTTCAGTTGACGAAAGATGAAGAATTACTCAAGAAATTCAACCTTGGCGCTTCTACTCCTTTGGCACTCATTGCTGATGTGGCGATACCAAAAGATTTTGTTGATCCCTTCACTCTGTATGTGAAATGCACCGACGCGGCGGGGAACAGCGCAGAATATATTCAACCTGTAGGCGTCAATCTGCCGCAGTTTGCTTTTACGGCCAAGGCCTTAGCTACTGATGCCACAGTGCCAGGGTCCGTGCCGGGGAACGATCGCAGCGTGAGTTTTGTCAAGCCTGGCGTGATTAAAGTAGCTCTCAGTTTAGTCGATGCGACTAGCGGTCAGGCTTTAACGCAGGATTTTGTAACCAGCATTGCATCTACTATGCGGGTCACATTTACAGAAAAGACGCCAACCACTATCGAGGAACTGAACACAAGCAAACAAGTACTTTGGTCCCAGCCGTATGCCGATACGATATCGCTCACGTTGCCCTCGAGCTACGAGGGTGAAAAGACGATCTACGCCAGTTTAATCAGCATAGACGTGACTAAGAACCACCAGCAGCTTGTGGGCACAGTCCCTATACGCTTATTTGCAGCGACCATACCAAGTAACATCTCCTGGATGACTGGCGCGCAATTTATTCCGTTTGCGGCCAATGCGCCGCTCTCGGGGAAATTTCAGATAACCAGCTCGCAAGCTCCACTGACCGCAATTGCTCCGATCAGTTTGGAGTACACGACAAACAACGAGACATGGTTGCCTTTACCCGCGAAAGTCGCTCTTGAAAGTGCAGTAAGCGGGTCAAGCTCCAAGATCTATACTTACAATTTCAACTACCCATTAGCGACGGAGCAACCGTTCCGTATCCGGGTTAAGGCTACAGATATAGCGGGTCATGTTGGGGTGTCTGGTATCAGTGCTAGCCTCATAGGACGGCCAACTCTGGCCCTATCCGTGGCCCAAGCGGAACGAGATGCCTGCGCAGCATCTGGAACACCAAAGTCCAAGTTTAAGCCGTGGTTTGCTAGCGCCGTTCTCTGCCAATTTGCCGATGTATTAGGACAGAGAAGTGGTCTATACCACGCGCAAATACTCTTGCAAAATCGTGGGGGAGCTCCCGTTGAGTTTTACTCCACCTCAAGTATAGCGCCGGGTATGGGTTACCGTGTGCTCGTTGATGGTGTGCAAGTCGCACAAAATCGTTTGCTTGGAAACATCGTCAACGGTACGCCACAGCCTCCATCTGCCTTTGCCCTTGCAGCAAATGCTTCGTCCAGTTTATTTAGTTTCGCAGTGCAATCGGCTTGGCTACAGGGATCAAAGGTCGCGATTCAATTCGATCGCGAAGATACCGGCGTCAACTCCATCGCTAACTCTTGTTATGCCCAGGGAGTCGATTTCCCGGAGGTTGTTATCCAGGATAAAGCCGCAGGTTTGACCCCGCTCTCAGGTGCGTTGCCTTGTGACGGAAATTAGCCGCGGCAGTAACGGCAAACACTGGTAGGTGGGTGATAACGCGTGATAATCGTTGGCAGGTCGATGCCCAATTGATAATTTGTCTAAAGTTACGGGCGACCTTTGCCGAACACCACGTGTGGCGTACGTAAGTACTCAGGGAAGGTGGCGATGGAATTCACGGCGAATCATGCATTATGGTGGCTAGGGCTGGGTGTGGCGCTACTCGCCATGGAAGTCCTCACAAC
>Ga0194132_10009745_pt1 | contig 13068 bp, 11 predicted proteins | sample TA2KigOf80mmetaG_FD_148612 | JGI IMG/M metagenome (GOLD analysis project Ga0194132, IMG submission 148612) | Freshwater microbial communities from Lake Tanganyika, Tanzania - TA2015054 Kigoma Offshore 80m | ecosystem: Environmental > Aquatic > Freshwater > Lake | place: Tanzania: Lake... | reverse complement strand
CAAGACTTGCTTTTGAGACATCGATACCGATAAATGTACTCTGACTGGCCATGATGTCCCTTTCTGTCCCTACCTTGCGGAAGCGAGCTGTCACTAATGACGCTCAGGCAACTGTTCGGGATCTGTAAGGTGATTTGCGCGGCGGCCTCGCTGAAGGACGGTCTCGACAATGTCGGACCAAGGCCTGATCGGCCTGCCCCGCTATCTCACATTTTATACATCAGCCAGTCTCTTTTTATCTTACAAGGCCGTTAGACCGAGATTCGCATGCTCGGAAATCGAATTAGTTGGTGCAGGCGGGTCTGAGACCCGCCCCTACCTGGAAGGCGTGGCGTCACGGCTCCAATTTCAATCACGGTAAACAACGAAGGCCCGTATTCATCGGGGCCCCTACCGGCTGACATCTTGCCCTACTCCACTAACGCCCGGCGCAGGGTGTTTAGCTGCTGCTCGGTGACTCCTGCTGTAAGCAGGTACTCGGCAACGCCGCCGTAGGTCTTGATGATGTGGTCCAGCGTGGAGAGCATGACCTCCGGCGGGCAGAAGTCCCGCTGGTAGTGCTCCCAGGTGTAGGTTGCGGGAGTGAGGCCGGGCGGCTTGATGTAGGTGTGGTACGACTCCACCAGACATCGCCCGCTGAGCGCATAGTCCTGCGCGATGGTCTCCTCAGGCACGCCTACGAGGCCGAGTGAAAGCGCGGAAACGAGGCCGGTGCGGTCCTTGCCGACGACGCAGTGCACCATCGCCGGCATCGCGCCGGGGCGGGCGAGCGCGGACATGGTGGCGGCGATCTGCTCCTGCCGCTCGTCTATGGTCCGCCGGTACATCGCCGTCAGTGTTTTGACCTGGTTGCCAAGCAATCGGCCGCCGTTTTGCTCCTCCAGAGCCAGCCAGTCCGCAAGAAGCCGCTCGCCGAGAAGGTCCAGGTGAACGTAGCGTGCCGCGGCGTTCTCGCCAAGGCGGTACTCCCACTGGCTCTTGTGGCTGTAGTCGCGGAAGTCCACAACGGTCTTGATGCCGTGCGACAGAAGTGTTGCCTGCGCCTCCGGCGTAAGGCGGTGGGGGCTGTCGGAGCGGAAGAAGGCGCGCCACCGCGTGCGGCGGTTGTCGCGCGTGCGGTAGCCGCCGATGTCGCGGAGGTTGTAGATGCCGTCGATTTTGATGTGCCGCCGAGAGTCGAAGAGGTCGTCCATGGCGATGTCCTGTAGAAAGTTACCAAGTCCGAAGTTCGGTCGCCCCAAGGCCCAACGGGCCGTGATGGTTCAGCCCAGGGCAAAGCCCTCGAAGGCTCTGCGCAGAGGGCGTCGCCTTGGGTAAAAGAGCGAAAGATCGATAAGCCCTGTAAGGGCACGATACTCTTCGTCCATGCCGTCGGAATATCACGCCCTTACAGGGCTTGGAAATCCTTGGATCCCTTACCCAGGGCTTCGCCCCTTCGCAAAGCCTCCGGGGCTACTCCCCGGGCTGAGTCATCCCGCGCTTTCAGCGCTAGCCACCCCTCGACCCCATCAAAAACCGCACACCCCTACCCTACCAGCGCACGGCGGATGTTGTTCATTTGCTTCTCGGTGATGCCGATGTGTGAGAGGTAGTCGTCGATGCCGCCGTACTTCACGCGGATGTGCTCCAGCGTCTTCATCATCGCCTCCGGCGGTGAGAACTCACCGCGCTCACGCCGCTTGGTGAGGTCGTCCATCGAGTAGCCGTCCGGGGGGCCTTCGACCAGGTAGCGCTCCCAGAGGGGCTCGGCGCTTAGGCCATAGTCCTCGGAGATGGTCTCGTCCGGAACGCCGCACGTGCCCAGGAGCATCGAGGCGACGATGCCGGTGCGATCGGTGCCGCCGGCGCAGTGGAAGAGCGCGGGAACCTCGTCCGGCTCCGAGAGCGTCGTCATGATCTCCTTGATCTGCGGCTTGCGCTCCTCAAGGAGGACGATATACGAGTTGTAGATGAGCCAGATGCCCTCGCCCGCGCCGTAGGTGGCCGGGTTGGTGTCCGTAATCATGTTGTGGTGGACGTACCGCGCGAGCTTGGAGGTGGCGAAGACGTTGGGCGTCTTGACGGTCTCGCGCACTCGGCGGAGGTCCACGACGGTCTTGATGCCGTAGTCCACGAGCGCCTGCTGGCCCTGCGGCTTGAGGTTATGGAGGCTATCCGCGCGGAGGTAGGTCTTCCAGCGCGTCGTGCGGCCGTCCGCGGTCTTGTAGCCGCCGATGTCGCGGACGTTGTACGTCCCCTCTATCTTGAGGCGGCGCTGTGGTGTGAGGGTGGTCATTGGGCCTCCGGACGGGATTAAGCGCAGAGGGCGCAGAGTGAAGACGCAGAGTTACGGACAAGAGTAAGAATATAGGGAACCTGTTTGTTTCTCAAGAAGGAGAATGGGTCCCGTTTCCGGGACCCATTCCAGAACTTCGTCTAGGCTTGCTTGTTACTTCTTCGCCGACTTGCGCTTGGCCTCGACCTCAGCGCGGTGCTTGCCGCTGTACTCGGTCTCGCTCATCGCGGAGGCCTGCTTGTTCCACACGCGGTCGGACTTGTACTTGCCGAGGGCCTTGGCCATCTCGCGCATATGCGTGGCCTTGCAGCCGCAGCACCCGCCGATGTAGTTGACGCCCATCTCCTTCGCCTTCGAGGCGAACTCGCCCAGGGCATAGCGGTCCATCTGGATCGTCTCCAGCTTGTCCGGGAACGCGGGCTGGCCGGTAAACCAGGGGGTGTCGTCCGTGCAGCGGTACGCGACAGGCTGGGCGGCAATGTAGCCGTCGATGGCGTCGCGCATCGCCTTGATGTGCGGGTACATGTGCTCGGGATCGTTCATACAGTTCAGGCCGATGATCTCAACGCCCGCGGCCTTTAGCTGCGTGGCGCACTCGGCGGCGGTATATCCGTCCACCGTCTTGGTGCCGCCGCGGATTGACATGGTGATCATGGCGGGCTGCTTGGTCTTCGCCTTGATACGCTCGGCGCAGAGAAGCGCCTCGCCCAGATCGAAGAAGAGCTCGCCGATCCAGAAGTCGACGCCCTTCTGGGCCTCAAGCTGCTCGTCGAACATCGCAGTGACTTCCTTGATCGCGGCCTTGTCGCCCTTCTTCCACTTCCAGGTGGTCGAGAGGTCGCCAGCGACCAGGAGGTCGGTGCCGGCGACGTCCCTGGCGAGCTGAGTGGCCTTCTGGTTGATCTCGAACGTCTTGTCGCCGTAGCCCACGGTCGCCAGCTTCTCACGGCTGCCGTAGAACGCCATGACCTGCAGCACCTCGCAGCCGGCGTTCTTCATTTCGTAGTGCAGCTCGCTGATCGCCTGGGGGTGGCGGATGACCACCTCCGGCGTGAACGCGCCCGTGACCACGTGGCCGCGCTGCTCGAGCTCCACGATGTAGCCGCCGTCACCGAGGACGACGCCCTCCTTCAGCCGCTCCATTATCCCCTTCTTAGCCAAGTGTACGAGATCCTTTCGATGTCAACGGTCTTCGTTTGACAGAATTTCCCAATTCTAACAGCATGCTTCGCGTTATGGGAATGGGACGGCGATGTCCGACGCCTTCGGGAAGGCTGGGTTGTCCGCGGGCTCTTTTCCTCCGTAGAACCAGGTGAGGGGAAGCACTTTGAGTATCTGGTTAAAATCCTTGTTGTCGGCCCCGCCGACCTTTACGAGCTGCGCCCTGGTTGGATGGTCCTCGTAGTGGGTATACGTATGGGCAATGAGGACGCGGTCCTTCATGACGAAAACGGAAGGGTACGATATCCGGATGTGGTGGTCCACAATCTTGAGATATTTACCGTCACGCGTCGGCGGCGCCTGCCCCGGCTTGTTGTGCATTTCCTCGGGGCGCACGGCGCGTATCGGCCCGGGCTCCACGCGTGTCTCGTCGTGCATGGAGTGCACGTTCTGGTAGAACTCCCAGACGCTGCCGCCATTCCGGCTTATTGCGGAAGAGATGCGCGTGCGGTTATACCCGGCCCTGATCTCGTCCTCACTCTCCTGGTTCCAGACCACGAGCATGTGGCCGGTGGAGGGAATCTTGCGTATCTGAGCAGGCGTTGTGGTGGCCGCGAGGGATGTCGGTACCGGCGACGTCCACGTTTCGCCGTTGTCGTACGACCAGGACTGGAATATGCGTCCCAGCTTCGTCCGCTGGTACATGACAATCCTGCCGGGAGCGACCTCGGCAATCGTCGGTTCGCTAGTCGCGCTCAAGGAAGCGGCCCAGTCGATATAAATGATGAGATGGCCGTCCTTGTTCTGCTGCCAGGTCCGTCCCTCGTCGTCCGAGTAAACGACGTAGCTCCCGGCAATGCCTGTGCCGAAGAAATGCGCTGACGTGGAGACCCACTGTCCGTTTACAAGCTTGCCGTGGTGCGGGTAATGCTGGTCCAGCGGATGAAGCTCGTGGCCGAGGCCGGTGTAGATAGGCAGCATGATCCGGCCGGTGCTCGTCCGGATAAACACGTCCTGATAGGCAACTACCTGTCCCAGCGCCGGAAGCGACATGCGGACAGGCTTCTCCCAGGTCTTTCCCTCGTCATCCGAGCGCCAGTAGACCATGTAGCTGTGTCGCTCCATCCAGTCTGGGAAATCAGGCCCTTTGCCCCTGCGGATCGCCGCGAGACCGATTGTATTGCCGTCCAGCTTGACAAGCGAGGTGCCGCCGCCGCCTATTACGTCGCCGTTCTTGTCCCTGGACTGGTACGGCGCGGACCAGGATATGCCCCCGTCGTCAGACGTGCAGAATTGCTTACCGGAGCAGTGCAAAATGCGTCCGTTGCTGATCTCGATGAATGTGGAGTCGTGGAAGTAGTTGGTCTTGTGCTCGGCCAGCATTTCCCATGGCCGAGTCATTGGTACATTGCTCATCGTCGTGCCTCCGATGGAGTTGAGAGTTGAGAGTTAAGAGTAGTGAGTTTCGACTTTCTACTTCCGTCACGGCGTGGGCGTTTCGTCCTGCCGCGGCAGGCGGTCACTATCCGCGGGCTGCTTGCCGCCGTAGAACCATGTGAGCGGGAGCACCTTCATGTACTGGTTGAACTCGTTGCCCGCGCCGCCGACTCTCACGAGCTGCGCCTTCGTGGCGTGCTCCTCCAGGTGGGTGTACGTGTGCGTAACGATCGCCCGGTCTTTGCCGACGTAGAGCGACGGGTATGACCATCGGCCGTGGAATCCGGCGGTCTTGACGGCCGACGGGTCGCGGACGTCGGAACCCTTGCCCGGCTCGTGGTAGGTTTCCAGAGGGCGGAGGTGCTCTATCGGACCCGGCTCGACACGCACGGTCTCATCAATGGACATGATGTTCTGGTAGAACTCCCACACGCTGCCGCCATTGCGGCTGATTGCCGACGACATACGCATGCGGTTGAAGCCGTTGTGCACGTCGTCGTGGCCCTCCTGGTTCCAGACGACCAGCAGATGGCCGGTGGAGGGTATCCTGCGTATCTGCGCCGGCGTGGTAGAAGCCGCCAGGGAAGTCGCAAACGGGGCGGTCCACGTCTCGCCGTTGTCGTAAGACCACGCCTGGTAGAGCCTGCCGAGGCGGGTGCGGATGAGCATGATGATCTTGCCCGGGCTTACCTCAGCCACAGTCGGCTCTCCACCGCCGGCCGTCCATCCGCCCCAGTCGATCTGGATCATCAGCTCGCCGTCGTGGTTGACCTTCCACGTGCGGCCGTCATCGTCGGAGTAGTGCACCTGGCAGTTGCTGGAAGCGGGGTCGTAAAAGTGGCCGGAAGTGCCGTACCACTGGTTAAAGACAAGCTTGCCCGTCATGGGCGGCTTTGGGTCCGCCGGGTGGGCGGTGTGCCACTTGTGGACGTAAACGGGGACGATGATGCGGCCAGAGCTGGTGCGCAGCGCAACGTCCTGCAGCGCGTGGCAGGCGGCGCCGGGGCGCGTCATGCGGACAGGGCGTTCCCACGTCTTGCCGCCGTCGTCCGAGCGCCAGAAGACCATGTAGGTGTACTGCTCCATCCAGTCCGGGTGGTTGACGCCCATGCCCTTACGCATTGCCGCCAGGCCGATGCCGTTGCCGGACAGCTTCACGAGCGACGTACCCCCGCCGCCGACGGGGTTGCCGTCCCTGTCCTTGCACTCGAAGACCGGCGACCAGGTTATGCCGCCGTCGTCGGAAGTGCAAAACCGCTTGCCGGACGCGTGCAGCAGCCTGCCGTCCGGCCGGTCCACAAACGTGGAATCGTGAAAGAAGCTCGTCTGGTGCTCCGCCAGCATTTCGTTGCGACGCGTCATAAAGAAGTTGTTCAACTGTGTCCTCCGGACTGTATGTCGTTGTAGGAACGCGACTTCAATGTCGAGACCAGGCAAGGACTATCAAGGCACCGCCGGGTCTGTGGCCCTCGGGAGGGACAGGTTCTCGGACGGCTGCTTGCCTCCATAGAACCAGGTCAGCGGCAGCACCTTCATCATCTGGTTGTACTCGTTGTTCGCGCCGCCTACCTTGACCAACTCCGCCTTTGTGGCGTGCGGTTCGTAGTGGGTGTAGGTATGACAGACGATGACGCGGTCCTTCATCACGAAGACGGATGGGTAAGACCACCGCCCGTGGAACTGCGCGGTCTTGATATAGTCGCTCTCCCGAATCCTCACGCCCTGGAGAGGCGTGCCCATGTAGACCTCCTCCGGTCGCACGGACCCTATTGGGCCGGGCTCGATTCGGACTACGTCGTCCACAGAGAGGATGTTCTGGTAGAACTCCCAGATTCCCCCACCGTTGCGGCTTATTGCCGATGACATTCGCATCCTGTTAAAGCCGCGACGGATGTCCTCAACTCCTTCCTGGTTCCATACGATCAGGAGGTGTCCGGTCGAAGGGATGCGCCGTATCTGCGCGGGCGTGGTGTCCGCAGCCAACGAGGTGGGAAATGGGAGGGTCCACGTTTCGCCGTTGTCCATCGACCACGACTGGTAGAGCCTGCCAACCTTTGTACGCATCATCATCACCAGTTTGCCGGGCGAGACTTCGGCTATGCTGGGCTCGCCCACGTGGGATATGTTGGCGTTCCAGTCAAGGTGGAGGGCAAGCGCGCCGTCCTTGTTCTTCTTCCATGTGCGGCCGTCGTCGTCCGAGTACAGGGCCTCGCAAGCGCCGAAACCGGTGTCATAGAAATGGCCGCCGGTCGAGACGAACTGGTTGAATGCGAGCTTCCCGGTGCTGGGGTAAGGCGGGTCCATGGGATGGTGGCCATGACGGATAGAAAGGTAAACGGGAAGGATTATGCGGCCTGAGGAGGTGCGGAGGAAGGTGTCCTGTAACGCGAACGTATCCACGCCTGGCCTGCTCATACGCACGGGCGGCTCCCATGTCTTTCCGCCGTCGTCCGACCGCCAGAAGACCATGTACCAGTGCTGCTCCATCCAGTCCGCGCCCTGCGGGTCCTTCGGCTTGACGATGCCGGCCAGGCCGATACCGTTCCCGGAGAGCTTCACGAGTGAAGTGCAGGATGTGCCGACTGGCTTGCCGTTCCGGTCCTTGCATTCATAGACCTTCGACCAGGTTATGCCGCCGTCGTCCGAGGTGCAGAAGCTGGTCTTGGAAACGTGGAGGATGCGCCCGCCTTCAAGCTCCACGAACGAGGAGTCGTGAAAGAATTTCGTGAAGTGCGCCGCGAGCATCTCCTCGCGGCGGGTCATGTGGAACTGGGACATAGGCGCCTCCTCAGTGTCTGCTCGAATGGTTCACGGGCCAGAAACAAATGGGCCGCGACAACGGACCCCATTATACAAGTCCGTGTTAGGCTTTCAACCAGAACTAACCAATATCGCCCTCCGGCTTGTAGGCGTCATACTCAGCCCTCTCCTCCTCGGCCAGTCCTTGTTCGGTTACATCAAAGAAGAAATCACCGCCCAGTTCCTCCGGCGCTTGTCCCAGGTAATCGACTCTGGGGATGTATCGCAAATGCTCAATCAGGCTGTCCGCGTCCAGACCGCCGCTGCATGCAACGAATTCGTCCCGTCGGAAGCTGAAGTAATGAGGCTCAATGAAGTTGCGCTCTAACAGCGCCACTATCGCAACCGCCACGTCCTTTACTGCAACGTCGTTCAGGTTCCTTTGGGAATCTTTGCAGAGGGCATATAGCGAGTCCATCCCAATCCGGATACTCTCAAGAATCTCGAACTCGAGGCGGTTGAGCAGGTCAGGCCGTATTCTGTCTGTACCCGCGTCCATATCTCCTACCCTTTCAACCGCAGGTTCTCCGGGTCGAGCAGCGGCTCGCGGGTGACCGTCGCCGGGTAGATCTCCTTGAAGTGCTCGATCTGCACCTTTGTGCCCTCGGCGGCGCACTCGGTGGGGACGTAGCCGTAGACGATGGACTTGCCGACGGTGTAGCCGTAGTTGGCGCTGGTGACGTAGCCGAGGACCTTGCTGCCGTCCAGGATGGGCTCCTTGCCCATCGCGAGGGTGTTGGGCTCGTCCATCGTTATGCAGACGAGCTTGCGCTTGACGCCGTCCTTCTTGATCTTCGCGAGCGCGTCGCGGCCAATGAAGTCGCCCTTGTTCGGGCGCACCGCGAAGCCGATGCCGGCCTCGTAGGGGTTGTACTCGGTGTGGATGTCGCTGCCCCACATGCGGTAGCCCTTCTCCAGGCGCAGCGTCTCGAACGCGCCGCCGCCGACCGCCGTGATGCCGCTCCAGCGGCCTGCCTTCCACAGGATGTCCCACGCGCGCAGGCCCAGCTCCGCCGGGCCGTATATCTCCCAGCCGAGCTCGCCCACGTACGAGATGCGGATCGCCAGGACTGGTATTTCCTGAATCTGCATGCGCTTCGCCGTCATGTACGGGAAGGCGTCGTTGGAGATGTCCTCGTCAACGACGGTCTTGAGGACGTCGCGCGACTTGGGACCCCAGAGGCCGATGTTGAACATGCTGGAGGTGACGTCCGTTATCGAGACCGAGCCGTCGCGCAGGGCGTTCTTGCGCAGCCAGAAGAGGTCCAGCATGCCCATGCCGCCGCCGGTGAGGACGAGGAACCGGTCCTCCGAGAGGCGCGTGATCGTCAGGTCCGCGCGGATGCCGCCGCGGTGGTTGGGCATCGCTGTGTAGACGATGCGGCCGACGGGCTGGTCCAAGTTGTTGCTCGTGATCGACTGCAGGAACTTGAGCGCGCCCGGCCCTGTTACCTCGATCTTAGTAAAGGGAGTGATATCGAACATGCCGACGCCGTTACGGACGGCGTGGTGCTCGGCGGCGATGATCGGCGACCAGAAGCGCGACTGCCATTCGGTGCGCTTGGGGCCGTTGTACGGGTACTGCTCCAGCATCTTCGCGTTCGCCTTGAACCACTGGGGGCGCTCCCAGCCGACGCCCTCGAAGAACTCGGCGTCCAGCTCCTTGAGCCTGGGGTAGAACGGCGTGAGGCGCAGGTTGCGCGGGTTCTCCATCTGCTGGCCCGGGTGGATGATGTCGTACACCTCGCGGAACTGCTGGGCCGAGCGGGTGCGGACGTACGACTTCGTGAGCGCGTGCGGGTGGAAGCGGGCGACGTCGCACTCGCGCATGTCCAGCTCCGGGTAGCCCTGGACGAGCCACTCCGCCATCGCCTTGCCGACGCCGCCGGCGTGTGTGATCCAGACCGCCTCGGCCATCCAGAAGCCGCGGACGTTGGGCGACTCGCCCATGAGCGGCATGCCGTCCGCGGTGAACGAGAACATGCCGTTGAGCTTGAACTTGAGCCCCTTCCCCTTCGTCGCGGGCAGCAGTTCCCCCGACTCGCGCAGCCCCTGCTCGAAGATGCTCGGCGCCCAGTCCATGACGGACGGCATTACCTTCGAGTCTTTCCACTCAAGGATGTCCTCGGGCTCGACGAGCATCGGCTCGTGGCGGTACGCGCCGACGAGGTAGGAGTCGAACTCCTGACGGAAGTACATCGCCTCGTCCTGGTGGCGCAGGATCGGGTGGCGGACCTTCTCCTTCTCGCCCTTGAGCTCGGGCAGCGGCTCGGTGACGGCGTATTGGTGGCGCATCGGGTACAGGGGGACGGTGACGCCCGCCATCTTGCCGACGAGCGGCCCCCAGATACCGGCGCAGCAGAGGACGATGTCCGTCTGGATGCGGCCCTTATCCGTATTGACGGCCTTCACCTGGCCGTTCACGACCTCTATGCCCGTGACCTTCGTGTCTCCGTAGAAGGTCGCCGCCCCGCGCTTCTGCGCCTCCAGCGCGAGCGCCTCGGCGACCATGTGGGCGTAGCCCGCGCCGTCGTTGGGGGAGTACATCGCGCCGTAGATCTTCTCGGAGAGGAGGGGCACCTTGGCGCGCGCCTCGCTCGGGCCGAGGAGCTCCGCGCCCACGCCCCAGCTCTTGCCGTAGGCGTACTTGCGCTTGAGGTCGTACCAGCGCTCCTTCGTCCAGGCCACCTCCATGCCGCCGGTCTTCCAGAAGATGCGCTCGCCGTTCAGCTTCATGCTGTCGTCCAGCGCGGTGGTGTACTTGGCGAAGTTGGCCATCGTGCGGGAGGAGTTGACGACGAAGAGCAGGCCGGGAGCGTGCGAGGTGGAGCCGCCCGTCTTGAACAGCGGCCCCTGGTCCACAACGACGATGTCCTTCCACCCGAGCTGGGCGAGGTGGTAGACGGTGCTGGTCCCGGCGATGCCGGCCCCGATGACGACGATTCGAGCGCGGTCCTGCATTGGAAGCTCCAGGAGAGAAGATGTTAACCGCAGATTACACAGATTACGCAGATTTCTTCCGAGGCGCGCGGTGTTGCCTGTTGATTGGACGGAGGTACTTACAGATTGGCCCCGTGAAACGGCTCTAAGTGTACAATATGCGCCGTCTCGTTAGGAATCGCCCGTAGCGCGTCGCTCAAAACGGCGGGTTTGACGGGGAAAGTGTCGAGGCTGTCCAGCGGGTGCCACCGGCAGGTGAGGCGGTCGGCGCCGTCGATGATCTCGAACGGCTCGTCGGAATCGATGTGGCGCCAGCTTTCCGGCATCTCGACGTGGTAATACAGGCCGAGCTCATGGAACGGGACGCCGCGCAACGGGAAGAAGTTCTCGAGCACCCAGAGCAAGCGCCCTACCCTAACCTCTGCTCCAAACTCCTCCTCCATCTCCCGCCTGAGGGCTGCCTCGGACGGCTCGTTCAGCTCCACGCGGCCGCCCGGAAGGAACCAGTAGTCCTGCCCTTCGAACATCATCGCCAGGAAGCGTCCGTTGCGAATGGCGACCGCGCCGACGCGATGGCTGAATCGCCCGGCATCGGTATTGAAGCTGATCATCTGCCGCATTTCCTGGTCCTGCTACCGGTGTGTTACGCCGCCTCGGACTCCACAGGCTTCCCCCGCGCGAGGATGAGCCACAGGCCGGTCAGGGCGTACCAGAGGGTGGCGACGTAGGAGATGTACGCGGAGCCGGGGACGTAGAGGGTGGACGTGGCGAGGAGTATCGCCGCGCTTATAAGGCCCAGGAGGCCGAACCACCGGCCGTCGCCGGCGTGGTAGAGGAGTATCGCGAGGCTGAAGCTTGCCACGCCCGCGCTGAAGAGGAACGCCCCAAGGCCGCCCGTGCCCGCCTGGATGTAGTACAGCGCGAGCGCCGTGGAGGTGAGGGTGCGGACGTCGAAGCTGGAGGTGGAGGCGTACTGGAGCGCAAGCTGCTCGTAGCCGAACAGCGCCATCGTGCCTAACATGAACATGACCGCGCCGGACACGAACCCCAGAATGCCAAGCAGCGCCCATCTGCGGCTCCGCCTCCGCAACACCAGGTAGAGCGCCCACCCGGCGAGGAACGCGACGAGGTTCCAGGCGAAGTCGAACCACACGGCGGTGAGATAGAACTGCCGGTTCTCGTCGATGACCTGGAAGGTGCCGGCAGCGAGATCGAGCGAGGGCATGTCTATCGCCAGCCCCTGGAAGTTCCAGAAGAAGTACCAGGCCGCGTCGACGGCGGCCAGCGCCAACAGCAGGACGCCGGCGATGATTTGAGGGCGCGCGGCGAGTTTCATCCGGTCTCCTTTTCGGCCATCAGAAACGGTTGAGTAACGCGGGGCGGGGCCTAAGTGTACAACAGCCTACGCCGTTAGGACACCCCGACAAATAGGAAGGGCGGACACTTTTGTTGTCCGCCCTTCCGGTTACCGATCTATCTGGGCAATCCGTTCAGGTCGTCGCGGCAGACGGCTGCGCCGCCTCCGCCTTCTTCGCCATGGAGTCCATGAGGAGCCAGACGCCTGTCAGCGCGTACCACACGGTGTTTACAAAGTAGAGGTAGTCCGCGGCGGTCACATCGAAGAGCGAGGTGGTGAAGCAGACCACCGCGCCCACGAGGCCCAGCGCCCAGAGCCAGCGGCCCCAACCGCCGGTCACGGCGCGAAGCGCGAGGCTGAACGCCAGCAGGCCCACACTGAAGAAGATCGAGCCGATGCCGTCGGCCCACCAGTCGATGGGGCTAAGCGCCAGCGCGGCGGTCTTGAGCGACTCTGCAGCGGCGCCGCTCGCAGAGGCGTACTGATCGGCGAAGCTGTCCCAGCCGAGCCAGACGGCGTCCGCAATCACGTATGTGATTGCGGCGGCGACGAAGCTGAGCCCGCCCAGCAGCGCCCACCGCTGGTCGCGGTCGCGCAGCCCCAGGTACAGCCCCCAGCCGACGAGAAAGGCTGTGAAGTTCCAGGCGAAGTCGTCCCACAGCCCGGCGAGGTACATCCCGCGGTTCTCGTTGATGACGGCGAACGATGCGGCGACCGCCCCCGGCGTGGTCATGTCCACGTCCAGCGGGGCTATTTCGAAGAAGTAGTACCAGCTCAGGTCTACGACGGTCATGACCAACAGAAGAATACCAGTCAGCTGCTTTGGACCGATCACCATCTTCATACGGTCTCCTTGCCGACGGCGCATCTTTTGGATTTGCGCTATTAGGTCGGTAGGATATTAGAATCGTCCGGCAAAGTCAACATGAGGCTAAGCAATGTGTCTTTGCTCAGTGATATTGTCAGTAGGTAACTGCTCAGTGAATATGTCAGTCCATGAGAGGACTACATTTGACCGAGCGAGAAGCGAAGAGAGCACAGATACTGAACCTTGTTCTGGAGGGGCGTTGCGAGGCAAGTAAGGCCGCTGAGCTGATGG
>Ga0194132_10009743_pt1 | contig 13069 bp, 12 predicted proteins | sample TA2KigOf80mmetaG_FD_148612 | JGI IMG/M metagenome (GOLD analysis project Ga0194132, IMG submission 148612) | Freshwater microbial communities from Lake Tanganyika, Tanzania - TA2015054 Kigoma Offshore 80m | ecosystem: Environmental > Aquatic > Freshwater > Lake | place: Tanzania: Lake... | reverse complement strand
GGATCGCCTCAAGCGCGACCTTGGCTTTGAACTCCCCGGAAAACCGTCTCCGCGTCCTCATGGTGGATTATCCTTCGCATCGGCGAATCCACCTTAACCGCCTGTCTCAGGAAGTGGGACCACCTCAGACCCGGACCCGATAAGCGCGGGGACCGCGGGAGAAGCCGCACGATGGGGCGGATCAATCGCGGTGGTGGGAATGACGGCGAACCCGTTCGGAGCCCACCAGGCCGGCCTTCATAGACCGGCCGCATGGCCTGGCGATTTGCGTTTGAGCCATGACGTGGTTGGGCGTGCCGGCAGGGAATTGATTAGGGCAGTTCCACCGGCACGCCCATTAGATTCGACATTTTCAGATGAATTGATCGAAGGGCTCGATCGATTTGACGGTTGCGAGCAGTCCCTGGGCCCGCAAGGTGTCGAGATAGTCGTCGACCGATTTCGGCGGATTCTTCAGTCGCTGGCGAACCGTCCTGACCGCTTGCAAGAATGCCGGCTGGGACAGATGAAACTGATGCGTCAGAAATTCATCCGGGTGCTGCGCCTCGATACCCCAGCGGTCGAGCTTGTCGGCAGGAAAATCTTTCAGATTGGCGGTGACGATTAAATCGGCGCGGCCTTTGATGGCTGCGGCAAGCACGTGGCGGTCATCGGGATCAGGCAATTCGATGACGCCGATGAGCTGCTCGAAATCTGTCACGAGCGCATCGCGCGCGTGCGCATTCATTAAATCGCGCGTCCGATCAAGCTGTGCACGTGTCAGATCAGGCCGATTCTGAAGAACGGACCTGATCCACTCCTCATGCACCGCATCGGACCACTTGGCGCGGTACAGATCCGACACAGCGAGCTCCAGCAGCAGATCGCGCAGCGGTGCTGGATAGAGAACCGAGGCATCGAGGAAGGCAGTGAAATTGCTCAAGCGTCAGTATCCCATCTTGAGATCCTGAGCTTCCGCTGCCAGCTGATCGAGTACCTTTCGCCGCTCAGCATCCGTGGTTTCCTTGAACCGCAGAACGTCTTCGAAGCGAATGCGCCGGTGAGTCCCAACCAAGCGGAATGGCAGCTTCTTTTGCTCAAGGAGCTGAACGAGAAACGGTCGCGACACATTCAAAAAATCGGCAGCCTGCTGCGTCGTGAGCTCGGCATTCTGCGGAACGATCGTAACCGCCCGACCCGATGCCATGTCCTCTAGGATGGCCTGAAGAAGCTTCACCGCGCCCGCGGGGAGCTCGATCGTTTCTTCCTTCTGGCCAGCCTCGCGGACTCGCAGGGTCAGGGGCTGCCCTCTCCGAGCCATCGGGGCGAGCCGCTGCCCCGACGTACGGGCGAGTTCAATGTCCTCCTTTGAAGGGGGCACACTCGTCATCGCAGCTGTCGCCATAGCCTAACTCCTCCCAAATTGATGCTTTGGTACTATGGGCATCGAGGACGACAAACGCAATATCCGAAATGAATGAAATATTCGAAAACCCACCGGGGATGACCCTTAAGGTCGCTTCCGAACTCCAGACGACAAACTACGCTCAACTGCGCAGAAATTCCTTTTCATAAGCATTTTCAATAACTTAGTTGACTTCCGACAGCTCGTTGCCCACGGTCGTTTTCGCCCGCGCACGCGCTGACTTGCTCCCTCTTGCTTCCATAGTGCTTCCGGGATCGAGCAACGCACGCGGCAGGAAGCAGATCGATGGATCGCAGCCGATGCCGAAACTGACCAAGCGCGTCGTCGACGCTGCAGAGATAAGAGAGCGCGAGTACTTCATCTGGGGCGAAGACCTGCCCGGCTTCGGCCTGCGGGTGCTGCCCAGCGGTCGCAAGCGATACATCGTCCAGTACCGCGCCGGTCGCCGGTCGCGCCGCATCAGCCTGGGAGCCAGCACCGTGCTGACCTGCGAGCAGGCTCGCGATCGGGCCATCACCATCATCGCCGCTTCCAAGAACGGAGACGACCCCGCCGCCCGTCGGGATGCCGATCGCCAGGCGATCACCGTGAAGGAGCTCGCCGAGCGGTTCGAGAAGGAGCACATCGATCTCCGCCTCAAGCCCAGCACCGCCAAGGGCTATAAGCGGATGCTGGAGCGGTTCGTGCTGCCCAGGCTGGGCAATCTCCGTGTCGTTGAGGTCACCCGCGCCGACATCGCGCAGCTGCATCACGATCTCCGGCACATCGCCTACGACGCCAACCGCTGCCTGGAGATGATATCCAAGATGTTCAACCTCGCCGAGATGTGGGGCCTGCGACCAGACGGCAGCAATCCGCGTAAGCACATCAAGAAGTATCCAGAGCTGAAGCGGGAGCGTTTCCTGAGCCAGGCCGAGCTCAAGCGGGTTGGCGATGTACTGCGCGAGGTGGAGCAGGAAGGTATCGAGCTCCCCTCCTCCATCGCCGCTGTTCGCCTGCTGATGCTGACCGGCTGCCGCCTCGGCGAGATCATGACGCTTCAATGGGAGCACGTCGACATCCCGGCCAAGGCGCTTCGGCTGCCGGATTCCAAGACCGGCGCCAAGGTAGTGCATCTAGGGCAGCCTGCGATCGAGGTGCTGCGTAAGATCGACCGCCTAGTGGGCAACCCCTGGGTCATCGTCGGCACCCTGCCCGGCGGCCGGCTCTCCGATCTGCAGCCGTTCTGGCAGCGTGTGCGCGCCCGCGCCGGTCTCAAGGACGTCCGCATCCATGACCTCCGCCACACCTTTGCCTCGACCGCCGTCGCGTCAGGCCAGGGACTGCCCATGATCGGCAAGCTGCTCGGGCACACCCAGGTGCAAACGACGGCACGGTATGCGCATCTAGCGGCCGATCCGGTCAAGACAGCGGCGGATCAGGTGGCGGGAAATATCGCGGCGGCGATGAATGAGGCGGCGTGATCGAGGCATCGCGGCGTCAGCTTTGAGGACTAGCGTACGACCACGAACAACGGGGCTTGTACCTGCGAATTTCTTCGCCAAAATAGCAGCTTGGCGCCCCATGCCGCACCTTGGTGTGAGCTGGTGGAGCGCGGCGGCTCGAAGCGCGGGATAAATGCGCTATTGGTGGGTCAATCAGAACCAGACATTCCGCCACGAAATCGAAGGCGGTTACCTTTGGTCGCCCAAGCGCAACGCCAATGGAGCACGAAATCCATTCTATGAATCAATGCGCGAGGTCGCACCTGGCGATCTGATCTTCTCGTTCATGGACACCAGAATCCTGGCAGTTGGCATCGCTCAATCCTATTGCTGGGAGAGTCCGAAGCCACTCGAGTTCGGGGCTGCAGGTGAGAACTGGGAAAATATCGGCTGGAAAGTGAAGGTGAGCTTCACAAAGCTGGCTAATAAGGTGCGCCCTAAGGACCACATCGAGTTTCTTCGGCCGCTTCTTCCCGCAAGGTACTCGCCATTACAGCCGAACGGAAACGGCCTGCAATCAGTCTACCTGACGGAGGTGCCCGGGCCACTTGCTGAGGTGATCATTGGCCTGATTGGGCAAGAAGTGGCGCCCCTCGCTCTTGCTGCACACAGCGTCAAACCGGTTCCTGCAGATGATCTCGATTCCTGGGAGCGCAAAATCGAACAGGAGGTCGTCAGTAATTCTACGCTTCCGGAAACCGATCGGTTGGCGATCGTACGTGCTCGAAATGGACAAGGCCTATTCAAGGAACGGGTGAGCAAGATTGAAACACGATGCCGCATCACAGGCGTCGAAAATCCGGTTCATCTTATCGCCAGTCATTGCAAGCCGTGGCGGGATTCGACCAACGAAGAACGCCTCAACGGCGAAAATGGTCTGCTGCTGACGCCGAGCATCGACCATCTGTTCGATCGGGGCTTCATTGGCTTCGAGGACAACGGCACTTTAATCATCTCCCCAGTCGCCCACCGTCCATCACTTCAACGTATGGGCATTGACACCGCGAAGGTCGTGAACGTGGGCGGATTTACCCTAGGCCAAAAGCAGTTCCTGGATTTTCACAGGAATTCCGTGTTGCTTCAGTCCATCCGGGCGTAGATGCATCAGCGCGAATTAGCGATCATTTTGATCGGCGATTTCCGCCTGCCTTCGCCTGGCCCAACCGGCCATTGCACTTCCGGCCAATTTGGCCAACACTAGCCGCCAGCACGAGGGGTCCGGTATGCGCAAATTCACCTCGGCCCACGCGAAAAACCATTTTGGCGAACTGATCGACGCGGCTAGGGCCGAGCCGGTGGCGATCACCAAGTACGATCGGACGGTGGTCGTGATGGTGGCGGCGGAGGAGTATGAGCGACTGAAGAGTGTTGGCACCAAGCAGATGTCGACAAAAACACGAGCTAATCTCTCCCGTAGGGACAAGCCATGAGCCAGGATGGCGGCGGACGCGATCTTTTTATCGTCGATAACAGCATCTCGGGCTGGACGGGGCTTCGCTACCTCGAAGAATGGTCGAGCATTGCCAAGTCATTTGACATCGCCACTGGCTATTTCGAGATCGGCGCGCTGCTCGCGCTTGAGGGCAAATGGCAACCTCTTGAGAAAATCCGAATTTTGATGGGCGCGGAGACAACGCACCGGACACGCAAAGCTTTTCTTGAGGCCGTCCGCTCTCGGGCCGTGCAGATTCTCGACAGCAGCATCGAGGCCGACAAAGATTCCAATCCATTTCTGCGCGGCGTGCCGGCAATCCTCGCAGCACTTAGCTCTGGTCAAATTGAATGCCGCGTCTATGACAAAGACAAATTCCACGCTAAGGCTTACATCACACATGCGAAGCTTGAAGTTGTCGGCTCTCAAGCCCTCGTCGGATCAAGCAATTTTACCGCACCTGGCCTTACCAAAAACATTGAACTGAACGTCCAAATTCAAAGTGCCCGCGAGGTGGCCCAGCTCCAGGAATGGTTTGAGGAACATTGGAGCGTCGCGAGCCAAATCACCGACGCCGTCATTGAGACAATCGAACGGCACACTCGCCTCTACATGCCGTTTGAAGTCTACGCAAAGGCACTTCAAGAATTTTTTCGCGGCCATGAATTGACCGAAACCGAGTGGGACGAAACCCGATCAAAAATGTTCTCGCGGATCGATCGTTATCAAAAGGAAGCGTACTGGGCATTGATGAAGATCGCACGCCAGCATGGCGGTGCGTTCCTTTGTGACGGCGTTGGTCTTGGCAAGACGTTCGTTGGTCTGATGCTAATCGAACGCCTCGTACTGCATGAAGGTATGCACTGACCGTGCACAAGTCTCAGGGCAGCGAGTTCGGGACCGTTATTCTTGTGCTTCCAAATCCCTGCCGGCTACTCTCGCGAGAGTTGCTCTACACCGCGCTCACTCGCCAGAAGAACCGCGTAGTGATTCTTCACCAGGGTCCGCGCACCGAGCTGCGCCGGCTCTCTTCGGACGACCGGTCCGAAACCGCGCGGCGCCTGACAAACCTCTTCCTCGCCCCGTCGCCGATCGAAGTCGACGGCCGCTTCTTCGAGGAGCACCTCATCCATCGCACGGCGCGCGGCGAGATGGTGCGGTCGAAGTCCGAGGTGATCATCGCAAACGCGCTTGCCGCCAAGGGCGTCGACTATGCCTACGAACGACCGCTGACAATCGACGGCATCACCAAGTATCCGGACTTCACGATCGAGGATATGGAATCCGGGCAGACAATCTACTGGGAGCACTGTGGGATGCTGCACATTCCGAGCTACCGCAGGCGGTGGGAGGAGAAACTAGCGTGGTATTGGAAGCACGACATCCGTTCGCTTGAGGACGGTGGCGGAGCTCAGGGAACGCTAATAGTCACCAGGGATGAGGCTAATGGCAGCATCGATTCCGCAAACATCACAAAGCTCATCAAGGATATTACAGACTCATAAGGCTATCACCACGTAACGGACTTCGGTCAGGATAGACCGAGTGATTCAAAATGAACATGTGAGATGGCCCGACCGCTGCTGCGCGCCCGAAGCGCTTCTCACCCAGGCGCTCCTGCCGCGGCAGTCGGTGAAATTAAGGCGGCGGCATAGGATGCCAATTAATCTTGTCATAGCCGTTACGGATGGCGATTGGTTCGACATGCTGCGCCAGCAGCCGAACTTGGACGAGGTCAATTTCTGGGCACCATCCGCAGCGAACTTCCGCGCCCTGCAACCGGGTGAGCTGCTCCTGTTCAAACTCCATGCGCCGCGCAATGTGATCGTCGGCGGTGGCATCTTCGCCTATGCCAATGTACTGCCGTGTTCCTTGGCGTGGGAGGCGTTTCGCGAGGCAAATGGCGCGCGTTCGCTGCCAGAAATGCGCGACCGCATTGCCCGCTATCGCCGCGCCGATCCTGGCGATCGAAGCGACTTTGAAATCGGCTGCCGCATTCTCACGCAGCCATTCTTCTTCGACGAAGCGGACTGGCTCGCCACTCCATTGAACTGGTCGCCGAACATCGTCGCGTTCAAAACCTACACCACCAGCGACACAGAAGGGCTCGCCCTATGGGATGCGGTGAATGATCGCCTGAACCGCCCCAAGTTCTCGGGAAAGGCCGAAACGCAGGCACGGTTTGGCGAACCGCACCTGATCCGTCCCCGTCTTGGGCAAGGCGCGTTCCGTGTGCTCGTCACCGACACCTATAATCGCCGCTGCGCAATTACGCAGGAGCGGACCCTTCCGGCGCTTGAAGCCGCACATATCCGGCCGTATGGCGATGGCGGCGAACATGAGGCCCGGAATGGGCTTCTGCTTCGGCGTGACATCCACAGCCTGTTCGATGCAGGCTATGTTACGGTGACGCCCGATCTAAAATTTGAGGTAAGTCGCAGGATTAAGGAGGAGTTTGATAACGGGCGGCATTACTACGAGCTGCACGGGAAGCCCATCTATGAGGTGCAGGATACTCATCGACGTCCCAGTCCGGAAGCGCTGCGCTGGCACAATGAGCATGTATATCGAGGGTGAGACGTAGAGATGGGACCGAATGAGGTCTCGGACGAGCTCGCGCGCTGTTGGCGGGCGACTGTCCGAGACCATCGATATACCGTTCGATCGAATTGAGCCTGATCACAAGTAAGCAATCATCAAACTGCTGGGGTATCTATCGGCATTTCCGGTGGAGCGGGAACATCACCAGCGGCTGCACCCGACTGGATGCTATCGCGCCATGCGCGAAGCGCCTGAAGAAGCTCGCCGGCTGCTTCTTCGCATGGCCGCCGAGGTCCCCGTAACTGCACCCTAACTCGTTGATTTACCTACGATTACGCTCCTTCTTGCTTCCACAGTGCTTCCAGATGCCAGAACCGAACGTAAGCGCAAAAACGAAAACCCCGCCAAGTCATTGACTTGACGGGGTTATTTGGTTGCGGGGATAGGATTTGAACCTATGACCTTCAGGTTATGAGCCTGACGAGCTACCGGGCTGCTCCACCCCGCGGAAATCGTGGCCGCAGGCGGCTTTGCACAAGCGAACTTGGCACAAGCCGACTTGGCACTGGGCTTTCCCGGCGCACGGCGCGGCTTATGTAACAAGCACGGCCGGGAATGAAAAGAGTGCCGTCGGCTCTTTTCGTCAAACCGTCATAGAAGGCCGTCATACAACCGTCGCATGCGTGACAAGCCGGGACTGCGGCCGCAGGAGGCCGTCGGGGATACGCTGAGGGCGATCGCCCGCCACATTCTGGGCGAGGCCCGGATCGCTATCGAAGATCGCCAGCGGGTCGAAGCGGTCGCCGTCCACGATTTCCGTGCGGCGATGAAATCCTGGCGCGCGTACCTCCGACTGATCGAGCCGTTCCTGCACGAGGACGACCGCCGGTGGCGGACCGAGGCGCGCGATCTGGCGCGGCTGCTTTCGAGCGCACGCGACGCGCAGGGCGCGCTCGACGCGATCGCCGACGCCGAGCACCACGCCGCCTCGCACCGGCTGTCGTCGCAATCCTGGGAAACGATCCGGACCAAGCTCGAGGCGATGCGCTCCAAAGCCGAGACTGCGGGACTGACGCCCGCCCTGCGCAAGCGGATCGGTGCGGCGCTCGACCGCGCGGACGCACGCGTCGAGCAATGGCCGCTGGACGAGCTGACCTTCGCGAACGTCGCCGAGGGCCTGTGCGAGGGCTATCGCCGCGCGCGCCATCTCATTCCGGAGGACTGGCGCGCCGCGACCGCGCACGACCTGCACGAGCTTCGCCAGCGCGTGATCATTCACCGCTACCAGATGGAAATCATCGAGCCGCTGTGGCCGCGGCTCGGCCGCACCTGGATCAAGGAAGCACAGCGCCTGAGAACCCGCCTCGGCCGCTACCAGGACCTTGCCGTCCTGACCCGCCAGGCCGAACCGCACCAGCCGCTGGCGCGCTGGCGCTCGCGCCTGCAATCGGTCATCACGCAGCGCCAGTCGCAACACGTCGCGGCCTCGCGGCGGATCGCGGCTCGGCTGTTCGCGGAACGGCCGAGAGCCTTCCGCAAGCGGCTCGAAGCCATGTGGAACGGCGGCGCGGGCGGTTGACTCGCTCACGCGCCGCCGGGATTCACGACCATGGGATTCGCGAGTCCCGCGCAAAGGCGCGCAATGACGTCCGACCAGTCACCGGGCTGCGGCTGCCGCAAGAGCGACACGTGCGGATACCAGGGGCTGATCTCGCGGTCGAGCGTCCAGCGCCAGTCGGGCTGGAACGGCAGCAGCACGGCGGCAGGGCGGCCGAGCGCGCCCGCAACGTGCACGACCGACGTATCCACCGACACGAGCAGGTCGACAAGCGTCAGCACCGCGGCGGTGTCGCCGAAATCCGACAGCTCGTCTCCGAGATGCAGGATGCGCCGGTCGTTCGCAAGACGCTCGGCATCGGCTGGCCTCAGCTCCCGCTGCACGCTGACGATGCTTAAGCCGGACATCCCCAGCAGCAGTTCAAGCTCGGCAAGGGCGATCGAGCGGTTGCGGTCGTTGACATGCGTCGCCCGGCCCGACCAGGCCAGGGCAATGCGCGGCGACGGCAAAGCTTCGATGCGCGCACGCCATTTGGCGAGCCGGGATTCGGATACCCGCAGATAGGGTAATTCAGCGGGGATGGTTTCAAGTGCGGTCTTGAAGGCGAGCGGCAGGCTCGCCAGCGGGCAATGCAGGTCGTGCGGCGGCAGCGCCTCGCCTCGCGCAACGACGGCGGCGACACCGTCCACGGACGACAGCAGTTCCTTCAGCTCCGGCGGCGCCTCCAGGATCACGCGCGCGCCCTGCCGCGCAAGCAACGGCACGTAGCGGACGAACTGCACCGTGTCGCCGAGCCCCTGTTCGGCATGCAGGAGGATCGCCTTGCCTGCGAGCAGTGTCTCGCCGAGCCACAACGGCCGCCGCAGATCCTTGCGAGGCGTCATGCCGGTGCGCTTCCAGCGCCATTCGTACTCGGCAAATCCGCGGGCGTAATCGCCGAGCGTGAGCAGCGACAGCGCCGCGTTGAAATGGGCGTCGGCGTCGTCGGCCGACGCCGCCAGCACGCGGCCGTAGCTCTCCACCGCCTCGCGATGACGATTCAGCGCAGCGAGCGAAAGCCCGCGGTTGATCCAGCCATTGCGGTGCGCCGGCATGACGGCGAGCGCGCGATCGTAGTCGGCGACCGCCTCGGCGAACCGGCCGAGCTGCCGCAGCGCGTTGCCGCGGTTGTAGAGCGCAAGCGGATGGCCGGGCGCAAGCGTCAGCGCCGCATCGTAGCCAGCCATCGCCAGTTCTGCCTGCCCCAGTTCCGCGCGCGCATTGCTGCGGTTGACCAATGCCTGGACATGGCGCGGTTCCGCCGCGAGCGCCGCATCGAAAGCGGCAATGGCCTCGGCCGGCCGCTTGAGGTCCAGCAGAATCGTGCCGCGGTTGTTCAGCGCGTCGAGGTGCCCGGGCGCAAGCGCCAGCGCCTTTTCCAGGGCCGCGAGCGCCTCGTCGTGGCGCTTGAGCGCATGCAGCACCAGCGCAAGGTTCGACAGCGCATCGGGCGAACGGGGATCGGCCTTCAGCGCCGACGTTATCAGCCGATAGGCCTCGCCCGGCTTGCCGCGCTGATGATGAAGCAAACCGAGCAGATGCAGCGCATCGAAATTGTCGCGCTGCTGCTTCAGCACGCGATTGTAGAGCCGCTCGGCCTCGTCAAGTCGGCCCTGCCGGTGCAGAGCGACCGCCTCCGAGAGCGATTGCATCAGGTGGTTCGGGCTTGCCGGCCTGGCCATCGATCACAAACGGTTGCGGCGCGCGATCAGCCGCGTCACCTCGGCCGGCGTATCGGCGTCCGACTGCGTCTTGAGCGCAAGCGCCGCTCGCGCCGCCGGCCGTTCGAGGCAGCGCAACAGCCAGCTCTTGAGGTGCGGCCAGGACGAAAGGTCCATGTCGACGGCGCGGCTGATGACGGCGGCGACGTTGAGATCGGCGACGGTGAACGCGCCGCCAATCAGATAGGGCTGCCGGGCCACCGCCTGGTCCAGGACCTTGAACGGCGCCTGCAGAACCTTCAGCGCCTCGGCACGTTTGGCTTCGTCCCGCTCTGCGGGCGGCAGGCGCACCGCGTGCAGCGACCAGATGTTGACGCCGCGGTCGACCTCGGTGACCGCCCACAGGCTCCACTGCCAGGTGCGCGCTTCGTCCTCGACCGACGCGGGATAGAGCGTGCCGGGTCCGTGCTTCTTGGCCAGATACATGGTGATTGCAAGAGACTCGAACAGCACAAATTCGCCGTCCACGATCACCGGCAGGCGGCCGTTCGGATTGATCGCCAGAAACTCCGGCGTGCGCGCGCCGGCATCCCCGATTTCGACCGGGATGTGCTCGTAGGCGAGGCCGAGCTCCTGCGCGGCCCAGATCGGCCGGAAGGCGCGGGTGCGGGCGACACCGTAAATGCGGAGAGTTGACATGCGTTCGTGCTTTCCGGGGCAGCTTATCTCACGCCGCCAAGGCTTCGCCAATCGCACGGATCGCCGGCGGGAACGGTCTTGCCGTCCGGCGCGTTGATCCGGCCCGGGCGCGGCGCGCCGGCCGGCGCAAGCCCAACCCCGTCACGCGCGTATGGATCGCATGATTCTGGAATGGACCGACATCGTCATGCGGCTTGGCGCCGCCGCCGCCGCTGGCGTTCCGCTCGGCATCAACCGCGACCTGCAGAACAAGCCGATCGGCGCGCGCACGCTCGGCCTCGTGGGGCTCGGCACCGCCACCGTCGCCGTGGCGTGGATCGAGAACGCGTACTCGACAAAGGACGGCCGAGCGCAGACGCGGCTTCAGCGGCCGCGGTTCTCGGCGCGCGCCATCACGGCTGCGCCCGCCGCGGCCACGACCTCCGGCCACGGCTGGCCCAGGTGCTGCCGCCAGAGGCGGACCCGCGGATACCAGGGGCTGTCGTCGCGGTCCTTCATCCAGCACCACATGCGGCCGCGGCCCGACGCCACCAGCACGTGCGCCTCGGCGCCGATCGCGCCGGCGAGATGCGCGGTCGTATTGCTCACGGTCACCACAACATCGCAGGCGCGGATCAGCGCGGCCAGCCCGTCGATGTCGTCGGTGTTGTCCACGTCGGGCAGCTTTTCGACCGTGACGCCAAGGTCGCGCACGACCGCCGCACGCTCGGCTGCGTTGTCGCCGTATTGCAAGTCGACGAGCCTGCACTGCGGCTGGCCAAATACGGCCGCGAGATCGGCGAGGCGCACGCTTTTGGACGCGAGGAGCTTCTTGTTCTGGCTGTGCCACGACACACCGACGATCAGGCGGCCGTCGTCGAGCCGCTCGCGCAGCGCCGCGGCGCGCGCCTCGTCGCAACGCAGATGGCCGTCCGGCGGCGCCGCGAACTCCGCCGGGTCGCGGCGGAGAAAGCGGCCGAGACTCCCCATCGGGATATGCGCATCGGCCGGGCCTGGATGCAGACGGTTGTGGTCGTAGGCGACGAACTCGGCCCATGAAATGGAGCGCGCGAACAGCGGAACGAGCCGTAGGTCCACCTCCACGGTCAGCGCGCCGACCCGGTCGCGCAAGTCGGGCAGCATGGTTCCGAACAGGATATGATCGCCGAGGCCCTGCTCCGCCGACACAAGCAGGCGGCCGGGCATCGGCGCGCCGTCCCAGAGCGGCTGCGGATAATCGCGCCGCATGACGGCGTATTCGTCAGTCTGCCAGCGCCATTCGTAGGCGTCCCATCCGGCGGCGAACTGGCCGAGCCGAATCCGGTTCATCGCCTCGTTGGCCTTGGCATCGGGGTGCCCGCCGGCGGCAAAGGCCGCGACGTAGCTTTCGATGGCCTCGTCGTCGCGCTGCAGATCGACCAGGGCATGCCCGCGATTGATCAGGGCCTTGGCGTTGCGCGGATCGGACGCCAGCAGCGTTTCGTAGTCTGCGATCGCGGCCACTGCGTCGCCGGCTTCGCGCAGCTGGCCGCCGCGGTTGATCAGCGCCTCGGGCAGGCCCGGCTCCAGCGCCAGCGCGCGTCCGTAGCTCTCGATCGCCTCGTCGCGGCGCTTCAGCGCCGTCAGCGCCTCGCCGCGCACGCACCAGGCCCGCGCATTGGCCTCATCCGCGGCCGCGGCACGCTCCGCATCGGCCAGCGCCCCGGCGTGATCCTGCATCCGGATGCGGATCGCGGCGCGGCCGACCAGCGCGGAGCCATGACCGGGGACGCGGGCGAGGGCCTGCTCGAAGCTTTTGAGCGCCTCGCCGTAGCGCTTGAGCTGCATCAGGATCTTGCCGTGGTTGCTGTACGCATCGGCGGTCGCTGCGCCGGACTGCAGCGCCGCCTCGATCAGCCGCAGCGCTTCGGGATTGTCGCCCTGCTTCTGGCGGATCAAGCCGAGCAGATGCAGGGCGTCGAAATGCGCCGGCGCAAGCTTGAGCACACCCGCATAGAGGCGTTCGGCCTCGTCGAGGCGGCCGCGCCGGTGCAGCGCGACCGCGGCCTCGATGGCCTGCGCGACCGCCTGGCGTTCCTGCGGGGAGAGGTTTTGGGCTGCGGCCTGAGCCATCGCCGCATTATCGGTGATTCGCGCACGCGGCGTGACCTGAGCCCCAAGAACTCCTCCAAAAATAGGTAGAGTCCATCACCCTGGAAGGGGATGGACATGAAGCCGAGCCGTTTCACGGAAGAGCAGATCATCGGGATTTTGCGGGAGCAGGAGGCCGGG
>Ga0194132_10009742_pt1 | contig 13074 bp, 12 predicted proteins | sample TA2KigOf80mmetaG_FD_148612 | JGI IMG/M metagenome (GOLD analysis project Ga0194132, IMG submission 148612) | Freshwater microbial communities from Lake Tanganyika, Tanzania - TA2015054 Kigoma Offshore 80m | ecosystem: Environmental > Aquatic > Freshwater > Lake | place: Tanzania: Lake... | reverse complement strand
TCATGGCGTGTTTGGCGGGCATGGGCATCAGTAGGCCTCCTGGTGGCGTGGGTGTGGCCCGTGGGCGGGCAGCGGACACCATGATACCAGCAGGCAGCCGAGAGACGGCGCATGAAAGCGGAGGCCTTTGGCCTCCGCTTTCATGCGAAACGTTAGTTACAGGGTCAGGCGGACCCTACCGCCGGTGCTAGAAGAGCTCCGCCGCGATGAGGCTGGCTTCGTCGGCAGCGGCGGAGCGCCAATCGCCAGCGTCGGCGCCCAGGCCCAGGTCCAGCACCTTGTCGATGTCCAGCAGCAGCTTGACGCCCTTCTCCGCCTTGCCTATGCCCAGCAGAAAGTCGGTGTTGACCCCTGGGCCGAAGGACGGGGCGGCCTCGATGCTCTCACCCTGGATGTTCACGACCTCGGACACCTTGTCCACCACCATGCCCACATCCACCCCGCAGGTCTCCACCACAATGATGCAGGTCTCTGCCGTCTGCTCTTGGCTGAACATGCCCACCCGAGCGCGGAAGTCGGTCACCTGGATCACCCGCCCGCGCAGGTTGATAACGCCCAGGATGTGGTGCGGCAGCTGAGGCACAGGGGTCACCGGCATCATGCAGAAGATCTCCCGCACTTTGTGGATCTGCCGGCCATACTCCTCGCTGCCAGCGAAGAAGGTGAGGTACTTGCCGCTCAGCTCGGTGAGCTGCCGGTTAGTGCCGCCTGCGGTAGGGGTCGCTATGGAACTGGTCATGCTGGTTCTCGCTTACTGGCGTGTTGCCGCCGTTGTGTTCATGCTTTCCGCCCTGCTGGGCCCGGCGCTGAGCAGGGTGGCCCATCTGTCTGGCTCAAAAGTTGGCCAGCAGCTCGAGGTCGGGCTTGCCGCCGCCCGTTGGACGTACGCCCAACGCACTGCGGTGCATCGGCTGCAGCCGCACCGGGCCCTTCGCCTGGTTGGTCAACGTGAACTCCTGCACCATCGCCAACATCTGGCGCGCCTGCCCCGTCAGCTCCTCCGACGCAGCCGCACTCTCCTCGGCGTTGGCAGCCGACTGCTGCGTCACCTGGTTCAGCTGCTCCACCGCAGCGTTGATCTGCTCCACCGCGTGGGTCTCCTGCTCGGCCGACCCTGCGATCTGGTTGACCAGTGCGCCCACCTGGCTGGCGCGCCCGGCGATCTCCTGCAGGTTGGTCAGCACCGCCTCGTTCAGCCGCACGCCGTTCTCGGCATTCTCCACCGACTCCTCAATGAGGCTGGCGGTGTTCCGGGCTGCGTCGGCGCTGCGCAGGGCGAGGGCTCGCACCTCCTCAGCCACTACTGCAAAGCCCTTGCCGGCGTCACCGGCGCGTGCAGCCTCGACGGCGGCGTTCAGCGCCAGCAGGTTGGTCTGGAAGGCGATCTCGTCGATGGTGCGCACGATCTTGGCAGTGGCATCGCTGCTGGCCTTGATCTGAGTCATGGCCTGGGTCAGCTGTTCCACGCTCACCAGGCCGCGGTTGGCGCTGGAGAGGTTCTCGCCCGAGATGTGCTGCATCTGGTCGGCGGTACCGGCGTTGGTCTTCGTCATGTCGGTGATCTCGTGGAGCGAGGCCGTGATCTCCTCCAGCGTCGAAGCCTGTTCGGAGGCGCCCTGTGCCAGCGACTGCGAGCCCTGCGCAATCTCGCCCGCGGCCGCCGCCACCTGTGTTGCGCCCGCCGCGGTCTGCGATAGCGCCTGATCCAGCGAGTCGAGCGCTCGGTTTAGGTTGTCCTTGATTGCGGTGTAGGTGGCCTCCCAGTCCACTACCGCGCGTGCCGTCAGGTCGCCGTCGGACACCCTGTTCAGGACCGCGCCCAGCTCATTGACCACCTTCTCCACCGCCTTGACCGACCGGTCGCGGCGAGACTCGATGAAGGCGTCCATGCAGAGCGCCATGTCCGCCTGGAACAGGCGGTCCAGGGCTTCGCGGAACAGCGTCACGTCCGCGGGCGCGGCGCCGGACGCCGTGACCGCGGTCACCGACTCGCGGCGAAGCACTTCGTACATGCCCATGTAGTAGTGCGAGTCGAGGTCGATGTGGTCATGGATCTGGCCAACGCGGGTCCGGTAGCTCACGAACTCGTCGTCGACCCGCCCAGTGATGAGCGTCTGCAGGTAGCGGGTCAACATCGGCCGCTGCCGCTCGATGGAGGTGTGCTTCTGAATCACGGCATACGCGCCGGGTTTCCGCTGAATGGTGCCGTAGAAGGCGTCCACCACGCCCTCCATAGCCTCCTCCAGCACCAGCCGGAAGTGGGCTCACTCCCAGGTCCTGCTCGCTGAGACCGTGGTGGCGGATCTTGTTGCGGAGGTCGCCGTTCGACACCGTGATGCTGCCGGGTGTGTAGGTGACGGTACTGGCGGCCGACTGTTGTTTGCTCCCGAACCAGCTAGGCATGTTGCCCCCTCAGGTGAAAAATACGACTGCTTTCCCACAATAGGCGAGGGCAAGCCCTGACCCAAGCATCAGAGGTACCGGCCGCGACGCCCATTTGTCCACCGGCGGATACCAGGGGGTACCTTGGCCTGCTTGCGCGGCCGGCGTGCCTCGCGACTGTCACCGTTGCCCTTAGCGCTGCACCGCGCAATTCAGGGCGCTCGCCAAGGTCCGCGGTCCGGCGCCGCTCCTCGCGTGACACGCCATCGCTGGGACAGGGCGTTCCCATTCGGATGGGCCCAGCGTTGCAACTGCTCAGCCATGAGGGGTAATGCGGCATTCCAACCGGCGGGAGCAACCCTTTGCACCGGGAGCTGCCACCCCCCCGTGAACAAAGGGATGCCCCTTGCGTCGGCAGGACATCTGAATAGGGCCGCCAACACCCGAAGACTGGGCCCTTGCCCCGGCAACTGCCGCCCCCACCTGCTTGCGCGCCTCCACCGCACGGGGTAGCATGGGCTGCACGCTGATCCCGGCCCATTCCAGGCATGCGGCGGGCGCGGCGAGACGCCATCAGGAGCAGACGGTGAAGTATCCCATTTCGCTGACGGTGAACGGCCAGCAGCACAGCCTCGAGGTGGAGCCCACCACGCTGTTGGTGGACATTCTGCGGTACGACCTGGGCCTGACCGGCACCAAGGAAGGCTGCTCAGTGGGCGTGTGCGGCGCCTGCACCGTGCTGATGGACGGCGCGATCGTCAGCTCGTGCCTCACGCTGGGGGTTGCCGCCGGCGGCAAGACCGTTATCACCGTGGAGGGTCTGGCGCAGAACGAAGAGCTGCTGCCGATCCAGCAGGCGTTCATCGACCACGGCGGGTTCCAGTGCGGCATTTGCACCCCAGGCCAAGTGGTGGCGGCCAAGGCGCTGCTCGACGTCAACCCCAACCCGACCGAGGCCGAGATCAAGGACTGGATGCTGGGCAACCTGTGCCGCTGCACCGGCTACTACAAGATCATCGAGAGCATTCAGGCGGCGGCCGGCAAGACGGCGTAGCGCTGTGGGCGTTTTCGAACGGCGGATTCGGGTATCGGGCTTGGATCGGGACGCGTGGCGCGAGTTGGACGCCATCATCGACACCGGCTCCGATCACTGCCAGATACCGCGGGATGTCGCGGAGGACATCGCAACATCGCTGGCGTTTCGAACGACGGTACTGTTGGCGAGCAACCGGGAAGTGCCCGTAGAGGTCGTGTCGATTGTCCTGCAGTTTGATGAATACGAGTTCGCCACCACAGCCTACGTCGGCTCCACGGGCGGTCCTGCGCTGGTCGGGTCGCTGGCGCTCGGTCAAATGGGACTGGGTGTCGACCCACACGGCGAACGACTGATACACAAGTTGGCTCACCTGCTCCCCATCACTCGTTGGCCCATTGCCTAACATGAAGGAAGAACCATGGACTACCTAGCACCCTCCACCCTTGCTGAGGTGTTCGACGCGCTGGACCAGTACGGCGAGGACGCACGGCTGATGGCGGGCGGCACCGGCCTGGTGAACATGATGAAGCAGCGCCTGGTGGCGCCAGAGTGCCTCATCAACGTGTGGGGGTTGGCGGGCCAGTACGGCCAGGTGCGGCCCGAGGCGACGGCGCTGACCATCGGCGCGCTGGTCACCCAACGGCACATGGAGACCTCGGCGGTCATCCGCGACTTTTCGCCGCTGCTGGCCGACACCTACCACCACGTGGCCACCATTCGCATCCGCAACGCGGCCACTGTGGGCGGGGGCTTGGCCCACGGCGATCCCAGCCAGGACCCGCCGGTATCGCTGAGCGTGCTGCGGGCACGAGTGCGGCTGGCGAGCCGGGCCGGGGTGCGCGAGGTGGCGCTGGGCGATTTTCTGAAGGATTACTACGAGACCGACGTGCGGCCCGGCGAGGTGCTGACCGAGGTGGTGCTGCCCGCGGCGCCCGCCCGAAGCGGGTCGGCGTACATGAAGTTCTTGCCCCGCACCGCCGACGACTATGCCACGGTGTCGGTGGCGGCGCTGGTGGCTCTGGCCGACGACGGCAAGACCTGCAGCGAGGCACGCATCACCCTGGGGGCCGTGGGTACCACCGTGGTCCGGGCCACTGCCGCCGAGGACGCACTCAAGGGTCAGGTGCTCACCGCTGAGGCGATCCGCGCCGCGGCCGCCACGGTCCCGGCCGCGGTCGACCCGCTGACCGACTATCGGGGCTCGGCAGACTACAAGCGCGACATGACCGAGGTGTGGACCCGCCGTGCGCTGACCGAGGCGTTGGCACGCGCGCAGCAGGCCACAGCATGAACTTCGACCAGCGGGTGACCGTGAAGGCGCCGGCCGAGCAGCTGTGGGCGTTTGTCACCGACATTCCGCGGGTGGCGCCGTGCGTTCCTGGCGTTTCAGGAGTTGAAGTAGTCGACGCCGCGGCGGGCCGCTACAAGGGCAAGCTCGGCATCTCGGTGGGCCCGATTCGCCTGACGCTTGAGGGAGACCTGCGCATTGAGGCCAACGCAGCGGAACAAACGGCGGCGCTTGTGGCGGAAGCGCGCGACCGCCGGCTGGGAGGTGGCGTGCACACCACCATGAAGATGGCGCTGGAACCAGCCGGCGATGCCACCGATCTGGTGATCACGACTGAGGCGACCTTCCTGGGCAAGCTGGGCGACTTCGGCCAGCCGGTGATCCGCAAGAAAGCCGACAGCATGCTGGCCGACTTCGGCAAGAACCTCCGGGCACAGCTCGAAAGCTGACTCCGGTGTGCGTTTGCACGGGCGCCAAGATCTGTCACGCTGGTAGCTCTTGTGCCGTCTCTTCCTTCAACGTTATACTCCATTACAAATAAGCGGAGGTTAATAGTTGGACACGCAAGCGTTCCCGCAGTGCCAGAAGTGCCATGCCGGCGACCTGGTGCCGCTTTCGGATTTTGGAAGCCAAGGCGCAGCCATCCAGTACAAAGCCTGGGTGTGTACGAATCCCGACTATGAGTATAACCTGAAAATTCGTAATGGTGATATCTATCTCAACGAACCCATCAACAACGGTAGCGGCCACCCGGTTCGGCCCCGCTAGTGTTGCCCCTGGGCCTCGCAGCCGGGTATGGCGCTAAAACCCGGTACGGCCCACGATGCTGACGCATCCTCGGGTATGCCGCTAGCGCCGGGCCCGACGGACCTCACCACCGGCCTCTCTCGTATCACCAAGCGCACCCACCGGGTGCTGAAAATTGCACCAACCTCGTTCTTTGCCGACTACGGATGCCACGTCCGCATCTTGGAGGAGACGCGCGCGCTGCAGGCTCTGGGGCATCGGGTCACCATCTGCACGTACCATACCGGCCGCAACCTGCCGGGCATCGACGTACGGCGCGCGCTCAACACGCCGGGGCAGCGCTCGGTGCGCGTGGGCTCGAGCAAACGCAAGCTGTACTACGACGGTCTGCTGGCCCTGAAAGCAGCCCAGACGGCACGCCAGCTGCGGCCTAGCGTGGTGCACGCACATCTGCACGAGGGTGCACTGATCGGTTACCCCATTGCCAAGGCGCTGGGCGTGCCGCTGGTGTTCGACTTCCAGGGGAGCCTGACCAGCGAGATGCTGGATCACGGGTTCATCAGCCGCGGCAGCCGCCTGTTTGCACCGCTGCGCTGGCTCGAGCGCCGCATCGACGCCATGGCCGATGTCATTCTCACCAGTTCGCAGAACGCCGCCGATCTGCTGGTGAGCGACTTCCGGCGCCCACACTCGCAGGTCATCACCTTGGCGGACTCGGTGGACACCGACGTGTTTGTGCCGCGCCGGCAGTTGCCTGACCCCGCCGCGCCGGGCGCCCTGCCGCAACAGTTGGGCATTCCAGCCGACAAAGTGGTGATTGCCTACCTGGGCCTGCTGGCGGGCTATCAGGGCACCGGCAAGCTGCTGGAGGCGATCGCTCAGCTGGTAGCGCTGGGGCTTCCGGTGCACGCGCTGATTATGGGCTTCCCCGGCGAGGATGCCTGGCGCGCTCAGGCGGCGGAGATGGGTCTGGCCCAGCACGTCACCTTCACCGGCGGCATCGCCTATGATCTGGCGCCGGCCTACCTGGCCGTGGGCGATATCGCCGTATCGCCCAAGATGTCGGAAACTGAGGGGAACGGCAAACTGCTAAACTACATGGCGGCTGGTCTGCCCACCGTCACCTTTCATACACCTGTAGCGCGGGAGATCCTAGGCGACTTGGGCGTCTACGCTCGGCCGGGCGATTCCACGGACTTGGCGCAGGCACTGGCGGCCCTGGTGGGCAACCCAGGGCTGCGGGCCGAGCGTGGCAGGCTGCTACGGCAGCGGGCCATCGACGCGTTCTCGTGGCGCGCCACGGGGCAACGGCTGGCCGACATCTACGACGCACTCTCCCACTAGCTACACAACACGGCCGAGGCTGGCATGAACCCCTTGATGCGGGTTCGCGAGTTGTACGCGTATCGCGAACTGCTCAAGAACCTGGTGGCGCGAGACCTGAAGCTGCGGTATCGCAACTCGGTGCTGGGCTTCGCGTGGTGTCTGCTGAACCCGCTGCTGATGATGACCGTGTTCACGGTGGTCTTCACCGTGCTGCTCCCCAGCAATACCATCGACAAGTTCCCGGTGTTCATTCTGGCGGGCATTCTGGCGTGGAACCTGCACACCACCGCGCTCACCGGCGCCATCAACTCGGTGGTGGGCCAGGCGGCGCTGGTGCAGAAGGTGTACTTTCCCCGTGAGGTGCTGCCCATGGCGACGGTGCTGTCGAACACGGTCAATTTTCTGCTGTCGCTGGTCGTGCTGTTCGCCATGGCGTGGGTGTACCAAGTCGAGCTGTCGGCGACGCTGCTGTTTCTGCCGGTGGTGATCCTCGTGCAGGTCATCTTCACCTGCGGCGTGGGGCTCATTCTGAGCGCCGTCAACGTGTTCTATCGTGACGTTGCCAGCATTATGGAGACGCTGATGCTGGCGTGGTTCTTTCTGACGCCCATTTTCTACCGCATCGAGGACGTGTTCCCCACCTACAGCCGCCTCATGTACATTCTGAACCCGCCGGCCAGCTTCATCGCAGCCTACCGCGACATTCTGTACTACGGCAGCATTACCAACCTTACGTTCTTCAGCCGTACCGCTATCAGCTCGGTGCTGGTGTTCATTGTGGGGTACATCCTCTTCGTCCGGCTCAGCCGCGGCTTCTCCGAGCGCCTGTGAATCCAAGCGAACCCGCAATTCAGTTCCGAGACGTCTCTAAGCGCTACGTCATTCACCACAACCGGCCGCAGTCCTTCCAGGAGCTGCTGGTGTCGCTGGTACGGCGGGCACCGGGTAGCGTGGAGGACTTCTGGGCGCTGCGGGACGTCAGCTTCAGCATTCCGCATGGCGAGACCATTGGCATTGTGGGGCACAACGGCTCCGGGAAGAGCACGATCCTGAAGATGGTGGCGGGCCTGTTCAACCCCACCTCGGGCAAGGTATCGGTGAGTGGGCGGGTGAGCGCGCTCATCGAGCTGGGCGCCGGCTTCCACCCCGACCTCTCCGGCCGCGAGAACGTGTACTTGTTCGGCTCGATCATGGGCATCGGCGGCCGCGAGATGGGCCAACGCTTCGACGGCATCGTCGATTTCGCCGAGCTGGCGCAGTTCATCGACGAACCGGTAAAGCACTACTCCAGCGGCATGTATATGCGGCTGGGCTTCGCCACCGCGCTCAGCGTCGATGCTGATATCCTGCTTATTGATGAAGTGCTTTCAGTGGGCGACCAACACTTCCAGGACAAGTGTCTGGAGGCGATTGAAGACCGGAAACAGCGGGGCATGACTATCCTGATGGTCTCGCACGAGCTGGCGCTGGTGCAGCGCTTCTGCCACCGCGCCCTGCTGATGGATCATGGGCGGCTGGTGGCCGACGGCCCGGCCCACGAGATTATTGGCAAATACCTGGAAGGGCAGGGCTCGTGACGCCGCAGCAGAAGGTGCTGATCACCGGCAGCAACGGCCTGCTGGGCGATAAGCTCCTCGCCCGTGCACTGGGAAACCACCGTGTGACGGGTATCTCGGCGGCGCCCTGCCTCAACGCCCAGCGGGGCGACTTCGCCTTCCATCAGGTGGACATACGGGATCGGGATGCGGTGATGCGAGTGATGGACGAGGTGCGGCCCGACGTGGTGCTGCACACCGCCGCCATGACCAACGTGGATGGCTGCGAGCGTGACCCCGAGACCGCGTGGGCGGTGAACGCGCTCGGCACGATGCATCTGGCCGATGCCTGCGTGCAGACCGGCGCCCGGCTGGTGGCGCTCTCTACCGACTATGTGTTCGACGGCGAGAGCGGACCCTATCGCGAGGACGACCGGCCGCGGGCAATCTCGGCGTATGGCCGCAGCAAGCTGGCCGCCGAGCAAGCCACAGCCGCGGCCTGCGAGGACTACGCGATTGCCCGCACCAGCGTGCTGTACGGCTGGTCGCCCCAGGCCCGTGCCAACTTCGTGACCTGGCTGTTGGGCGAACTGCGAGCTGGCCGCGAGACGCGGGTGGTGACCGACCAGACCAGCAGCCCCACACTGGCCTACAACTTGGCCGACATGGTGCTGGCGCTGGGTGAGAGCGATGCGCAGGGCATCTTTCACACCTGCGGCAGTGACTGGCTGAGCCGCTACGACATGGCGCTGCGGATAGTCCGGCTGTTCCAACTCGACGGCGGTCTGATAATCCCCATTGAGACTGCTGAGCTGCGGCAGCCTGCGCCGCGGCCCAAGCACTCGGGCATGGTGGCCGAGCGCATTGCTGAGGCGACCGGCGTGCAGCCGCTGAGCACCGACGAGGGCCTGGCGGCGTTCAAGCGGTCCTGGGAAGCCGGCCTGGCGTGACGCTCGCTCCTCGCTCGTGAGCCGCATCGTCATCTGCGGCGTGCAGACGCTCTACGTGCGGGGCGGCGCCGAGGTGTTGGTGGAGAGCCTGGCCCACGCGCTGCGCCAGCGCGACCACCAGGTGGACGTGGTGAACCTGCCCTACGTGGACCAGCCGCGCACGCAGATACTGCAGACGTTCCTGGCCTGGCGCATGCTGAACCTCCGCCGCATTCATGGCCGTTCGGTCGATATGGTGCTCCCCACCAAATGGCCGTCCTATGCGGTGTCGCACCCCAACAAGCGCGTGTGGTTGGTGCACCAGCACCGGCAGGCCTATGAGCTGTACCGGACGGTGTACAGCGACATGCACGCCCGCCCCGACGGTTGGCTGTTCGCCCGGCTCATTCGCCGCCTCGACGCCTGGGGACTGGGCGAGGCCCGCGCCCTCTTCAGTATCTCGCGCAACACCGCCGACCGGCTGTGGCGCTACAATCACCTGCGGGCCACGCCGGTGTACCCGCCGCCGCCGCTGGCCGACCGTATTCGCCCCGGCGAGTACGGCGACTATCTATTGGCGCCCGGCCGGTTCGAGCCGATCAAGCGCGTCGACCTGATTGTGCAGGCAATGGCCATAGCGAAGAGCCCCGTCAAGCTGCTGCTGGCGGGCGATGGGCTGGAGCGGGCGAACCTGGAGCGGCTGGTGAGCCGCCTTGGCCTGGCCGATCGCGTGCGCTTTCTGGGGCGCGTGACCGATGACGAGTTGCTGGAACTGTACGCCGGCTGCCTGGGTGTGGTGTATCCGCCGTTCGACGAGGACTACGGCTACGTCACGGTCGAGGCCTTCCTGGCCCGCAAGCCGGTTATCTCTGTGGCCGACGCAGGTGGCGTGCTGGAGTTTCTGCAGGACGGCGAGAACGGCTACGTGGCGCAGCCCAACGCCGTTTCGCTGGCCGACGCAATCGATCGCTTGTGGAGTGCGCGGAACCGCGCGAGTGACTTCGGCGCCAACGGCTACGAACGGGTGAAGGCCATCTCGTGGGATGGCGTGGCCGCGGCCCTCACCGGCGAGGCGTAGCGGAAGTGCACCCCGACGTCATGTTGAGCGCAGCGAAACATCCCCCGCTGCGGCCTCCAGGGGAGCGCGCACGGGGCTCGGTGCCCGCAGGTGCGATTCCTAGGCGCTGCCCAGCTAGCGGAGCTCGTCCTCGGCTGAACGTGCGTTGACAGTGGGTAGGGGCTCGCCTACACTGACGCTGGAACGGAACCGCATAGTGCACGCCTAGTCTCCGGTCGGCGGAGAACGGGGGACCCACGAATCGGGGTGAATCCGCAGTAGCGGAGGGGTACCTTTCAACCCTAACCCGGCAGCTAACCTCGGCGGCGTAATGGAAGGCCATCTTGCGAGAGGTGTGCCTTTTTTGTTTGCCCTGTCACAACGGCGCAGGGGGCTTCGGCCTTACCGGCAGACTCACCCTCCCATAACGCGCTTCGCCAGGGTACAGCGGTACCGCTGGCTTCCGGCCGTCCTCGCCGCCTGCCTCAGCAGTTCCCTGTCTCTGAGCGATGTTCCGCCGGCTGCGGCTGCCGGCCCTCAGGGTGTGCTGCCGGCCCCGTGCCCACCCCTTGCCACACCCAAGAGCGATGGCGTGCGTTCCTTCCGCTCTCCCGGCTCCCCCGAAGTGGTGGCCCGTGACATTTACACGCCGGAGGCCACGCCGAGCTGGTCGATCGACGACGCGCCGGAGGTCACCGCCATGAGCGGGACCGTCGCCTCGGTGCTGGCCTTCAACGCGATCCGGTTTGGCGAGGGGACCGATAGCCTGTATAGCTTCCTGCCTGGTGAGTTGTACCAGGAGGTGTACGGCCGTGATCTGCTGACCGCGAGCCGGGCTGCGCAGTACCTCTACGGCGACGCCTTCCTGCGGAGTGGCGTCGAGCGGTTCCTGGAGCGCCAGCACGCCACCCTTTCCCCGCGGGCCGAGTTCAGCCGGGCGCCCTATCCCAGCCCGGGCGCGCTGCATGGCCTGCTGAAGCGCGACGGCAGCGGCGAGAAGACCACTGCGGTTTCGGACGAAGAGGGCAGCATCATCCAGCTTGCCTACCTCTACTATCAGCTGCAGGGCGGGCCCGCCTGGCTGAGCTGCGAACTGGCCGGGAAGCCGGTTATCGAGCGGCTGAACCGCGCGGCGGACGCCTTGCTGCACGGCAGGGTGCACCCCGCGACCGGCCTGCTCAAGCGCTCGCACACCACCGACTGGGGCGATGTGCGCATGCAGGGCGGCTTGGCCGTCACCGAAGCGCCACCGCTGGGCGAAACATGGACGGCCTCCATCTACGACCAAGCCTGGATGTACCAGGCGCTGCTGGAGCTGGCGGAGATGAATCAGGAGGCCGGCCTGGCACAGCCCGCTCAGCGCTTCCGTGAGGAGGCGGCCCGCCTGAAGGACGCCACCAACCGCCTGCTGTGGATGCCCGAGCGTGGCTACTATCGCATTCATCTGCACCTCACCACCTTCGAGCACGATTTCGACGAAGACGCGATGGTGGCCATCGGCAACGCAGTGGCGGTGTACGCTGGCCTCGCCGACGAGCGGCAGGCGCGCTCGGTGTTCGCCGCCCTGGAGCAAGCGCGGGTGCGCGCCGGGTCGCTGAAACCAGGCCTCTCGGTCTATCCGCCATACCACGAGGGCTTCTTTCGACACGATCTGCAGTACGAGTCGGGCCGGTATCAGAACGGCGGTCAGTGGGATTGGTGGGGCGGCGTGCAGGTGACGGCGGAGTTCGAGGCCGGCCACAGCGCCTTGGCTTGGCAGCACCTGGCGGCCATCGCACGCGATTGGGCCGACCATCCGAACGACGTGGCCGAGTGGCAGGTGCCGCGCACCAACCGCATGGAGGGTAGCCACCAGTACGCGGGGGCCGCCGGCACCGTGGCCGAAGCGGTTGTGCGGGGCGTATTCGGCGCGCAGATGACGGCGCAGGGCTTCAGCATTGAATCGCGCCTGGGTGAACGCAACGCATTTCTCGCCTTGAATCAGCCAGCTTCCGGCCGCGCGCTCTGGTATCGCCAACGGACCCTGGATAACGCCGTGGTGCTGCAGTACCGCGCGAGCGGCGGTCAACCCGGCCGCGTGGCGGTGCTGCTGCCCGAGGGCAAAACGGTCGCCACCGTCGCGCTGGATGGCGCTATTCGCCCTCACGAGGTGTACCGGGTGGGAAACGATCGTTACGCAGCGCTGGAGGGGCTGCCCGCAGGGGCACACACGCTGCACCTCACGCTGACACCGGACGTCGCGCCCCTTCCGCCCGCGCCCGCGGCGTCCCTAGCCGTGGTGGGCCCCGCCGATCGGGCGGTGGTCGACGCGTGGCCGGTTGCCGGCCTGGCGAAGGCCGGCGCCGTGGCGGACCTGGGATTCACGCTGCGGAATATGACCGCCACGCCATGGCAACGTCCGCGCCTGGTGAGCCGGTGGTTCTCGCCTGACGGCGCACCGTACACTGAGCCCGGCCTCGCACCTGCTGAGCAAGTGCTGCGTCCAGTCGCGGCCGGGCAGTCGGCATACGCCCCCATAGCATTGCGCACCCCCCAGCGCATTGGCGCGTATCGCGTGTCGCTTGAACTGACCGACGGAGGGCGGCCCGTCGCACTCGCTGGTCCCGAGCTTTTTGACGTGAGTGTGGTGCCGTGACCCTTCCACCCCTTGGCCGGCCCCACGCCTGGCTGCTGCTCTCCCTCGCGCTAACGCTGCTGTTGCGGGTGCCCAGCCTGTTGGAGCCACCGTGGTACGACGACGAGGGCATCTACGCTGCGGTGGCTCATGCCATCTT
>Ga0194132_10009741_pt1 | contig 13074 bp, 9 predicted proteins | sample TA2KigOf80mmetaG_FD_148612 | JGI IMG/M metagenome (GOLD analysis project Ga0194132, IMG submission 148612) | Freshwater microbial communities from Lake Tanganyika, Tanzania - TA2015054 Kigoma Offshore 80m | ecosystem: Environmental > Aquatic > Freshwater > Lake | place: Tanzania: Lake Tanganyika... | reverse complement strand
TGGAAGAACGCGAACAGGAATTTCAGACCCGTGAACGTGATATGGAGCAGCGTGTTGAAAACCTTGTAGAAAGAGAAACCCGTGTCAGAGGAAGAGAAGAGGAGGTATCTTCGCTTGGCGAGCGGCTTAAGATACAGGAAACACGGCTCTACGAAGCATCCGCCGAATACCGGGGGCGTCTGGAGACGTTGGCTCAGTTTACCGCCGAAGAGGCTCGCCAACAACTACTCGAAGAACTGCTGCAGGACGTAAAACAGGAAGCCGAATATCAGATCCGTGAAATCATGGAAAGGACACGCGAAAACGCCAATCGAGATGCCAAGAAAATCATTGCGTTGGCTATCGACCGGTGTGCCGTGGACCAGTCCACCCAATCCAGCGTGGCCGTAGTGCCGCTTCCCAGCGACCAGATCAAGGCGCGTATCATCGGTAAGGACGGTCGGAACATCCGTACCTTCGAAGCGGCCAGCGAAGTAAAAGTGATGGTGGACGATACCCCTGAAGCGGTGGTCATCTCCTGTTTCGATCCGATCCGCCGGGAAGTGGCGCGTGTAGCCATGGGAGAACTGGTGGCGAGCGGGAAAATCACCCAACCCCGTATCGAAGAGGTAATTGCCAAAGCGCGTGAAGAGATCGAGGAACGTATCCTTACCGAAGGCCGACGCACCGCCGAAGAACTCAAACTCATGCCGATGCACCCCGAAATCATGAAACTGGTCGGGCGTCTGCGGTTCCGGTCGAGCTATGGGCAGAACGCGCTCGAACACTCCAAAGAGGTGGCCTATCTTACCGGCATGATGGCGGCGGAACTGGGGATCGACCCGCTTCTGGCACGGCGTTGCGGCCTGCTCCACGACATGGGCAAGGCGATGGACCACGAAATGGAAGGCTCGCACCCCGAAATCGGTCTTGCCTACGCCAAACGCTACGGTGAACCCATCGAGGTGCAAAACGCCATCGTGGCCCACCACAACGACGAAGACGAGGAAATCATCTCTCCGATTACCTTTCTGGTTTCCGCCGCGGACGCCATCTCCGGCGCGCGACCCGGCGCACGGAGAAACGATCCCGAAGATTATGTAAAACGAGTCGTCGAACTTGAAGAACTGGCGCGGTCGTTTGTCGGTGTCGAAGACGCCTATGCCATCAACGCAGGACGCGAAATACGCGTCATGGTCAAACCGGAAGACGTGGACGATCCCCACACGCATGTCCTTGCCTATGAAATCGCTCAGAAAATCCGGAACGAACTGACCTATCCCGGTCATATCAAAGTAACCGTAATCCGCGGCCGCATCGTGCAAAGCTGGACCAATCAACCGGACGCTCCGCAACGCTCCACCCAGAATAAACGTCCCTTTGGGCGATCCCGTTCGAACCGCCCGATCCGCCCGTCCGGAGGACAGGCTGCCGCCGGATGATCCTGTGCCGCTCATGCCGTCGCTGACCGACCGCGTCAAATCCTTTGCGCTTACGATTGGCTTCGATCTGGTCGGGGTCGCGCCCGCGACCCCGACACCGTATGCTTTCGCCTATCCATCCTGGCTGGAAAAAGGGTATGCGGGCGAAATGTCCTATCTGGCCCGCAACGCCGAAAAAAGACAAGATCCCCGGCTGGTCCTGCCCGGCGCACGGTCCATCATCGTCGGGGCCGTAAATTATCGCCCTCCCGAGACACCCCCTTCCGCCAAATCCCCTACAGGCGTCGTCGCCCGGTACGCGCATGGAACCGACTACCACAACGTGCTCCACGAAAAACTGGACCGACTGCTGGCTTTTATCCGTACCGAGACGGGTCAACTCGTCAACGCAAAAATCTATGTCGATACCGGCCCCATCCTCGAACGCGATCTTGCTACCCGCGCGGGGCTGGGGTGGTACGGAAAACATACCAATCTCATCCATAAACGTCTCGGTTCGTGGTTGCTGATCGGCGAAATCCTCACCGACTTGACACTCGAATACGACCGCCCGACAACCGACCATTGCGGAACCTGCACGCGGTGTCTACAAGCGTGTCCCACACAGGCTATCGTCGCACCCTATCAAGTGGATGCGCGCCGATGTCTCTCCTATCTGACCATAGAACTCAAGGACGCCATCCCCGAAGCCTACCGCGATGCACTCGGAGATCGTATCTTTGGATGCGACGACTGTCAGGACGTCTGCCCTTGGAACCGGCGTGCGCCCGAAACAGACGAACCGGCGTTTTTCTCCAGGTCGTGGACCCAGACACCCGATCTTGTCGAGTTGCTTCGCTGGTCACCGGAAACGTTTCGGGAAAAGACAAAAGGAAGCCCGGTAAAACGTGCCAAACGCCGTGGTCTGCTTCGCAACGTCGCCGTAGCGCTCGGCAACACGGGAGATCCCACAGTCGTCCCACCTCTGATCACGGCGCTTTCCGATGAAGAACCGCTGGTGCGCGGACATGCCGCCTGGGCGCTCGGCAAACTGGGAGGAGACACAGCACGCGAGGCGCTCCGAAAAGCGCAAACCGAGGAAACCGATCCACAAACGCTCCGGGAAATCGACCGCGCCATAGAAAAAATAGAGAAAATGCCATGCTCGATATGAACGGTCTTCGTATTTTTCTGTTAGGCTGGGGTGTCGTCGCGCTGGCCGTACGTCTGGTCTATGGCTGGCGGGCGTATACCCGAAAAGCCAAACCGGGTGTGGACCAGACCACTCCGCACCCGCTGGCGGTCCTGTCCATGAGCATCTGGTTCGGCGTCTTCGGTGCCCTTCTCGTCTTTCCGGATACTGTCCGGGAACAGACGCTATCCATGCCGTTTTTGCCCTATATGCGGATCACAGGGCTCGGGTTGCTTGCCGCCGGTCTCTGGACGCTCGTACGCGCCCACGTCGCGCTGGGAGAGTTCTACGGCGTCAAACTGTATATCAAACAAGACCACCGTCTTATCGACATCGGCCCCTATGCCCATGTCCGGCATCCCATGTATACCACCTATTTGATCTGGTTCGCCGCCATGACGCTGATCGTTCCCCACCCCGTTACGGCGCTTGTCCTGATCATGGGGGGGTATGGCTTTTATCGCATGGCAAAAGGTGAGGAGCGTATGCTATGTCAGGCGCTTGGTGAACCCTACAAACACTATTGTAGACGGACCGGCATGTTTCTTCCGAGGATGTAGACAAAAACCACAACTTTATTCAAGGCCACGTCATGCAACCTGAAGATCGTTTCGAACGGCATATCGCCCGCAACCCGTATCCGGGACGCGGTCTCCTCATCGGACGCTCAGAAACCGGTAACGACTGGCTCATAGTATACTGGATCATGGGCCGTAGCGACCACAGCCGAAACCGCAAATTTGTCGTAGCGGGTACGACGCTCCGGACCGAACCGGTGGACGCCGCACAGGTAAAAGACCCTTCGTTGATCATCTACGAGGCCATGCTCGAACACCCCGGTGTATATATGGTCTCAAATGGTGACCAGACACGCACCATCCACGACGCGCTACAGGTGGGCAGTACGTTCGAAGCGGCTTTGGCAACACGCGAACGCGAGCCGGACGCCCCCAACTATACGCCCCGAATCAGTGCCATGCTGGATTTCCGAAACGGTGATCCCGTGCTTGTCCTGAGCCTTCTCAAAGCCAACCCGTTCAACCCCGCCCACACCGACCGAACCACATTCCGCCCCGCGTCGCCGCCACCTGGCTACGGGGTGGGGCTTACCACCTATATGGGCGACGGAACCCCGCTGCCTGCCTATACGGGCGACCCGCTGTCCCTGCCCTGCCGGGGTTCGGCAAACGACGTGCTGGAGACGTACTGGCAGGCCCTCGACACCCAAAACCGCATCGCGCTCGCTGTCAAAAAAATAGATCCGGAGTCCGGAAACAGCACAATTATAGTCAAACCCCGATAGAAAACTTGATTGGGCTATTCTAAGGAGAACGATCATGGCGGATCCGAAAATCACCAAAATCGAATGGGTCATTTTCAAGCATACCATCCAGGATATGGGGACGGACTATAACGGGTTTAATCAAGTATACCTCAAGGGAAGTACACTCAACCCTCATTATATGCTTTTTCGGATTCATACCAGCCTTGGCGTGGTGGGTGAATACCTAGGGGGCCCAGCGCCCTCCGAGGGCGTCATACGGTATCTGATCGGCAAAAACCCATTCGAACGCGAAAAAATCTATAACGATCTGAAACGGGGACTGCGTCATACGGACCGCACCGAAATCTGCCCGGTAGACGTGGCGTTGTGGGACTTTGCCGGAAAGGTATACAACGCGCCGATCCATAGGTTGCTCGGCGGATACCGAAAATCCATCCCGGCCTATGCCAGCACCTATCACGGTGACGAAAACGGCGGTCTACACACCCCCGAAGCCTTTGCAGACTTTGCCGCGCAGTGCCGCGACATCGGCTATCCGGCGTTCAAAATCCATGGTTGGGGCAATGCCCCCATCGAACGCGAAGTAGCCAACGTCCATGCAGTAGGCAAACGGGTCGGTGACAAAATGGACCTGATGATCGACCCGGCCTGCGAGTACGACACATGGGCGGACGCGCTCAAGGTAGGACGCGCATGCGACGAGCAGGGGTTCTTTTGGCTCGAAGACCCATACAAAGACGGTGGCGTGTCCATGTTCGGTCACAAAAAGCTCCGCGAACACATCACCACACCGATTCTCCAGACGGAACACATCTTCGGGCTGGAACAACATGTGGATTTTATCGTAAACGGAGGCACGGATTTTGTCCGTGCAGGGGTATACGAAGATGGCGGTATTACAGGGGTGATGAAACTGGCCCATGCTTCCGAAGGATTCGGGCTGGACGTGGAACTGCATGGAGGCGGACTGGCGCACCGTCATTGTATCGCGGCGATACGCAATACGAACTACTACGAACTCGGACTGGTCCATCCGCTTGTCAAACAGACCAAACCACCGATATATCCATCCGAATATACTGACGAGCTTGAAAACGTCGATGCATTCGGGCATGTAAAAATACCCGAAGGACCGGGACTGGGCGTGGAAATAGATCGGGACTATATCCGTGCGTGCCACGTCCACACCGAAGTGCGGGAGTAGGTCGCAGAACGGGAAGGGGAAACAGGGCTTAACCCTGTTTTACCCCTTTACCCGTTCCAGTTTCCAGACGTCGGATTCCATGTTGTTGCCGGCTATCATCCACAGCGCGCCCCGAAAAACAAACACGCTGGCCGCATGACGCGGTTTCCACGGTGTATTCGGGACTTCGAACCATTTGACCCCATCCGTCGAATACCAGACATCGGCATGGTTTTCACGACAATAGCCTTCCAGCACCCATAATTTGTCGTCGAATACCGCCACTTCGTGGTACTGGCGGGGTGGCCAAGACGCATGGTCGATGTGTCTTTCCCATGCGACGCCGTCGGTGGAACTCCACACCTCGTTGTAATAGCTTCGGTCCGGTCTGCCGGGTGTATCGTACACACCACCGCCCAATAGCCATATCCGATCGCGGAATACGGCGCTGCCGCCTATCATGCCACGGGGAGACCATCGCGGCCCCGTCCCCTCCACCCGATCCCACCGGATACCGTCACGGCTTGTCCATACATCGTCATAAAACCGTTCTTCCGTTGGGGCAAACTGCGGCAGCGTCTGCCCCCCCATCACCCACAGCCGGTCCCCAAACGCGACGGTATAATGAAGCACACGTGGTCCCCACGGCACATCGGCATGGATACGGTTCCATTGCCGTCCATCTTCCGACGCCCATACATCGTTCTGATAGCCGCCTTGGTTGGCATCTCCCCCGATGATCCACATCCGCCCGTCATGTGCGGCATATCCGGCGGTATGACGTCCGGCCCAGTCGGATGAGTCGTCAAACGCCGTGTTTAGAAAGGTGTTGGGTTTTTCGAGCCGCCAGTCGCGTCCGTCGTCCGAACTCCACACCTCGTTGTTGCAGATACGCGGAAAATGGACCTTATCCCCCGGGTTCCATCCGCCGATCAGCCACATACGGTCTTTGAACACAAGCGCGCCCGCACCGTCCCTCGGCGCAAATGCCGCGTCCATCGTTACGCACGTCCACCGGTAGGCGTCCATCGTTTTCCTTTCGGGGTACGACAAGACGGGTGACTACGCTCCCGGAATCGCGTCCAGTTCGCGTCTGCACTTTTCCAGAATGGTGATCAGCGAAAATTCTCCGCCCCACGGAACCATCTGCGCGCCGAGACTGCGATATTTGCCGATCTGTTCGGGAGAGCCGGATGTGATGCCCCATGCCTTGCCATGTCGTTTTGCAGCGTCGGCTACCTGTGCAATAGCCTCGTCCAGCGACATGCGAACGGTTTCGGATACGGACAGACGATGCGACAGGTCCGCCGGGCCGATAAAAAGGACGTCTATACCCGGGATCGCCGCGATCTGGTCGATGAGTTGAACCGCTTCCACCGTCTCTATCTGCCCCACGACAAACGTCTCTCGGTTGGCGTCTTCGAAATAGTTGGCCCCAGGCGACCAGACCTGTAAACCGTAGTCGCCGTCAAGCCCTGCACCGTCGATACCGCGATTGCCCATCGGCGGGAATTTGGCACATTGGATGACGTGATTCGCGATTTCCGGAGTGGACATAAACGGGATCATAAGCCCGGCCGCCCCCTCTTCGAGATACCGGTACAGCCGAGTGCGTTCGAGCGTTGGCGGACGGACCATGCAGTCGATGTCATACTGGTGACACAGCGTGATGATGCTCTGCACTTCCCGGTCGTCCATCGTGCGATGCTCAAGGTCAAACCAGATGCCGTCAAAGCGGTGATGCGCGGCATATCGCACAAAAAATGGCAGATAGTGGCCCAGCGCGCACATCCGCGCAAAACCTCCGGAACGGAGTTTGGCAAGTACTTTGCTTCTTCGCATGACCATGCCCTTTCTATAGGATGGCGGACTTCACACTTCTTACTGGTCGGTGACGTGAACGGCACGTATAATATGCCGTCTCTGTTCCGAAATGGCAACTATCCATCTTGCTCTCAGACAAGAAAGGAAAAACGATGGCCGACCGCGCCACGCTACAAATCGACACCCCCATGACGCCGCCCGCATGGGCCGTGATGGAGCGCGAACTGCTCCGTGCTTCCACCGCCGCCTGTGTGGAATTTTTCGAGAAATATTTTGACGAACGCGGCTATCTGCTCTGCGTACCCCGGTGGGGAGGGGATGATGGACCCGACGATGCCATCGAAAATCTGACCGACTGGCCGCTTCTGTACATGCTCGGCGGAGACGATATCCTGCTCGATATGTGCAAACTGGCGCAGGACGGCCATGTCCGGCAGTATACCGAAGCCCGGACGACCGAAGTTCCTTTTTCTCGTGACGGCATGTATTACAAGGAATTTCCCGTCATGTGCGACTGGCTTCACAATGGAGAAAGCATGTCGGTTTTTGGCGCGCTGGGGCTTTGCGATCCTCGCGACTCTGGCTATCTACGCCGACTGAGGCGCTGGGCCGCGATGTATATGGGGGAGGACCCCGAAGCCCCTAATTACGACCCAAAACACAAAATCATCCGCAGTTTGTTCAACGGGAGCCGCGGGCCGATGTTACGCAAGGCTACGGCGCTCGACTGGACGGGCGATCCCATCGAAGAAGGCCGGTTTATCCTGCTCCACGGAGAGCGAAACTATCAGGAGATGTTGGCGCATTTCAAAGACTATACCGATGTGGTCGGCGATCATCCGTCCAACATGGTCGCCACCAGTCTGGCTTTCGACGCCTTTGCCGCGACGGGCGAACAGAAGTACCGCGACTGGCTACTGGAATATGTGGGCGCATGGGTAGAACGTGCCCGCGCCAACGGCGGGATCATCCCCTCGAACATCGGGCTGGACGGAACGATCGGCGGTGCGTGTGACGGCAGGTGGTACGGTGGTTGCTATGGGTGGGGGTTTACCACCGTGATTCCGCAAAACGGCGAGCCGGCGCATCGTAATACGGTAGGACTCGGCATCGCAGGATTTGGCAACGCCTTGCTGTTGAGCGGCGATCAAGGACTGGTCGATACGTGGCGTACCATGATCGATACGGTCAACAGCCATAAAAAAATTATCGACGGCAGACCGCATTATCCACACATGCACGGTGACGAAGGCTGGTATCACTATCTGCCCGCACCATACGCCCAAGGCGCGCTCGATGTCTATTACTGGTCGATGAAAGACGAAGATCTGCGTTTTGTGTCCGATCACCGATGGGTGTCGTTTCTCAAAGGGCGCGACAAAGCGTTTCCCATAGAGGCGATGCAAACCGATTTTGCCGCTATCCGTCGCCGGGTGCAAGGGATGCACGAGGATCCGACGACGCCGGATACAAGACTTTCGGACAACCCGAACGGGTTCAATCCGGCCACGGTAGGAGCGTTGTTTCAACTGATGCTGGGCGGTCCGCCGCCACGTCGGGCGCAGGCCGTACATTGTCGCGTCCGGTATTTTGACCCCGAACGTCGGCGTCCGGGGCTTCCCGAAGATGTGGCCGCGCTCGTGGAATCCTTGTCGGATGAGGAGACCGTCGTGACGCTGGTAAACGTCAATCAGCAGGAAGAAAGGGAACTGATCCTGCAAGGGGGAGCCTACGGGGAACACCGGTGTTTATCGGCAACGGCAAACGGAAAGGGAATACCGGTGGACGATACGTCGTTGCGGGTAATGCTCGCGCCGGGGGCCGGCGCGAGTGTGTCGTTGGGCATGAGACGATATGCCTGCACGCCCACATTGCGTTTCCCTTGGTAAGGGCTATCCTGCCGCTTTTTCGACCGATTCGGGTTCGGAATCGTCGGGGGCGGCAGGCAAGTCCGGCGGTTCGGCAACTCCGATGATCTCCGCCACCTCGTCGCGTGTCAGCGAGTCGCGTTCCAGCAGGGCTTCCGCCACGGCGTGCAGTTTGTCGATATGTTGCGTCAGTAGACTGCGTACCCGATCTTCGGCCTCGTCTACAAAACGCCGCATTTCCTGATCGATCAGATGGGCCGTGGTTTCGCTGTAATTGGCACGGCGGGCGATGTCGCGTCCGAGAAAGACCTCGTGTTCTTTTTCACCCAAGGCGGTAGCCCCCACCTGTTCGCTCATCCCCCAATCGCACACCATGTGCCGACCGATGCGGGTAACTTGCTCGATGTCGTTTTGCGCCCCGGAAGTAACCTCCCCAAACACCAGTTCTTCCGCCACGCGACCGCCAAGCGCCGCCGCCATCGTCCCCATACAGTACGACCGGGAGTGGAGATAACGCTCTTCCTGCAACGAGATTGTGACCCCCAAGCCGCGTCCCTGTGGGAGTATCGATACCTTGTGTAGCGGATCGATCTCCGGAATGAGTTCGTAAGCCAACGCATGCCCTGCCTCGTGATAGGCCACCACTCGCTTTTCTTCCGGACTGATGACCAACTGGCGTTTGGCGCCCATCAGGATCTTTTCTTTGGCCTCTTCGAAGTCTTCCGCCGTCACTGCCGGACGGTTGAAGCGGGCGGCCAGCAACGCGGCTTCGTTGACCAGATTGGCAAGGTCCGCCCCCACCATGCCGGGTACCCCCTTTGCCAACACATCCAGCCGCACCGACGGTTCCACCGGGATTTTCTGATTGCGGATATGGATGCTCAGAATCTTTTCGCGTCCTGTCACATCGGGGCGATCCACCACGATATGCCGGTCGAAACGTCCGGGACGCAACAGCGCCGGGTCAAGTACGTCGGGACGGTTGGTCGCGCCAAGCACGATAATCGTGTCAGTGGTTTCGAATCCGTCAAGCCCCACCAGCAACTGGTTGAGCGTTTGCTCTCTTTCGTCGTGGCCGCCGCCGAGTCCGGCACCTCGATGCCGACCAATGGCGTCGATCTCGTCGATAAAGATGATACACGGTGCGTTCTGCCGGGCTTGCTCAAACAAATCCCGCACCCGCGAAGCACCCACACCGACAAACATCTCGACAAAGTCGGAGCCGCTCATGCTAAAAAACGGCACCCCCGCCTCGCCCGCCACGGCACGCGCCAACAGGGTCTTTCCCGTACCCGGAGGCCCCAACAGCAATGCACCTTTGGGAATCCGTCCACCCAACGCTTGAAACTTGCCAGGGTTCTTGAGAAATTCGACGATCTCCTGAAGGTCGCGTTTGGCCTCCTCCACCCCCGCCACATCCTCGAAGGTCACGGTCGGACGATCACCCGTAAGCAGTTTGGCCCGGCTCTTGCCAAAAGAAAACATCCCGCGCTGGCCCGACTGCATCTGGCGAAACATAAACACCCAGAAACCGATCAGAAATACCCACGGAAGCGCCGCAATCAGATACCCGGCCCAGTTGGTCGTCTCCTGTTCGGCCACTACTTTTACATTCTTACCGATCAGCGATTTGACAAGGTCCGGATCCTCGAAAGGGATGACCGTCACAAATTCCTTGAACGAGCGCTCGGCCCCCCCGATGGTGGCGGTAGCCGATTGACGCAAACGCCCGACCATCTGTCTTTCCCGGATCACTACCTGCTCTATGTTCTCGCTCTCTACATATTTGAGAAACTGCGAATACGAAACGATCACGTCCTCCTGACGTTGCCACAACAACTGTGCCGCAATCAGAAAGGAAATAAAAATCCCCAGCCAGATGATCACGCTTTTAGAGCGTTTCGGCTCCGACTGGGGCGATCGGCGGTTCTTGGCGTTTTTCGAAGACGATGGGTTATCCGGCATGTGCGTAAGGGTAAAGGGTGACGTATGAAGGGTGAAAAAACATAAGACACATAAGACGTTGCGATACCGTAAAACAGACTGCTACGTGAGATAACATATATTTTCCATTCTGTCAACCTATTCCGAAGCGGTCTGTGTCAAAACGTATCCGGGCGCGACGCTCCGACCGCCCGCTGCGCCGCAATCAAGCGGTCTTCCCAGTCGGTTTCGTCGGCATTTGGGATTCTGCCTTCGCGGTCCATCATCTCGATTACCTGTGCCAGTCCATCCGCCAACGACACCTTGGGCTGAAACTCAGGTACGTCCCGAAAAAGTTTCTCCGCACTATATAGGACGTTGTGCGCGAAAATATCTCGACATATTTCTACACGCGGCGCTTCCGAGGTAAGCAGATTTACCAAGGGAACCCCGACCAGTTCGACCTCTCGACCCAACACTCGCATCGCGGTACGGTGGTGATCCTCCCAGGTGGTAAACCCCCTCCGGACCATGTTGTAGGTCTGGCCCACCGTATGCGTTTTGCCCACTACATGGGCAAAACAAAGCGCCGCGTCGTCCACGTGCAAAAACTGGTGCAACGCCTTGCCGTCCCCGCATACCACCACCGACTTGCCTTTTCGTATGCGGTCGATCCAAGAAAAATCCCATGCGATCTGCCGTAGCGCGCCCATCTTGGGACCGTAAGTGGTCGAAGGTTTGATGAGGGTCACCGGAAACCCCTCGTCGTAAAACGCCCGAAGAAACGCCCGATCCGCTTCTACCTTGTTTCGTCCGTACGGACTGATGGGCCGCAACGGGTGGTCTTCGGTCGCGGGTAGCCAATCGTACTCCACGCCATAGGTACATACCGTAGAACACTGGATAAAATGCCCGACGCCCCGAAAGGCCCGGATACTGCTCTCGGCGTCTTCGCGGTTGAAACAGATCATGTCGATGGCCGCGTCGAACCGTTCTTCCTGCATCGTCTGTTCAAATACCGCTCGATCCGACCTATCGCCTACGATCACACGCGCGCCGTCGGGAACCGAACCGCTTTTTCCTCGATTAAAACACGTCACCTCATGGCCCAAATCAAGCAGAAGCCTTACAAAACTCGTGCTGATGTTGCCCGTACCCCCGACTGCACAGATGCGCATGACAGTATCCTTTCGGGAAGGATGAAGGGAATTTTACTTTCGAAAAAATACCTTCTTGCATCGGACGCGTCAACGGGCTTTTGCCCTGATATATCGCTCGATTCCTGTTCTTTTATTTACACGAAGCACTCTCCTATGCTATTATATGCTGAGCACGGTCACTATTGGGGAGGCTCTGACGATCTGATCCGTTCGTCAGACTCACGGCTCAGCAGACTCACCACGAACGGCCTCACCTAATCATCTTTGCTATCCGGCCTCAGTATAACGTCGCATGAGGCGATAAAATATCTATCAGATAAGGGTCGGATTATGCGTTACAGACGATTCGGACGGACGGAATTGCAGGTCGGCGTGGTCGGTCTTGGTGGCGGGATGTGATGGGGAGGCGAATGTCATGATAGACCTGTCCGCCATACCGACCGCCTCTCCGCTGGTTCAGACCGTGCCGGCGGATCCGGGGTTGTTTTGGGTGAAAGACAACGCCATAGCGATAGACGCTCCGCCGGATGATGACATAGATCCTCGCCCCGACACCCGCTGGCCCGTAACGACCCGACGCACCGGCTTGTGCGGCGCGGTAAGCCCACGGGTCGTTGCGCTGACCGGTGGGGGTTACCGGCTGTATTACACGCAGATTTTGCCAAGACCCGGTTTTCCTGCCGGGGCGAACGACTACGAGAACGCGACCACACGCATTCTGAGCGCGATCTCCTCCGACGGATCGGCATGGACCCCGGAGCCGGGTGTCCGGCTGGCCCCTCTGTTGGCGACCGGGGAGTTGCGCGTCGTGTCCTCGGAGGTGGTTCCGATGACCGGAAAAGAGGGCCAGTTGCGTATGTATTACGAAAGCTGTCCGGGGCGGCAGTCGGAGCCAAACGCCATAAAATCCGCCATATCCGAAGACGGTGGCCTGACCTGGAAGAGGGAACCCGACGTGCGTCTGGCGGCGGACAACCGCAACTATGCGGCGCCCCGAATCCTGTTTTTGAACGATGGGCGTATTCGGTTGTATTGTTATGAACGGGGGCTGGGCATCATCAGCGTGTTATCCGATGACGGAGGGCTGACGTTCAAACAGGAGCCGGGGGTACGGATCGCCCAAGGGGGTGTTTACGACGCGTTTACCGCCTTCGCCCCGGAAATTCTGCGTCTAAACGATGGATCCTACGTGATGTATTACGCCGGGTACGGCGCACCAAACCGGGCGTATATCCTGTG
>Ga0194132_10009740_pt1 | contig 13074 bp, 11 predicted proteins | sample TA2KigOf80mmetaG_FD_148612 | JGI IMG/M metagenome (GOLD analysis project Ga0194132, IMG submission 148612) | Freshwater microbial communities from Lake Tanganyika, Tanzania - TA2015054 Kigoma Offshore 80m | ecosystem: Environmental > Aquatic > Freshwater > Lake | place: Tanzania: Lake... | reverse complement strand
CCGTTCTGGTGAGCGGCAGGTGGTATAGCGAACTCGACAGAGGATCGCTGGCCAGTGAGATGGGGACATCGACAGCGGCGGTGATCACACCGGGAACCTCGGCGACGGAATCGATCAGGGAGTCCACGTCGACGCCCGGGCTCTGGATCCGCTCGACGGAGATCCCACCGGGCTGGATGCCGTTGGTGTCGACGACGACTCCGACGGTCACCCCCGGTTCCTCGTCGGTGAGCGCTGCGAGGGTGCGGACGTCGTTGAGCGAATCGAGGGCACCGGGAGAGCTGATCGCATCGGCCACGGAGTCGCCGGATGCGTTCGACTGCGGGCTCGCCCCGGCCACGGTGGCGGTCTGGGTTCCGCCGACGACACCGACGACGAGCATCGCCACGGCCAGGATTCCACGGAGCACACGCGGCCGGATCAACGATGCGTGGTGCAACAGTCTCTGACGAAGCGGTCTGTGGTGCATTGGTCTGCAGCGCATCGCCGATTCCCCGGCGCTCACGGGTACGGGCAACGATTCGGTGACGTGCTCGCCCGTGGAGCACGCGTGAACGCTACCAGTGACCGTGGGGGATCGGTAGGCGCTACTTGACCGTCACGGCCCGGCAGCCGAGCAGCACCGGTTCGTTGGTCGGGTTGTCGAATCCCACGGCGCAGACGAGGTTGACGCCGGGATTGAGCTCAATGTCCTGGCTCCAGCGGCCGTCGGTGATCTGCTCGGCGTTGACGAGGCGTCCACCGCCGATGGCGGCGACTCGCACCACCGCCGGGCCGTTCGGCTCGGAGATCCACCCGCCGATCCGGTAGCGCCTGCGGTCGAGGACTGCGGAGTCGATACCTCCGCTCAGTCGGACAGGTGCGACCACCGGCGGCGGCGGCGGCGGCGGCGTGGTGGTGGGCGGCGGCGTGGTGGTGGGCGGCGGCGTGGTGGTGGGCGGTGGCGTCGTGGTGGGCGGTGGCGTGGTCGAACCACCCGTGGTGAACGCCTGGGTCAGGTTGATTCGCCCGTGACCGCTGTCGACGTCGACGCCGGCGGTACTGACGTCCACCGCAGTGGACTCGAGGAGGGCCTCCACTGATGCCGGTGAGCGGGTCGGGGTCTGTTGACGCAGCACCGCAGCCGCCCCGGCCACCATGGGTGCGGCCATCGAGGTTCCGCTCATGGAGCAGTAGCCGCCGGACGTGCAGGTCGACAGGATGTTCACCCCCGGCGCCGCCACGTCCACGTAGGTACCCCGGGTCGAGAAGCTGGCGATCTGGTCGCTCGAGTTGGATGCGGCCACGGCGATCGAACGGGGGTGGCTCGCCGGCCAGCTCGGCAGGGCGCCCGGTCCGCCGTTGCCGGCCGAGGCGACGATCACTGCGGGGGCGTCCGCACCCTGTGCGGTGGTGGTGACGGCGGTCTCGATCGCAGCTGCGACGTCGCTGGGAACCGAGTTGCTCCCTGCGCCGAGCGACATGTTGATCACGTCGACGCCCTGCTGGTGGGCCCAGTGAATTCCGGCGGCGAGGTCGGTGGACGATCCGCTACCGGTACTGCTGAGCACACGGACAGGGAGGATCTGGGCTCCCGGTGCGACGCCCCGGCCTCCGATGTTGTTGTCGCGCTCGGCGGCGATGATCCCAGCGACGTGGGTGCCGTGTCCGTGGGGATCGAAGTTGCCGGGTCCGCCGTTGCTGGTCTCGTTGTAGACGAACGTCCGTCCGGTGAGCACCCGGGGTGATCCGTTGCGCAGAGCTGGGCTCAGGTCCGAGTGGGTGGCAGCCACTCCGGTGTCGAGCACCGCAACGACCGTGCCGAGTCCGTCGGCGGTCGGTGCCAGCGTCGTGGCCCCGATCCTGGTCGGGCCGTACTGCTGGCCGCTGAGCGGGTCGGCGAGGAGGAACACCGGGACGTCGAGGTCGGCCGAGGCCACACCAGAGACGTCCTCGAGCGTGTCGACGAGTTCGTCGACCTGAACCGCTGGGGTCGTGATCCGTTCGACGGAGATGCCGCCGGGCGCCATGCCGTTGGTGTCGATCACGACGCCGACCCGGATGCCAGGGTTGTTCTCGGTCCTGTCGGCGAGCTTTCGCACATCAGCGACCGAATCGAGACCGCCCCGTCGCTCGAGAGCGTCGGTGACCGGACCGTCGGGTTGGTCGCTGCCGGATGCGCTGACAGGTACCGCGTTGGTGATTCCGCCGAGGAGCACTGCGCCGACCACGGCGATCGTTCCGAGCGTGCGGCGGGCGGCCGCTGCGGTGAAGGTCATGAAGCTCTATCGGTCGATTCCGAGGAATCCCTGAGGAGTCGAACGAATCAGTGAGAGGCTGTTCAGGTGATGCGAGTCGCCACGTTCAACGTCCGCCACGGGCTGGCGGAGGGCGCCGCTGAACCGGCTCCAGAGGCCACCACCGCCGTGGCGGCCGCCCTCCGAGCGGACGTTCTCGCCCTCCAGGAGCTCGATGTGGGGGTCCGCAGGTCCGGTGGGACGGATCAGATCGCCATGGTGCGTGCGGCCAGTGAACCGTCGAGCGCACGCTTCGCCCGCACGCTCGACGTCGATGGTGGGGCCTATGGAGTCGGCCTCGTGGTTCGGGGCGTGCTGAGCGAGGTCGAGGATCGACCGCTCTCGGGTGCCGGCGAGCCCCGTGTGGCGATCATCGCTCGGGTCGAGTTGGCTGACGGCGCCGGGGACGGCGATCGCAGAGCACCGTTCACGGTGGCGGCCACCCACCTGCAGAACGATCGCCGAGTGGCTCGGACCCAGCTCGTCGAACTGCTCACAGCACTCGACGAACGACCTGGACCGACGGTGGTGCTCGGTGACTTCAACCTGCCGCCGTTCGTCGTCGAGGGGACGTGTGCCGAGTTGGGCTGGGACGCTGTGGCCAACACCGCCACGTTCCCGGCGCGCTCACCGAGCGTCCAGATCGACTGGGTCGTCGTGCGCGGCTTCGAGTTGGTCGCAGTGGTCGTACCCGACGTTCGGGTCAGCGACCATCGACCCGTGGTCGCAGAGCTGCGACCATCAACTGGGCCCCGGGTACCCTCAACAGGGTGAGCGGCCAGTGCATGCGTCCGGGGTGTGCGGATGCAGCGGCGATCAGACTCGTGTTCGACCCCGTCGCCCGAGAGGTCTGGCTCGACGAGCTCGCCGTGTCGAGTCCCGGTGGCTCGGCCCAGGCGCAGCTGTTGTGCGCTTTTCACGGTTCCCGTCTCGGTGTCCCGCGAGGCTGGGCCGTCGTCGACTCGCGCTCGCCGCTGGCAGCGTCCGCATCGACTGGACCCGCTACTGATCGCCCTGAAGATGATCCCGTCGAATTCGAAGATCGCATCGATCTCGACGACTCCGCCGACGGTGCGGAGCCGGAGCCGGAGCCGGAGCCAGACCCCGAGCCGGAGCCGGAGCCGGAGCCGGAGCGTGCTCCGGAACCGGCGGCCGGATCCATGCTCGGTCGCGCCTTCGCCTGGGCCGGTACGCAGCGTTCGGCGATCACCGCCCGACCTCCGGCGGACCCCGGTTCGCCCCGGGGCGACTCTGGTGCCTGACCTCGTAGCTGAGCCCGTGCCCGGCCCCGCACCTCGCCTTGGTGGTCCCCTGCGTCGCCGGTGCGTGGGAACCGCCCGACGGAGCATTGCGTAGGGTGGCGCCATGATCGACTTCGAGTTCCAGGCGATGTTCCCGCTCGCTGCGGACACCACGCCGTACCGCCGACTCGACGGTGATTTCGTCGACCTCGGTGAGTACCGGGGGCAACGGATCCTCGAGGTCGACCGGGAGGCGCTCACGCTGCTCGCTGCGGAGTCGATCCGGGACATCTCGCACCTGTTCCGCCCGGGCCACCTCGCACAACTCCGGGCGATCCTCGATGACCCGGAGGCGACCGACAACGACAGGTTCGTGGCCCGAACCATGCTGGCCAACGCCGTGGTGTCCTCGGGGATGGTCCTGCCGTCGTGTCAGGACACCGGCACGGCGATCATCATGGGGAAGAAGGGCCAGCAGGTCTGGACCCACGGCTCTGATGGCGCCCCCGGTGGCGACGAGGAGGCACTCGCCCGCGGCGTGTTCCGCACCTACACCGGCACCAACCTGCGTTACTCGCAGGTGGCACCCGTCTACATGTACGACGAGGTGAACACCGGGACGAACCTGCCGGCGCAGATCGACCTGAGCGCCGTCGACGGCAGCGAGTACCGCTTCCTCACGATCACCAAGGGTGGAGGCAGTGCCAACAAGACCTTCCTCTATCAGGAGACCAAGGCGCTGTTGAACCCCGACTCACTCCGTGCGTTCGTCGCCGAGAAACTCACGACGCTCGGCACCTCGGCCTGCCCGCCGTACCACCTGGCGATCGTCATCGGTGGAACGTCGGCGGAGATGAACCTGAAGACGGTGAAGCTGGCCACGACCCGCTACCTCGACAGCCTCCCGACCGAGGGCAGCGCCCGGGGCCACGCCATCCGTGTGCCCGAACTCGAAGCGGAGTTCACTGCGCTCGCCGCAGCGACCGGGATCGGTGCGCAGTTCGGAGGGAAGTACTTCGTCCACGACGTGCGGGTGATCCGGCTCCCGCGTCACGGGGCGTCGTGCCCGGTCGGGATCGGCGTGAGCTGTTCGGCGGACCGGCAGAGTCTCGGAAAGATCAACGCCGACGGGGTGTTCGTCGAGCAGCTCGAGACCGACCCGGCGCAGTACCTGCCGGAGGTGACCGACGGCGACGTCTCCACCGAGGTCGTCGCCGTCGACCTCAACCGACCGATGGACGAGATCCGCAACCAGCTCTCGCAGTATCCGGTCAGGACGAGGCTGGCGCTGAGCGGTCCCATGGTCGTCGCCCGTGACACGGCACACGCCAAGTTGAAGGAGCGGATCGACCGGGGCGAGGGCCTTCCGCAGTACGTGTTGGACCACCCCATCTACTACGCCGGTCCCGCCAAGACGCCCGAGGGCATGCCGTCGGGGAGCTTCGGACCCACCACCGCCGGCCGCATGGACTCCTACGTCGACCTGTTCATGCAGCACGGCGGCAGCCTGGTCACCTTGGCCAAGGGCAACCGGTCCCCGCAGGTGCGCCGGGCGTGTGCCGAGCACGGCGGGTTCTACCTGGGATCGATCGGCGGCCCAGCGGCGATCCTCGCTCAGGACTCGATCCGCTCGGTCGAGGTGCTCGAGTACCCGGAACTCGGCATGGAGGCCATCTGGCGGATCGAGGTCGAGGACTTTCCGGCGTTCATCGTCACCGACGACAAGGGCAACGACTTCTTCGCCGATCTCATCTAGCCGATCTGATCCAGCCGGTCCCATCTCGCCGGTCCCGCTCGACCGGTCCCGATGGATCTCCGGTCGGTTGCTGAGGAGTTGCTCCGGATCGTGGACCCTGGGCCTGCGTCCGGCCTGCTGCCTCGGACAGACTGACCGCCGTGGAGATCACGCTGCTCACCAACCTGCTCGGCGCGGTCGGGTTGGGAGCCGCATCCGGTCTCAACGCCTGGATTCCACTCCTGGCGCTCGGCGTCGCCGAGCGAACCGGGCTCGTCACGCTCAGCGCACCGTTCAACGAGCTCGGGAGCACCCCGGTGCTGGCGGTGCTCGCAGTCGTGTTCGTCATCGATCTGATCGGCGACAAGGTTCCGGCAGTCGACCACGTGCTCCACGCCGTGGGTGCGCTCGTCGCACCGGCCTCGGGTGCGGTGGTGGTGATGGCGCAGGAGAACCTGCTCACCGAGGTGCACCCGGCCGTGGCCGCCATCCTCGGACTCGTGCTCGGGGGATCGATCCAAGCCGGCCGCAGCGCCTTGCGACCGGTGGTGACCGCTGGGACCGGAGGGGTTGGCAACCCGGTTGTGTCGATCATCGAGGACGTCTCCTCCGTCATGCTCACCGTGTTGGCGATCGTCGTGCCGGTGCTGGCGTTCCTGAGCGTCGTCGGCATGGTCGTGCTCGGGATCGTGCTCTACCGGCGCTGGCGTCGGCGTCGTGCCGAACGCCGTCAGGCCGAGCAGGTCGGTCCGGGCGTGGCCCCCGGGGTGGCAGCACCACCGGACGCGTGGCAGCGTTACCGGTGAACGACTCCTCCGGTCAGCGGCATTGACCGGAGCCGACTGACAGGGGGCCGCGTGGCTGATCTGGTCATCCGAAACGCAACGATCGTCGACGGGACCGGTGCAGCACCCGCAACGGGTGATGTCGTGATCGACGACGGCGTCATCACCGCGAGCGGCCCGGACGCTGCGAGCGGAGAGGTCGGCCGCCGGGAGATCGACGCCGACGGTCGCCTGCTCACGCCGGGGTTCATCGACATCCACACGCACTTCGACGGTCAGGTGACGTGGGACCCGGTGGTGGCGCCGTCGTCGTTGCACGGGGTGACCACGCTCGTCATGGGCAACTGCGGTGTGGGGTTCGCCCCGGCGGCGCCAGACAAGCACGCTTGGCTGATCAGCCTGCTCGAAGGCGTCGAGGACATCCCGGGCGCAGCACTCGCCGAGGGGCTCACGTGGGACTGGGAGACCTTCCCGGAGTACCTCGACTCGGTCGAGGCCAAGCCGCACACCGTCGATCTGGCGACGCACCTGCCACATGCGGCCCTGCGGACCTACGTGATGGGCGAGCGGGGAGCGGACCACACGGCCGAGCCCACCGAAGGGGAGCTCGAGCAGATGGCACGGGCCACCATCGAGGCGCTGCAGGCTGGCGCCGTGGGCTTCACCACGTCGCGCACCGAGATCCACCGGACCAGCACCGGAGAGAACATCGGAACGCTCACCGCCTCCGATGTGGAGCTCCTCGCCATCGCCCGGGCCATGGCGCAGGCTGGGCTCGGGGTCACGCAGTTGATCAGCGACTGCTACCAGAGCCCCGACGACGACTACGCCCAGGCCGAACTCGACCTGCTCGAGCAGTTCGCCCGGGTCAGCGAGCGGCCGCTCAGCTTCACGATGCAACAGGCGTACCACTCGCCGGAGCGGTGGCGATTCCAGATGGACTGGGTCGACCGGATGGTCGACGGCGGACTGGAGGTGCGGGCCCAGGTGGCATCCCGGCCGATCGGCGTGCTGCTCGGCCTGCAGGCGACGGCCAACCCGTTCCTGTTCTGCGCGTCCTTCGCGGAGCTGGCTGCCCTTCCGCTCGACGAGCGGGTCGCTGCCCTGCGAGATCCGGAGCGCAAGCGCCGCATCCTGACCGAGCACGCCGAGATCGCAGCCGGTCTGGAGCCCGGGATCTTCGCCCAGATCATGTGCGGGTTCGACGTGTTGTTCCGGCTGTCGGACCCAGTCGACTACGAGCTCAACACCGACCGGGCGATCGCCGCAGAGGCGCGGGCGGCCGGGGTCGAGCCGATCGAGTTCGTCTACGACCTGCTGCTCGAACGCGACGGCGAGCAGTTGATCTACCTGCCGCTGTTCAACTTCGCCCACGGCGACTTCGACGACATCGAGTCGATGATCACGAGCCCGAACACGCTGTACGGGCTCTCCGACGCGGGCGCGCACTGCGGCGCGATCTGCGACGGGTCCATGACGACGTCGTCGCTGACGGTGTGGGCCCGTGACCGCCGTGATGGTCCGCAACTCCCCATCGAACAGATCGTGCACGGCCACACGCTGCGCAACGCCCGCTACTTCAACTGGGACGATCGCGGTGTGGTGGCGCCCGGGTTCCGTGCGGATGTGAACCTGATCGACTTCGATGCGCTTGCGTGTCACGCCCCGACAATCGTCAACGACCTGCCCGCTGGTGGTCGTCGGCTCATGCAGACGGCGAGCGGCTACGACCTGACGGTGAAGTCCGGCGTGGTGACGTTCGAGGGTGGCGAGCACACCGGTGAGGTCCCCGGTCGGCTCCTCCGCGGGCCGCAGCCTGCGGTCGGTTCCCGCTGACCTAGCATCACCGCCCGTGTCGTCGAACCGCGCACTCGGTGCCGTCTCGGTGATCGCGCTCGTCCTCGGGCTCGGGCTGATGGTCGTCCCGGCGTTGCTGCGCGACGGCATCTGCGGGATCACCGGCTGTGCCGATCAGGTGCCCGACATCGCCGTGACCCGCACCTCGCCCGAGGAACTCGCCGTGCTGGTCCCGCCCGCCACCGCTGCGGATGTGTCGTCGATCCGACTGCTGCAGGGTGGCAACTCCGGGTCGCAGGAGTGGGTGGTGGAGCGGGTCGGGCCGTCGCAGCTCGACGCCGTCGTCGTCGGCTCGCAGCCCGACGGATTCCGGACGGCCACGCCGCTCGTCGTCCCGGTGGACGAGGGCCCGTGGGTGGTGGAGGTGCGCTTCGCCTGTACGACGGCCTCGTTGCCGTTCGCGCCCCAGTCGATCGACGTGGGTCAGGTCCGGTCGTGGCAGGGGGTCACCGAGGGTGGCTCGTTCAGCCAGCTGGCGCGGACGTCGGAGCGGTGTGCGGTCGAGCGGAGCTCCGCCGAACGGGTGCTGTTCTTCGGCGGCGCGACGCTGGCGACGTTCGGCGCCGTGCTCGGGATCGTGGTGGCGCTGCGACGTCCGCCCCGGGACCCGGAGGATCCGGGCGACTGGGCGCCGACCGCCGAGCAGGTCGCTGCTCAGGGAACGGCTCAGGGGATGGGAAAGGGTTCGTAGCCCGGGGCAACCGTCGGCCACGGCTGCAGTCGCTCGATCAACTGGGCCACACCGAGCGTGAGTCCCTCCCGGAACCGGGGAGCGATCACCTGCAGGCCGATGGGGACGCCCGTGCTGCCCAGTCCGATCGGGACCGAGGCGGCGGGGTGCCCGGTGGAGTTGAGCTCCGGTGTGTTCACGGGGATGGTCGGATCACCGGTGACGGACCCGGCCGAGTCGGGCGCCGGGCCCTCCGGTGGCCACCACTGGACGTTGAGCGTCGGCACGACGAGCACGGCGTCGTCGCCGAGCAGTTCGTCGATGCGCTCGCCGAGCGCGTGCCGGCTGCGCTGCGCGGCGATGTACTGCTCGGTGGTGATCGCCGCGCCGTACTCGACCAACTGCCGGGTGCTCGCATCGAGTCGGTGCCAGTCGTCGCGCCGGTCAGCGAGGCTCTGCGCCAGTTCGGCCGAGCTGATCGCAAACCAGTGGAGGAGTTCCGCGGCGGAGGATGGCGCGTCGACCCGTTCGACCTGCAGGCCGTCGCTTCCGAGCACCTCGAGCGCCTGTTCGACCGCCGCTTCGACCACCGGGTCCACATCTGCGCGGAACGTCCGGCACGCCAGCACGCGGGTCGGGCGCTCCGGTGCGAGTCGCGCCGTGCCGAGCGGAACCGACGTCCAGTCGCCGGGTGCGGGACCGGAGATGACCTGGAGTTCGAGCAGCACGTCGGCCACGGTGCGGCCCGTCGCCCCCTGGGTGGAGAACTCGATCCAGCGGGGCAGGTGGTTCCGCCCGACGGTCCCCATGGTCGGCTTGAGGCCGAGCAGTCCGCACGCCGCTGCCGGGATTCGGATGCTGCCACCGCCGTCTGAGGTCGTGGCGAGTGGTGCGAGCGCGGCGGCGAGCGCCGCGGTCGAGCCGCCGCTCGATCCGCCCGGTGAGGCGCTCGTGTTCCACGGGTTGAGCGTCGTCCCGTGCAGTGAGTTGTGCGAGACGAGTGTGTGGGCGAACTCGGGGCTGTTGGTGCGGCCCACGACGATTGCGCCCGCGGCACGCAAGCGGGCGACCACGACGTCGTCCACGGTGTCGAACGGGTTGTCGGCGAGGAGACGCGACCCGACCGTGGTGCGCGACCCGGCCACGCTCGGTCCGTCCTTGACCAGCAGCGGGATCCCGGCGAGCGGACCGGTGCGGTCGTGCGCCGCCGCAGCGGCGAGCGCGAACTCGGCCTCCAGTCGGATCACAGCGTTCAGATCAGCGGCTCCGTCGATGCGCCGGAGCGACTCCTCGACGAGTTCGAGCGGGGTGACGTCCCCACGGTGGACGGCGGTGGCGAGTTCGGCGAGCACGGAATGAGTCTGGCCGAATCTCACCGGGGGCGACGGCCGGAGCGATTCAGGGGCGTTCGGTGGGCCGTGGCGGCCGGGTGTGGCGGACGGGGTGACGGAGCGTGACGAACCCGTCGGCGTCGATGGAACTGAGCCCGTTGGCGGTACTCACGGGGTGGCGCACGGTCTCGGCACCGGTGAGCACGGGAGCCACGGGTACTCCGGCAGCGAGGAGGGCCTCGGTCACGTCGTCGCGGTCACGCTCGGACAGCGCGCGGGAGATTGCGGTGCGCAGCGCAGGGCCGTCGGCCGCCCGTGCGGCAGTGCCGAGGTCGGCGAGGTCCTCCAGGCCGAGTTCTGCGCACAGCGCCCGCCAGAAGTGGTCCTCGGTCACGACACCGAGTGTCACCCAGCCTTCGCGGCACGCGAACGTGCCGTAGGCGGGGAAGTTGCCACCCGGCTCGTCGCTGTTGGCGAGCGACCCGCCCGGATCGGGATTCGCCCACGTCACGAGCACGTCGGTCATGCTCACGTCGATCCGGCACCCGAGCCCGGTACGTCCCCGGTCGACCAGCGCCGCACACACCGACAGTGCGGCGTAGGTTCCGCCAGCGAGGTCGCCGAGGGGGACTCCGGATCGATTGATCTCGGGCAGTCGGGCGGCGAGGACGCCGGCCCACGCCTGGTAGTTCAGGTCGTGTCCGGGGGCGTCGGCGAACGGACCGTCCTGGCCGTAACCGCTGACCGAGCAATAGACGACCGATGGGTTGCGTTCGGCCACCTGCGCACATCCCAGCCCGAGTCGCTCAGCGACGCCGGGCCGGAACCCCTCGAGCACCACGTCGGAGCTGGCGGCCAGATCGAGCGCTTGTGCCCGCTGGGCGGCGTCGGTGAGGTCGAGTTCGATGGTGCCCTTGGCGTGGTTGAGGGTCCGGTAGAGGTCGGGGAAGATCTGCATGGGGTCGCCGCCGGGTGGTTCGATCTTGGTGACGGTCGCGCCGAGTTCGGCCAGGAGTTGCGTGGCGAACGGCACCGGCCGCCAGATACCCAGGTCGAGCACTGTGGTGCCGGTCAAGAGGTCGAGCGTCGCGGTCACGGTCCTGGGGTCGGGTTGACGGCTGAGGTCCGCCGACTAGCAGTTGTCGGTGACGAACGCGTCGATCTCGTTTTCGTTCGCGGACAGCGTCTCGTTGGACTCCGCCGAGGTCGGGTCGGCACCGGTCAGCACGTCGACGATCGAGCTGACCTGAGCGCTGATCGCATCGGGAGCGGTCTCCTTCGCCTCCTCGAGCAGGGCGGTCTGCTCCTCGGTGAGCTCTTGGCCCGGGATGTAGGTGGAGAAGACCTCGCTGTTCAGTTGGGAGTCGAGGGCGCAGAACGCCTCGAGGTTCCCGCCGCTCGACTCACCGCTCGACTTCTTGCCCGTATCACCGCTCGCCTCGCTCGAGGTGGTGGTGGGCGTCGAGGAGTCCTCGTTCCCGCCGCAGGCGGTGAGGACACTCGACAGGCCGGGCACGAGGGTGGCAACGAGTGCGGTGGTGCGGTGAATGCGTCATCCTCGCACAACCAGTCCCCCGACAACGCCGATCAGTCGGTCCGCTCCGCTGCACCCGGACCGGTCGACGCTCAGACCGGTCGTCGGGTGTGGAACACCGACGCCCGGCCGCCGCCAGGGCCGAATCGGCCTCGATGCGGACGACGGCGTTCAGGTCCGCGGCGGCGTCGATGCGTCGCATGGACTCCTCCACCAGTTCGCTGGGCGAGACGCGGCCGTCACGGACGGCTGCGGCGAGTTCAGCGAGCACGACCGGCTCCGGCGCGCCGCTCGGTCGGTGGCGGGTTCACGACGTGCCGTCCTGGTCGGCGCCGTCGGTTCCGCAGTTGGCCGACACGTACCGTTCGACCGCCTGGCTGGCGGCCTGCAGGCGGGGTCCTGGAGGGCCGCCGGGTCGAACAGCCTGCGCGCCAGGAACAACTCGTCGACGACCTGTGCGACCTGGGCCGCGACCTCCGGGGGTGCGACCGCCTTCACCTGCGCGAAGAATCGGAGCTGGTCGTCGGTGTAGTCCGCGCCCGGTTGCATGTCGCCGACGACCGAGTCGAGCTGCTCGTCCACCTGGCAGAAATCGGTCACGGTGACGGTGCGAGGCTCGGTCGGATCCGTGGCGTCGACCGGCGAGGTTGTGGTCGCACCGGCCGACTCGTCAACGCCGGAGCACGCAGCGACGACCGGGGGGGGCATCAGTGCCGCCGCCAGGGCCCGGAGCGCGGTCACGTTCCGACCGAGCCGCCCGCTTCCGGAGGCACCACTGCACGCGTCCGGAGGCGCCGTTGCGTGACGATGACCGACCGACTCAGTTGCCCTCGTCCGAGCCGGTCGTGACGTCCGAACCTCCCACCTCGAACTCCCGACAGTTGGCGTCGAGGTACTCCGAGACCTCCTGGCCGGCTCCGGTGAACGCAGGGTCCTGCATCGCCTCCATGCCGTAGCCCTGCTCGGCGTAGGTGTCGAGCACCACGCTGATGGACTCCGAGATCTCGGCCGGCGCGGCTGCCTTGACCTGCTCGAAGAGCTCCTTCTGCTCCGCGGTGAACTGCTGGTCGGGCGACAGCTCGGCGTTGAAGACGGTGGACTCCAATTCGATGCTCAGTGCGCAGAACTCGCTGGAGCCACCGCCTGTGGGAGCACTGCCCGGCGTCGATCCGTCGGACGGCGAGGCGGTCGTGGTGGTGGCTGCCTCCTCACCCGCAGCGGCGGTCGTGGTGGTGGCTGCCTCCTCACCCGCAGCGGCGGTCGTCGTGGGGGAGGACGACTCGTCGTTGCCGCCGCACGCCGCCAGCAGCGATGCGAGGACGAGCACGGTGGCGGCGGCGAGGATTCGTGGGGTGGTCATGGCGTGAAGGTAGCCGAGGTCGGCGAGGTCCTCCAGGCCGAGTTCTGCGCACAGCGCCCGCCAGAAGTGGTCCTCGGTCACGACACCGAGTGTCACCCAGCCTTCGCGGCACGCGAACGTGCCGTAGGCGGGGAAGTTGCCACCCGGCTCGTCGCTGCTGGCGAGCGACCCGCCCGGATCGGGATTCGCCCACGTCACGAGCACGTCGGTCATGCTCACGTCGATCCGGCACCCGAGCCCGGTACGTCCCCGGTCGACCAGCGCCGCACACACCGACAGTGCGGC
>Ga0194132_10009739_pt1 | contig 13075 bp, 9 predicted proteins | sample TA2KigOf80mmetaG_FD_148612 | JGI IMG/M metagenome (GOLD analysis project Ga0194132, IMG submission 148612) | Freshwater microbial communities from Lake Tanganyika, Tanzania - TA2015054 Kigoma Offshore 80m | ecosystem: Environmental > Aquatic > Freshwater > Lake | place: Tanzania: Lake Tanganyika... | reverse complement strand
GTGAAATCTTTCCTGAACACCCTAGCCCCCCCACCTCTCCCTACGTTATCTGTCTCTCCGCTATCGTACCTCACTCGCTCGGCTTTGGGTATCTTCTTTTCTCAAAATCACCTTAGTACGTTTTGCGAATGGTGAAGTACAGTACAAGACAGAAACCTTATGAGCATTTTCGCTTAGATACCAGTCCCTCTCAATGCAGACTTGCGTAGGTTCAGCGACATGGTCTTATGATGCTCAATATGTTGGGTGCTCTTCCGCGATGCACCGCCCACGTGCAACAGCGAAGCGTGGCTTGAGAAGGGACACTGCCGCCGGAATAAACACCAGCGCGCCAACTACATGAAACAGCAAGATCAAGCTCAATAATAAAGCCATCTCCGCCTGAAACTTCATTGGAAAGAAGACCCACAAGATCACACTGGCAACCAGTGTCGTGCCGGTGAAGAAAATCGCTCGGCCTGTGGTTAACAGTGCGCGCTCGTTGGCGAGGTCGAAGTCCTGGCTGTTCGCATACTCTTCAACAATGCGGCTGAGCACGTAATAGCCGTAATCGATGCCGATACCGATACCGACGGCAGCAACCGGTAACGAATTGATGTTCATATCGATTCCGGCCAGATACATAAAGGCTTCAGTCAATGGTTGCGCAATGATCGATGGTAACATCACGATGAGTGCAGCCAGCACCGAACGATAGGTGAGATAACTAAAGAGGAACACCGCGATGAGGACGAGCAGCAAATTGTAGCGGTACGCGTATTCGACTTCTTCTTGCACAGCGGCAAGAATGCCCACCAAGCCACCAGCGAGTCGAAAGGTGACTGCTTCGTGCGGATGGGCAGCCAGGTACTCTTTCGCTGTCGCGATAGCCTGTTTGGCTTCAGCGTTCGAGGCCTGGCGATAGTAGAGCGTGATCGGGGTGTTGCGATAACGATCAACCATCAGTCGGACGAGTTCAGGGCTGCCGCTCATAAGAAAAAAACTGGTGTCGATGTCGTGTTGTCGTGTCGGAAGAATTTCCCAATTGGGGTCACCTTCGTGGAGGAGGCGAAAGACGCGCTTGATGGTGGAGGTCGCGCTCGCTGACCCTGCAGCGCCATGTTGCTTCATGTGCCATTGGAACGCCTCAATGGCGGTGAGCACCGACTCCTGCTTGAGGGCATTTTCGATTTGCCCTTCGGCTACGACGATCATTTGACTGGTGCCGATGAACTTCTCGGCGACTGTACGCGCAGCGATGGTGTAGGGATGATCGGGATACATTAACGCTTCACCCATTGAGACTGTGCCAACCTGCAGTTTGCTGGACAGGTACAGACCCACTGTCAGCGAGAGCACCAGCATCACCACACTCGCATAACGGCGGTCGTCCTGACTGAGCCATACCAGCACGTGACACATTGCAGCATAAAAGCGGTCTGAGAGCCGTATTCCAGCTTTATGATCGCGAGGTGGCGGAGGAAGGAAGGTGAGCAACACGGGGTGGAGTGTGATGACACTGACCGCGATGGTAAGAATCCAGAAGCTGGCGATGAAAGCCAGATTCTGGATGACGGGAATACGCGCCACCGCTAACGTAAGGAGTGCCAGTGCGTCGGCGGCAATAGAAACAAATGCGGGATCAAACAAACTGAGATATGAGGAAACGATCGCTGCTTGCTTGTCAGCCAGGCGTGCATACTCTTCATGAAAGCGTTCCATCGACTGCACGGAGTGTGACAGGGCCCGAGCAGTAATGAGAACAAAGACCACCAGCACAAGCGGATCAAGGTGAAAACCACACAGCCCGGCAAACCCCAGAGCCCACAGCGCGCTGAGAAAACCAGAAAAGAGTGGGACGACTACCCCGATCCAGGTGCGGAAATAGAAAGCGAGCATGACGGCGATGGTCACCGTCGTGAGCGCCAGCACCAGCAAAATCGTAGGGTAGTAATACTGTACCCAGGCATAGAGCATGGGATAACCGGAGACGAAGATGCGAGTGTTGCCGTCCTGGTAGGTGGCTTGTAACTCGTTGATGCGGTGCCAGAGATAAGCGAAGTCAGTGCCTTGATCCCATAAGCCAGCAGTCACAAGTGCGGCTTTATCATCGAATGAGACATGAATGCCGCGCACGCCGCTATTGGCGTAGACTTTCTCGCGAATCTTCTGCACTTCTTGTTCGGTCTCGGGGATTTTTTTGACGATTGGCAAGGCAGTAATGCCAGAGGCTGAAATGGTGATATCGCGCACACTGGGATGGGCGAGTGAGACAACCTGGAATGGATTGATGCCGCGACTATCCATCAGTGCGCGGGTAAGTGAGTCGATTTTCTTGATGGTTTCTGCGGTGTAAATCGTCCCTTGCTCGACTTCGAGTACAACTTGCAGCACATTGGCGGTACCCATGAGTTGGCGATACTCATTATAGCGTTTGATGTAAGGATGCGCGGGCGGGTAGAGATCGAAAAAGTCAGTGTGAACCCGTAAACGTGTGACGCTGTAACCGAAGAGTATTGTGCCAAGCACGATGAAGATACAGACCGCGAGGCGATGGCGCAGTAAGAAATAAAGATAACGCTGGGTGAGGGCGCGGCGGTCGAGGAGGGTGAGGAGTTGCATGGAGACAAGAGGATAAGAACGCCTGTGGTTTTTTGCTGGAACAGTGCTGAAAATTCTCTCTCCCTTAGGGAGAGGGCTAGGGTGAGGGGATCAAGTATTGCGGAGCGATGAATGCGAATTGTGGATTGAGCAGGCAATGCGTGTGACCCGTTTCCTCCATCTGTAGTTCCCGTCGACAATCCCCAATTGGCATCCCCTCATCCTGACCTTCTCCCTGAGGGAGAAGGAACCTTTTGCCGTATCTGTGCGACTAGATCATTGCCGGAAACGCTTCGCTTATTCCGGCCTACTTCCTATGCCCCAGCATGTGCCGCTCCGCGTGCAATCGCTTCCTGCGCAATCCGCTCGCCACCAAGCACCCCAAAACGTGGCTTGAGCAATGACACTGCCGCAGGGATAAAGATCAACGCGCCGATGACGTGGAAGATTAAGATCAAGCTCAGCAACAACGCCATCTCTGCTTGAAAGCGCATGGGAAAGAAAATCCACAAGGCCACACTAGCTACCAACGTGGTACCGGTGAAGAAAATCGCGCGACCAGTGGTCATCAATGCGAGCTCGTTGGCTTTATCGAAGTCTTTCACTTCAGCGTATTCTTCGACGATGCGACTCAACACGTAATACCCGTAATCAATGCCGATACCGATACCGACCGCGGCAACGGGCAAGGAGTTGATATTCATGTCGATACCCCACAGATACATGACCGCCTCGGTGAGCGGCTGGGCAATCAACGAGGGCAACATCACGATGATTGCTCCCATCAGTGACCAGTACGTCAGGTAACTGAGGACAAAGACGGTTCCCAGCACTAGATAGAGGTTAATACGATACGAGTTTTCGATTTCCTCATTGACCGCGGCCAAGAGGCCGATGAGCCCACCGGCAAGGCGGAACGTCACGTGCTCTTGTGGATTGGCGGAAATAAATTCTTTTGCCGCTTCCAGCGCATTTTTTGCCACCAGATTGGAGTAATCGCGATAGAACAGGGTGACTGTCGCATTGCGGTAGTCTTCACTAAATAAGTGTCCGGCATCTTTCCCGCCGCCTTGATCACTGGTCGTGAAAAAGACGTTGCCTATATCTGACTGACGCGAGGGGATAATCTCCCAGTTTGGATCGCCTTCGTGGAACATGCGAAAGACACGCTTCAAGATGGAAATCGCGCTGATCGACCCGGCGGCTCCACCTTGTTGCCGCATGTAATACTGAAACTCCTCCATGCCACGCAGAACATCTTCGTTTTTGATCGCGTCCTGCTCTTTTCCTTCAACCACGACGACCATCTGACTCGCGCCCAAAAATTTCTCTCCCACTTTGCGTGAGGCGACATTGTAGGGATGATCCGAGTACATGATCGCTTCACCAATCGAAACCGTGCCAACTCGTAATTGGTGTGAAAGATAGAGTCCGACGGTAAACGAGAGGATCAGTGCGACCACACTGAGATAGCGTCGGTTATCCTGACTGAGCCAGACCAGGATACGGCACATGCCCTGATAGAAGCGGTCTGACAAGCGCGTGCCTGCCTTCGGGTCATGTTGTGGAGGTGGAATGAACGTCAGCAACACGGGATGAAGTGTAATGACACTAATCGTGATGGTGAGAATCCAAAAGCACGAGACGTAGGCGAGACTTTGAATGACCGGAATACGTGCGACCGCCAGGGTGAGCAGTGCTAACGCATCCGCCGCGATCGACACAAAGGCAGGGTCAAACAGGCTTAAGTAGGAAGATAAAATCGCCTCTCGGCGGTTACCGAGACGGAAGTACTCTTCGTGATAGCGCTCCATCGATTGCACAGAGTGCGAAAGTGCACGGGCAGTGATAAGCACGAACACCACCAGCACGAGGGGATCGATATTGAAACCGAACAAGGCCGCAAAACCGATGGCCCACAAGGCACTCAGCAACCCGGAAAATAAGGGAACCAACACGCCGATGATCGTGCGGAAATAAAACCACAGCAACACACAGATCACTACGCCAGTGAGAAAAATGACCCGCATGATCGCTGGCGAGTAGTGTTCGACCCAGGCATACAGCATCGGGTAGCCGCTGACATAGAGCTTGGTGTTGCCATCCTCGTAGGTCTTGTAGAACTCACCCACACGGTTCCACAGATACTCGAAATCAGTGCCTTCTTCCCACAAGCCACCGGTAATGAGCGCGGCTTTACCATCAAGGGAGACGTGCACTCCACGTACGCCAGGGGCGGTGTACACTGCCTCGCGAATCGAGGCTAACTCACCAGGTGTTTCTGGCACTTTCTTGACTAATGGTAAGGCGGTGATGCCAGACGCAGAGATCGTAATGTTTCTTACACTTGGGTGAGTGAGTGAGGTGACCTGGAATGGATTGACTCCCTTGGTTTCGACGAGTGCACGCGTCAGCCCATCGATTTTTTTGATGGTTTCGACGCTATAGATATCACCCTCTTGGACTTCCACAACAATTTGCAAGACGTTGGCAGTGCCAAACATCTGGCGATATTGCTGATAGAGTTGGATGTAGGGGTGGCCAGGGGGGTACAAATTAAAAAAGTCGGTATGGACGCGTAGATGAAGCGCCTGGTACCCAAGGAATATCGTGCCGAGCGCGATGAAGACACACACTCCGAGACGGTGACGGAGCAAAAAATACAAGTACTGCTGGGTGATATAGCGTCGATCCCATTTGCGCTGAACGTTTTCTGCCATGCGTTCTTCCTATGTTCTATTTCTCATGGACTGGCCGAACCCACACGCCTTGGTCAGGCGACTTTCCACTGGTAAGAACAAGTCCGTCAGCGCCAACGAAATAGGAATTGTCACTTGGAGTGATTGCTAACCGTCGCAGCCATGACAGACGATATTCTAAGCCGAGTTCGCGCTTTTCCCACTGCGTACCGCTTGAGGTGGAGACGAGGACTGCGCCTTTATCACCAACAATCCACCCCGTTTCTCCCTTGACGCCGATGTCGTACAGTGCTTCCTGACTGCCACTGGGTTGAAATTCCCACTGTCGCCCACCGTCCTGTGTGCGAGCAATGGCTCCCTCTTGTCCGACAACCCAGCCCTGTTGCGGAGAAATATAAAATAGACCATACAAACTTGGTGGCGGGGTCAGGGCACCAAAGGCTTCAAGTTCCTCATCGCTCATTAGCTCTTCGTTTCCGTCAGATCCTGCCTGTTTTGGCGGACGCGGAAGAGTGACACTTTCCCAAGTTTGGCCGCCGTCTTCGGTGCGGACGACGCGTCCTTGTTCACCGACAATCCAGCCATGGGTGGCGTCAAGAAAGAAAACTGAATTCAAGACAATGTCTTCGCGCACACGGGCATCATTGATGCCACTTTGCGTGATTTTTGCGATGATCTCACGAGAAAGCAGCTGCCCAGCCTTGGCAATAATCTCACCAGTGGTTGGGTCTTTAATATCGGTAAATGCGGCCGGGTCAATTTGTCCACGGCCAGTCAACGCTGTCGATAACGACCGCTCTTGCCAGTGCTGCCCGCCATCGTCAGTAAAGAGGACCGTTCCCCAGTGCCCGACTGCCCAACCTTTTTGGTTGTCAATGAAGTCAACGTCAAAGAGGGGATAGGTGACATTGCTGGTTTGCGCTTTCCAGCTCTTGCCTCCATCATCAGTGTGAAAGATGATGCCGCGTTCACCAACCGCCCAGCCGTTGTTCTGATCGGTGAAGTCCACTGCGGTCAAGAGCAAATTGGTCTTACTCGCTTGTTCCTGCCAACTCTTACCGCCATCAGTGGTATAGAACACCTTGCCCAGTTGACCGACGACCCAGCCAGTGTCTGGCGTGAGAAAGAACGCACCATGCAAGTTCACGGATGGTCGCGTGAGCGACCCTTGATTGGCATGGACTAACTCTGAGAACAGGAGCGCTACGGCAAAACCACACACTAACGCCCTGAGAGATGTATTCGTGATATGACGCATACGCACAAGGACATGTCTCCTTAACTGGGAGCTACGAAAAAGGGGATGGTCACCCATCCCCTTTTGACCTACTTGCCATACTCTAAGAAGCGTTCGAGTTGGAAGATGTCGCCACTGCGACCGGAGTTGTAATGCACGGTCGCGCCGCCCTCTTTGCCGAGCGGCATGTTGCCGTTGTCTAACCCGGCGGTGCCACGGTTGGTTCTCTCGTCACCAATGACGGTACCGACCCCATCAAAACAGACGAAATCTTTATCGCCATTTTTGAAACGGGGAAACTCCGCCCACAACGTGCCAGTCCGCCAGTATTCACCACTGCGGTTGTAGATCTGTTTCCAGACTGGGGAGAACGAGTTTTGTTCGATCGAGAAAATCTGCCGCCCGTAATTGTAATACGGATCTTTGGGCATGGCCTCAATGTAGTACACTGGCACCGGCACCCACAACAGGTCGCTGACCCACCATGAGGCATATTTTTGTGAAGTATCTTGATAACCAAACGAGACTTTTTTATAGCGTTGCTCGTACGCATCAGGGACATTCGCGTAGCTCAGGCTCGTCGAGTGTACAGCACTATAAGTGATATGGGCGGTGTAATCGTCCTCTGCTTGCTTGGCGCCCCGCGCCACGGGGATCAGGGCGGCGCCAGTGCCAACGTACTTCCATTCCATCATTTCCACTTTGCCGTTGTACATGGGCGTGCCATCGTCCTGCGTGAACTCGGTGCCGAGCGTCGCATCTGAACGGTTCGCAGCAGTGAGGCGACGCACCCGACGGGTTGATGGTGAGTAACTCCACACACTGTCCCATTTCTTGGGATCTGCCCAGCGCCAGGTCAGGTTTGACGAACCGAAAGCATCCGATGGTTCTTGAAAGAAGAAGATTTCCTGGAAGATCACCGGCCGATTGAGGCTAACCGCATTGCGACGAAAATCAACATACTGACGAATGACTTTCGGACTGAAGTAGCGATCATACGAACCACCATGAGGAGCAGAGACCACCCGTGCGCCTTCATGGTCTTGCTCGCCACAAGCGCCAGCTAAAGAGACCAGGTTCCATGCGATTTTAGCGCCGACTTTGGCGGGGTCTTCTTTGAAATCGATATCTGGATACGGATAACCAAGCGGCATTGGTGATGGCCGTTGTTTAGTGGCTTTATCGACGATGCCAGCCTCTGCGTCGACATCATATTTCCCGCGGCTTTTTTCGCTTGAGGCGTTAAAATCTTTGTCCCATAGTTTCGCTGGATTGAGCGTGTCTGGCTCTGGGAACTTACCAATGGTAAAAATGTAGTCCCCATTTTTGGTGCGATTGTACACCGCTTCTGGAACCAGGTCTTTGATGAGATCGGCATTCTCTTTAGTGATTTTCATACCGACCTTAAGGCCATACTTTTCGGTTAACGCGGTTGTGAGCGGTGGAGTATCTGCTGCATTGGCACTTGCCCATCCGAGTAATAGGGCGACCGTGACAACTCCTATGAGCGAACATCGTGTGATCATGGAAGTCCTCCTTTTATCTTAGAGCAAGTAATCGATACGAAATGCGAGGTTGTCTTTATCTTTGAACAAGCCGATGCCGCCGCCGAGACTTTGGACGAAGCGTCCTTCTAACCAGCTATACTCAACGCGGAAGCGGAATGGGTCGCGAATGAAGGTCAACGCTGGCTGAAAGAGCCACGCACCTTCCCAGTCATACAAAACGGTGGCTGAGGGTTGCACCTGGGAGATGTTGAAGAAGTAGGCTGCAGAGTAAAGGGTGTTGATACCAAAAGTGGTGACAAAGCTGGTGCGGTCAAGATCGATATACTCTCCGGGCTTGCGCTGCAAGGGAACTTTGATGCCACCTACTCCTCCCTGAAGGCCAGTGTAGAAGAGCTGGCCAGTCAGTGAGAAAGTATTGTTCGGGTTCAAGAAGCGCCACCATTGGTTATGGTCAAATCCAATCACACCACGGATCACATTCCGTTTAGGAATGGGGACACCGAGGCGAAAGTTCTGGTTCTCTATGAAGAAAGGTTCGCCAAAAAACCCAGCGAGTTCGGTCCGAATGACGGTGTAATTCAGGTTCAAAGGAGTGAGTGGTGTAGTAGCAGTAAGACCGACAATTTGCACGTTGGGGTATTTGAGACGCAGGACCGGATTGCTGGCTTCGTTGAGGCGCAGAGCGGCTGTCGCACTATCTGGATAGGTGGACATATAGGCGAGTGAGAACGATATATCTGCCCACGTCCACATCAGTCGCGTTCCCCAGCGACTATCTTTAAGTGAGCGATCCGGACGTTCAATTTGGTTTCCTCGTGAAGCACCACGACCAAGTTGAGCAAGACTTGCCACCAGTGTTGGAGGAAAGCCTCTCGGCGAAGCTGCGCCAGTCACTCCCCACGGGGTGCGGCCTGGCGCTCCGGCTGGTAAACGGGAATCGGGAGCAATGAAGGCTTCAAGGGCAGCGTTGTAAATATCCCATTGCGGATAGTCACCGAGCCCCACGGTTGCCCGTACCATCATCAATGGTCGGCGCCGTTCATCAAGCGGAATCAAGAAGCCACCAAAGCCATTATCGAGAGGGTTAATGCGATCAAGCAAACGGAAGGCATCAGTTTCTCCCCACGACAGATTTTGCCGTCCGATGCGGAGGTTCACGGTCTTGAGCAGCTGGAATTGGCCGTACACTTCAAAGAGTTGCAGGCGATTGCCCTTCTGCAAGCGTGGGGGAATCGGTTTGCCTTCTGAGCGCAGTTTGTGACGAAAAATATCCGGCCCGTAGTCGTACACGCCGTCGTACTCGAAGCGGGGGTTGAAGAAGAAGCGCGCGTCTTCAACGTGTAAGAGGTCAACTAACTCTCGCCCGAATGGCGCATGCTGGAGCCACGGTTGGACCTGCACGAGGAGTTGTGGATCAATGAAATAGCGATGCTGCAGCATCGTCCAATCCGATGCTTTGGGTGCAAAGCGGCGCGAATCTGTCGTGCGGAATCGCACTTGATTATAGAACACACCGGATAACTGTATGGTCCGTGCATCGTCGAGAAAAATCGCTTTCGTCGGATTGACGAAAACAAGATTCATAAGAATAAAAACGGCAGATGCCAGTAACGCAGACCACCTCGTCCATGGGCGCATTGTCATCCCTCCTTTGCGCTGTGTCGACACGCGCAGCAAACGACAACTACAGAACTGGGTCAATGTATTAGCCGTGTTTGTACCTTTCAGACGGCGTTTCCACGAGCGATCAGTTGCTCGGCGAACTCACCAACTGAACGGTCATTCAGGTCGTGTCACGCGTAGATTTCCCCCATTTGTGAAGCCCTCCTTTTGGCATAGAACTGATGATGCAGGTTTCTGTTACCAAGGTTTCATTCTCATTTCATGCTGGTCTTGTCAAGGGAGAGGGGTGCTTGTGGCGCAGGCTATGGGTCGTCGCCTTTACGAGAAGAACCAGCTGTGATCTTGGTGACCAGGAACATGTGATCGCCCACGTAGAGATGGCCTTCGATGATTATCATTTGCCCTTCAATCTGGGGATCGCGGAGGACATTGAGCAGCTCCGCAGGGCCAGTAAAGTGGAGCTGACGCGGGAACAGGCCTTCGAGCAATCGCGTGCCGCTGGGACTGCGACCGGAGAGTTTTTCGACTTTTGCGATCTGCATCCGCCACTTTACGCTCTTGATAGAAACATTGAGTGAGGAAAGTCCTGCCGCTTTTCCTTCGGTGACGGGGAGAAAACTGCCAGTGAAGCGTACCAGCGGCGGTGGTTCCGGGCTGATCTGTGCTGCCGTATGACCAGGGCAAAGGAAGAAACAGAGCAAGATGGTCGTTACCATTATATCCATCGAGAGGAAAACGAAACGGTAGGGGAGGGAAGTCATGAGAAACCTCCTATATAGAATTGCGTGGCACTAAAAACGGGAGAATTGTTCTTTCTTCCTCACCCGTTTCGTTTGACTGTTTTAATGCGGAGCATTTTCCTTGAGCGCTCCAACATCTTTCTCCATCGTTCCATGTCATCGGTATTCTCTGTTATCAAGTCGGCCTTCGCTTTTACTGCGCAGAGAGCGATGAGGATATCGTTAATGTGATCTTGTGGCTCTACCGCTCCATGGCGTTATGGTCTGGGGTGACGATATGCCCTCGCTGTAGGAAACTTGAGTTGATCTCGTCATAGTCTCTTTTGTCGGCTGCTGTCCGTGCTCCAGCGTAGAGTTCTTGCATCACTACCGAACTCAGGCGTGCACGCCTTGTTTCTAGAGCTTGCCGAAAAAGTGCTGTATAGGCTTCTTCACGAAGCATTGGGATCAGAACGGAGCTGTCAAAAAGAAGAGGGGGAGGGAAGGGCACGTGCGTTATTCCCGTGTTGCTCGTCGGTATGCGTCCCGTGCGGTTCCTCGCTGACGTATTCTCTTGATATTATCCATGACTTCCTCTGCTGCAAGCCGGTCATCAATCACAATGCGAATAGCCTCTGCCTCGCTTTTCACTCGTAGTTTTTTCATGAGCCGTTGCACTTTATCTTTTTCCAGGCTGACGGTTTTCCGCACTAACGATGAAGCTTTTGCCATGTTGTCCTCCGACCACATTGGGTGACTTAAGTGTGAGGTACAGCGATGGAGTTCGTCAAGAGGTCTCTTCGTATTGGCGGGGGTTTTCGTTCCTCTTTGGTGATTGACGCTTGCACCCTACCGGGTGATGGCAGTAAAACACGCTTCAGCAAACCGAAAAGGAGGAACACACGATGCGTGTCGCCATTGGTGGATATATCGCTGCCGTCAACTCGTTTGTGCACTACAAGACAGACTTGAACATGTTTCAGCGCAGTACGCTGACTGGGGATGCGGTTTTGAAGGTGGGTCGCGGAGAGACCTGCATTTCCGGTTTTTTGGATATTGCCGAACAACAAGGATGGGAAGCAGTCCCCTTGCCGTTCAGCGTACCGGGCGTGTGGGGGACGGTGACAACCGAAGCGCATGAGTGGTTGAAGGAGCAAGTCCTCTCCTCATTGCGTAAAGCCGGGAAGATCGATGGAGTTTTCTTGCAAATCCATGGGACTGAGGTTGTTGAGAATGGCGTTGATGGCGAAGGCGATTTTCTCGCTGCGATCCGTAACCTGATTGGAGATAAGGTGCCGCTGATTGCGGCGCTCGACGGCCATGCCAATGTCACCCCACTGATGGTGAAGTCGGCGAGTATGTTGATCGGTGTGAAGACCAATCCGCATTACGATTTTGTTCCAGTCGGTCGCACGGCTGGTCGTGTGATGGCAGGGATGTTCAACGGTGAGGTGACGCCCACCAGCGCCTGGGCACAGCCAGCGATGGTGACTGGCTTACAGAAACTCTACATTGCCCCAGGTTGGCCGATGGAGCATCTGATGCGGGTCGCGGCGAATCTCGCTGTGCGTCATCCACAAGTATTGGATGTGTCGTTGCTAGGCGGGTTCTTTCCCTCGGATAAACGCGAGACTGGTATCAGTGTGACGGTGACAACCAACAAAGAGCTAAAACTCGCACAAGAGATTGCTGAGCAAATCAAAGACGCATGCTGGGCTAAGCGTCACGCCTTTCATACTGACATGGTGTCAGTCGAAGAGGCGGTGCGTGAAGCGATCGCCACAGAAGAAGGACCGGTGCTGCTTGGTGATATTGCCGACAGTGGTGGTGCTGGCACTCCTGGTGATGGCACAGCCATTCTGGCCGAACTGATCAAACAAAAAGCCCGTGGAGCTGTGATCGGCAACATTGCAGATGCGGCGGCAGTGCAAGAAGCTGTAAAGGCGGGAGTTGGTAAGGATGTCACTCTCACTGTTGGTGGCAAGACCGACAAGTTTCACGGCGAGCCGGTACAGATCAGTGGCAAAGTGCGGGTGATTCATGATGGTGTCTACACAGCATCGACCAGCTTTAATGCAGGCACCTATCGCCGTGGCACGACCGTTCTCGTCGACTGTGGCGGACTAGAAGTGATCCTGACTGCCCGTCCATGCTTAGTGTTCGAGGCCAATCACTTCCGCAGTCTTGGTATCGACCCGTCGCAGCGCAAAATTCTCGTGTGCAAAGCTGAGTTGCAACATCGAGCTGGTTTTGAAGGGCAAGTGAAGAAGATGATCGATGTTGATGCTCCAGGACTGGCGACGCAGGACCTGTCGCGTTTGCCGTGGAAGAATATTCGGCGGCCGGTGTTTCCGTTGGATGACATCTAGTACCGTGTCTCATAACTTCGTGAGCAGTTGTAGGGCGTGCGAAGCGCGCCAACTGACTGGCGCGTGGTACGCGCCCTACGATTTCACTGCTAATAAACTTGCGAGACACGGTACTAGTAGATAGTCCAGAAAGTTTTGCTGGCTAACTCAAGGGACGTCATTCCCGCGAATGCGGGAATCCAGGCGGCTTAGGCGGTGGCAGGAAACAACTTACCGCAATAGTGATTGACCGGAGTGGAGAGCCTCTGCACAAGAGCAGGGATGAGAGACGAGACCATTGTGTGCTGGCTTCGGTCTAAGTATCGAAGTCTGGTCGAAGAGCTGGATGAACGCGGGCGAC
>Ga0194132_10009738_pt1 | contig 13076 bp, 13 predicted proteins | sample TA2KigOf80mmetaG_FD_148612 | JGI IMG/M metagenome (GOLD analysis project Ga0194132, IMG submission 148612) | Freshwater microbial communities from Lake Tanganyika, Tanzania - TA2015054 Kigoma Offshore 80m | ecosystem: Environmental > Aquatic > Freshwater > Lake | place: Tanzania: Lake... | reverse complement strand
TCGACCCGAACTGGACGCGGGGCACACTTTCGCGCGTACAAATGGAACTCGTCGCCACTCGGGTTTCTCAGCAACGCGAGTGTTTCTATTGAACGACATCGCATGCCAGCATGCTTAGTTGGAGCGGTGCCGAACAGGGAGTAGGAGTAAATCTTGACGTCATGCGCGATGCGAACACCGGTGTCGATGTGCGTTTTGCCAAAGAACTTCTCGAATTCGCGACCGCGGCGACCGAACTCGACGAAAAATTGCTCGGTCAAAAGCGCGAAGAGTTGATCCGCGTCGCAGGAATCGCGTTCACCGTCGACACGGCGGCGGTGGTCGCGAACTTCGAAATGATGACCCGCTTGGCCGATTCGTCAGGCGCTTCGATGCCCGATGAACTGGTCGCCCAGAGACTTTCAGCGGCGAAAGCGATGGGCGTCGATCAAGTTGTTTCGCGCCGCTATCCGCAAACTTTGCCGTCATCGGGAACGACGAGGTCGATCAAGTAACGATCGACGGTGTTGACGATGCAGAAGTTCAAACCGTAACCCGTGTGCTGGTCGGCGCGCACGGTGACAAAGATTCCGTTTTCCAGAGCCCTTGCCGCCGCGCGCGACGATGCGATTGGCGTCGCCGCGTCACCGGTCGTGCCAACGACGACGATCGGTCCGGCGCCCTTGCCGGTTATCACGATGCGATCTATTGGCTTGATCGGCCATAACGCGCACGAATATCCGTAGGCGAAACTCGGACCAAAACGCTTCGCCGCCTTGGTGAACACGGGAATCTGCGCGTCCACCGCCTCGACCCCGATCGGGCCCGGGTCATCCAAGCATGAAATCGCCAAGAACGCTTCGAGTTCGTTGCCGTAGGCGCCGCCCGGTTTGCGTTGGTAATACTCGTCGTAAAGTTTGAGCAAGCCCGCGCCATCTCCCTTGACTCCGTCGGCCAGTGCCCGTTCAAGTTTCGGCCAGAGCGTGTCTGAATACATCGCCTGGGCGAGCGCGGTGTACATCACGCCCTGCGTCACCGGCGTTCGATCGGCCGAGACGATGAGCGGATTCACATCGACCGACGCGAGAAGTTTGTCGAGCGCCGCCGCAGAATCTCCCTTGCTGTGAAATGCACACGAGACGCGCTTCGAGCAGGCGGCCAAAAATGTATCAAGTTGTTTTTCGAAACCTTTGGCCTGGGCCAAGCCTTGGTCGAGCGAAGTCGCATTGGGATCAGACGCGCCGTCGAGCACCGCCGCTCGCACGGTGTCGGGAAACATCGTCGCCCAGGTGGCACCAAGTTCCGAGCCGTATGAAAACCCGAAGTATGTGATTTTGTCCTCACCGAGCGCCCGGCGAATCGAATCCATGTCGCGCGCGGTGGCCTGGGTCGAAATATGCGGCAGAATTTCTCCGCTGTTTTTCATGCATTCGTCGTTGAACTTCTTGCTTGCGTCGACGATCGCCTGTTTCTCAGCCGGTGTCTCCGGGGTCGAATCGATGCCGAAGTACTCGTCGTATTCGTCGATGCAGTTCACCGCGGGCGTCGATTTGCCGGTGCCCCGAGGATCCCAGCCGATGATGTCGAAGCGTTCGAGCAGTTCGGCGCTGAAGTAATACTGCGCCTCAGCGGCGACCGACGAGCCGCCGAACCCGGGGCCGCCGGGGTTCACCAGCATCGAGCCGATCTTGGTGGCTTGATCGGTTGCGGGGCGACGGATGAGAAACAGGGTGAACGAGCCGATGCTCGTATCGTCGTAGTCGAACGGAACGACCAATTCACCGCACTCGTTTTCACTGGTTGGTTCGGCCTTGCACGGTGCCCATGTGATTCTGTCGGTTGTCGCCGCACCCGAAGCGGGAACCGATGTCGTCGAGTCGGTGCCGGCATCCTCGGCATTTTCGGGCGTCGTATCTGAGATCTTGCCCGGGTCGTCGATCGTGTCTTGCGAGGATCCGATAATCGTCGGTTCCGAACATGCGGCGGCGAGGAGGCCAAGCGCCAAAAGGGCGACAAAGACCCTGCGTCTAAAGTTGTGCTGATGTCTCATTCCGACGCAAGCGTACTCACCGATGAAGAGACTTTTTCGGTGAGCGAGTTCATCAAGACTGTCAATCAAGTTGTCAAGAAGCGATTCGGTGGCGGGGTTTGGGTTCAGGGCGAAATTCAGGAACTAAGAATTCCCAACCATGTTTACTTCACCCTCGTCGAACAGGACGGCGACAAGAAAGCCGTGCTTAGCGCGTCGATTTGGCAGAGCGTACATGCCTCGATTCGTCTCAAACTCGCCGAAAACGGTCTGCAACTAGCCGAAGGATTGAAGGTCCGTGTGTTTGGTGAGTGCGATCTATACCCGGGAAACGGCAGGTTCACCTTCAAGATCTCGCGCATCGATTCGCGGTTCACGCTGGGCGATTTGATTGCCCGGCGCGAGGAGACGGTCAAGCAACTCAAACTCAAAGAACTCTACGACGCAAATCGCGCGGTCGAATTGGCGCTCGTGCCGCTGCGCATCGGCATCATCACGAGCATCGGCAGTGCGGCGCATGCCGACGTGTTGAAAACCTTCGAAGACTCCGGTCTCGGTTTCAAGATCTTCGTGCACGATGCGCGGGTTCAAGGCGACGAGTCGGTCGACTCGGTGGTCTCGGCGATTCAAACGATGGACAATCGCCATGACCTCGACCTGTTGATGGTGGTGCGCGGCGGTGGTTCGAAGAACGACTTGATCGGCTTCGACTCGTTGCAAATTGCAACTGCGATCGCCAAGTGTCGGTTGCCGGTGTTCACCGGCATCGGTCATGAAACCGATCTGAGCGTTGCCGACGAGGTCGCCAACCAGACGCACAAAACACCCACCGCTTGTGCCACCGCGGTGATCGAATTGGTCCGCGAATTCGTCGAAAAAACCGAGAGCGCCTGGGACGAAATCGAGTCTCTTGCGCTTGGTGAACTCGAAGCCTCGGCAAGTCGGTTGTCCGAGCAGGCGAACAAGATCAGCATCAAAGTTCTCGACGCACTCGCCGAGGCCAGCAAGTTGATCGCCGTGACGACGCAGCGCATTCGACATCGGCCATTGGAAATTCTCAAACTCGAAACGAAGACTCTCGACGAGTTCGCCCAAAGAGCGCGGTTGCTCGACCCCGTCAACACCATGGCGCGGGGTTGGAGCATCACCCGAAATGACGATGGCAAGGTGGTGCGAGATGTCGGCAATTTGAAAACGGGTGACAAACTTGTGACGACGTTCGTCAACGGCACGACCACCAGCACGATTCAGGAAGTTTCAACGAAAGGCAAATCAAATGGCAAAACCAAAGAGTGACGAAAACATCGGCTACGCCCAGGCGCTCGAGGAACTCGAGACGATCCTGGCCGAACTCGAGGGAGACGACGTCGATGTCGACAGGTTGGCGGGGCATGTTCAACGCGCGAGTCAATTGATCGAACTTTGCCGCGACCGCATCGGCAACGCAAAGCTTCAGATCGAAGAAGTGGTCAAAGGTTTAGCCAAAGAGTGAGCAGGCGTAGCCTTTGCGCGTGTCAGTGACTGCCCCTGTTTGGTTGAAGCCCATTGCCGCCCGGGTCGAGTCGCATCTCGGGGCCTTTTTGAACGATGAACAGGCCCGTTGGTCGAAACTCGATTCAGATCTGGGCGAGCCCATCGGCGAGTTGGCGCGACTCGTCGGCGCGGGGGGCAAGCGACTGCGGCCGGTGTTCTGCGAGTTGGCATTTGTCGGCGTGGGTGGAGATGAAGATTCGAAAGCGTTGCTCGAAGTTCAAACAGCCTTGGAACTTTTGCACGCCTCGGCTCTCTTGCATGACGACATTATCGACGGCTCGACGACCCGGCGTGGCGAGCCAACGGCCCACTTGCGATATCTGGCCAAACATCGCGACAGCAATTGGGCGGGTGAAGCGAGGCGATTCGGCGAAGGTGCCGTGATTCTGGTCGGCGACCTGGCTTTCGTCTATGCCGATCAGATGATGTCGAACCAAAATCAACTGACAAAACGAATTTGGAACGAGATGCGGGTCGAATTGAACATCGGTCAATATCTGGATCTAATCGGCACCGCCAAACGAGAGCGAAGACCAGACAAAGCCGAACGCGTCAGCCGTCTAAAAAGCGGCAAGTACACCGTTGAAAGACCGTTGCATTTGGGCGCCAGCATTTTTGCCCCCGGACGAGCCGACGAATTCTTCGAGCAACTCTCGGCGATCGGTCTGCCGCTCGGCGACGCATTTCAGATGCGCGACGACATTCTTGGAGCGTTCGGAGATCAATCGTCGAGTCGCACGGGCAAACCGATCGGCGACGACCTGCGCGAGGGCAAACCAACACCGCTCTTGGCGCTGGCGTTTGAACGCGCAACCTCGAGTCAGCGCGATGTGTTGAAACGAGTAGGCGACCCGACTCTGACTAGTGAAAACGTTCTCGAAATTCAGCAAGTGATTGTCGAGTCGGGTGCGCTTGGGATGCTTGAATCACGCATAAGGTCCCTGGTCGACCGGGCTGTTGCGGCGATCAACGCTTCGTCGTTGAGCAAACCCGCGATCGAAAGGTTGGTCGAACTGGCCGAGTTCGTGGTTGCGCGCAATATTTAGATCTGGCGATATCGTTTCATCCATGTCGGTGACCGTTCGCATTCCCACAACTTTGCGACCGCTTTCCGGTGGTGCATCGACTGTTCAGGTCGAGGGTTCGAACCTCGCCGAGGTGCTGCGAGGTTTGAATTCAGCCCACCCCGGGTTTTCAGGTCGGCTGTTCGACGCCGAGGGCAATCTCCACAAATTCGTCAACATTTTCGTCGCCGACGACGACGTGCGCTACATGCAGGGGCTCGAGACGAAAATCGCCAGCGGGCAGACAGTTTCGATAATTCCGGCCGTCGCCGGAGGTTGAGTTCGGGTCGGTCGCGACCCGCAGTTTCGAATTAGCAGTCTCGTAGATAGAGTGCTAACTCTCAAAGTCCAACTTTTTGAGACCAATTTGGAGGAATAGACCATGGCCAAGATCATCGCGTTCGACGAAGAGGCCCGCCGCGGACTCGAAACCGGAATGAACAAACTTGCCGACGCAGTTCGTGTGACGCTCGGGCCAAAAGGCCGAAATGTCGTGTTGAGCAAGAAGTGGGGCGCACCGACGATCACCAACGACGGTGTTTCGATCGCCAAAGAAATCGATCTTGAAGATCCGTACGAGCGCATCGGCGCCGAACTCGTCAAAGAGGTCGCCAAGAAGACAGACGACGTCGCGGGTGACGGCACAACGACGGCAACTGTTTTGGCATGGAGCATGGTTCACGAAGGTCTGCGCAACGTCGCCGCCGGCGCCAACCCGATGAGCATGAAGCGAGGCATCGAAGCGGCCGTCGACGCGGTGGTCGCCAGCATCAAGTCGTTGGCCAAGGTCGTCGACAGCAAAGCACAAATCGCCCAGGTCGCCGCGATTTCGGCGGCCGACGATGAAATCGGGCAGATGATCTCCGAGGCCATCGACAAAGTCGGCAAAGATGGCGTCATCACCGTCGAAGAGAGCCAAACATTCGGCCTGGAGATGGATCTCGTCGAAGGTATGCGTTTCGACAAGGGTTACATTTCGCCCTACTTCGCCACCGACACCGATCGCATGGAGGCCTCGATCGACGACGCCTACATTCTTTTGGTCTCGAACAAGATCACCGCGGTTCGCGACATGTTGCCCGTGCTCGAAAAAGTCATGCAGGGTGGTCGACCTTTGGTGATCATCGCCGAAGATGTCGAGGGCGAGGCGCTCGCGACATTGGTCGTCAACAAGATTCGCGGCACTTTCAAGAGCGTCGCCGTCAAGGCGCCGGGTTTTGGTGATCGTCGCAAGGCGATGCTTCAGGACATCGCGATTCTCACCGGTGGTCAAGTGATCAGCGAAGAGGTCGGTCTCAAACTCGAGAATGCGACCCTAGATTTGTTGGGTCGAGCCAAGAAAGTCGTGATCACCAAAGACGAAACGACGATCATCGAGGGCGCTGGTTCTGATGCCGACATCAAGGGCCGAATCAGCCAGATCAAGACCGAGATCGAGAACACAGACAGCGATTATGACCGCGAGAAATTGCAGGAGCGTCTCGCCAAGTTGTCGGGTGGCGTGGCGGTGTTGAAAGTCGGCGCGGCGACCGAGGTCGAACTCAAAGAAAAGAAGCACCGCATCGAAGACGCCGTGAGCACGACGAAAGCGGCGATCGAAGAGGGCGTGGTACCCGGTGGTGGCGTCGCGCTGCTTCGCGCCCAAGATGCGACCGAGAAGATCATCGCCTCGCTGAGTGGCGATGAGGCGACGGGCGCGCGAATGGTTGCACGCGCCCTTTCGGCGCCGCTCAAGCAAATCGCCGAAAACGCCGGCCTTGAAGGCGGTGTCGTGGTCGAAAAGGTCAAGGCCCTCAAAGGCAACGACGGTCTCAACGCGGTCAACGGTGAATATACAGACTTGGTCAAACTTGGCGTGATCGACGCGGCAAAAGTGACCCGTTCTGCTTTGCAAAACGCCGCGTCAATCGCCGCTTTGTTCTTGACAACGGAGGCGGTCATCGCCGACAAACCAGAAGAGGCTGCTCCGGCAATGCCGGGTGGCGGAATGGAAGATTACTAGGTCGATTTTTCGACTAGTTGCCGTTCTGCTCGCGCAAGAACTGCTCCACTTCATCCATCAAGTTGCTTGAGTCGGCGGGCTCGTCGGAGTCGCCGCCGAAATCAAGTTGAAGCTGGTTTTCATCGGCCTCGTCGTCGAGACTCATGCCGTTGTCGGTCATCGTTTCGAGCCGTTCGACATACGCGACCAAGTCTTCGTCGTCTTTGACAAGTGAATCGATCTGTTCTTCGTAGCGTTCGATCAGGTTCATGACCGTGGCCAACGGGGCCGGCGTGCCGATGATTTCGCACGCGCGTCGCATCAGGGCCAACGAGGCTTTCGGTGACGGAACCTGTGACGCATAGGCGGGCACCGCCGCCCAAAGTGAGGCTGACGGGATCGACGACTCGTCGCAGGCGTCGTGCAGCACACCGACGATACCGGTCGGTCCTTCGTAGCGCGAGCGTTGCAGATCGAAGCGGTCGATCAAGTCGGCGTCGGTCGCCGTGCCGATGATCTGCACGGGCCGACTGTGCGGCACATCGGCGAGCAACGAGCCCAGCGTCAGAAACATCGACGAGTTGAAGTGCTCCGCCACAGCCAGCATTTGTCGCGAGAAAAGTTTCCATCGCAGACTCGGCTCGGGCCCGAGCGAGAGTACGACATCGCCGCCGGCGCCGTTTATATGCCACAAGCCGACGGTCGGCCAAACGATATTGCGTTTGCCGCCTTCTTTCAGGCGCACATGAGGTCGAATCGTCGCGTAGTCGGTGAACGGTTCGGGGTCGATCTCGGCGAGAGGCGATGCGCCCCAGCCTTCGATCAGGTTGCGCACCGCGTTCGAAGCCGCGTCGGCCGCGTCGTTCCATCCCGTGAACGCGGTGATGAATGTCGGATTTTTCAGCGACGGCTTCGACAACCAACGAACATATTCAATCGCGGACATTTGTTATGACGCTATCTAATTTCACTCTCAACTCAGGTAATAGTGCGCCCAAATTTGACCACTAACCTGAACAACATGGCTTCAACGGTGCCTGTGGATATCGCCGCGCAGGTGTCAGACGAGTTGTTGAGCGCCTGTCATCGTCTGATTCCGCAACTTTCTTCGTCGGCACAACCTCTGACGAGACAAGAACTCGAAGAAATTGTCTCGGGCGATGCGACCGTGTTGTTCGTCGCCCGAGTCGACGGAAAGATCGTCGGTCTGTTGACTTTGGCGATTTTTCGCATTCCAACCGCGGTGCGTGCGTGGATTGAGGACGTTGTCGTCGATTCGGCGGCGCGAAGCCATGGCGTAGGCGAGGCGTTGAACATGGCGGCGATCGCCGAAGCCAAGCGACGCGGCGCAAAAACTATCGACCTGACTTCGCGACCGTCGCGTGAGGCGGCAAATCGGCTCTACAAACGCATCGGATTCGTCGCCCGCGACACGAATGTCTATCGCTTCGAAGCCTGAAGTTTGATGGCGGCCGAAATCATCGACGACCAAGGTCGTCCCGAACCACCTGTTGCCAGCGATGAGCGCGCGACGCTATTAGGTTTTTTGGACTTCCAGCGCGCGACCCTTGAGTGGAAGTGCCGCTCGTTGGGCGAAACCGATCTGAGCAAGAAGATCGCTGCTTCATCAATGACCCTCGGTGGAATCTTGAAACACATGGCTTATGTCGAAAATCATTGGTTCTCAGATTGGTTGATGGGCTGCGACAAACTCTCACCATGGCGCCAGGTTGATTGGTCGCAAGATCGCGACTGGGATTGGAACTCGGCCGCCAACGATTCACCCGAGCAATTGCTGAATCTTTGGCGTGACTCGTGCGATCTCTCGCGCCACAATGTCGCAACTTCGCTGCAATCTGGCACACTCGACCAACTCGCCAAACGCGCCTGGCCGAATGGTGATTCGCCGTCATTGCGATGGATTCTCGTGCACATGATCGAGGAATACGCGCGCCACAACGGACATGCAGATCTGTTGCGCGAGTCGATCGACGGCGAGGTCGGCGAGTGACGGCGAACGGCAAAGGTAGCCATGCGACGAGCACCAAAAATCTTGGCGAGGTCGTCGTAACTTGTGCAGATCTAGATGCGACACTCAAGTTTTTTATTGATGAACTCGACTTTCGCATCGAGATGATCACGCCTGCCGACAATCCGACGCGAGCGGTGATCACCGGCTACGGGGTTCGTCTTTGTTTGCAGGTTGGTGGTAACGGCGAGGGCACAAAACTTCGTCTGCAAATCGACGACCGACCATCAAAGATCTTGACCGCACCGAACGGCACCGTCGTCGAAGTCGTCAACTCGAGCAACGAGGTGATTTTGCCCGAACTCCGTGAAACGCTGGTCGTCACGCCGTTGTCGAGCGAAGCGTCATGGTCGGTCGGTCGGGCAGGCATGCGCTACCGCGACCTGATTCCTGGTCGACTTGGTGGTGTTTTTATCGCCTCCCATATACATATTCCGGTGGGCGGGCTGGTGCCCGATTATGTTCACTACCACCGCGTCAAATTTCAGATGATCTATTGCAAAAGCGGTTGGGTGCGGGTGGTCTACGAAGATCAAGGCGAATCTTTTGTGATGAACGCCGGCGATTGCGTGTTGCAACCGCCGGAGATTCGTCATCGCGTGCTCGAAAGTTCTGACAATCTCGAAGTCATTGAGATCGGCGCCCCCGCCGAACACGAGACATTTGCCGAACACACAATCACTCTGCCGACTTCGCAGGTGAAACCCAATCGTGATTTTTCTGGTCAACGGTTCGTGCGCCACATCGCCGAGCAATCGCAATGGTCGCCGTGGAAGTATTCGGGCTTCGAGGCACGCAACACTGGAATCTACGAGGCGACTTCGGGCTACGCCAGTGCGATGACCGTTCGCGCGAAAAAGGCGGCGACAATGCACGAGTCGGGTCATGAAAGCGCACTGCTGTTTGCATTCGTCTTGTCGGGCTCGGCGAACCTGACCGTAACCTCGACCTCCAACTCGACTCACCGATTGGCAACGGGCGCTTCGTTGACGATTCCTAGTCGAACCAAGTTTGCTCTCGAGGTACTTGAAGACGATTTCAAAGTGCTCGTCGTCCAGGTCGGCGAGGTCGACTGACTACTCAGGCGTTGAATGCGTCGCCATCCGGATAGGGAAACCATTCTGGGTCGGGCTCCGCAGTAGGCGCAATCATCACCATTTTTGAGCGACGAAACTGCTCGAGACCTTCTGCGCCGAGTTCGCGGCCAGCACCGGTGAATTTACGACCGCCAAACGGAATTGCGTCATTGTCGTTCAGCGGAGTGTTCACCCAGACGATGCCGCTCTCTATCTCGTTCACCGCACGAAAGGCCTCGGCCAAATTTTCGGTATAGATATTTGCACCGAGGCCAAGTTTCGAGTCGTTGGCAAGCGTGATCGCCTCGTCAAGGTCGCGCACTTTGCACACCGGTGCCAGCGGCCCGAAACATTCGCCGTGCATAATCTCAGAGTCGTGTCGCACTTCAAGCACAGTCGGCTCGAAGAAAGCACCATCGGGTAAGTTTTTTGGTCGACCGCCACCTGTGACGATCTTTGCGCCCTGCTCGACGGCGCGAGCGACGATTTTTTCAACCCGGTCGCGTTCACGAGCAGAGGCCATTGGTCCGATGTCGACTTTGTCAAGACCGTTGCCCACACGCAAAGCCCGCGCCTGATCGGTGAGGGCCGCGACGAATTCGTCGTAAACATTTTCGTGCACATAAAAGCGCTCGGCCGATGTGCATACTTGTCCGCAATTCAAAAATGCCGCGAACGCCGCGCCGCGGGCGACGGCGTCGAGTGGTGCCGACGGCATGACGATGAACGGGTCGTTGCCTGAGGCTTCGATCAGCGCCGGCTTGAAGCGCTCGGCCGCCGTCTTGGCCACCGCTTGCGCCGCGGGCACGCTGCCCGTGAAAGCGATGCCATGCGTGTTTTCGTGGGCGACCAATCGTTGACCGACCTCGGCCCCGCCCGTTACGACCTGCACGAGACCTGCTGGCAGATGATCGAACGCTTGCATCACGGCAAGCAACGTCAACGGGGTCAACTCCGATGGCTTGACGATCACCGCGTTTCCTGCGGCGAGTGCCGCGGCGGCTTGCCAGCCGAACAGCAACACGGGAAAATTGAACGGCACTATCGACACGATCGTGCCGAGCGGCTCTTTGATCACCATGTGCACCTGCCCCGCGATCGCCGGGCCGGCGACGCGACCCTGTTCGTTGCGCGCGATTTCGGCGTAATAGCGAAACGCCGACGCCGACGCGCCACCTTCCCAGTTGCTCTCGCGAAACGGTTTGCCCATTTCGCGGGTGAGAACTTCGCCTGTCGTCGCCGTCATCGACAACATCCGGTCGGCGACTCGGTGCAGCGCCGTTGCCCGATCGAGTGCGCTCATCGACCACCATTCGCGTTGTGCGCGGGCGGCAGTTTTCACGGCGTCGTCGATTTCTTCGGGTAAAGCCTGGGCGAACTCGCCGCATTGTTGCGAAGTGGCGGGGTCGATGATCGGCGATCGCGACCCCCGCCCGGCGATGTACTCGTTGTTGATCCAGTGATGTCCCGAAATCTCGAGCATCAATTTCTGCACCTGCGTCTGCGAACTAGGCATACGAACACAGTAGACGCTTCAATTTTTGCGATCCAATGGAGCCCGAGGCGGGAATTGGACCCGCGACCTACGCATTACGAGTGCGTTGCTCTACCACTGAGCTACCCGGGCGCGACGAATACTCTACTCATCGCTTACCGAGTGTCCATCATTGTGAAGCTAATCATCTCCACTAATCAATAGAAGATGATTTCCAATTACTAGCGCAAACACAAAAAAACTCAAAACCCCTAACAATGTGATTCCGTTTAGATCAAACGGCATATCCCTCCAAAACCAACTTTTGTTTTCGCGAAAAATTGTTCCTGAGGCGTAAAGACAAGAATAGTTTGTGAAAACTGCTATTGACACCAACGAACTAACGAATTTCCCTTGTCCCAGGGCAGTCTGCTCGACCCTCGCCAAGAACAAAAGAATTCCAGTGAAGTACAGGAATAAAGGGATCAAATACCTTGAGTGGAGAGAATCTGCAGCAATATTCGTGCGAATATAGAAAAAATGAGCCTCCAAATTGGGATTTGTAAATGCGACTGTGTAAGTAGAAATAACAAATAACAAAAAAATGAGAAAATATTGAATGAAGCGAATTTTTAGTAAAGATTTTTCCTTTAAGACGAAAAGTATTACTGCAATATATAGGCCAAAAGTACTCCAAAAGGCAATTATTGGACTACCCGGTGGCTGCCAATGAGGATTTTCTAATCCGAGAAGTCGCGGAGATAACAAAATAACCCGCTTAATCGAAGTTCCGAGAGATAGAAATGAATCCCAGGGACTTGAGAATACATAAAGTAGATCCCTAACAGTCGGGATCTTTCCATCTCCAATCAAATGTATAGAAGAATAAGCTAGGATCAAGAGAATGAATATTGTTAATTGCTTTAGTCGTTGATATTTGCTAAGAAAAGTCTTTCTATTCATCATCAAGAAGATTGCGATCATTCCAACAACAAAGGCGACCGTTTCCCTTCGAGCAATAAACATCAAGAGTGCTGAAAAAGTAAGGAGAATACCGCTAAGTATTCTTTTAGCAATTTGGTCTTTTGGAGTCACGAACATCATGAGTAAAAAGGGCCAAAAAAACATTCCTCCAGTTGCTCCCCATGAAGATGGATTCACCGAAACGATAATCGGAAAACAGTATGGAATAAGAGTTAGAAGAAAGCATAAAATAAAAATGGTGCGTATCTGTTTTGTACCTATGAGCATCAAACCCATGAACAAGAAAGTGAAAAGAAATCCATTGAAAATTCGCATAGACAAAATCGACATGCCAATTTTATCACTGGCAAATTTACTGAGTGTTTTGTAGTACAAGTTATCTTTGCCATATAAAACAGGAGAAGCAAATGTCGCTTCGGTCTCGTAAAAAAAATTGGGATGTTGGCTGGTAATTTTTGAGAAAAAATTTTCATTGAGTTCTGTGTTTGAGCGACAGATACCTAAGTCACGTGATACAAGTAATCTTTTGTAAGTTTCTTCAATTTTTTCTGGGACGCAAAAATCCGAGGTAATTAGGAAAACCCTCGTGTCACCACGATCGCGACCCAAGTACTGACAAAGTGAGGTGTCATTGGTTGAACACCAAATCGTAGTCATGTGGAATTTCTCATCGCGGTGACTGTTAATTGGAAAGACAAGGGACCAGCAAACGAGAGTTATGAATAGTGCTGCGCCTGCGACAAGAACTCGGGAAGTCTTCACTATTCTGCGATTTTAGGCTTATTTGAAGCGACGATTATCGGGTGGCGGCGAGAGATTTGAGGGGCGGGCACTTGATCAACAGCGAGTGCAGGGCGAGGTTTTCGTTGATGTTGAGACCCAGCGCCGAAATCGTCTTGTGAATCGACCCGATTGCGGCGATGATCT
>Ga0194132_10009737_pt1 | contig 13077 bp, 11 predicted proteins | sample TA2KigOf80mmetaG_FD_148612 | JGI IMG/M metagenome (GOLD analysis project Ga0194132, IMG submission 148612) | Freshwater microbial communities from Lake Tanganyika, Tanzania - TA2015054 Kigoma Offshore 80m | ecosystem: Environmental > Aquatic > Freshwater > Lake | place: Tanzania: Lake... | reverse complement strand
GACAAGAAGGGCATCGACGTGGTGTTGCTCGACCTGCGGGCCGTGACCGACACCGCCGACTTTTTTGTTCTTTGCAGCGGCACCTCGGACCTGCACATCAAGGCCCTGGCCGAGGAGGTGTGCGACAAGCTGGGGGCCCAGGGGCAGGGGCCCTGGCACGTGGAGGGCTTTGAGAGCCGGCGTTGGGTGCTGCTGGATTTCGTCGATATCGTGGTCCACATCTTCCGCCATGAGGTGCGGGCCTTCTACGCTTTGGAGCGCCTGTGGGGGGACGCGGTGCGCACGGAGCTGCCCGAGGAAGGGCGGCGCGAAGCGGTCCTGCCCGGCCCATGAGTGGGTTTCAGACCCTCGCCTGGGGCGATCAGGCCCTGGTCCTGCTCGACCAGACCCGCCTGCCCGGCGAGCTGGTCTATCTGGAGTGCCGGCAGGTGGAGGAGGTGGCCAGGGCCATCGAGGGCCTGGTGGTGCGCGGGGCCCCGGCCATCGGGGTGGCCGCCGCCTACGGCATGGCCGTGGCCGCCGGCGAGGCCCTGGACCAGGAACCGGGGGCCTTCCGCCGGCATCTCCAACAGGCCAGGGCCCGCCTGGCCCGCACCCGGCCCACGGCGGTGAACCTGTTCTGGGCCCTGGCACGGATGGAAGAGGTGATCGCCGCCGGGAACGGGTTGGACAACCGCCAGCTATACGAGCGCCTGCTGGCCAGGGCCGAGGCCCTGCGCGCCGAGGACGAGGCCATCTGCCGGTCCCTGGGGCGGCAGGGGGCCGGGCTGCTGGAGAACGGCTTCAAGGTGCTGACCCACTGCAATGCCGGCAGCCTGGCCACTGCCGGGTACGGCACGGCCCTGGGGGTGATCTACGCGGCCCAGGAGGAGGGCAAGCAGTTGCGGGTCTATGCCGATGAGACCCGACCCCTGCTCCAGGGCTCGCGGCTGACCGCCTGGGAGTTGCGGCAGCGCGGGGTGGAGGTGACGGTGATCTGCGACAACATGGCCGCCGCGGTCATGCGGTCGGCCCCCATCGACTGCGTGATCGTAGGGGCCGACCGCATCGCCGCCAACGGCGACGTGGCCAACAAGATCGGCACCTACGGGGTGGCGGTGCTGGCCAGGGCCCACCAGATCCCCTTCTACGTGGCGGCCCCGGTCTCGACCCTGGACCTGAGCCTGGCCTCTGGGGAGCAGATCCCCATCGAGGAGCGCCGGCCCGAGGAGGTGTCCCGGGGCTTTGGCCGGGCCACGGCGCCCGAGGATGTGGGCATCTACAATCCGGCCTTCGACGTGACCCCCGCCGAGCTGGTGACGGCCATCGTCTCGGAGCGAGGGGTTGCCCGGCCCCCTTTTGGCCCGGCGCTGCGCCAGTGGGGCGAGGGTGCTGGCTGAGAATTTGCTTTTCTTTGTTTTGCCGCCCGCTCCGCGGTCGGCAGCAGGGCGGCAGGAGGGGCCGCCAAACCCATGATTTCCATGCCGAGCATCGAGTTGTGAAAAACACCATTCAGCTCCGCTCCCCGGCCCTGGCAGGAGGCAGGGGGGTAAAAAATTGCCGCCGCTGGTTGGCGGTGGGGCTTTGGGGGGGGCTGCTTCTGGGTGGGTGCGCCGGGTCCGGACAGTTCCAGTCCCCCTCAGGGGTGGGCCGGGGCGGGGCCTTTGACCCGGAGTCGCTAAGCGAGGACCTGCTGCTGATCCAGCCCAGTTTCCCGCCGCCGGCGGTGTCAGCCGCCGACACGGCCAGCGGTCCGGCTGCCGACGCCCGGGCCGCCGCTGCCCAGGAGGCACAGGCCCTAGTGTACCGTCTGCAGGTCATTGCCTTCAAGACCGAGGAATTGGCCCGGCAGCGCGCCGCTGCCCTGCAATCGGCGCTGGGTGCGCCGGTGCGGGTGGTGGCCGATGCCCAGCGTGGCCTGTACATGGTGCAGGCCGGCGAATACCAGACCGCCGAGGAGGCCGAGGCCCTGTACGAGCGCCTGGTGGCCCACAATCCCAACTACGCCGAGGCCTACGTGATCCCCCGCACCGGGCGGGCCCGCCCCGCCGCCGGGGAGCCGGCCGGGGGCACCGAGCCGGCCACCTCCTTTTCTGGGTGGCGGGTGCTGATCGACCAGTTCCTCAGCTACGGCGAGGCCGAGCAACTGCGCCAGGAGGCCGCCGAGCGCCTGCAGCGGACGGACGTGGAGATCAATTTCAAGGCCCCCTGGTTCAAGGTGGAGGTGGGGCGTTTCCGCAATGAGGCCAAGGCCCAGGAACTGGTGGAACTGGTCCAGAGCCACGGCTATCGCAACGTGCTCAAGGTGCGAGAGAAGATCGAGCTACAGGAGGGCAGACCGTGAACCGGATGCGGGTCCTGGGCGCCGCGCTGCTCTCGCTGTGGCTGGCTTCGTGCGCCCAGCAATGGCAGCGGGCCGCCCTCGACGGCGAGCCGGGGGCCGCGGCCGGCGATTCGCTGGGCGGGGCCCTGATCCTCGACGGCGAGATGAAGGAGGGGTTGCGGGCCGTGCGCTGGCACCTCTACCGGGCCCAGGAGGCGCAGCTAGGCCAGCGCTACGAACAGGCCCAGGAGGACCTCGACCTGGTCTTCCAGTTGCTGGCCGCCCTCGAAGAGGCCGGCAGCGAGGATGCTGGGGCCCAGGCCGAGTTGGAAAACCTCAGCGCCGCGGCCGAGCGGGCCTATATCGATCTGTTGCCCAACCTGGAGCGCTTCTCCGCCGACAGTCCCCTCACCCTGCTGCTGCGCGGCCTGTCCAAGGAACAGCTGGAGGGGCCCGATGCCGAGCGTCACCGGGCCCTGGTCGATAAGCTGCTCCACGCCTGCGACGTGCCCATCGACCTCAACGACCGGGTCATCTCCAGCATCCGCTTCTTCCAGACCAGGGGCAAGACAACCTACACCACCTGGCTGCGCCGGGCCGGCCGCTACGACGACCTTATCCGGCAGACCTTCAGGGAGGAGGGGCTGCCCCAGGACCTGCTCTTCGTCTCGATGATCGAGAGCGGCTTCAATCCCCGGGCCCGTTCCAAGGCCCACGCGGTGGGGCTTTGGCAGTTCATCGAGAGCACCGGCAAGATGGAGGGGTTGAACAGCACCCGCTGGGTGGACGAGCGCCGGGACCCGGTCAAATCCACCCGGGCCGCCGCCCGCCATCTCAAGCGCCTGCACCAGGAGCTGGGGGACTGGCGGCTGGCCCTGGCCGCGTACAACGCCGGCCCCGGGCGGGTGGCCCGGGCCATCGAGCGGGCCGGCACCCGGGACTACTGGAAGCTGGACCTGCCCGAGGAGACCCGCAACTACGTGCCCCTCTTCATGGCCGCGGCCCTGCTCTCCAAGGACCCCAAGCTTTTCGGTTTTGATCCAGAACCTCCCGAGCCCGACCTGGCCTTCGCCGAGGTCGAGGTGCCGCATCCGGTCTTTCTGGAGGAGGCGGCCCGCTGCATGCGCATCTCCCACGACACCCTGCAGGACCTCAACCCCGAACTGCGGCTCAACGTCACCCCGCCCCAGTCGGCGCGGCGCTATCGCCTGCGGGTGCCCACCGGCACCGACCAGGAGCTGGAGGCGTGTTTCGCCAAACTGCCCGAGGCCTGGCAGCAGTACGTGGTCAAACGCCGCGACACCATCTCCACCATCGCCAGGGCCTTTGGCGTCAGCGCCCAGGTGATCGCCCAGGTCAATCATCTCAAGAACCCCAACCGCATCTCCCCCGGCCAGCAGCTTACCATCCCGGTGGGGGCGGCCGGCTCGCTCAAATCCTCGCTGCGGGTGGCCCATGTGGGCGACGGCAGCCCCGTGGCCGGCGAGAGCGCCCAAAAACCAGCGGCCCGGGGCGGCAAGACCGTGTACAAGGTGCGGCGGGGGGATTCCCTCAGCCGCATCGCCCAGGTACACGGGGTGGAGGTGGGCGACCTGAAGCGCTGGAACCGCCTGCGCGGCAACCAGATTCTGGCCGGCGACAAGCTGACCATCTGGTCGGCGGCCCCGGCAGCCCCGGCCGGCCGCTCCGGGGCGGCGCTGTCGGCCCCGGCCGAGGCCAAGCGCCGCGAGTACACGGTGCGGCGGGGCGAGAGCCTGTGGGATATCTCCCGCAAGTTCAAGGTGCCGGTGGCGGACCTCAAGCGCTGGAACAAACTGGCCAACACCACCATCCGCGCCGGCCAGCACCTGGTGGTTGCCCAGGGGCAGGCGGCTGCTGGCAAGAAGAGCGCCGCCGCCCCGGACAAGAAGGCCGCCCCAGCTAAAAAGAAGGGCGGGGCCGGCGGGCAGACCTACACCGTGGTCCGGGGGGACACCCTCTTCGGCATCGCCCGCAAATTCGGCCTGGAGGTCCGGGAACTGGCCCACCAGAACAACCTCAGCCCTTCCGCCAAGCTGGCCGCGGGCATGACCCTGAAGGTCAAGCCGGGCGTCAAGGTCAGGTGAAGCCGGTGCAGGTGGCGCGGCATGTCCTGCTCCTGCTGGTGGCCTTTGTGCTGCAGACGACCTGGGGGTACGCCTTCGACATCCTCGAACTGCACCCAGATCTGATCCTGCTGGCCCTGGTCTATATCGCCCTGCGGGCCGGCCCCTTCGAGGCCACCATCCTGGGTTTCGCCATCGGCCTTTTGCAGGACGCGTACATGCCGCAGAACCTGGGCCTCAACGCCCTGGTCAAGTCCCTGGTGGGCTTTGGCGTGGGGTACGGCCGTTCCGGCATCATGGCCGACGATTTGCAGGTGCAGACCTTGCTGATCTTCGGCGTGGTGCTGGTCCACGATTTGGTTTATTATCTGGGCTACAGCGGGCTGGGGCTGGCCGACGCGCCTTTTTTCTGGCTGCGCTACGGCCTGGGCCGGGCCCTCTACACCGGCCTGATCGGCGGCGGCCTGGCCTATGCCTGGGGCCTGCGCCGGCGCCTCTTATCCGCCTAGCGTACGCGCCAGTATGGAATCCCCTGGTCCCAACGGCCACAGCCAGCACCTGCGCGGCTTGCTGGTGGTGGTCGGTCTGCTCTTCCTCATCCTCTTCGCGCGCCTGTTCTACCTGCAGATCGCCAGCTCCGCCCACTACGCCCAGAAATCAGAGGAAAATCGGATTGCCCAGAAGCGCATCAAGGCCCGCCGCGGCCTGATCCTGGCCCGGGGGACCAACGGGGTCTCCGAGATCCTGGCCCGCAGCCGGCCCACCTACACCGTCACCCTCACCCGTTCCAAGCCCGACAACGACGCCCGCGCCGTCGAAGCCCTGTCCCTGGCCACCGGCAGCCCCGAGATCCGCTACACCCGCAGCGGCCGCACCATCCGCCTCTTGCGCGACGTGGACTTCAGCACCGTCTCCCTGGTGCAGGAGCGGCTGAGTGAGGACTGGCCCCTCGACGTGATGGTGGAGTCGGAGCGGGACTACCCCTACGGCCCCCTGGCCGCCCACCTGCTGGGCTACCTGGGGGAATTGCAGGAGGAGGAGTTGCAGGCCCTGCGGTCCAAGAACTATACCCCGGGGGACTTCATCGGCAAGACCGGGCTGGAGAAGGTGTACGAGGACCTGCTGCGCGGCGAGGATGGGGTGGCGTACATCGAGGTGGACGCCATGAACCGCCCGCAGAGCGAGTTCCCCGAACGGGAGCAGCCCCCCGAGCCCGGACGGGACCTGGTCCTGACCCTGGACTACAAGACGCAGCGGGCCGCTGAAAGGGCCCTGAGCGACACCATGACCGGGGCGGTGGTGGCCCTCAATCCGCAGACCGGGGCGATCCTGGCCCTGGCCAGCCGGCCCACCTTCGACCCCAACGTCTTTGTCTCCTTCCAGTCCCAGGAGGAGCGCCGGCGCTTACTTCAAGATAGTTCCAAACCGCTGCTCAACCGGGCCACCCGGGAGCATTATCCCCCCGGTTCCACCATGAAGATGGTGGCCGCGGTGGCCGCCCTGGAGACGGGCATCCTCGACACCCTGGGCACCTTCCCCGGCTGCGGCGGGTCGCTGCGGGTGGGCGGCACGGTGTTTTACTGCGCCAAGAAGGAAGGGCACGGGGTGCTCACCTTGCAGGAGGCCATCGAGGCGTCCTGCAATGTCTACTTCTACCACCTGGGGCAGAGCCTGGGCTTCAAGGCCTGGCGCGACTACGCCGAGCGCCTGGGCTTTGGTCGGCCCACCGGCATAGATTTGCAGCCCGAGGAGGACCCCGGCAACCTGCCCACCCGCAAGTACTACGAGGAGCACGGCGGCTGGGCCCTGGGGCACATGATGAACCTGGTCATCGGGCAGGGGGCGCTGCTGGCCACCCCGGTGCAGATGGCCCGCTACACCGCGGCCCTGTGCAACGGGGGGTACCTGGTCACCCCTCATTTCTACGGCGACCCGCCCCGCCGCGAGTACACCGGGATCTCGGCCAGCACCCTCGAAAAGGTCAAGCGGGCCATGCGCCGGGTGATCTACGGGGGTCGGGGCACTGGCCGCCGGGTGCGGATCGAGGGCGTCGAGGTGGCCGGCAAGAGCGGCACCGCCCAGGCCCCCGGCCGCGACACCGACGCCTGGTTCGTGGCCTTTGCCCCCTTTGACCGGCCGGAGATCGCCGTGGCAGTGGTGGTGGAGGGCGGCGGGCACGGCGGGGTGGTGGCCGGTCCCATCGCCCGCAAGGTGATGGAAGCCTATTTCGGCAAGGAGCCCGAGGCGGAGGTCGCCGCCGATTCCACCGACGCGGCCAGGGAGGAGGGGCCGATGATGAGGCTGCCCGGGGCGAGGGCCGGGACATGAGGCTGCTGCGCGAAACCGACACCGCCCTGCTCTGGGCAGTGGGGGCCATCGTCCTGCTGGGGCTCACCATGATCTACAGCGCCTCCAGCGGGGCGGTCGAATGGAAGAAGCAGGCCGCCTACGCGGTGCTGGCGGGCGGGGCGCTGGTGGCGGTCATCCACGTGCCCAACCGCATGCTCTACGCCCTGGCCTACCCTTTTTACCTGGTGAGCCTGGTGAGCCTGGTGATCGTGCTCCTGTGGGGCTCGGGCGAGGATTCCAGCCGCTGGATCACCCTGGGCCCCTTCAGCATGCAGCCCTCGGAGTTCGCCAAGGTGGCCGCCATCCTGACCCTGGCCCATTACCTGGGCGACCGCACCGTTGAGCAGATCAACCACTACAAAACCCTGGTCGGCACCCTGGTGATCGTGCTGCCGCCCATGGCCCTGATCATCGAGCAGCCCGACCTGGGCACCGCCCTGACCCTGGTCGCCATCCTCCTGCCCATGCTCTACTGGGCCGGCATGAACCCGCTCTACCTCTTTGTGATCATCGCCCCGGGGCTGAGCGTGGCCTGCTCCTTCGAGCCCCTGTGGCAGGGGGCGGCGCCTTTTGTCTTCGCCGCCTTCATCATCCTTTCCTCCCTGGCCCTGCACCTGTTCTTCGCCCGGCTGTGGATCACCCTGAGCATGTTGGGGGTCAACCTGGCCGCCGGCCTGGCCACCGTGTACCTGTGGGAACACCTGCTGCACGGCTACCAGAAGGATCGCATCCTCACCTTCCTCGACCCCGAGCGCGACCGCCTGGGGGCGGGATGGAACATCATCCAGTCCAAGATCGCCATCGGCTCGGGTGGGCTGACCGGCAAGGGCTACCTGGGGGGCACCCAGACCAAGTTCGAGTTCCTGCCGGCCTCGCACACCGACTTCATCTTCTCGGTGATCGGCGAGGAACTCGGCTTCATCGGCACGGTCCTGGTGCTCTCCCTCTTCGCCTTTATCATCTGGCGTTCCCTGCACCTGGCCGCCGGGGTGACCAACCGCTTCTACAGCCTGATGGCCATCGGCCTGGTCTCGCTGATCACCTTCCACGTCTTCATCAACATCGGCATGACCATCGGCGTCATGCCCGTCACCGGCATCCCCCTGCCCTTCATCAGCTACGGCGGCTCGGCCCTTTTGACCAACTGCATCGCCATCGGCCTGCTCCTGCACGCCCACACCTACCGCCATGAATAGGCAGTGGCTGCCCGCCCTGGCCCTGCTGGGGGTCTTTGTCATCGAAAACCCCCAGTGCGGCGTCACCGCAGAGCACCGCCGCCTGGCCCTCTACTACCTGGATCAGGGCCATTATGAACGGGCCCTGGTCGAGGCCCGGCGGGCGGTGCGCGAGGAGGAAGACGCCGCCCCCTCCTACCTGGTGATGGCCATGGCCGAGCTGGGACTGGAGCGCCCGGAGGCGGCGGTGGCCGCTCTGGGTCAGGCCATCCTGGCCGACCCCGACAACCCGCAGTACTACGCCACCCTGCGCCAGGTCTGCCAGGAGGAAAAGCGCTTTGACCAGGGCCGGCAGGTGCTGGACCAGGTGCTGGAGGCCCACCCCGGCAACCGGCTGGCCCAGTCCAGCCTGGGCTGGGCCTACGCCCAGCTCGACGACGAGGACCAGGCGCGGCAGTGGCTGGAAGAGGCTGCCGGCGACAGCGCCGCCACCTTCGCCCAGGTGCAACTGGCCCGCTTTCACCTGCGCCACCAGCGCTATGCCGAGGCTGCCCAGATCCTCGAAGCGGCCCTGCTCCAGGCCCCGGAGGACCCGGCCGCGCTGCTGGCCCTGGGCGAATGCCGCCTGCGCCAGGGGCTTCAGGAGGAGGCGGCCCGCCGTTTCGCCGCGGCCCTCGAACACAGCGAGGAGCAGGGAACCCTGGCCGGGCAGATCGCCTCTCTCTGCTACGACCAGGGACAGCGCCGCCTGGCCATCGAGTACTACGAGCAGGCCCTGCGGCGTGGCCCGCAGCCGCCCGCCCCTGGCCTGCTCAACAACCTGGCCTGGACCTACGGGGAGGAGAACCTGGAACTGGAACGGGCCCTCGAACTTTCGCTCCAGGCGCTCAAGAGCGATGCCGACAACCCCGTGTACCTGGATACCTACGCCGAACTGCTTTTCCGCCGGGGTGATCCGGCCCGCGCCATCGCCCTGATGCGCCGGGCCCTGGAAAACGAGCCGGCCGAGGGGGAGCAGCGGCAGTACCTCGAAGGGCAGATGCAGAAGTTCCACCAGGCCCTGGGCCTCTCCTATTCCTCCTCGCTCTGAGCCCCCCAGGGGCGGTAGCGGGTGTAGTCGATCTTGAGCTGGTCCATCTTGGTGTACAGGTTCTTGCGCGACATGTCGATGGCCTCGGCCACCTGGCTGATGACCCCCCGGTGCCGGCGCAGAGCGGCGCAGAGGAAGCGCCGCTCGAAGAGGTCCTTGGCCTCCCGGTAGGAACAGGCGCCCAACTCCTCCAGTTCCTCCAATTCCCGCCATCGCACGATCTCCTCCGGCAGGTCGGCCGGCCCCAGGCTGGGCCGCCGGGCCAGTACCACCATGCGCTCGATGGTGTTCTCCAACTGCCGGATATTGCCCGGCCAGGGGTATTCCTGCAACTGGGCCAAGGCCGCCGCCTCGATGCCGGCCAGCAGGCGGCGGTTGCGCTGGGCCGCCGCGGCGATGAAGTGCTCGACCAGCAGGGGGATGTCGTCGCGGCGCTCGCGCAGGGGGGGCAGGATCACCGGCAACACGTTGAGGCGGTAGTAGAGGTCCTCGCGGAAACGGCCGCGTTCCACCTCGCGCCGCAACTCGGCGTTGGTGGCGGCGATCACCCGCACATCCACCCGCAGGGTCTGGGTGCCGCCGATGCGCTCGAACTCCTGCTCCTGGAGTACCCGCAAGAGGCGCACCTGTACCGAGGGCGGGGCGGCGCCGATCTCGTCGAGGAAGAGGGTGCCCCGGTGGGCCTGCTCGAAGCGGCCGGGATGCTGCCGCACCGCGCCGGTGAAGGCGCCGCGCTCGTGGCCGAAGAGTTCGCTTTCGAGCACCCCATCGGCCAGGGCAGCGCAGTTGAGGCGGACAAAGGGCCCCCGGCAGCGCGGGCTGCGCTGGTGGACGGCGTGGGCAAAGACCTCCTTGCCGGTGCCGCTCTCGCCCTGGATCAGCACCGTGGCCCGGGCCTCGGCCAGGCGGCCGAGCTGGGTGAGCAGGTGCTGCATGTGGAGGTTGCGGGTGAGGAGCCGCCTGGGCTGGGACGGGTGGGCCTGGGCCAGGTAGGGATCGTGGGTGGGGTGCATGGCCTCCTCCTGCGAAAAAAGGTTTGCCGGCCCCTGGCAAGTCCCGTGCCCGGCGCGCATGGTCGCGGCGCGTCACCGCGCAAGTGGCTGAGACGCGCGGCTTTCGCCGGTTGGTCCCGGTCGGCAAAATGAAGCCGGGGCGAGGCCACTGCTGCCGGATTTCCGGCAAGGGGTTGCCGGCGCCGGCGCTCTCCGGCGCGCAATAGGGCCGAAACGCGCTAGAAGTGCCGGTGCGCGGCAGATTTTCCGCTTGAAACAGGTCCGGTTCGCCGCCATACTTTGGGTAGCCCGAAAAATGGAGGCGCAGCGATGGGACACGTGGACCTGGAAAGCGAGCGGAGACTGGGGCAGATCGTCGGCAGTCAGGGAGGATTGGCGGGGGTGGTGGCCGACCTGAGGCGGCTCCTGGGGGTGCGGGTGAACGTCCTGATCCTGGGGGAGAGTGGCACCGGCAAGGAGGTAATGGCCCGGGCCCTGCACGAGGCCGATCCCCGGCGCCGGCGCCATGCCCTGGTGGCTCTCAACTGCGCGGCCCTGCCCGAGGCCCTGCTGGAGGCCGAACTCTTTGGATACCGCCAGGGGGCCTTCACCGGGGCGCAGGCAGGGCATCCGGGCGCCTTTCTGCAGGCCCAGGGCGGCACCCTCTTCCTCGACGAGGTGGGGGAGTTGCCCCTGGCCCTGCAGCCCAAGCTGCTGCGGGTCCTGCAAGAGCGGGCAGTGCGCCGCCTGGGCGAGGCCCGCGAGGTGGAGGTGGACGTGCGGGTGGTGGCGGCCACCAGCCGCCCCCTGGGCGCGGGCGGGGGGGATTTCCGCGCCGACCTCTACTATCGGCTGGCCGAGTTCGTCCTGCGCCTGCCCCCGCTGCGCCAGCGGCGCCAGGACCTGATCCCCCTGGCCCGCCAGATCCTGCAAGGGTGCTGCCGCGACTTTGGCCGCCAGCCCTGCCGGCTGTCCCCGGCGGCGGCGGCCTGGCTGGAGGCCAGGGACTGGTCCCAGAACAATGTGCGCGAGCTACAGGTGGCCCTCAAGCGGGCTCTGCTATTGTGCGAGGGAGGGTGCGTCGAGCCGGAACACCTGGAGGCGGGAAGGCTGGAGCTGGCGGCCCCGGCCGCAGGGCTGCCGCAGCGGTTGCGGGCCTACGAGCGGGACCAGTTGGAGGAGGCTTTGCGGCACAGCCGGGGCAATGTCTCGGCGGCGGCGCGGCTGCTGGAGATGAAGCGCTCCACCCTGTGGGACCGGCTGGCCAAGATGGGGATTCACCCCCGGGCAGGGAACTGACTAAAAGGCGGCGGCCAGGGCCGGCTGGTGGGCCTCGCAGAGTTCCTCGGCCAGTTGGCGGTAGTTCTCGGTGCCGGTGGAAAAGGCGTCGTAGAGGAGGACCGGCTTGCCGAAACTGGGGGCCTCGGCCAGGCTGATGTTGCGGCGGATCAGGGTGCGGTGGACCTTGTTGCCAAAATAGGATTTGGCCTCGGCCACCACCCGGCGCGAGAGCTGGAGGCGGTCGTCGTACATAGTCATCAGCACCCCCTCGACGCTCAGCTCCGGGTTGAGGTAACGCTGCACCATGCGCACCGAGTTGAGCAGCTTGCTCAGGCCCTCGAGGGCGTAGTACTCGCACTGGACCGGGATCAGCACCAGGTGGGCAGCGGCCAGGGCGTTGAGGGTGAGGAGGCCCAGCGAGGGGGGGCAGTCGATGAGCACGAACTCGTATTCCCCCGCCACCGGCTCCAGGGCCTCGGCCAGTTTCTTTTCTCGGCCCAACATGGCGGCCATGTCCAGCTCGGCGCCGATGAGGTTGATGTGGGAGGGGACCAGGTCGAAGAGGGGGATTTCCAGGTGGCAGACCACCTGGGCCAGCCGGGTCTTGCCGATGAGGACCTCGTAGACCGAGCCGCCCAGGCTGTCGGGGCCGGCGCCGCAGCCGCTGGTAGCGTTGGCCTGGGGGTCCATGTCGATGAGGAGGGTCTTGTGCCCGGCGGCCGCCAGGCAGGCAGAGAGATTGACGGCCGTGGTCGTTTTGCCAACCCCGCCTTTCTGGTTGGCAATGGCGATGATTTTGCCCATGGGAGCGTGTTCCCGGGGAGCAAAGGGCACCGCGGTCCAGCGGACAGGGTCCGGACCAGCCCAGCTCGGTCCGGCGCCAAGGGGTGACGCCGGAAATTATTCAGGATAGGATGCAGGAAAAATCTGAAGCTACCACCGCCTTGGACAGCAATATAGTAGCTGGCGATGGAGTCGTCAAGTATTTGTGACAAAACCGGCCCTGGGCGGGCCTGGGGCAGGGGGCGGAAGGGGCTTGTAATCAGCCTGTAACGGGATCTGCCGGTGGAGAAGGGGCAGAAGCAGGGGGATCAGACCCCGCCCAACGAGGCGAGGAGGGCGCCGAGAAAGAGGCCGGTCAGGACAAAAAACAGGGCGCCCACGCGGGCCAGCACCTGGCTGCGGGAGATGTTCATGCGTTCGGAGGACATGCTCGGCTCCTGGGTTGGCGAGTACTGGGATTATCGGCAGGATTTTCGCCCGGACCAGCAGTTTTTTCCCCTTGGAGGCGGCGCTGCCCGGCGCCGGGCCCTGCAGGGAGGAGCCATGCAAGATACGTGCCGCGGCGCGGCTCAGTTGTCGGTGTAGCTGCGCAGGCGGGTGCAGTAGCGGGGGTGGCGGAGCTTGTTGAGGGCCAGTTCCTTGATCTGGCGCACCCGTTCCCGGGTGAGCTTGAAGCGCAGGCCGATCTGGTCCAGGGTGAGGGGGCGGTCCTGGCCCAGGCCGAAGTACAGGCGCAGCACCTCGGCTTCGCGGGCATTGAGGCTGGTCAGCACCACCTCGATGTTCTCCCGCAGGGTGTACTCCATGACCTCCTGCTCGGGGTTGGGCTGGTCCTCGTCGGTGAGCTGGTCGAGCAGGCACTGGTCCTGGGCCTCGTCGAAGGGGGCGTCGAGGGAGCGGACCGGCTGGGCGTTGACGAGGGTGTCCTCGATCTCCTGGGGGCTCAGGCCCAGGGCCTGGGCGATGCGCTCGGGGGTGGGAGGGGCCCCCTGCTGCTGGAGGGCGTCGCCGGTGCGGGCGA
>Ga0194132_10009736_pt1 | contig 13080 bp, 13 predicted proteins | sample TA2KigOf80mmetaG_FD_148612 | JGI IMG/M metagenome (GOLD analysis project Ga0194132, IMG submission 148612) | Freshwater microbial communities from Lake Tanganyika, Tanzania - TA2015054 Kigoma Offshore 80m | ecosystem: Environmental > Aquatic > Freshwater > Lake | place: Tanzania: Lake... | reverse complement strand
GACGCCGTCACGCTGCGCGCGCGCCTCCGCGGCGCGCGACGGTACCGCGCCGCCGCACATCTCCGCGATCTCCTCGCGGTAGGCCTCGAGCACGCTCGGCTTGCCGGGCAGCTCACGGCGCGGCGCGACGCAGCCGATCTTCACCGCGTGCGGCTGCAGCGTGACGCGCACGCGGTCGCCGTCGCGCTCGAGCATCACCGGCCAGTGGCGGCACGCGGCCGGCTTGACATCGGGCACGTGCCGTCCGGTCGTGAGCGCCAGCGAGTGGATCGAGCACAGCGCGTTCCTCTTCGTCCGGTAGAGAAACGGGCACGCGCCGTCGTCGTCGGACTCGATCAGCAGATCGGGCGGCTCCTCGTCGACGAACACGCTCGCGTAGCCGTCCTCATAGCGAAGCGTCGGCACGATGCGCGCGAGCTCGTCCATCAGCGAGTCGATGGCGCGCACCTCGCGCTTCGAGACCTCGACCGCGAGCCCGACGCAGCATGTGCGGTCGCGCGGGCAGCCGTCGGGAAAGCAGCGGTAGGCGTAGCGCTGGAGCTTCCGGTCGAGGACGAAGCGGATCGGGGACTTTGCGGGCTTCCGGGCGACGGATCGTGAGGGCACGCGGCCTTAGTACTCCGCGTCGGCCCGGACGGCGAGCGGACGACCCGAACGACCGTTTGACCACGACGCACCCATTCGTTTCCCTCGCTCCCATGATCGAATGGACCGAACAGCACCTCATGCTCCGTGACGCCATCCGCGACTTCATCGAGAAGGAGATCAAGCCCAATCTCGAGCAGCTCGAGCACGGCGACACGCCCCCGTACGACGTGCTCCGCAAGATGATGCGGACCTTCGGCATCGACCAGATGGCGAAGCAGCGCTTCCAGCGCCAGATCAAGCGCGACAAGGCCGCCGTCGAGGCGAAGGCGAACGGCAAGGCCGAGCCCGCGGCGGAGCGCTTCGAGGAGGCCGGCTCGACCGACGGCGCCGCGCTGCAGCTCATCCCGATCATCGAGCTGTGCCGCTACTGCCCCGGCATGGTCACGGCGATGGGCGTGAGCGTCGGCCTCACCGCGGGCGCGATCATGGCGAAGGGGACGCTCCGCCAGAAGGAGCGCTGGGCAGCGCCGCTGATGACGCTGGAGAAGATCGGCTCGTGGGCGATCACGGAGCCCGGCTCCGGCTCGGACGCCTTCGGCAGCATGATGTCGACCGCGAAGCGCAAGGGCGACGGCTACGTGCTCAACGGCAGCAAGACGTTCATCACCAACGGACCCTACGCCGACACCATCGTCTTCATCTGCAAGCTCGACGAGGGCAACGATCCGCGCGAGCGCAAGGTCGTGAGCTTCATCCTCGATCGGGGCATGCAGGGGCTCGAGCAGTCGAAGCCGCTGCGCAAGATGGGCATGCACTCGTCGCCGACCGGACAGCTCTTCCTCGAGGACGTGTTCGTCGAGAGGGAGCGCCTGATCGGCGAGTCCGAGGAGGCCGCGGGTGGACGCTCGGGAGCGAAGGCGACCTTCGGCACCGAGCGCACGGGTGTCGCGGCGATGGCGCTCGGCATCGTCGAGCAGTGCCTCGAGAAGTCGATCGACTACGCGAAGACGCGGGTGCAGTTCGGCCGCCCGATCGGCGAGTTCCAGCTCATCCAGCTGAAGCTCGCGAAGATGGAGGTCGCGCGCATGAACATCCAGAACATCGTCTTCCGCCAGATCGAGATGTCGGCGCAGAAGAAGCCGATGTCGTTCGCCGAGGCGTCGGCGTGCAAGCTGTACACCGCGCAGGCCGCGATGGAGGTCGCGCTGGAAGCCGTGCAGCTGTTCGGCGGCAACGGCTACATGGCCGAGTACCAGGTCGAGCAGCTCTGCCGCGACGCCAAGGTGCTGCAGATCTACGCCGGCACCGACGAGATCCAGACCTCGCAGATCGCGCGCTCGCTGCTCGGCGGCAACTGAGCTTCGTCTCGACACGGCGGGCGATGCGGCGCGGCGAATTTGCGTCGCGACGCATCGCCCGGGCCGAGCGGTGGTGATAGCCTCCCGGCCATGCGAGCGGTTCCGCAGGCGTCCGACCCCCTCCTCCGACGCATGACCCTCGACGAGTGGGCCCGTCTTCCCGATGACGAGCCCGGTGAGTTCGTCGATGGCTGGCTGGTGGAGGAGGAGGTGCCAGATTTCGTGCACGAGGCCATCGTCGCTTGGCTTCTGGAGAAACTCGGGAAGTGGAGCCGCGAGCGTGGCGGCATCGCCGGCGCCTCGGACGCGAAGTTCGCCGTCGCCAGCAACCGCGGTCGCAAGCCCGATGCGACCGTCTTTCTCCCGGGTCGCATGCCTCCGGCTCGCGGACTCGTTCGTGTCGCACCCGAGATCGCGATCGAGATCGTGTCTGACCGACCGCGCGATCGGCGCCGCGACCGGCTCGAGAAGAGCGCAGAGTACGGGGCGTTCGGAATCCCGTCGTACTGGATCGTCGAGCCGGAGCCACTGCGCCTCGAGATCCATCGACGGAACTCGTCGGGAAGCTACGAGCTCGCACGCACCGTGGACGCGGGCGTGATCCGCGACGTCCCGGGCTGTCCGGACCTCGTGCTCGACCTCGACGAGCTGCGCGCGTCGCTCGCCCGGCTCGCGCATGACGACAGCGAGCCCGATAAGCGCTGAGCGGCGTCAGATGAACACGCCCTGCGGGTTCATCCCTCGTGGTCGGCGAAGCCGGTGAGGACGTCAGATGAAACCCCCTGCCGGTGCCATCCATTGTGGTCGGCGGAGCCGGTGAGGACGTCAGTCCGCGAGTGAGGACGTCAGTCCGCGAGCAGGAAGCGCGCGATCATGTCGGTCGCCGCCTCCACCACGTCCTCGCGCACCACGTCCGCCTCGCCGACCACGAGCCGCGTCGCGATCCACTCGACCGACGCGTGCACCACGTACGCCGCCGCGCGTGCGTCGACCTCGCGCAGCACGCCGCGCTCGCGCAGAGCGGCGAATAGCGTCTCGAGCGATGCGCGCATGCGGTTCTCGATCACGAGGTTGGCATCGCGAAACTCGGGGTCGCGCAGGTGGCGCTCCCAGAGGATGCGCTGCAGGCCGGGGCTGATGCGCCGCGAGCCGACCACCGCCTCGATCGCGGAGCGCACGTGCTCGCGGGGCTCGCCCTGCTCCCAGCGACGGGGCTCGAGCGCCTCGGCCACCATGTCGGCCATCGTCCGGACCGTGCCGTCGAGGACCTCGAGCATCAGCTTCCGCTTGTCCGGGAAGTAGCCGTACAGCGTCCCGACGCCGATCCCCGCGCGCCGCGCGATCGCAGCGGTATTGGTGTCGTCGTAGCCGTGCTCCTCGAACGCGGCGATCGCGGCCACGACGATGCGCTCGCGGGTCTCGCGGCTCCGGGCCTGCTGCGGCGTGCGCACCGCACGCTTCACGGCATGGAGGCGTCCAGCGCGGGCTCGCAGCATCATGCCCGCGGCGCTACCACGGAGGGAATCCGAAATCGAGTTCGGATTCGCCTTGACTCGGAGCGAAGCGACCGGATACTGCGTCCGTGGGCCGACGGTCTGGCCCGACCAACCCCGGAGGGATGCGATGAGCAGCGGCGCGGCGGCGCTCGCCGAACAGCAGGCGCAGGGCGGGATCGAGACGATCCTGGCGAAGTTCGACACGCACTACGTCTGGAACTACGGCGTCTCGAAGCAGGCCCTGCGCGACCTCTACGAGAAGGCGAAGCGCGAGCAGTGGAACGGCACGACGCAGCTCGCCTGGGACACCAGCGTCGACCCCGAGCGCGGCATCCTGCCCGAGGAGCTCAATCCGCTCCACGAGTACGAGCCCTACCGGAAGCTCGACGACAAGCAGAAGATCCGGCTGCGACACGGCCAGGTCGCGCTGCAGCTGTCGCAGTTCCTGCACGGCGAGCAGGGCGCGCTCATCGTCGCGTCGCAGCTCGTCGGTGGCGTGCCGTGGATGGACGCGAAGTACTACGCCGGCACGCAGACCGTCGACGAGGCGCGCCACGTCGAGGTGTTCGCCCGCTACCTGAACGAAAAGCTCGAGTGGGAGTGGCCGATCAACGCGAGCCTGCGCGAGCTGCTCGATGCGACGATCAGCGACACCCGCTGGGACTTCAAGTACCTCGGCATGCAGATCATCATCGAGGGTCTCGCGATGGCGGCCTTCGGCAATCTGCACCAGATCGCGCAGGAGCCGCTGCTGAAGGATCTTCTGAAGTACGTGATGAAGGACGAGTCGCGCCACGTCGCCTTCGGCGTGCTGTCGCTGCGCGGCTGGTACGAGGACCTGCCCGCGAACGAGCTCCGCGACCGCGAGGACTTCGTCATCTACGCCTGCGAGCTGATGCGCGACCGACTGATCGGCAGCGACATCGCCGACCTGATGGGCTGGAACCCGGCCGACGTCCGCCGGCACGTCCTCGAGTCCCCTGCCCTGCAGATTTTCCGCCGCATGCTGTTCGCGCGCATCGTGCCGAATCTGAAGAAGCTCGGCATGCTCACGCCGCGCGTGCGCGAGGCGTTCGAACGGCTCGGCATCCTGCAGTTCGAGGACTACGACTCCGAGGCGATGGACAAGCAGCTGGGGTTTCTTTGACAAGGAGGGGGACTCTGTCCCCCTCCCTCGCCCGCGGCGGAGCCGCGGGCGATTCACTCCCCCGGCTCGGCTTCGCCTCGGCCACTCGCCCTTCGGGCTTCGCGGGTGGGGCGGTGCCGGGCGCGGTGGTCGCGCCGTGCGGGCTCGCGGCGGTGGTCACGCCGTGCGGGCTCACGGCGGCGGAGCCGCGGGCGAATTGCTCGTCCGGGCCGGCTTCGCCTTGGCCTGCCTCGCCCTCGGAATCAATGCCCGCGCGTTCGCTTCGGGCGGCGCTTGCGACTAGCCTCGACCGGCGATGGCCACCGACCGATCGATCTTCGCCGGACGCCCGACCTGGGCCAACGCCCTGCTGGTGCTCGCGGCGTTCATGACCTTCGTCTACACGCCGTGGGTCATCTTCGTGAAGCCGGTGGCGGAGGACCAGGAGGTCTGGCTCGGTCTGCTCTTGACGGGCTGGCCGGCGAAGGCGACCGCGCCCCTGCACTGGGCGCTCTGGGCCGCGTTCACCTGGGGCCTCTGGCGGATGCGGCCATGGATGCGCCTCTGGGGCACCGTCTGGATCGTGCAGATCGCCATCGGGATGCTGGTGTGGAACCTCACCGACGCGCGCGGCTCGCTGCCCGTCGGTGTAGCGAGCGCGCTCGTGTTCGCGTGGCTCGCGCGCGTCTACTGGCGCGCGTGGCAGGCGATCGGGCGTTGAGCCGCGGTCCCGGCGGCTGGACCTGGTTCGGGCGCGAGCGGCCGCCGTTCGCCGTCGAGCCCGGCCCCGGGCAGGAGTCGGTGTGGGACTACCCGCGCCCGCCGCGGATCGTTCCGGAGGTGCGCGAGGTCGTCGTGCGCGCCGGCGACGTCGAGATCGCGCGCACGCGACGCGCGCTGCGCGTGCTGGAGACCGCGAGCCCGCCGACCTTCTACCTGCCGCGCGACGACGTGCGCATGGCGCACCTCGAGCGCGCGGGTGGCGTGTCGTGGTGCGAGTGGAAGGGCGCCGCGTCCTACTGGGACGTCGTCGCCGAAGGGCGACGCCACGCGCGGATCGCGTGGTCGTACGATGACCCGACGCCCGCCTTCGCGGGGCTGCGCGAGCACGTGAGCTTCTACCCCGCGCACATCGCGTGCTTCGTGGCCGGGGTGCGCGTCGCAGCGCAGCCCGGCCGCTTCTACGGCGGCTGGGTGACGCCGGAGATCGTCGGTCCGCTCAAGGGAGAACCGGGCACCGAAGGGTGGTGACGTGCCCCGCGATCACTGGGCGGCACGGCATCGCGGGTCCGTCGGCCACGTGCGGCACGGCGCTGCACCGGGGAGCCGTATACGGGCATGGAGTCGTCATGCCCGAACGAGAGCTGGACTTCACGATCGAGAGGCTGGGCCCGTGCCGCCTCCCCTCGCCCATGCACGGGGCACGGTTCACCGGTGACACCGAGCGGCTGCTGTTCCATTCCCGCCTCGACGAGCTGCAACCCTATCTCGCCGCCGGCGAGACACCCCCGACGATGGAGCTGGCGGGTCCTCGCGAACGGCTGTTCTTCGACCCGGCCCGTACCACTGCGGGCATCGTCACCTGCGGCGGACTGTGTCCGGGCCTCAACGACGTGATCCGCGCCGTGACCCTGAGCCTGCACCAGCACTACGGCGTGTCCAGGGTCCACGGCTTCCGCTACGGCTACGAAGGGCTGGTCGAGGCACGTGGGCACCAGCCGGTGCTGCTGACGCCCGCGCTGGTGGACCCGATCGGCGAGCACGGCGGCACCATCCTCGGCTCCTCGCGCGGGCCGCAGCAGCCGGCGGAGATGGTCGACTACCTGCAGAAGCTCTCGGTCGACATCCTGTTCACGCTCGGTGGCGACGGCACCCAGAAGGGCGCGCAGGCCATTGCCCGGGAGGCGAAGCGACGCGGATACACCCTGTCCGTGATCGGGATCCCCAAGACCATCGACAACGACATCTCCTACGTGCAGAAGACGTTCGGCTTCGAGACCGCGGTGGCCGAGGCGCGTCGCGCCACCTACGCGGCCTACTCGGAAGCGTCCGCGGCGCGCAACGGCGTAGGTCTGGTCAAGCTGATGGGTCGCGACTCCGGCTTCATCGCCGCGTTCCTGACCCTGGTCGACAGCCGGGTCGACTTCTGCCTCGTGCCGGAGGCGCCGTTCACCCTCGCCGGCTTCCTGCGCAGCCTCGACGAGCGCCTCGCCCGCGACGGGCACGCGGTGGTCGTCGTCGCCGAGGGCGCCGGCCAGGACCTGATGGCTGCCAGCGCCGAGCGCGACGCATCGGGCAACGTGAAGGGTGGCGACATCGGTACGCTTCTGCGCGACGCCATCAAGGCTCACTTCGCCGCGCAGGGGCGCGAGCTGAACCTCGAGTACATCGATCCGAGCGACATCAATTGCAGCCAGCCGGCCAACGCGCACGACTCCGCGCTGTGCCTTCTGCTCGGCCAGAACGCCGTGCACGCCGGCATGAGCGGTCGCACCGACATGGTGGTCGGCTTCTGGAACCACCAGTTCACCCACGTGCCGATCGCGCTGGCGACCAGCTCGCGCAAGAAGCTCGACGCCGAAGGTTGGGTCTGGAGCAGCGTGCGCAGCGCCACCGGACAGCCGCGCGAGATGTAGGACGATGGCCTCCCCGCTCACCGAAGCCCGTCGCCACGCGAACGACACGCGCTACGAGCCGGGCCAGCGCGCCGGCCACTACGAGAGCTTCTTCGTCCGCGCGAACCATCCGACGCGGCCGCAGGCGTTCTGGATCCGCTACACGATCTTCGCGCCGGACGGCCACCCCGAGGACGCGCGCGGCGAGCTGTGGGCGGTGATGTTCGACGGCCGCCACGGCAAGCACACCGCCGCGAAGACCGAGGTCCCGATCGCGTCCTGCGACTTCCGCCGCGACCGGCTCGGCGCCTACGTCGCCGACGCGCGACTCGAGCCGGGACGCCTCGTCGGCGCCGCCGCGAGCGGTGGCCACACCATCGCCTGGGATCTGAGCTTCACCGGCAGCGCCGAGCCGCTGTTCGCACTACCGCTCGAGATGTACGCGGCGCGCCTGCCGCGCGCGAAGACGCTGGTGCCGCTGCCGCTCGCGACGTTCCGCGGCACGATCAACGTCGACGGTCACCCGTACCCGATCTTCGACTGGGTGGGCAGCCAGAACCACAACTGGGGCTCGCGCCACACCGACCACTACGCGTGGGGACAGGTCGCGGGCTTCGACGACGCCCCGCAGAGCTTCCTCGAGGTCGCGACCGCGCGCCTGAAGCTCGGCCCGCTGTGGACGCCGTTCCTGACGCTGCTGGTGCTGCGGCACGGCGGGCGCGACATCCCGCTCAACGGCCTCGTGCAGTCGCTGCGCGCGCGGGGCCGCTTCTCGTGCTTCGAGTGGACCTTCCGCTCCGCGAGCAGGAGTCACGCCGTCGAGGGCCGGATCACCGCGCCGCGCGACAGCTTCGTCGGGCTCGCCTACGACAACCCGCCAGGCGGCGTCAAGCACTGTCTCAACAGCAAGCTCGCGTCGTGCACGCTCACGCTGGCCGATCGGACGACGGGCTCGAGCACGGTCCTCGAGAGCAGCGGGCGCACCGCGTTCGAGATCCTCACCGACGACACGACGCACGGCGTGCCGATCGTCGCCTGAGCGCGACCCACACCCGGCACGCGCCCCGGCCGCTCAGTGCGCCGCCGGCACCGGGCCCGGCAGCGTGAAGCGCAACACCTTCGCGACCGTCGTGCCGAACTGCCGGCGCAGCGAGCCGGTGTTGTAGTCGATCCCGTAGCGCGCGGCGATCGTGCGCACGCGCGGCGCGATCTCGGGGTAGCGATTGCTCGGCAGGTCCGGGAACAGATGGTGCTCGATCTGGTGGCTCAGGTTGCCGGACATCACGTGGAACAGCCGTCCGCCGTCGATGTTGCACGAGCCGAGCATCTGCCGCGCGTACCAGTGGCCGCGCGTCTCGCCCTCGACGGATCCCTTCGCGAAGTGGTGCACGCCGGCCGGGAAGTGGCCGCAGAAGATGATGATGAACGTCCACACGTTGCGCAGCACGTTGGCGACGAAGTTCGCGCCGAGCACCCAGAGGAAGAACGGCCCGGCGAGCACCGGCCACAGCACGTAGTCCTTCAGCACCTGGCGCCCCACCTTGCGCAGCCCGTCGCGCACCAGCGGCCTCGCCTCGTCCCAGCTGCGCTTGCCCGACCACACGTGCGCGACCTCGATGTCGTGCAGTGCGATGAACCACTCGAAGAGGGCCATCATGACCAGGAAGGAGAGCGGCTGGATCGCGTAGAACGGGCTCCAGCGCTGCCGCTCGGTCACGCGCAGCATGCCGTAGCCGACGTCGCGGTCGCGGCCCATGACGTTGGTCCACATGTGGTGCACGACGTTGTGTGAGTGTCGCCACTGCGACGCGGGACAGACGTGGTCCCATTCCCAGCGATCGGAGCGGACCTCGGGGTCCCCCATCCAGTCCCACTGCGCGTGCAGGATGTTGTGGCCGATCTCCATATTCTCGAGGATCTTCGCGAGCGCGAGGCCGAGAGTGCCGAGACCGAGCACGACGAGGAACGCAGACATGCTCGCCCACGGCAGCGCGAGCCACGGGTGGAACGCGCACGCCGCGAGCATCGCGAGCCGCGAGCCGAGCGCCAGCGCGCGCTGCGTACCGATCAGGCGCAGGATGTAGCGCCGGTCGCGCGTGCCGCGGTCGGCGAGGATCTCCTCGCGGATTGCGTCGAGCTCCTCGCCGTACCGGCGCAGCTCGTCGACGCGCAGGTGGGACAGCGGCCCCGACTCCGCGACCATGTCCTCGGCCGCCGAGCGGGGAAGGACGACAGCTGCGCTCACAGCTCCACCTCGCACTCTCCGGCAGCGGCGGAGACGCAGATCTGCACGCGCGCGCCCGGCTCGTCGGTGACGCGCCCGTCGCGCAGGTCGCGCACGCGCCCGGAGCGCAGCGTGACCGTGCAGGTGTGACAGATGCCCATGCGGCAGCCGTGCGCCGGCGCGAGCCCCGCCGCCTCCGCCGCGAGCAGCAGGCTCTGCCCCGCTCCGGTCTCGACGGTGACGCCGCTTCGCCGGAAGCACGCGCGCCCGCCGGCGACGTCCGCCGGCAGCGGCGCCAGCACCGGCTGGAAGCGCTCGACGCGCAGCCGCTGCGCGCAGCCGCTGGCAGTCCAGTGCGCCTCGGCGGCCTCGAGCAGCGCGCGCGGGCCGCAGGCGTACGCGTCGCGTGCCCGCCAGTCGGCGCAGCGCGCGTCGAGCAGGTTCGGAGAAAAGTGTCCGGCGGTCGCGACACCGCTCGGCGGCTCGCACGTCGCGAGCACGTGCAGCCGGTAGCCGGGATGCGCCGCCGCGAGCGAGGCGAGATCGCGCGCGAAGATCACGTCGGCCGCGCGCGGCGCCCAGTGCAGGTGCACGACGTCGGCGAGCGCGCCGCGCGCCGACAGCTCCTGCAGCATCGCGCGCGCCGGCGTGACGCCGCTGCCCGCGGTGAGGAGCAGCAGGCGCGGACGCGGCGCGTCGGGCAGCACGAATTCGCCCTGCGGCGTTCCGAGCTCGACGTACGCGCCGCGCCGGATCCCTCGCACGAGGTGGCCCGAGACCCTCCCGCCCGCGACGTGCTTGACGGTGATCGCGATGCCGCCGCGCCCCGGAGCGCGGCCGGGCGCCGTGCTGATGGAGTACGTACGCGTGTGCCGCCGGCCGTCGATCGTCACGGTCACCGGAACGTACTGTCCGGCGCGGTACGCACCGAAGCCGCGGCCCGGACGGAGCACCAGCGTGCGCGCGTCCGCGGTCTCGTCGATCAGGTCGACCACCCGCGCCCACGTCGTGTGCGTGGACCACAGCGGGTTCACGAGCTCGAGGTAGTGCGACAGACCGAGCGGCCAGGCGAACAGGTCGGCGGCGCCGACCAGCCGGCCGCGCAGCGTCGAACGCGGCCTGGCGCCGATCGCGTCCGCTCGGGAATCGCGCGCCGCCTGCAGTCCGAAAGGGCTCGCGGTCTCTGCGGTGTGCATCTTGAAATGAGTCTTTCCGGGGCTCGAACGGCGCGGCGGACGGCCGCGCGGGCGGGCCGGGCCGCCGTGGTTACCGTTGCGTAGGTTACGCTAGCGTAATATCCGAGTCAACATGCCGGCTGCGCGCCCCCGCCCCGAACGCCTGCCCGCCGCCGCGCGCCGCGCGCAGCTGGTCGAGATCGGGCGCCGCCTGTTCGCCGAGCGCGGCTACGAGGCGACGTCGGTCGAGGAGATCGCCGAGCGCGCCAAGGTCTCGAAGCCCATCGTGTACGAGCACTTCGGCGGCAAGGAAGGCCTCTACGCGGTCGTCGTCGACCGCGAGATCGAGCACATCGTGGCGAGCATCGAGCAGGCGGTGAGCACCGGCTCGCCGCGCGCGCGCCTCGACGGCGCGGCGCTCGCGTTCATGACCTACGTGAAGGAGCGGCCGGACGGCTTCGCCGTCCTGCTGCGCGACGCGCCGCCGTCCAAGCGCGGCGGCGAGATGCCGGCCCTCATGTACGACCTCGCCGACCGCGTCGGCGGCATCTTCGCCGAGATCTTCCGCACCGCGGGCTACGACGCGAAGGCCGCGCCGATCTACGCGCACGCGCTGGTCGGCATGGTCGCGTTCGTCGGACAGTGGTGGACCGAGGCGCGCAAGCCGCCGCCCGCCGAGGTCGTCGCCAGCCACATCGCGGCACTGGCATGGATGGGGCTTCGCCACCTGCCGCGGAAGCCCGCGGCGCTCGTCCGGTGACGGCCGCCCAGCACCGTCCGCCGCCATCGTTCGTACGCAGCGGAGCGTGCAGGGCCGTCAGGGCGAGACGCCCGGCGTGAGCGCCACCGGCGCGAGTACGAAGGCGTAGCGCGCGCCGCTCTCGCTCAGCTCCTCCACCTCCGCGGGCACGGGGTCCAGCGGCGGCACGAACACCAGCACCGCCACCTGCACCTCGTCACCGGCCATGGCATCACCGCCGGCGCCGCCGACGACCGGCGTCTCGAGGCCGTGGCCACCGCCGGCGGACGACACCGCGAGCGGCTCGCCGATGTGCCAGACGTCCGCACCCGCCGCGCGCACGGCAACGCGCACCACGGCGCCAGCCGGCAGGCCCTCGACCGCGATCCCGAGCGAGACCATGCAGACGTCGCTCGTGCAGTCGACCTCGCCGGCGAAGCCCGCGTCGACGCGCAGCTCGTTCGGCCCCAGCAACGTCGGATCGCCCTGCCGAACCGGCACACCCGACGGGCAGATCAGCAGGTCGTCCGCGCCCTCCACGCAGCGGTTCTCGGTGATCGCACGGCCGATGAGGGTCGCCTCGAAGCCGCCGGGACCGATGTCGAAGCCGCTCGACCCGCTGCCGCCGCACGCGGCCAGCACCGTCAGGAGCAGGAGAGCGGACATTCGTCGCGCGCGCATCGTTCGCCTCATCACAGCACCGTCGACGTCACGAGAACGTTCAGGAAGGCCGTCGCGTCGGACGCGTCGGCTGCGTACTCCTCCGCGAGCTTGCGCAGCTCGCCATCGAGCCGCGCCTGGAACTCGTCGAGCCGGGCACGATCGATGTTGAGGAAGTGGTTGCGCATGTAGGTCCCGGTGGGCTGCTCGGCGAGCGCGAGCTTGTCGAGCAGGCCCTTCGCGAACAGCGTGCAGAACTCGAGCGCGAGCGCCTGGCGCTCCTCGGTGTCGGACGCGACGAAGTGCCGTCCGAGGCGGCGCACCCGGCCGCGCTCGATCGCGACGAGACCGCGCTGCACCAGCAGCTGCTCGATCTTCGCGAGCGCCTTCGCGTCGACGTCGTCCTTCGCACTGGCCTTCACCTCGCGCCGCCAGCGCGCGAGCGTCACCGCGCTCTCGTCGTCCGGCAGCGCCGCGATCGCCTGGCTCGCGAGCAGTGCGAGCTCGATGTCGTCGACGTGGCCGAGCGCCGTGGGCGCGTGCAGCACGCGGCGCAGCTCCCTGCCGAAGGCGTGCAGCATGCGGTCGCGCCACAGGATGGCGAGCAGCTCCTGCGGGTCCTGCTTGCGGAACGCGGCGAGCCGCCGCACCAGCGTCTCGCTCGGGAAGCGCTTTCCCTTCTCGATGTAGCCGAGCATCACCGGGTCGATGCTCGCGCCGAGGACGTCCTCGGAGAAGCGCTTGAGGGTCCACTCGCGCCCGGCGAGCACGCGGGTCTCGTAGAAGACGTCGCGGATGCCCTTCCGCGCCGGAGGTGCCTGCGGCTTCGCCATCGCGAAATCTCTCCTACCAAAACTCTTTCCGCTTGCCAAACTAACAACTCTTGTTTAGAAGCGGTCCCTGAAGGGAGGGCCAGCTCGTGGGGAAGCATGGCTTGAGAAGGGGACTCCTCGGACTCGGAACGGCATTCCTCGCCGCCGCCTGCGGCGGCGGGGGTGGCGGCGGTTCCGGTCCGAACGGCTCGCCGGCGAGCGTCGCCGGCATCGTCGTGGTGCAGGCCGAGGTCGCGCGCCGCGACCCGGATGCCATGGGCGTCGCA
>Ga0194132_10009733_pt1 | contig 13082 bp, 11 predicted proteins | sample TA2KigOf80mmetaG_FD_148612 | JGI IMG/M metagenome (GOLD analysis project Ga0194132, IMG submission 148612) | Freshwater microbial communities from Lake Tanganyika, Tanzania - TA2015054 Kigoma Offshore 80m | ecosystem: Environmental > Aquatic > Freshwater > Lake | place: Tanzania: Lake... | reverse complement strand
GTGGTGCTCCGCGTCGATGAGCATCCAGTGGTAGCCGCAGCTGCGCAGGATCGGCGCGATCTCCGGCGTGCGGCTGTGCGGCGTGTTGAGGCCCAGGCACAGCTTGCCTTCGCGCAGCCGCTCCTTCAGGTCCGGGCCCATGGGCGCCGCCTCAGATCAGCCGCGCGGGGCCGTTCAGACGCAGGTCGGTGATGAACATGTGGCCCGCGGTGTGGGTGATGATCTCCGGGATGCCGCAGGCCATCGCGATCGCCTGCGGGGTGATGCCGCAGGCCCAGAACACCGGGACTTCGTCTTCGCGCAGCGTGTGGAACTTGCCCCACTGGGTGTGGGCGAGGTCGGGGATACCCACGTCGGCGGGATTGCCGATATGGATCGGCGCGCCGTGCCCCATCGGGTACTTGGAGGACACCTCGACCGTGCGCAGGACGAGGTCCTTGCGGATCGGGCGCATGCTGATGACCATCGGGCCGTGCAGCCGGCCCGCGGGCTTGCACTGGATGTTCGAAATGTAGACCGCGTTGCGCCCGTCCGGCAGCGTCAGGTGGCGCATGGGGATGTCGGCGTCGAGCAGCGCCTGGTCCAGCGACAGCGAGCAGCCCAGCAGGAAGGCGACGTGGTCCTTGCGCCAGAGCGCCTTGATGTTCGACACCTCGTCGGTGAGCACGCCGTTGCGGTACAAGCGGTAGCGCGACAGGTCGGTGCGCACGTCCGCGCCCGGGGCGGCCTCGCGCGGTTCCGGATCGCCCGGTTCGGTGACATCGATGAGGGGGCAGGGCTTCGGGTTACGATGGCAGAAACGCAGCATCTCGCCGGCGTATTCCTCGGGGACCACCGCGAGGTTGGCCTGCACGTAGCCCAGGGCGAGGCCCTGCGTGATGCCGGTCCACTCGCCGGAGCGCACCGCCTCGCGGACCTCCTTGCCGGTCGCATGCTTGAGCGCCGTGCGCTCCTTCGGATCCACCGTGCAGACGTCATACACCCGGGCCATCGCTGTCTCCCTGAGGTTCAACTGAGTGGGTTCAATGCAGCGAAGTATGGGACAGAGCCCGGATTGCCGCGATATGGTGTTTCCCGAGCCCGGACGGTCCGGGCGGCAGGTCGTAACTTTTTGAATTGTCTGGATAATTGAGTGACTGGTCTGGGCGTCCTCGCGGCGCGGCGCGCGTTTCGCCATGCGACCCTGCACCGGGTGCGCCCCCCTCGTTTCTATACTGCTGGCCCGTCCAGCTAGGAGGCGTTGATGATCTTGCGGAAGTGGGTGCGAGGGTTCGTGGGAACGGCGCTGGGCCTGGCGGGCCTGGTCGCGATGGCGCAATCCTTTCCCGCGAAGCCCGTGCGGCTCGTGGTGCCCTATGCGCCGGGCGGCACCGGCGACCTCGTCGGGCGCATCCTCGCGAAGTCGCTCTCGGCGCAGTACGGCCAGCAGGTGATCGTCGAGAACCGACCGGGCGCCGGCGGGCACATCGGCGCGGAGCTGGTGGCGCGGTCCACCCCGGACGGCTACACGCTGCTCTTCGGCGCCATCGGGACGCGGGCCGCGTTCAGCGTCACCTCCAACCTCCGCTACGACCCGGTGCGAGACCTGCAGGCGGTGGTGCTGCTGTGCGAGTCTCCCAACATCCTTATCGTGAACCCGGCGCTGCCGGCCACGACGGTGCAGGAGTTCCTCGCCCTCGCAAAGGCGAAGCCGAAGCAGATCACCTTCGGTTCCGCCGGCAATGGCACCTCCACGCACCTGATCGGCGAGCTCTTCAAGTCGAGCACCGGCGTGGATCTCACGCACGTTGCCTACAAGGGCAGCGGACCGGCGATGACGGACCTCGTCGGGGGGCACATCCAGGCCATGTTCGAGAACCTCCCGGCCGCGGTCAGCCACGTCAAGGCAGGGAAGGTGCGAGCGATCGCCCTCACCGGAAAGGCGCGGAGCGACAGCCTGCCCGGCGTGCCGACCGCCGCGGAATCCGGCGTCCCGGGCTTCGAGGCCACGTCCTGGTTCACCATCGACGCACCCCGCGGCGTGCCCGAGGCCGTCCTGCGAAAGCTGAACGAGGACATCCACCGCAGCATCCACTCGCCGGAGCTCGCCCCGCAGTGGCGGGAGCTTGGCCTCAGGCCCACCGGAGGGAGCATCGCGACCGCGGCCGACTTCATCGCGAAGGAAACCGAGAAGTGGACGCGGCTAGTCCGCAGCGCGGGCATCCGGGATTAGGACGCGACGACGATGTGGCAGCCCAGGGTCATCATGCAGGACGGCGTGCTCATGCCTTTTGCGGAGGCGCGCGTGCACCCGCTCTCGCCCGGCTTCGCCTACGGCGCGGCGGTGTTCGAGGGCATTCGCGCCTACCGTGACCCAGCGAGCGGACGGCTCGCGCTCTTCCGGCTGAAGGAACACCTCGACAGGCTCGCCTTCGGCATGAAGATCATGCGCTTCGAGCGGACCTTCGAGGAAGGCTACCTACGCGACCGGATCAACGAGGTCATCCGGGCGAACGAGCCCGACGACGACGTGTACGTGCGCGTGCTGGTGTACGTCGCCACCGTCTCGCCGATGACCACGGCGACGCCGGTGAGCTTCACCGTCGCGGCGCTGCCGCGCGAGAAACCCAAGTACGCCGAGGGCATGCACCTGGGCGTCAGCTCCTGGCACCGCCTGAGCGACAACGCAAGCCCGCCTCGGGTGAAGAGTACGGCGAACTACCACAGCAGCCGCCTCACGATCCTGCAGGCGCGGGCGGACGGCTACGACGGCGCGCTGCTACTCACGCGCAACGGCAAGGTCTCGGAAACGCCGATCGCCTGCGTGTTCTTCGTGCGCGACGGGAAGCTGGTCACGCCCAGCCTTTCCAGCGACATCCTCGAGAGCGTCACCCGCGACACCATCATGCGGCTGCACCAGGACATGACCGGCGTGCCGGTCATCGAGCGCGAGATCGACCGCACCGAGATCTACCTTGCCGAGGAGGCCTTCGTCTGCGGCACCGGCCAGGAGGTGATCCCGGTGGTGTCTTTCGACAAACTACCGGTGGGCGACGGCAAGGTGGGGCCCGTCACGGCCCACCTGCGCCAGCGGTACTTCGACGTGGTGCACGGCAAGACCGCCGACTATGATGCGTGGCGGACGCGGGTCAACTGAAATGCGATGAGGCGGTGACAAAGGCAGCGAAGGGCAAGGCAAACTTCTCGGTCGGTCTGGACATCGGCGGCACATTCACCGACATCGTGTTCTACGACCAGGTCTCGGGTCGCCACCTCAACCGGAAGGTGCTCACCACCCACGAGGATCCCTCCCTGGGCGTCATCGAGGGCGTGCGGCAGGTGATCGACTCCGAGGGCGTCGATCCCGCGTCGGTGGATCGCGTGATCCACGCGACGACGCTCTTCACCAATGCGCTCATTGAGCGCAAGGGCGCCGAGACCGGCCTGGTGACTACCGAAGGCTTCCGCGACCTGCTGGAGATCGCGCGGGAACGCAAGTACGAGATCTATGACGTCTTTATCGAGATGCCCTCGCCCATCGTGCCGCGCAACCTGGTGGCCGAGGTACCGGGCCGCATCGGCCCGCGCGGCGAGGAAGAGCGGCCGCTCGACCTACCCGCGCTCGTCGCAGGGACCGAGCAGCTGGTGAAGCAGGGCGTCACCTCCGTCGCGGTCGTCTTCCTGCATTCCTACGTGAACCCGTCGCACGAGCGCGCCGCGGTCGCGGAGATCCAGCGCCGCTTTCCCTCGCTCTCGATCTCGGCTTCCTGCGAGGTCGCGCCGGAGATCCGCGAATACGAGCGCGCCTCCACAACGGTGATCAACGCCTACGTTAAGCCGCTCGCCCAGAACTACCTCGACCGGCTTGCGGCACAGCTCGCCGCCACGAAGATCTTGGCGCCGCTCTTCATGATGCTGTCCAACGGCGGCCTGACGCACGTGGCAGAGGCGAAGCGCGTGCCGGTGCAGTTGCTAGAATCCGGCCCGGCGGCGGGCGCCCTGGCGGGCGCCTTCTTCGGCCGCGGCTCGAAGGTCGACCACGTGCTCGCCTTCGACATGGGCGGCACCACGGCGAAGCTGAGCGTGGTGGATGACGGCGAGCCGGTCGTCGCCTACCGTTTCGAGGCGGCGCGCGAAAAGCGATTCGCGGAAGGCAGCGGTCTCCCGGTGATTATCTCCGTGATCGAACTCATCGAGATCGGCGCCGGCGGCGGCTCCATCGCCAGCGTGGACGAACTTGGCCTGCTGAAGGTCGGCCCCCGCAGCGCCGGCTCGCAGCCCGGCCCGGCCGCCTATGGCCGCGGCGGCCAGTTGCCCACGGTCACCGACGCGGATTTCATCCTCGGCTACCTCGACCCCGGCTTCTTCGCCGGCGGCACGATGAAGATCGACCTCGATGCCGCGAAGAAGGCCTTCGAGCCGATCTGCAAGGCCACCGGTATGTCCCTCCCGGAAGCGGCCTGGGGCGTGCACGACGTGGTGAACGAGAACATGGCGAGCGCCGCGCGGGTCCACGTGGCCGAGCGCGGCAAGGATCCGCGGGACTACGCCCTGCTGCCCACCGGCGGCGCGGGGCCGGTGCACGCGTATTCCGTCGCTGCGAAGCTGGGCCTGAAGCGCGTGATCTGCCCGCCGGCGGCCGGCGTGGCCTCGTCTCTCGGCCTGCTGATGGCGCCCGCCCGGGTGGACCGCGCGGCGACGTTCCTCACGTTGCTGGACGAAACCGACTGGCCCGCGCTGGAAGGCGTGTTCCGCAAGATCGAGGCCGATGCGCGCGACGTCATCGCGGGCACGGGCCTGGATCCGAAGGGCGCGCGGATCGACCGCCTCGCGGACATGCGCTATGCGGGGCAGGGCTTTGAACTGGTGGTGTTCCTCCCCGAGGGGCCCTACAGCGCGAAGTCCCGCGACGGCATCGCGGCCGCGTTCGAGGCGGCTTACCGCGCCACTTTTGGCCGCACGCCGCGCAGCGGCAGCATCGAGATCGTGAACATCCGTGCCTGCGTGCGCGTGGCCGCGTCCGCGAAGAACGTGGTGCTCAAGGGCTTCGGCTCGGGCGATGGCGGCCTCAAGGGGCGCCGGCCAGTGTGGTTCCCGGAGACGAAGGGCTACACCGAAACGGCGGTTTACGACCGCTACCGCCTGCCCTCGGGCGTGGAGCACGACGGCCCCGCCGTCATCGAGGAGCGCGAATCCACGCTGGTGATCGGCCCGGGCGCGACGTTCCGGGTCGAGGCCACCGGCAACCTCGCCATCGACGTTTTCCAGGCGTAGGAGGCAACATGGCCAAGCACGAAGCGAATCCCCCGCGTCTCGATGCCGTCACGCTGCGGGTGCTCTGGACGCGCCTGATCTCGATTGTCAACGAGGCCTCGGCCGCGCTGGTGCGCACCTCGTTCTCCACGCTGGTGCGCGAGACCTACGACTTCTCGGTCATCCTCACCGACGAGAACGGGCAGGGCATCGTGCAGCCGCCGGCGAGCATCCCGGCCTTTATCGGCACGCTGCCGGCGACGGTGCGCCACTTCCTCGCTGAATTCCCGGTGTCCGAGCTGGTGCCCGGCGACGTGCTCATCACCAACGACCCGTGGATGGGCACCGGCCACCTCGCCGACGTGTCGGTCGCGAAGCCGATCTTCCTGGATGGGAAGGTCGTGGGCTTCGCGGCCAGCGTGGCGCATGCGCCCGACATGGGCGGGCGTACCGGCTCCACCGAGTCGCGCGACGTGTTCGAGGAAGGCTTCCAGATCCCGGTGATGAAGCTGTGCAACGCCGGCACGCCGGACGCCACCTTCATCAAGGTCCTGCGGCGCAACGTGCGCGCGCCCGACGAGGTGGAGGGCGACCTCTGGGCGCAGGTGAGCGCGCTGGAGCTCATCGAGAACCGCCTCATCGCCCTGATGCGGCATTACCACATGACCTCGCTGCGCGACGTGGCGGGAGAAATCCACGACCGCTCCGAGCGCGCGATGCGCAACGCCATCCGCGACATGCCGGACGGCACCTACGACTACGAGTTCGCCACCGACGGCCTGGACGACCCGGTGAAGATCCGCATCGCCATCACGGTGAAGGGCGACGAGCTGGAGGTGGACTTCGCCGGCACCTCGCCGCAGGTGGACAAGGCCTTGAACTCGGCGTTCTGCTACACCTACGCCTACACGATGTTCGGGCTGAAGTGCGTCCTCTCGCCCGAGATCCCGAACAACGAAGGCGCCTTCCGGCCGATCCGCATGCGCGCGCCGGAAGGCAGCGTGCTCAACCACCGCTTCCCGACCTCCGGCTGCTCGCGCTCGATGCTGGGCCACTACCTGCCCTTCGCCGTTTTCGGTGCGCTTAGTCGCGCGGTGCCGAACCGGATCATCGCCGGCTCAGGATCGCCCATCTGGAGCGTGCTGATGCGTGGCGTGAACGAGCGCGGCGCGCAGTTCGCCAACAAGCTCTTCTACAACGGCGGCACCGGCGCGAGCCACCGGCGCGACGGCATGAACGCCACCAGCTGGCCGAGCAACATCTCGCTCACGCCCACCGAGGTCGTCGAGCAGCTTGTGCCCGTCCGCGTCGTTCACAAGAAGCTGCGCCCGAACTCGGGCGGCGAAGGGCAGTACCGCGGCGGGCACGGCCAGGACATCCTGCTTCAGAGCAAGATCGATACGCCGATCTTCATGGTCTTCCTCGCAGAGCGCACCAAGCACGCCGCCCCCGGCATCGCCGGCGGCCAGGCGGGCGATTGTGGCGCGCTCGTCATCGATGGCGTCCCCGCCGACCCCAAGAAGCAGCACGTCCTCAAGCCCGGCGGCACCGTGCTTATGCGCACCCCCGGTGGCGGCGGCTTCGGCGATCCGAAGGGGCGGGCCGCGCACCTTCGCGCGTCGGACGCGAAGTACGCCTGAACGGATAGGAAAATCTATCCGCCCCAGGCTGCGTTGCACCGCACGATTTGGTCATTCTCCCGCTCCCTGGTCCCGGTTTGACGGCGCATAATGCCGCTTATGTTGCCCCACGAGTCGCTATTGGTAAAGAGCGGGGCAGACCGAGAAGGTCGTCGTTCCAGGTAAAGATCGCCGGCGTGCCGCCGGTGTGCACGAACACCACGGCCTCGTCGCGGCGAAACCGGCGCTCGCGAATGTGCGCGATCATCGCCGCCGCGCATTTCCCGGTGTACACCGGATCGAGGATGATCCCTTCGTGGCGGCCGAACAGGCGTACCGCCTCGTTACCCGCCTCGCTCGGGATGCCATAGCCCTTGCCGACATACGTGTCGTAATTCTCGATGTCGCCCGGTTCGACCCGCGTCTCGAGCCCGAGCATTTTGGCGGTTTGGTTGGCGATGGATGCAGTGCGGTTGGGTACGTCGTGCTTGTGGCTCGCAGTGACGCCGCGCATCGTGAAGCGCCCGGCCAGGGCTTTCTTCGCGAGGGCGACGCCGGCCTGGCCCTTGCCGCCGGAAGACATGTAGAAGCAGTCGACCTCGACGCCCGCGCCGTGGAGCTGGTCCAGCATTTCTATGGTGGCATCCAGGTAAGCGAGCGCCGAAGCGACGTCGAACATGGGATTGTCGTTCAGGATGTAGGGCCGCCCGCCGGCGGCGCGAACTTCTTCTGCGGCCGCATCCATCGCGGCGCGCTGCCCAGCAGCATCCACGGCAAAGCGAACTTCCGCTCCCAGCAGGTAGTCGACGAGCAAGTTGCCCTGCACCACCGACGGGCGCCTGCCCTCGAGGACGAGGATAGTGCGCAGCCCCAGCTTGTTGCAGGCGCCGACGGTCTGGCGCGCGGAATTGGACTGCAGGTCCAGGCCGACGATGACCGTGTCGGGCTTTTCCTGCACCGCGCGTGCGAGGCGGAATTCCAGGTTGCGCAGCTTGTTGCCGCCGAAGGCGACCCCGGTGAGGTCGTCGCGCTTCACGAAGATGCGTGGCCCGCCCAGGTACCTCGCCAGGTTGGGCGCTTCGGTCACGGGAGTCGGGCGCACGGCGATGGACAGGCGCGGGATGCGGGCGATCCGCTCGCGCATGGCGGCGAACAGGCCGTAGTCGGCTGCGGGCATTGCTGCGTTCAGGCGATGGTCTCCGGCGCGCGCGGCGTCGGGGCGTTGTCGGGAATCAGGCGCTCGCGGCGCAGCGCCTGCCAGAACCCTTCGGGTATCGGATGGCACATCATCGCCAGCGCATCCTTCCAGTGCGCGATGCTCTTCACGCCGACCAGGACCAGCTCGATGGCGGCCTGCGCGAGCGGGAACTGCAGCGCTGCGGCGCGTAGCGGCACGCCGTGACGCTCGCACACCTTCTCTATCGCCGCAGCGCGGGCGACGAGCTCGCCAGGCGCCGGCTCGTAATTGAAACGCACCGGCTGCTGCGCCCCGGCGACGCCGGTGGCGAGGATGCCCGAATTGAAGGGCCCGCCCAGCGCGACCCGAACGCCGCGCGCCGCACACAACGGCAGCAGCTCGGACAGCGCGCTCTGATCGAGCAGCGTATAGCGCCCGGCCAAGAGCAGGCAGTCGAGATCGGCCTCGCGCAGGATCTCGACGCAGGTCTGCCAGTGGCTGACCGCCACGCCGAGGTGGCGGATGAGGCCTTCGCGCTTGATGCGCTCGAGCTCCGGCAGCGCCTCGGCGAGCACCTGGCGCAGCACTTGCGGCGCCCGCTCGCCGTGGGTCATCACGCTGCAATCATGAACGTAGGCGATGTCGATGTAATCGAGCCCAAGGCGCGCAAGACTGTCCTCGATGCTCCGCCGCACGCCCGCTGCCGAATAGTTGAAATGCTGCAGGTTGGGCAGCACATCCACGTAAACGCCGAAATTGCGGGGCGACCGGACGGCATCGGGCGTCAGCAGGCGGCCGACCTTGGTGGAGACCGTCACCGTTGCCCGGGGCACGCCGGCGAGGAAGACGCCGAAGCGCTGCTCGCTGCGGCCGTTACCGTAATGCGGCGCGGTGTCGAAGCTCGCGCAGCCGTCGGCATAGGCTCCCGCAAGCAGCGCCTGCGCCGCGGCTTCGCTGATGGCCGCGTACATGTTGCCGACCGGCGCGCCACCTAGGCCGAGGTTGAGCCCGGCGCGAGTGGCCGGGAACACCCGCTTCACTGCGGCGTCAGCCCCGAAGCCTGAATGAGCTGCGTCCACAGCGCAACGTTCTTCGCCATGGTGTCGCGCAACGCGGAGGGCACCGCATACTTGACGTCGTACAGCGTCGCGTCCCAGGAATTCATCTTGGAAATCACCTCGGGATCGCGGATCGCCGCCTGCAGCGCGCCCGAGAGCCTGTCGACGATGGGCTTGGGCGTGCCGGCCGGGGCGAACAGGCCGTACCAGACGGTCATCGCGCCAAGGTCGTTGAGGCCGCCTTCGGCGGAGTAAGGCACCGAAGGCAGGCTGGAGATGCGCTTGTTGCCGGTGACGACAAAGGCGTTCACGGCGCCGCCCTTTACCTGGGCGACGCTGCCGCCGGTGCTGTCGCACATCAGGTCGACGCGGCCGCTCTGGATGTCCGCGTAAGCCGGGGCCGAACCTTTGTACTGCACCATCGTGACCTGGGCACCGACGGCCTTCTGGAACAGCATCGCGCACAGGTGGGTGCCGCTGCCCATGCCCGAGGACGCCATCGTGACCTTGTCCTTGTTCTTGCGCACGTACTCGATCAGCTCCTTGACGTCTTTCGCCGGCACATGCTTGCCGCCGACCACCAGCATCGGGATTTCGGCGATCAGGCCGATGTGCTCGTAGCTCTTGACCGGGTCGAACTGCAGGTTCTTGTACAGCGCCGGCGCGGTCGACAGGCCGATGTGGTTCATGAGGAGCATGTAGCCGTCGGGGGCCGCCTGGGCGACCTGGCGCGAGCCGAGCACGCTGCCGGCGCCGGTGACGTTGGCCACCGTGACCGGCTGTCCGAGGTTTCTGCGCAGCGATTCGGCCAGCACCCGTGCCATCAGGTCGGCGCCACCGCCGACCGCGTAAGGCATCACCAGCGTAATCGGCTTGGACGGCCAGGCATCCTGCGCGGACGCCGACCCTGTCAGCATCAACAGCCCCGTCACCATGCCTGCGAATAGTCTGATCATTTTCAGTCTCCAGGTATCTCCGTTGAAGATGTCTTGCTTCTTGCGCGTCGTCGCCGTCACGCCCGGTGCATGCCCCGCGCGATGACGTACTCGAGGCAATTGAGCGTCTCGTCGATGTCCGCATCGGTGTGCGCCGCCGACACGCGCCCCTCGGAGCCGGGCTTGCAGAACACGCCCTGCGTGATGAGCGCCATGTGATAAAGGCGCCGGCGCGCCGTGTTGCTCCTCGCCTCCTCGCGGTGGTCGCGCGGCGCTTTGTCCAGGCCAAAATAAACCTGCACCAGGCAGCCGATCTGGTTCACCACGGCCTGCTCGCCATGGCGCGCAAAGATGTCGCGCATGCCGACGGCCAGGCGCGCGCCCAGCCTTGCGGCATGCCGTTGCGGCTGCCCGTCGTCCAATTGCGCGAGCACCGCAAGCCCGGCGGCCATCGCGGCGACATTGCCGCTGTACGTCCCGAAGATCTCGACGCGCGTCTCCGGCGGGCGCTTGGGGTCGAGGACGTCCATCACCCCGCGCCGGCCCGCCACCGCGCCGACCGGAAAGCCGCCGCCCAGCACCTTGCCGAGCAGGGTGAGGTCGGGGAGCACGCCGGCGAGCTCCTGCGCGCCACCGCGAGCCATGCGAAAGCCGGTGACGATCTCGTCGTAGATCAGCACCGCGCCGAGCTCGTCGCAGATCGAGCGCAGGCCGCGCAGGAACGCCTGCTCGGCGGCGATCACGCCCGAGATCGGCTCGAGGATGACGCCGGCGAGCTCGCCGCCGTGCCGGCGCAGGATGGCGGCCGTGCGCTCCAGGTCGTTGTAGGGACAGACCAGCGTGTCGGCGTACGCCCCGGGCGGGATGCCGCTGCAGTCGGAGCGGTTGAAGGGCGAGCGAAAGCCGATGTGCAGACTGTCGATGACGCCATGGAAGGTGCCTTCGAAGCGCGCGATCTTGCTGCGGCCGGTGTAGCCGCGCGCGATGCGCAGCGAGTGCGCCACGGCCTCGGTTCCGGAGTTGGTGAAGCGCACCTGCTCGGCCGAGGGCACCATCTCAACCACCTTGGCGGCGAGCTTGCCGATGAGCTCGTGGCTCATGCCGAAATGGGAACCGCGCCTGAGCACCGCCGATACGGCATCGGTAACTTTGGCATTGGCATGGCCTATGAACATCGTGCCGTTGGCCACGCCATAGTCGATGTATTCGTTGCCGTCGACGTCGGTGAGGCGGCTGCCTGAGGCATGGTCGATGTGCAGCGGATACGGCGCCCAGTAGCGGTTGGAGTGGGTGACGCCGCCGGGCAGCACCTTGAGCGCCTCGGCGTACAGCCGCGCGGAGCCGGGAGTGCGCGCGCGGTAGAGTGCCTCGACGTCAGCCGCCGCGGCGGCGATCTCAGGCATGCGCCGCCTCCCTGGCAAGGCCCGCGGGCTCGGCCGAGAAATACAGCGCCTCGGCGTTGCGGCCGAGAATCATGTCCATGTCGCCCGCGGGGATAAAGTCGCAGTACTTGCGCAGGTAATTGAGCGACTGCGCGTAGGTGCACGTGCGCTCGACGTTGGGCATGTCGGCGCCCCAGATGAATTTCGTCGGCCCGGCGCGCTTCATCGCCTCGCGGATGATCGGCCGCGCCTCGACGTAGGGATATTCCCAGCTGGCGCCGTACAGGATGGGGAACAGGATCTCGGTCGTCACCATCGGGTGGCGCATCAGCGCCCACAGTTCCTCGGGGATCACGCCGAGCGAGCTGAAGGCGCTGCTTGGGAAGCCGTGGGTGAGCACATGGCGTATGCGGGGGAAGCGCCTGATCAGGGTATGCAGGCGCATCACCTCCTCCATGTAGGCCGCATGGCTGGTGCGGCGTACCGCGATGCGGATGTCCCACAGCACCGGGATGCCGAGCGACTGCACCTCCTCCCAGAAGGCGTTGTATTTCGCGTCCTCGAGGTGGTTCTCGTAGTTGCTCCTGCCGTACCCGTTGCACTCGAAATAGAGCGCCGTCAGGCCGAGGTCCCTGACGGCATGGCGCAGCGCGTCGATCTGTGCCGGCCGGTCGGCCGTGTCCTCGTCGACCGCCGTGCAGGCGCGGAACTTGTCGGGCCAGCGGCGCACGCAATCGGACAGGTACTCGTTGGTGAGGCCGTACATCTTGGCGAACTGCAGCAGCCCCTTGTCGACGCCCACGTACTGCATCTGCGCCAGCATGCGCTCGGGCTTGGCCTCCATCACCTCCAGCGAAACGGGGAAGAACTGGATGTAATAGGGCTCGCCGTCCTTTTCCCATTCGAAGCGGCCGTAGGGCCCGACGCGGAAATTCACGTCGAGCAGGCCGGCAAAGCCCGGCGTCTTGCCGTCCCACAGCGTGGGCCTGTCGGCGAGGCCGTTGTCGCGAAAGCGCCGCCCGCCCTGCGGGTGCGTGGTCATGTGGCGCTGGAGGTGGCGCAGATGGTCGGCCTCCGAATCGTAGAGGCCCTTGTTGCCGACGTAGGGAAAGGCGTGGGCGTGCGCATCGATGATCATGTGACCTGCGTTGAATCCTGATCCAGTTGCAGTGAGAGTTTTAAGTCTAGCGTAGAACTAATAATGGACCTAATATCGCCGGTGACCTCGAATAGGCGTTCTACCTGGCCGATCAGGTGCTCATGCTCATGCGGCGGCCGACACGCATCGCGGAGGTCGTGCGCTTCGAAGCGCCGCGCCCCCGCCACCCCGAGACCCTGACCCTGGAGGCCTTCATCCGCGCCAAGACGCAGTGCATGGAGGTGTTCCCGCGCGAGTTGCGCGTGCGCGCCTAGTCGTCGGCGAGATCGCCCGTCACTTGCGAAAGCCGAGGATGCCGTCGCGGCGAGCTGACGCTCCTAGGCTATGACGCGGACGGCTTTCCGATCTACGGACCGTTCGGCTAGCGAGCCGCAGCGCGCCGCGGGCGAGCTGGTCGAGCTGCGCTCGGGTTATCGCTTGAGACTCGGCACCCGCGCCGGCGGTCCTGGCGGCGCGCACGACGGCACGTTCGTCGAGGACTGGGAGCAAGCCTCAGGCCTGGGCGATCTCGATTTCTGCA
>Ga0194132_10009732_pt1 | contig 13083 bp, 19 predicted proteins | sample TA2KigOf80mmetaG_FD_148612 | JGI IMG/M metagenome (GOLD analysis project Ga0194132, IMG submission 148612) | Freshwater microbial communities from Lake Tanganyika, Tanzania - TA2015054 Kigoma Offshore 80m | ecosystem: Environmental > Aquatic > Freshwater > Lake | place: Tanzania: Lake... | reverse complement strand
CCTGAACACTCGTGATGGCGGCTCTGGCGGCTCAGGAATTGTTTTCATTCGTTACGCAACGAACAGAGGCTTCACCACAAATACACCTGGAAGCACAAAGAACGGATATGGAACTGCGACTGGCGGAAGCCTTGCATCCCGCACAATTGGCGGGGTCAACTATTCGGTTCTCACCTTCTCGTCTGACGATAACCTCGTCGTGACTACGGCTGGTTTGTTTGATGTCTTGCTCGTAGGCGGGGGTGGGGGCGGCGGTGGTGGGTACGCTGGTGGTGCTGGTGGCGGTGGTGGTGCTGGTGCGCTCGTCGGGTTTGCGGCGACTACGACCATCTACTTGTCGGCTGCCACCTATGCCGTTGATGTTGGCGCAGGTGGCGCAGGGTCGACACTAGACGAAACGCCCGGTGTGGCATCGTACATCGGTAGCGTGATTTCGGCGTGTGGCGGCGGTGGTGGGGCTGCCTATGACCAGCACGCCTTGTTTTTCGGCGGCGGTAACGGCGGTTCGGGTGGCGGCGGAAACTATTTCTATGGGCAAGGCGAAAGCATCGACGAAACTTTCGGGAATGACGGTGGCACGGGAAACGCAGGCAACTCTGGCGGCGGTGGCGGCGGCTACGGGTCGGCGGGCGGCAACTACAGCGGGCAAACAGGTGGGACAGGCGGTAACGGCATAGATGTTTCGTCGTGGGGAACCAGCGCAAGCACCGACAACATAGCCGCAGGCGGTGGCGGCGGCGGATTAACTACGGGTGGTGCGGCTGGAACTGGCGGCGTGGCAGGCAAGTCGAGCGGAACGGGCAATGCCGCCACCAGCGCAGGGTCGGGTGGCGGTGGCAGTGTTGGGCCGAATGCAGGCGGTGCAGGTGCGGCGGGCAAGGTGTGGGTCAGGTTTAGGACATGAGCGCACCGACTTTCGCAAAGGTTGAGAGTGGCATCGTGACGCAAGTGAATGTCGTGACTTGGGAATTCTTGGTCGCCAACCCTGAACGTTACGGCGACAGCGATCTGTGGGTTGAGTGTTTCCAAGACGGTTCGGGTCGTGGCTACTGCGGCATCGGCTGGCTTTATGATTCAGAAAATGATAAATTTAATCCTCCTGTAGAGGTAACAGAATGAGTATCTCAGGAGCCCGCAAACCAAGACTCGCAACCGAATACGGTATTGCATCTGGCGGAACAGAAACGGATATTGTTGTTAACAATGTTTCTTATAAATTACATACGTTTACAGTAACAGGTACGCTTTCGGTTACTCAACCTGGTTGGTTTGATGTCCTCATGTTTGCTGGTGGCGGTGGCGCTGGTGGCTACCAAAATTCTAATGGTGGAGGCGGCGGTGGCGGTGGTGGAGGCGTACTGCAAACAACGATATATATATCATCAAACCAAACTGTGACTGTCGGCGGCGGTGGTGGTGGAAAATCTGGAACATCTGGTAACAATTATCCAGCAACAACAGGAAGCGCATCAACTATTGGCTCGCTTGTGATGTCTATGGGCGGCGGTGGTGGCGGGAATTCATACGCGCTTGAAAATTCTGGAATTGGTGCTACAACTGGTGGGTCTGGTTCAGCACTTGGCGGTGGTGCATCAACTGCTCGTGACGCAGTTGTGCCAACAGCGTTTGGTGGCTACAAAGGCGGAAATGCAGACAATGGCAATAATGGTGGTGGCGGTGGCGGTGCTGGTGGCGTTGGTGCGTTGGGAACTGGAGGTACTGGTGGTGTAGGCGGAATTGGATTAGAGGTAAATACCTTCATAGGCGGCGCTTCAACAAAAAAGGGTGGTGGAGGCGGTGGCGGTGGTAACACTGGTGGCGCAGGAACCGATAATGGAGCAAATGGGGTTTCAAGCGGTGCAGGAAATAACGCATCGCCCAATACCGCTGGTGGTGGCGGTGGTTGCAAAGACAACACAGGTGGCAACGGCGGCTCAGGCATCGTCTACATTCGTCGTAGAGTCTCAGGATCTGCCGTAGGAACGCTTACGTATCAGCCAGTCTTGAGCGCAGACATCTTCATCTTGTCGGGTGGCGGTGGTGGCAACTCGTGGGACAGCCCAATCTCTGGCGGTGGCGGTGGTGCTGGTGGCGCACGAACGATAGCGGCAACGCTGGTTGCTGGTACATACACCGTCATCATCGGTGCGGGTGGTGCGGGCGGCGCAAACGGCAGAGCGTCTGTCGGTTATCACGGCGGCAACTCTTACTTCGGTGACTTCTCATCGTCGGGCGGTGGTGGTGCTGGTGCGGCGGTTGGTGACAGCGGCGGTTCTGGTGGTGGCGGTATTGCTAGCAATGCGGGCGGTAGCGGCGTGACGGGCGAAGGGAACTCGGGTGGCGCTAGTTCGGGTAGTAACGCAGGTGGTGGGGGTGGCGGTGCTGGTGGTGCTGGTGGTGGTGGCAATAACGGAACAGGCACAGGCGGCGACGGTGGTGCGGCAACGACAAACTCATTCACCACAACGACCTACACGGTCGCAGGCGGCGGCGCAGGGAACGGTTCATCAACGAACGGCACTCCGGGAACGAACGCTGGGACTGGTAACGGCGGAAATGCCGCCGCTAATCTCGGCGGTGGTGGCGGCGGTAATCGTGGCGGTGTCGGTAACGGTGGCAACGGTGGAAGCGGTCGTGTCATCGTGCGAATACTGACCAGCGCTATCAACGCCTTTACGATTACGACCACAGGTTCGCCCGCAACAGGCACGAACGGGTCATACACCTTCTACGACTTCACGGCGGCAGGCTCTTTAACAATGGCGAGGGCATAATGACAAATAACCCAATTTCATTTATTATATATGTGGAGAATATTTATGCCGTTTAGTTCTGTACTTGGTGCATCATCTGTAATTAAGCCGGGTGTATGTACATCAACAACCCGCCCATCAGTTCCTTATACAGGGCAGTTAATCTTTGAAACAGATACAAGCCGTTTGGCTGTATGGACTGGTTCTGCTTGGCAGTATGAGACCGCTGCTGCTGGTCCTCCTGGACTTGTGTATGTAACTGGTGCAACTTTTACAACAGTAACAAGTGTTTCACTGCCAGCAAATACCTTTACTTCAACACACAGAAACTATAAAATTGTTCTACATATCACTGCAGCAGCAAGTTCATCAGCAGCAACAATGCGATTGAGAGCGAGTGGTACAGACGACAGCAGCAGTGTATATCGTTATGCGGCTGTTGGTCTCACCTCAACTAACGTTGCATACAATTTCAATAATAACTCAACAACCTCATGGCAAATATTGGAAACAAACGTAGACCCGCAACCAACAGCAATGTCTATGGATTTATTTAGCCCGCAGGTAGCAACTCAAACAATTGCTACAGGAACTTTTATCCATTCAAATGGGGCTTACGGTCTTATTACCAATACTTGGTCTGGCAGGTTTGGAGCAACAACTCAATTTGATGCCGCATCGTTCATATTTGCTGGCAACACCAGTGGTGTTTACAGCGTCTACGGTTATACGGATTCGTGAGGTAACATATGCCTATTGATTTTCCAAACTCCCCGGCTGTAAATGATCTATTTACAAACGATGGGCGTGTATGGATTTGGACAGGTTCGGTATGGAGAGCTTATTCACAAGCGGTAGGTAACTCAAGTGTTACCTCTGCAATGATTGTAGATGGTACAATAGTAAACGCAGATGTGTCAGCAACTGCGGCAATTGATACAACAAAGATAACAAATTGGGAAAACGATCAAGTTGTCCTTGCGTCAGAAATATTTTAATAATAAGGAGATAGTATGCCAATAGATTTCCCCGACTCCCCAGCCGTAAATGATATTTATGTTTATTCTGGTAAAAGTTGGGTATATGATGGCACAACTTGGAATTTAAGATCTGTTTCTGCAGGTGCAGGCTCAATAACATCAACAGAAATTGCAACTGGTGCTGTTACTTCTGATAAAATTTTAAATGGTACAATAGTAAATGCAGATGTCTCATCAACGGCTGCTATAGATTCTATAAAAATAACAAATTGGGAAAATGATCAAGTCATCATTTCATCTCAGATTTTTAATTAATTAAGGAGAAATAAATGGCAACATACGCAAAAACAATTTTGTCGGGTTCAACAAATGGTCGTGGTGTGCTGGTGAATACCACATCATCAAATACATGCGTTGTTCACACGGGTTCGACAAATACATCGGTTCAACATGAGATCTGGATTTATGCACAAAATACAGACTCTTCAGACAAAAAACTAACTCTTGAGTTTGGTGGGGTTACAAGTCCGAACGATCTTATTGAACAGACAATTACAGCTGAAAGTGGGTTGGTCTTGGTAATTCCGGGATTAATTCTTTCTGGTAATTCCTCTACAGCCCCAAGAATCACAGCTTTTGCAAATACAGCAAATTTTGTTACATTGCATGGCTATGTAAATACGATTTCATAAGGCAAAAAAATGATGTATAATATGTCTATGGAGAAGATCTAATTATGCGTTTCGGTGAGCGCTCACGTTCAGGTACGAAGATTACGGAGTGGACTAAGCGACCTTCTAGTACCGTTGCTTACGGCGTAGCGACAAGCGGCTCATCAAGTACTATCACGGATGGCGGCTACTCGTGGACGCTTCATTCGTTCACGGCAACAGGCACGCTGACGATTACCAAAGAGGGTCTCTTTGAAGTGCTTATCATCGGTGGCGGTGGTGGCGGCGGTTCGGGTGTCGGCTATCACGGCGAAGGCGGCGGTGGTGGTTCGGCTGGACAAGTGTTGCAATGTGTCACTTATCTAACTGTTGGGTCGTGCACCTGCACAATTGGCGGTGGTGGTTCGCAAGCACAGGGCGGCAATATTTATATGGCAACTAACAGCGCTATGTCTATGGGTAAACTTGAAGCGGCAGGCGGTGTAAGCGGCGGGTCATCGTGGGCTGGCGCAAACCGTGCCTACAACGGAAGCGGTGCGTCATACAGGAGTGGTTATGGCGGCAGTGGTGGCGGCGTGGCGATGGGCGTGTACGGCTTCAACGGCGGGTCGTCAAGCGGGCAAGGCGATAACGGTGGCGGTGGTGGTGCTGGTGGCGCTGGTGGAACACGCACACGAGGCGCAGGCTTGACGCTTACCTTCACGGGGTCGTCAATAACTTGGGGTGAAGGCGGCTTAGGTGGGGGTACATCGGGGTCATTGGGTGCACCCCCTGCCGCCAATAGTGGCGGTGGCGGTTCGGGCGCAATCAGCACGGGTTCAACTCACGACGGTGCAGGTGGCGCAGTCTATGTGAGGCATCGCTAATGCCGTACCATAACGCTCACGCCGCTCTCATCAACGACAACAACACCGTGCTAAAGGTGATTGTCATTCCGTATCTCAACGACGACGACGCAGAAATCACGGAGTACTGCAACTCGTTGGGGTTGGCTGGCACTTGGATAGACACTTCGTATCTCGGTGCTAGGCGTGGCAAGTACGCAGGTATCGGTGATGTCTATGATGCGGTGAACGATGTATTCGTCGCACCGACAAGTTCTCAATAAATCCCAAATAGTTTTTGGGTATTTCGTTTTTTATAATCCAATATGCTATCATTGATAACAAACCGATTAGGAGGTTATTTTTAAAATGGCACATTTTGCTCAAATCAATTCCGACAATGTTGTAACCCAAGTCATTGTGGTTTCTAACGCTGACTGTGGTGGTGGAGATTATCCAGCCTCAGACTCAACAGGAGCCTCATTCTGTAACAATCTTTTGGGTGGCACATGGAAACAAACATCTTATAATAACAATTTCCGCAAGCGTTATGCCGGGATTGGATATACATTCAATGCAGAACTTGATGCATTCGTTGCACCAAAGCCCTATCCGTCTTGGACACTTAATACAACCACAGCGGATTGGGATGCACCCGTTGCTCGACCAGCCGAAGGAAATTGGGCTTGGAATGAATCAACTCAGGCATGGGATGCGGTAGCAACACCGGGGGCGTAAATGCCTATTGATTTTCCAAATTCTCCGGCTGTAAACGACACTCATAGTGCCGCTGGAAGAACTTGGCAATATAACGGAACGAGTTGGATCTTGCTAAATATTGTTGGTGTTATAAGTGCAGGTCAAGTTGGAACAACAGAGCTTGCAGCAAACTCTGTAACATCAGCAAAAATTGCAAATGGAACAATTGTTGCTGAAGATATTGCAAATAATACAATTACAAATACACAGATTGCTGCAAATGTTGCGGCAGCAAATTTAGGTTTTACACCAGCATCAACGGGTAAAAGTATTGCAATGTCAATAGTCTTTGGAGGATAATTTATGGCAGCACCAAATATAGTTAACGTTTCAACAATTACCGGAAAAACAGCAGTTCTTGCTGTCACTACAAGTGCTACGGCAATCGTAACTAATTCAGCAGGAAGTAACAAAGTATTTAAAGTAAATGCATTATATGTTTCAAATGTGGATGGTACAAACGCTGCTGATGTAACGGCAGATATTTTGAGATCTGGAACAGCATATCGCCTTGCCTCTACGATTAGCGTTCCAGCCGATGCAACTTTGGATATTATAGCTAAGGCTATTTATTTGGAAGAGGGCGATGCACTTCGTCTTACGGCATCAGCAAATTCCGACCTTGAGGCGGTCTGTTCTTACGAAGAGATTAGTTAATGCGTAAGCGTGGCGGACGCATCGGACCGTTGCAAACGGTAAGCACATCTGTCGCTTCTGGTGTTTGGGATTTGACCACACAACAACAAAATGTCGGTTCAACGAACTGGCCAGTTAATTCAAGAAGTGTTGAATACTTAGTAGTCGGCGGCGGCGGCGGCAGTGGCGCTGGCGGTTCTGGCGTTGGCGGCGGCGGTGCAGGTGCTGGGGGTTTTAGAACAACATCGGGTAGTTTGACTCTTGGTATTTCATACGCGGTTACTGTTGGTGGCGGTGGTTCTGGAGGAACTGGTAGTGCTGCTTCAACATCTGGAGTTGATTCAAGTTTCAACGGTTTGGTTTCCACTGGAGGTGGAAGGGGTGGTCACGGTGGTGCTAACGGCGGTAGCGCAAATGGCGGTAACGGTGGTAGCGGTGGCGCAGGTGTGTATATTGGTGGCGGTCAGACAGGTTCGCAGGGTATAAGTTCGCCAGTAACCAGCCCAGTACAGGGTCATGCTGCTGGCGCTACAACAGGGTCTGACTATTCCAGCGGCGGCGGTGGAGCAGGTGGAGCAGGAACACCAGGTTCATATGACCCAAATTCTCCTGGTCATGGTGGTCCTGGTGCTGCCTCCAGCATTAGCGGAAGTAGCGTAACTTACGGCGGCGGTGGGGCAGGTGGTGGTCGTGGCGTTGGTGCTGGAACTGGTGGTAGCGGTGGCGGTGGAAACGGAAACGCTAATGGTGCTGGTTCTGCTGGCACTGCAAATCGTGGCGGCGGCGGCGGAGGCGGTAGTGAAGGACACGCTGGCGGCGCTGGTGGAAGCGGAGTTGTAATAATTCGCTGGGCAACTTCTGTTCATACCGCAGCCGCATCAACGACTGGTTCCCCAACATATAACAACGGCGCTGGTGGGTATCACGTATACACATTTAATGCTTCAGGCTCAATTACGCTCTAACTCTTCCAAAAAAACAAAATATATCTTATAATTGTTATATATGGCTAAGCAAAAATATTTGACCGGAATAGATGTATCGGAATATCAAGGAGAAATAGCTTGGCGGAAAGTTGCTTCTTTTGGATTTAATTTTGCCTATATTAGAAGCAATGTGGGCATGAAACAGGATTCTCTGCTTGAGTACAACTCGAAGCGAGCAAAAAATAACAAAATACCATTTGGCTATTATGTGTATGTAAAGCCAGAACTTGACGCTGAAATGCAAATATCAATGTTGCTTGAAGCACATCGCAAATATGAAGCAAATCTTGTTCCGCAGATAGACATTGAACACCACGGCGATCTTCATCCAAGCCTGGTTAGGCAATCGGTTGACCATATTGTTAAGCGAGCAACTAAAGAACTTGGGAAGCCGCCAGCAATATACAGCGGTGATTGGTTTTGGAATTCAAGAGTTAAATCACGCAAGCATGGCAACTGTCCGCTTTGGGTGGCAAAATATGTTCAATACTCACCCAAAGAGTTTGAACAAAATGGTGTACCGATGAATCCTTCTGAGTGGGCGGGTTGGGCATTTTCTTTTGAGCAGCCCAAGCCATTGATGGGCTGGAAGGATTGGGACATATGGCAGTTTGCTGCCGGATATAATAATTGCGGAAAAAGATATGGAATGGTCTCCAATGATTTAGATTTAAATATAATAAAAGAAAATTGCATGGATAGGCTGCTTACAGGCTAAGTAATGAACATCAGTTTTAGAAAAGGCTGGTGGATAATATTGCCTCTAGTAATTGCTGGCATGCTTGCGCCAGTATCTATTTTTGGTTTTTCGACTGCGGTTAACGCAACGGCTGACTGCAACACCGCCTACTCCGCATCCAACTTCGTGTTCGGCGGGGTCGCACAGGACAACGCTGGCACTGTTCGCCTGACACCAGCGACGAACAGCCAATTCGGCGCTATCTGGAACAAGACCCGCATCAACCTCGCTAACGATTTCTGCGTTACGGCGGAAGTGTACTTGGGGAACTACGATCCTGGCGCTGACGGTATCGCCTTCGTGATGCAGCCGAACTCAACGGCGGCAGGGGGCTCTGGTGGCGGTCTTGGCTACCAGTACGTGACCCCATCCTTCGTCGTGGAGTACGACACCTACTGGAATAGTGATGCTGCGGACTTGTACAACGACCATGTAGGGCTGATGAAGAACGGGAACGTCTACCACAGCGCCGCCTCGCAGTGGGGTCAGAATCCGGTTGATGTCGGCAACATCGAAGATGGTCAGTGGCGCAAGACAAAAATCCTGTGGGAGTCAACGACTGACAAGATCTCGGTCTGGCTTGACAAAAACTATGACGGTGACATGGACGACGCAGGCGAGAAATTGTTCGACGCAGTTTCCGCCAATATCGAGGCGAACTTCAGCGGGGAAGTCTACTGGGGCTTCACCGCCGCAACTGGTGGGATGAACAACCTGCAGCAAGTGAGGAACATCACCTACACGGGAACAGCCCGAGTGAACACCGCTCCGACAGTGGTGACTGCACCAACCATTGCGGCTTCAATCATTCGCAATGTCGCTACGACCGCCTCATTTGTTTTGGCTGATGATGCAACCACGCAAGCACAGTGGACCTTCACTAAATCTTCAAGCAACGAGACGGTGGTTCCGCTCGGCTCGATATCGGCATCCATGTCAAGCGCTACGGCGGGGACGATAACAATAACTGCTGCGACAGCAGGTACATCAAATGTGACGGTCAATGCAGTCGATGCTGACGGTGTTTCGGTCGCAATGACCCTTGCGGTGACAGCAACCGATCCGCCAGCTACTACGACTACAACCACCACGACGACCACTACCACAACTACTACAACCACTACTACAACCACAACAACTACTACAACAACTACTACAACAACATTGCCACCAACAACTACTGTTCCTCAAACGACTTCAACGACTTCAACAACGACCCCAACAACGACAATCCCTCCAACGACATCTTCCACCAGTACCACAACAACGACAACATTGCCACCCCAGACTACTACAACAACTGTATATGTGCCACCTGCTACAACCACTGTTCCAGAAACGACTACAACTACAACAATACCTGAAACAACCACTACTGAATTAACTACAACAACTACGATTCCTAAGACAACAACTACTAGTAAAACAAGTTCTACAACAACATCTACAACAATAGTCCCAACGACTACAACAAGCACTACTGTTTCAACTACTACAACAACAATTCCGCCTACAACGACTATCCCTGAAACAACGACAACAACCGCCACAATTCCTGTCCCCACCACTCTTCCACCCCTACCCGAAACTCCGCCCCAGAGCGCTCAGGAAGCCGTTGTAGCGGTTTTAAATAGCGATCTCTCCTCTGCCCCCGTAGAACAATTAAAAGAAGTATTTGCGGCGATTGATGTTGAAGAACTCTCGGAAGAACAGGTTGAGCAATTAGTTGAAACTTTAAATGAACAAGAAGATGATGTCAAAGAAACTTTAGAAGAAGAAATAAATGTTTACAGTGGCAGCTTTGATGAATATGTTCCAGCAGGATCAAACATTGATGTTGGTGAAAGAAAAACAATTATTGCTGCAATTACAGCCATTGCAGCAACAACAACTCTAACAGTGACTCCACCAATATCTGGTGGTCCATCTGGTGACTCTGGTGGTGGCTCTGGTGGTGGCGGGTCAAGCGGTGAGGCAAGAAGTAAAAAAGAAGAAGAATCTGGTGACGAGCCTGCTGGCGAAATTGCTGGTCCTGAAGATGATGATGATATAACATATGCATATAATAGTATTTTCATGTATTATATAAAGGAGGGAATTGAAATGAAGAAATTTAACTGGTTTGGTTTTAGTAAAAAACTTTGGGATATAGTGGCTGGGCTGGCATTTACTTTGGCCGGCAGTTTTGTTGTCTACATTACCCTCTCTGGTCAAACTCAAAGGCTTGCAGGAATTGCTACATTGATTGCTATTTTTATTCACCTTCTGCATCAAATTTTAAAAAATGACACTGAATAGTATATAATGTATAATCAAGATATGCCTAATGGGGCATAGGAGGTGGTCAATGTCTACTAAGTCACAAAGCTTAGATCAAGCACTTAAGGGAGGCGCTATTGGCGTTTGGGTATGGGTCGCAACATCGCAACTTAAACTCGAAGCCGAGGCTGTTGCGGTATTAACACCCGCTGTTGCTTATGCGCTCGCATTGTTATCCACAAAAATTGGCGATCCAACGGTTGCTTCTTTCCTTGCAAAGAAGTCCGCTGCCGTAAAGCCAGCAGGAAAAAAGAAAGCATAATTAATGGAACGAGTCACAAATATTTGCCTTCGTATATTAGCGACTTTTGCGGCTTCAGGCTTAGGTGTTATTGGAGCCGGTACTATTGCTGGCGTTCCTGTTTGGAAGGCGATTTTTATGGCAGGGATTGCTGGCGTAGCTACTGTTGTTGAAGGATTGTCACGCGCATTCTTATCTGATGGTAAGTTAAGCATTGAAGAGATTAACCAGGTTTTTGATAAAGTTGATAAAAATGGGAAGAATAGGAGGAAATATAAATGAGCGTTAAGTGGAATATTATTGCTCCGGTAAAAAAACCAGCAGATCTTAAGGGCATTGCTCCGGGCAAACTGCCAGAAAAATTATTGAAGCCATTAAAGGGTGGTGGCAAATTGCATTGGAGAGCGGCTTATGCTTGGGAAGCAATGGTTGAAGCAGCAAAAGCTGATGGGATTGAACTAAAACCAGTTTCCTCTGGGGATACATATCGCTCATTTGAATCTCAATTGATGGCGTTTAGGCAAAGGTATCAGAAAGAACCAATCAATGGTGCTCAAACAAGAACCTTTGAAGGGATTAAGTGGTATAAAAAAGATCCCCAACTTGCCAGCCTTGCTGCGCCGGGTACAAGTCAACACAATAGCGGATTGGCTGTTGATGTGCATACAGCTAGTGGCCCAAGACTTGATTGGTTAATTGACAATGTTCGCAAGTTTGGGTTTAGCTGGGAAGTTGTTCCAGAAGAGCCTTGGCATCTTCGCTACACAGAAGGCGATAATCCGCCTGCTGCCGTTGTTGAGTATATTACAAAAATTGGTGATCTGGTTCCGGCTGCTTCGGCATCAACGCCAGAGCCCAATCCAAATGCAAAGAAGGAAGCCGCAGAGATGCCAATGATTTCAAAAGATACTAAAGGCAAAGCAATTGTCAGAGCGCAAAGGCTTCTTAGTAAGCATGGATTTCAATGTCGTGACGATGGTAATTTTGGTCCAAAAACACAACAGGCAGTAAAAGACTTTCAATTAAGTAGAGGCATTGAAACGTCGGGCGTTGTGGATTTGCTTACTTGGGAGGCGTTGCTCGCTTAATCAATCTTTGCTAATATCTTATAGGAGATATTATGCCAGGAACTAGGAATATTGAAATTTATCAGGGCGATACTTATGTTCATCAAGTAACCCTGAAGAATAGCGCCAATGCTGTAATTAACATCACATCCAGAACATACTCTGGGCAGATTAGAAAAAGAAGGTCGTCTGGAACCATTTCAGCCACCATCGCAGCAACCTTTTCTACAGAAATCACCGATGGCGCAAATGGCGTTGTGGTATTTTCCCTTACTCCGACCATAACGGCTAATTTAAGATCTGGCATATATGTGTACGATTTTCAAGAGTTAAATGGTGCAACTATAACTACTATTTTAACTGGTAATGCTACTATTACTGGTGAGGTGACAAGGTAATGGCTGATTTAACTACAATACAGATAGTCACTGCTCAAATCTCAAATGTTTCTCAGGTTACAGAGACTACCGTTTTAACACAAAGTAGTGGTACAATTAATTTAGCAAGTTTAAGTTTAAGTAGTACAGCTCCCGCTGATATTACAAGAACAGCAAGTGTTGGAGTAAGTAATGTAGCAGCTAGGGCTGATCATGTACACAGCGCAGCCAACCTGTTGTTAGATGGAGGTAATTATTAATGGCAAATACACTTAGAATCAAGCGCAGGGCATCTGGTGCAGCCGGTGCGCCAGGAACGCTTGAAAATGCAGAATTAGCATTTAATGAAGTTGATGATGTCCTTTATTATGGCGAAGGCACTGGCGGCGCAGGTGGCTCTGCAACGGCTGTACTAGCCATTGGTGGCTCTGGAGCATTCGCCACACTTTCAACAGCGCAAACATTTTCTGGTAATAAAACTTTTACTGGAACCGTTGTTGTTCCCACGCCATCTACAGGCACTCATGCCACAACTAAATCATATGTTGATAATGCTATTGCGGGTATTGCCACAACGTTTACAGTTGCTGGTGATACTGGAAGTCAGACAATCACAAGCGGTACAGATACCTTAACAATTTCTGGAGGCACGGGTCTTACATCGGTTGCAAGTGCAACCGATACAGTTACAATTAACCTTGACAACACGGCGGTTACGGCTGCTGCATACG
>Ga0194132_10009729_pt1 | contig 13086 bp, 9 predicted proteins | sample TA2KigOf80mmetaG_FD_148612 | JGI IMG/M metagenome (GOLD analysis project Ga0194132, IMG submission 148612) | Freshwater microbial communities from Lake Tanganyika, Tanzania - TA2015054 Kigoma Offshore 80m | ecosystem: Environmental > Aquatic > Freshwater > Lake | place: Tanzania: Lake Tanganyika... | reverse complement strand
TCAAACCAATACAGAAACCCGGTGCAAAAGTGCGTTAGCCTCTTCAACCAACCGGCGTTTCACGCTGAACCAGTACAGTGCGGGTGATCAAAGCAGGGCAAAGGCGGCTCACCGAGCCACAAACATGTCTTCAAGCCATTCCAGATCAGTAGTTTGGGATGACTTATCAAACAAACCCGGAGGCACAGCCAGCCACTGTTTAAGCGGCTGGAGATCCCCAGCGACAAGACAGGCAATGTATTGAGACAGAAGCGCCGCAGCCTGTGGTTCCTGGGGAGATAGCTGCAAGGGGAGCTTGAACCGTCCAGCAAACCAGCCTTCCGGAAGGTTCAAGATCGAGTTCCCTGGACGAAGAGCCGGCCAGATCAACCGGACCAGACGGCGAGCCAGCGCATGCGATCCTCGTCCCATCGGAGGCGCGTACGACCAGCCTGCGATCTCCGATTCGTGAGCATCGAACTCGATAGTTCCTTCCACAACACGCCAGCCAAGCATTTGAGAGGAGGCCTTCCAGACGCCCGCCCGATTGAAGCGCGGCCTTTTCTCCAACAACAAGATCGCTTCACGCTCCAATGCCGCAGCTTCATCCCTGCACAGCTCCCACTGGATGCACGTTGCGGTGTGGAGAAGGCGAAGGGTCCGACGCGGCAGACGGTCGGGATTGGCCACTTTGTATGCACACAAGCGACGCCGCAGATTCTTCGCCTTCCCCACGTAAACCACCCGCCCAGCTCCATCCAGCATCAAATACACGCCAGGAGCTTCTGGAAGACTGGCAAAGAAACTCCGCCCGAGCCGCTCCACCAACGGCTGAGGATCGGCGAAAAGTTTCGTCTGCGATGTCGGCATGACGGGTCAAGCGTCACCAACCTGATGTTTCCTGGCGAGCCGATACTCTGGGCCATCGAAGCCGAACCTGAAGCTCTGCATTGCCAACCTCCGTGTTTTCTGGGTTGGTTGGTGACGGCCCGTCGGCAATCGATCACCAACATGGTCTCGCGCTCCAACTCAATCGTCTGGCTCCTCACTCTCATCGGACTGCTGTCCATACAAAACGGGGTATCCCAGCCTCTCTCAACCCAACCTGCAGCCAGACCCAACTTTCTTCTGATTCTGTCCGATGATCAGACCTTCCGGGCGTTGGGGTGCCTGCGCGACCTTCCAGTACGCACCCCATCCCTCGACCGGCTCGCACAGCGTGGCACTTTGTTCACCCACTGCTACAACCCGGGAGGTTATAGCGGCGCTGTGTGTATCCCAAGTCGCGCAATGTTGAACACGGGGCGGCGCCTATGGGAATGCCGCGCCCCGAAGGGCGAGGGGCTGGCCAAGAACACTCCGCTGTGGGGCGAAACTTTCCGAAATGCAGGCTATGAGACTTTCATCACAGGCAAGTGGCACCTGCCCGATGAGGCTCTCATCCGCAGCTTCTCCACCCAAGGCTTCCTCACACCTGGCTTCCTCCCTTCCAGCGCCAACACCCGCGGCGAAGCTTACTCGCGCCCTGCCCCCGGCAATCCCTGGATGCCGGATGATCCCAAATGGAAGGGCCACTGGATCGAGAGCGAAGGCCGGTTCATTCACAGCAGCGAACGGATCGTCTCCTCAGCGATCGATTTTCTCCGGAGTCGACGCTCGGATTCCTCAACCAACTTCCTGATGTACGTTTCACTCAATGCTCCCCACGACCCGCGTCAGGCGCCACCGGAATTCCTCAAGCTATATCCACCCGCCCAGCTGCGGCCGCCTCCCAATTTCCTGCCGAAACACCCCTTCCCCATCGATGGCTACGACATACGCGACGAGGTCCTCGCCCCATTTCCCAGAACACCGGAAATTGTGCAGGTCCATCTTCAGGAGTACTACGCAATCATCACTCACATGGATCGCGAGATCGGTCGACTCCTGGATGCGCTCGAGTCCACCGGGCAATCACGCAACACCGTGATCATTTTCACGTCCGATCAAGGCCTCGCCGTGGGTCAACATGGTCTCCTCGGAAAACAGAACCTCTACGATCACTCCGTAAGGATGCCCTTTCTGATCGCCGGGCCTGGGGTTCCGCGCGGCAAAAAAAGCGGCAAAGCCATCTACATGCAAAGCCTCTATGCCACCACCTGCGAGATGGCCGGCATCCCCATCCCACCCACCGTACAGTTCCCCAGCATCCTGCCCATCGTCCAAGGCGGCAAAGCCCCCGGCCTTGAGTCGGTCTATGGAGCCTACCTCGACAAACAACGATCCATTCGTGAAGGGCGCTGGAAGCTGATCCGAAACGCCAACGGCATCCCGCCGCAACTGTTCGAGATCACAAGCGATCCCTGGGAACGACGCAACCTTGCTGGACGGCCCAGCCACAGGGCGCGGATCCGGGACCTCGATGCGAAACTGGCAGGTCTGATGAGGGAATGGAACGACCCACAGCCTGCCGACAAATTCGGTATCACTCCATAAACATGGGGTCCTTCGCCTGAGTCGAACAACGGGTGCTCGTTGAGTCTACCGAGGATTTGGAGAAGTCGGGCCTGAGACGAATCGAGGCAAGTCCGGACGGTGAGAGAGCGAAGTTCGAGGAAAGCCATTCTCGCCAAGCCCTCGAGACCTATCGGGGGTGTTCAACTGCGGCTTTTAGGTTCACCCACTGATTTTCGCCCGCTGCGATCAGGGCTGAGCTCGCTGTTGATGAATCTTGCCCAGAGCCGATCGGAGTTCCTTGAGAGGTCCGGCAAGCTCAGAGGTCAGCCGCAGAGATCTCTCAGCCTCACCGATTCCACAAATCACGCCGTAGGTACCCGTGCCATCCACCAGGGACAACAGAAGAAGCGAACTTCCGGAAACGTGTGTCCGCAGCCATTCGGGAAGATAACGACGAATGCTGGGGTCGTTTGGGTTCTCGATCAGGACATCCTCCCCGCGCGTCAGGCAGATTGTGAAAACATTCCGCGCATCCGCTGAGAGCAAAGGTTGGGACTGGATGCTTTGGAACAACGCCCCGTGACCTTCTCGCGCGGACCAGGTGGGCAGAATCTCGTCCTCCAGAAAAACCGCACATTGATCGAGCGCCAGCTCGCGCCGCAGGAGCGCCACAGTCTTCGATATGGCCTCGCGCAGGCCGGCCTGCTCCGAAAGGATGGAGGCACCCAGTGAGGCCATCTTGCCTGCTGGGGTCTTTGGCGGTGCAGGCTTCCCTGGCGGACGGCACCTCGGCACCTTCTTGCCCCCGGCATCGCTGCCCAGAATCCGGTCAAGAATTGGGGTCTGCCTCGCGTTCAGGCCCGCTCCTTTTGCCAATGTCCCCAAACGTCGAGTCGCCCGATGAACGATCTTCTCAAATGCCGCTTGGTCCAAGTCGGCCAGCGCCGGCCCATACTCCAACGCAAGCTTGCGAGCAGCCTCAGCCAACGTCTCGTTGGGATCGAACTCCAGCAACAGCTTTTCACAGAGCCGGTTTGAAAATTCCGTGACGATCGACATCAGATCCGAGCCGGACGGGTTCCTGGACTGGATGAGCTCACGATCGGCCTTGCGGATCGATGCCAGCATGGACTTGGGGATCCCCGACTGAGCCAGCACGTGACGTCCCAGCTCCAGAGGCGTGCAGCCCATGACTTGTCTGCAAGCACCCTCCCACCCCAGACGAGCCGCCAGGGATCGTGCGGCATGAAGCTCTTCCGGGAGGTAATGGGCCATCAACATTTCTCCATAACCTCGGAGCGCAGCACATACGAACGCCTCCTCCCCATCGCCTCCCCCGCGTATGTCAAACACCGCCTGCGAAAAAGCCGCACTCGCCAAAGCCTGGGCCGCCACACCCTGCTTCTCCGAAAGCGCCACACATTTCTCAGCACTTTCCATCAACATCGATGCAATCGCGATGTTTCGGATTTTTTCAAAGCCGATCGCCTGGACCGCCTGCGGCAATGTTGAGATATGAACCCCGCCTGGATTGTAGCCCATTGTGTTCGCCACGGCCAACACCGTTGCGAGCACCGATAGATCCCTGCTGATGAAGTCGCCCAGTTGATTCACTGAAATCGAATCCGCCTTGCTGGTGACCTCCTGGAGCAACTGCAACATCTGTGGAAAAGACGGGGAACGCCCCGACTCCATGGCCTCAATGATCCGGGCGGCGGTGTTAAGGCCTTCCCTCGAAACGATTATGCTGGGGGCATCGTTCTGTAGCTCCACGAGATTAAAATCGGCGCTTTTCCCCGTTACCCAACCCATTACTTGATGATTGAAGTCTTTGCGCTTGCAGCAAACAAACGCCCGTGGAAGCTCGGACATCCATCATGCCTAAGACAACTCGACGTCGTTTTCTGAAGCGCACCGGCTCGGGCACCCTTGCGATCACTTCCCTGGCACTGAGCTCCTCCAAACTCGCATCCCTCCCGGCCGGAGCCCGCCCCCCCTCAACATCGACCCTCCCAAAGCATCAGGCCCTGGATGTCCCGGGCCTGCACGCCTACCCTTTGGAGCACAGCCTGCCAGCGGGGGAAATGCTCGAACTGTGCGTAAGCTCAACGGCCCGGTACGATCTCTCCATCCGACGACTCGGAGTCCGCGTAGATGATCCTGAATCAGACATCATCATGGCCGAGTTCCGCGATCAACCCGCAGTCCCTCAACCCATCCACCCAGGATCCTATGTCCATGTGGCGAAGGCCTTGAGCGGCTCCATGGACGCCTTTACCGTCGAATGCTGGGTTCGCCCATGGATGACCGGCCGGTTGCAGGGCGTCGTCAGCCAGGAGGACAAGGAGTCCGATGATGGGTTCGCGTTGGGACTCGGGGAGGATGGATATGTGGGATTCTTCATGGGTGACGGTGTCTCTCCTGATGAAAAAGTGGTTCATCGAACTGCCAGGGGAGTGGTCATCAAAAACAAATGGCATCACCTCGCAGCCACTTGGGATGGACGGGAGAAGAAGGTTTACGTGAACGGTGAACTGGCTGGCACATGGCCGTTCCCCGGCCCCTTTAAACAGGGATCCCACCCAATCCGCCTTGGAGCTCTTTCACAAGGTGGAGCCGCCACCCATTTCCTGGATGGTGACATCGCCATGCCCGCGCTCCACGCGGCGGCGCTCAGCCAGACCGAGATCCAGGAGAGGGTTCAGTTGCGCGGACTTCAACAGCCCAGGGGTCGTGGGCTCCTGGCCTGTTGGCCATTGAACGAGGAACGTGGTGATGCTGTGAAGGACGTTTCAGCATCCCGACGCCACGGGCGGATCATCAACCTGGGCACATGGATGATCGGCGGCCCATCGTTCAAAGCAGCCGTACCGCGCTTCGGAGATTACAAACCTTCGCGGGATAAGGATCGCGGACACGGCTTGCGACTCGCCTCCGACGATCTTTACGACTGTCGATGGACGGTAACCCACCGGTGGAAAATTCCTTCTGACGCGAGATCGGGAATCTACACAGCGCGAATGCGGTTTGAATTCGACGGCAAGGAACGTTTCTACCACTGCACTTTTCTTGTCCGGCGAGCGCCGCGGAAACGGAAGTCCCCCATCCTGTTTGTCTGCGCCACGAACACCTGGCGGGCCTATAGCGGAACGCCCTTCGCCATCACCCCTGTGGAACAGAAGGCCGTCTGGGGCACCGGCGGGCACGGACCCGATCGCGGCCTGCCCTCCTATTGCCTCTACCGATCCCACGCCGCAGGTCAAGGGACCTATCAGATGGGCCTGAGGATGCCCTGGCCCGCTGCCGGCCCCTATGTGCTCTATGGCGGGGCTACCGACTACAGCCACCTGATGCGGGCTGACCGGTTTCCCCAGGCCTGGCTGGAAGAACAGGGCTACGATTACGATCTGGTCAGCGACGTGGACCTGCATCGCGATCCCGGCATGTTGCACGGTTACAAGACGGTGATGATCGTGGGGCACAACGAATACTGGTCGATTCCCATGTATCGAGGAATCGAGAGCTACCTCAGGACCGGAGGAAACCTTGCAGTGCTTAGCGGCAACACCCTGGGCTGGCGGGTGAGTTTCAACGAGGACTGCACGGTCATGGAATGCCGCAAGGTGGATGCACCTGGTGATCAAGTTCCAAAATCCAGGCGCGGAGAAGCTTGGCACAGCCAGGATGGGCTCCGCGGAGGGCCAGCCCGGGAATGTGGGATCCCCGGATGCCTGCTCATCGGCCTCGACATCATCGGATGGAACCATCCAGCAAACCCTAGGAACTTCGGGCCCTACCTTGTCGAACGCGCAGACCACTTCCTCTTCCATCATCCCGAAAAAAGCGGATTGAAGGCTGGGGATGCTTTCGGCTGGGCGGGTGAAGGCCGAATGCCCATGGCAAATGGCCATGAAGTCGATATCCGCTTGTCCACTTTCGCAGCGTTGCAATCTGAACCCTCACCCGAAGGAGGAATCGTCCCTCCAGATCCCAAGGGAATCGTGCGCATCGCGAACGGTGTGCTCCCATGGAAAGAAGGTGGACATGCGATGGACTACTTCTTCCGACAAATACAACCAAAGACATACCAGGGAGGTGAAATGATTTGGTGGGAACGGCCTGGCGGAGGCCGGGTCTTCAACGCCGGAGCCATCGGTTCAGGCTGGTTACTTCACCTCGATCCCAAGTGGGCAGCAGTCATGCGCAACGTCCTTCACCACTTCGGCGTGAGAAAAGTTTAAGTTTCCTGCCAGCGAGCCCATCCGCTGGGGGTCCGGCTAACCGAGATCACTCGAGCACCCAGCTCCGGCTGCCACGCCGCACTCAGGCGATCAGCCTGGGCACACGCGCCAGATTGATGCTCATCACACCTCCCAGAAGGTTCACGATACGGCAGTGTTCCAACCCCAGCTCCCGCATTCGCGCATCAACTCCTCTCTGCGCGGGATAAGCCTCCAAGGAAGGATGGATGTAGCCATGCGTGTCGGCGTCGCCACAGAATAATCTTCCAAAGACGGGCACGACAAACCGCAGGTATCCGAAATAGGCTGACCGCCACGGGCCAAAATCAGGCTTTCCGAAGTCCAGCACCGCCAGCCGCGCCCCAGGTCTCGCCAGCCGCAACATCTCGGCCAAACCGACCTCCCAGGAGGACAGATTACGAAGTCCATAGCTGATGGTCACCACATCAAAACTTTTCCCAGGCAGCCCCGTGTTCATGGCATCTCCTTCCCTCCATGCGATGTTCACCTCCTTTCCCACGCCTTGCTGCCGCCGCCTCGCGACATCAAGCATGGAGGAACTGAAGTCCAGCCCCGTGACCGTCGCGCCTCTCTGCGCCAACCGGAAGGCCACATCACCTGTTCCACAGCAAAGATCAACGGCCGTCTCCCCAGGCTTGATCTCACACAGATCGATCAGTTCGTGTTTCCACCAACGATGCATTCCAAAGCTCTGGAGATCGTTGATGAGATCGTAGCGTGGTGCGATGCGGTTGAAGAGCTCTGCAACACCCTGGGCCCGGTCGTCCCCGGTTCGGAAATAACGGTTCATGGCGGTCAAGTGGCGGGTATTTTTCGCTGAAGAAGGATCGACAATGCAAAACAGCCAACGAACGCCATGGAGAGAGAACGCGGCGCATCCGTTGCCGCAAGAAAATCAACGAGGCAGATGCCAGCCAAAAGCCCGGAGACAGCCCGCCCGATGTTCGGTGGACTAAAGGTCCAAAGTGGCACGATACACTTGATGATCCACAGAAGCAGAAGGAGCGATGCCAGAAGTCCCCCCTCCCGGAACTCGCCCTGGTTGACGATCCATCCGAGCACCATCGGAGCTGCCAGGGGAATGACTGGCCACCAGGGAACGGCTTGGCTGTGAGCCTCCTTCCTGGCCAGGTAGCTGAGCCCAACGACGTAGCAGGCGAGCACCAGCCCGGTCCAGATGGCGAGCCCGTTGATGCCCAGCTGGCCGAACGCAGCCGCCAGCAGGATCAACCAAAAGCGACAGGCAGCCATGATGAATGGAGAGAGCGAGATCAGCTTATGCAACCAGTCATACAGCAGCACACACGCCAGCAGGACCAGGGTGATCCAAAGCGCGTGCCCCCCCCTGGGCACGAGCATGATCGATCCGATCAGCAGCCAGGACCATCCCCACTTCCAAACATGAGATTCGAGAATCGCGCCTGAGGGTATGGGACGGGCTGAGCGATGCAGCCGGTCATGCTGAGCATCGAAGGCATCGTTGAGAAACATCCCCCCGATGTAAACAAATGACGCCCCGACAGAGAGAACAAGGAGGCTGCCCCACGTTCCAGCTCCACCGAGCCACCATCCCGCAAGACAGTTGGACCAGACCGTGGGCAGGTTTGAAACCCGGCCGAGAATCAGGAGGGCTCGCAAGTAACTCACCACTCTTCCAGATCCGGAGGACTGAAGATCGCTCATGAGTTAACCCGCCGCCGGGTGGTCGTTGTCTGCCAATTGAACATATCGCGCAAAAACGAGAGCTAAAACGCCGCTGTCCCCCGAGTCAACCTCCAGAATCTCCACGACGCGCCTCGACGTACATCTCGAAGTTGTTGGTAAAAGTAAAGATGATCCCCGGCGACGACGGATCGAGTTGGACCGCCGCCCCCTTGATCTCTCTCCCGTGCCACGGCAAGGCAAGGTTGGAGGGAGGATTACACCGCAGAACGAGAAATGAGCAGAGGAATGTTTATAACGGAATTGGGATTCTTCTCTGCGCCCCTCCCGTCTCTGCGGTGTAACCTCGGGGGCCCCACCAACAACCTCGAGATGCTCCGCGCGCCTCGACTCCATCGGCATCCTCACCGCGCCGGGAGGGACATCCACCTTTGAACCCGCTCAGCCAGTTCCTTCCGCTGAACCTCGCTCACTCCCGCAGGGTCGAAACGCAGGCGATAATGCAGCTCCTGGATCTCATGCAGCGACTTTTGTTGATCGGCTGTTAATCGAGCCTGGATCCGTTTCGCCCAGCTGAACGCAGTCTCTTCCACGCGACGCCCAAGGCCTTGTTTTGCGAAGCTGCTCTCGATCCGGTAGTACTCCGAGTCGAGTCCCAGCATGCGCCTTTGCCATCCGAGGTCCCCCGGCAGGACGGATCGTTTCTGTCTGCGTGCCTTGATGAACAATCGAACCAGGAACCCCGCCAGGATCACCATCAACGCCATCGTCAGGCCTCGGGCCAGTTCGGATCTCCCGGCCCGCCAGAGGGAGAATTCAAACCAAAGGCGCGAGAACACATCCAACGCCGGCTCCCAAACCGCTGCCTGCTGATTCTCACTTCGCACCCAATCCGGGGGTGTGGTGTCAAAATCGAACCATCGCCTCTCCTCAGGAGACCAGTAGATCACCCAGGCATGCGCATGACGATGCCTGACGAGGTATTGATTCGCGCCTGCAGCCTCCTGCACGGAGTAACCGGTGACGTACCGTGCATGGATTCCGGCTGCGCGGAGCAACAAACAGGAAGCTGTGGCAAAGTATTCGCAATGACCCTCCTTCGAGATCTCGAGAAAGTGAAACAACGGTGTGCGTCGGAGATTGCCGCCAGGGGGAATCTCGGGACGGAGCGAATACTTGAATGAACTGAGAAAATGCCCTCTCACCACTCTGAGCGGATCGCGAAAACTGACAGCCCTGCGCTGAGCCAGTTGAAGGCGAGCTGCCAGGGCCTCGATGTGGGGACGTTCGTCCTGGGAGATATGAAGATCCCTCGCAGTGGGTTCACGATCCACATTGCTACCCGCCTGGTAGCTCACCACAAAGTCCAGAAGCTGATCCGAGTCCTCAGCCCTCACTGCACCGTACCGGGTCCAGCTCACCTTCTGCGCATTGAGGTTGCTTAACACCAGAGCCCCCAGAGGGAGGCTCAGCAAGGTTCGGGAACCCGAGGCAAACTGGGCGATTCGAACGAAGTTTCTCTCCAGCGAATCGCCTTCCTTGCCCAGCACCCAGGTCATGCCGTCCTGCTCAGCTGACAAGGGAAGCCATTTGATATGCTCCCGGTCCTTGTCGCCTCGTGTCCCAAGCATCCAGACCGGGGAGCTGAACGTGTCATAGGACGCGCTTCTGACCAGTTCGGGAGGCATCGCGTTGGTCGTGAACAATCTCAGGGCAATTCGGGATGATCCCTTGTGCAACGCGATCGCCCCAAGCTGGGTTCGACTTTCCAAGGGGTCGAACCTTCCTCCCGAAAGCCGCTGCATCAGGAGATCGTCGAACCGGCTCACCCACGCCTGAAGTTGCCGCATCCCTTGAACGCCTGCCGCGCCGATGAAGCACGCGCCAAGCAGCATGAGGACGAAAACCCAGCGGGGTACGCTGCGAGATCGCGAGGCCCACAATGCCCACCCCGTCAGCAACGCAAGCAGTGGAAGGAAAAACGGAGACTTCAAGCTGGTCATGGCCGCGGCACCGAGAACCAGGCCGAAGTACACAGCGTCGGGAGCCACCTGACGACCCGGGAACGTGCGGGGTCTGGGAAACAAATCAGCTGAATTCCGAACCAGCCACGAGAAAACCGACAGCGGTAAATATCGTTGTCTCGAAAAGAAGAACGCCAAAACGAAGGGGGCGAAAATCATCGGCCACCATTGAAAAAATCGAATGGCATACGCCGTAGCCACTCCGCTCCCTCCACCGGAGCCAACCTCCCCAGAATCAAGCATTGATCGACCGGTGCTCACCGAAAACAGGGCGGCAGCCAGAACAATCAAAACGCAGAACGTCCAGATCCGATGAAAGTCCTGCGTCGTGAACTCCCATCGCGTGGGAACAAACCGTGCCGATTCGAGCAAAAGGGCCAGCGGGACGGCCGCCTGCATCCAGTTGCATGTCCATCCCCAAAAAAGCAACGCGGCCCCAAGGCAAAAGGGAGGCAGGTTCATCGCATCACCCCCAGGTCTTCCTGCACCGAGCCTGCCCTCACGACAATCAGATGAGCCGGATCCAACAACGTCACTCCTGGGTCCACCTGCCTGGGCTCTCCACTGGGACGACAAAGAATGACACGCACCGGCAGCCCCATGACAATCAGTCGACGGGTTAATTCCATTCGCGGAGAATCCCATTTCAGAAAAACAAGGATGCACCCTGTCAGCGTAGAAGCATAACGGAGCACCAAAGTCGCAAGAGAGTCGAAGCCTGAGTCTCCGGAAGGTTCTGCCGAGGCGAGGATCTCCAGCATCTGATCGGCATGAGCCAGCCCGCGGCCAGTGGTAAAACGATAGGCTTCCGCCCCCACGAACATCAGGTCCAGCAGAGAGTCTTGAGTCCGTATCTGACACGCAAACGACGCCGCGAGGGAAACGGCCTCCTCGAACACATCCTGATGCTCAGGAGTGTCAAACGTATCCAGCACCAAGCCGTGTCGAACGAAGAAATCATCCTCGAACTCCTTCACAATCGGCTCACCCCGCCGCGCCCAGCTTCGCCAATGTATGTGCCTCATCGGATCCCCACGACGGTAGTCACGCAACGAGACAAACTCCTCGGCGCGTCCGATGGAACCGGCCTGGGTAATGCCACCATGCTGATAGGCTTCCTTGCCGGGAAGCGCGAGATCCGGAAGCCAATACCGCTTGGGGAGAACGACGACTCTCTGCGGATTCCTGAAGAGTCGAAACGACCGGAGCAGCCCTAAGGCGTCCCGCCTGGCAACCGCAACCGCCTCAAGGTCCAGCACTCCCCGCTTGCCGGGAATCATCTCCATGCGGACACTCGCAGCCCCGCCAATCGGTAGATCCCCAACTTCATGGAACCGGCAGTAAGCGCGAGCGCGAACCGCCCGCGATTTTGAAACGCCAAACGAACGTGCCCTCCTGCTCGGTTTCAGCAACCCCGTCCACTCATCCACATCCTTGGGTGAAGGCGCTGGTCGTTCGATCACCTCAAGTCCGCGCAGGATACGGTGCCCCAGGTTTCGGATTTCCATCCAGTAATGAAAAGGCTCGCCTGCCGTAACGAACCGGGGAAGCGCCCGCTGAACATCCAGCCGGGCACGAAACCACAGGCTGTGAAGGAGAGCGATCGTCCCCAGCCCCACAGTGAGGGCAAACACCTGGTGCGCGAGCGAGCTTTCAAGATCCAGTCCCGGAATCGCCGAAAACCCGCAACATCCCGCCACCAGCCAGCCGGTCGGAGTTAGCCGGCCTTTCTCCAAAATCATCCTGCGTGAGATCCAGGATTTGATCCGACGCATCATGCGTTGTGTCCTTTTGTCTCCACTCGTTCGCTCAAAGCCGGACGCCGCTTCAAGGCTGTGCCGCCATCACTAGCGGCGCCGACGTCCGCTCGGTCCAAAATAATAGCCCCCGGAAAGCCGAACGCCTCTGAACTTCGAAGCTGAAGCCGGCTTGGAGGGATCGTCGTCAAAGAGCGCTGTATACACGTAATCAAAGCCTTCCAGCTTCACGCGGGCGATTTTCTGCCCGATGTAGCGTTCGATCGACGCCATGTGCATCCGATCCTCCGCCACCATGAGTGTGAGCGCATCACCGGTCGCTTGTGCTCGTCCCGTTCGACCGATCCGATGCACGTAATCCTCGGGATGCTGGGGCACGTCGTAGTTGATCACATGGCTCACGTTGTCGATGTCCAACCCGCGTGAGGCGATGTCGGTTGCCACAAGCACCTCGAACTTGCCGTCACGGAAACCCCGCAGGGCCCGTTCCCGCTCCTGCTGGGTGCGGTTTGAATGCAGCACAGCAACCGCATGGTTCTTGTTCTTCAATGTGCTCGAGATCCGGTCCGCGCGATCCTTGGTGCGGCAGAAAATGATGATGGAGTCATACTGCAATTGTTCGAGCAGTTCCAAAAGCAGACCCTCCTTCTGACGATCCGCAACAGGATAAACGACGTGCTTGACGGTTTCCGCCGGGGAACGACGTGCTCCGATCTCCACCGTCTCCGGTGACTTCATCGCCCACTGGATGAGAGTCTCGATCTGTGGCGGGACCGTGGCCGAGAAAAGCGCCGTCTGTCGTTCCCGTGAACACTTCTCAACTATCTTGCGCACATCGGGCAGGAATCCCATGTCGAGCATTCGATCCGCCTCGTCCAATACCAGATACTCAATCGCGTCCAAGCTCACAACCCGTTGACTCAGATGGTCAAGAAGACGGCCGGGCGTCGCCACGATGACATCGGC
>Ga0194132_10009722_pt1 | contig 13092 bp, 10 predicted proteins | sample TA2KigOf80mmetaG_FD_148612 | JGI IMG/M metagenome (GOLD analysis project Ga0194132, IMG submission 148612) | Freshwater microbial communities from Lake Tanganyika, Tanzania - TA2015054 Kigoma Offshore 80m | ecosystem: Environmental > Aquatic > Freshwater > Lake | place: Tanzania: Lake... | reverse complement strand
GGCTACGCCCTCGACACCGACGGCGCGCTCACCACCGCGCATTACCAGCTCTGCAGCCGTCCCGTGAACACCGACGCCCACATGAGCAATCTTCTGCTCCTCATGGCCCAGCGCATGGGCGTGGAGAGTGACCGGTTTGGTGACAGTAACAGGGTGATCACTTTGTGATGTTCGTGGTTCGTGATTCGTGATTCGTGGTTGTTGTGGGCGCGTTCGTCGTCACGGCACATGCTACCCTATGAAAAAGTTCCTTGTTCTTAGTCCTTTGTTCCTTGTTTTCGGCGGCTCGATCGTCGTCACGACACACGCTGCCGATCAAGAACCAGGAACCGTGCCTTTCCGCCCCGAAACGGGCAAGTTTCCCCCGCTGGAAAAGGCTCACGCCTACCGCGGGGAACTCGTCTTCGTGGATCATGCGAACCGCCGCGGCAGCATCCGTGTGCAAGGCTCAGGGATGTTCTTCCGCAATGATCCGCACCCCTTCGCCCTGTTGCCGTATGGCATCGTGAGTTATCACGGCGCACCGGCGGATCTGAGGGACATTCCACTCGGCACCGTGCTGCACGTCCGCGCTTTCCTTCCTCCTGACCCAAAAATTTCCGCCGTGCCGGTCTTGCCGGTGGATAACAAGAACAAGGACGCGAACCACAACCGCGGCACCGGTATCGCGCCTGCGGAGAATCATGTCCTGCTGCTCGAAGACGAACCGAGCCACTGTCAGCGCGAAGGCCTCGTCTGGAAGCTGAAGGAAGTGGATATCAAGAAGAGCCGCGAAGGCATGATCGTCGCCACGCGTGAACCGAAGCAGGGCAGCGATGCCAAAGCGACCGAGGAAAAGATGACCTTCGACGCCGCCACGCGCCTCTGGCGCGGACGCGAACGCCTCAGCATCGAGGAACTCATCGCTGAAGGCGCCTGGCCTGCGGAGGGCAAGAAGTCCCTGGGCGGCCAGGCCGTGCTGCTGGGCATCACCTGGAGACCCACGCCCGACGGCATCTTCACCCGCTTTCATATCTCGGACATCTGGCTCGACGACGCATCCATGCAACGCGCCTCCAGAAGCCAGACTGAAACGCACAAAGCTTTCATCCGTAGCCGATGGATGGCCGCGTGGATCGACGCCGTCGAGTATGGTAAGTTCGGCCGCGCCACCATCACCGCGACCCTCTTCGGCGGCATGGACGACTTGCTCTACGCCGATTTCAAGAAGGGCACCTCCGCCACGATGAATGCCGTCGAGAACAACTTGAAGCACACCCACGGCGCATACGGCCCCTGGCACATGGCCTCACGCGGCACTCTCCTCGATGTTGCCAAGGCTCCCGCGAACGCCCCGCTCGGCAGCAGCGGCATCCAGATCAAGTTCGAGACCGATCTCATCATCGAAGGCATCCGGCCCGGCCGAGTGGTCCGCGTCCGTCCCGGCAACTGGCCGCAAGTCCAAGTCCCCCGTGAGGAATACCTCGACAACAACACTGCGGAAGAACGCTTCCCGAGCCCGGCGATCTTTCCGAAATACTGATGGAGAAGTCGAATGCTGGAGTTTTGGAGAAATGAATCCCGCGACCCAGCGCACTTGCCGCCGCCAATCCATCCCATCGCTCCAAGACTCCACCACTCCATGAAACGCGCGGCTTTTCTCACAATCCTCATTCTCGCGACGCCCGGCCTCTTGCCGGACCTGGCCGCCGCCGAGACGAAGGAGCCGGCCGCCTCGCTCGATCCGAAGGTGCGAGCATTCTTTGAACAGCACTGCATCGATTGCCACGACGGGGACATAAAGAAGGCCGGACTCGACCTGACCGCGCTGAAGCCGGACTTCACCGCGCGGGACAACTTCGCCCACTGGGAGAAAGTCTTTGACCGGGTCAGCCGGGGTGAGATGCCGCCGAAGAAAAACGAGCAACCGCCAGCGGCGGCGCGGGCGGCGTTTGTGAAGTCGCTCGGTGGCGAACTGCACGCCGCGTCACTGGCCCGGCAAACGACGGAGGGCCGTGTCGCGCTGCGGCGGATCAATCGAACGCAGCACGAAAACACGCTCAACGACCTGCTGGGGGTCTCGATCAAGCTCGGCGACGTGTTGCCGGACGACGGCTCCGTGGCGGGCTTCGACAATGTGAGCGAGGGGCTGGATGTTTCTTCCGCACATCTGCTGCGCTATCAAGAGGCCGCCGATCTGGCGCTCAACGCCGCGATTGCCACGCGGCCCCCGAAAAAACTGGCGTCTCGCCGCACCGGCAAGGAGGCTGCAAATTACGGGCAGATGCCCGGGCTGATGGACAAGTTCGTGCGGCTTGATGGCGGGCGTCTCAATGTTTACATCGTCCTGCCGTTCCATATTGAGTCGGATGAAGTTCCCACGACGGGCCGCTATCGGCTGAAAATCGTCGCGCAGGCGCTCAACACCGGCGGTCACCCGCTGCCGCTGAGAGTCTACGGTGCTTCGGGGCATCACCGTGATCAAAGAACGCTGGCGACATTCGACGCGCCCCCCGACAGCCCAGGCGTGTTCGAGCTGGAAACGCTGCTGCATAAGCAAGGTGTCATCCGCATCGACGGCTGGCAATTGCCGACCGAGCACACGGTGCGCGATCGACTCAAAGGCAAGCCGCTTGACGGGTCTTACACCGGGCCGGGATTCGCGTTCGAGCTGATGGAACTCGAAGGCCCGCTCAGCGAATTTCCGCCGCCGGGCCACAAGCGCTTGTTCGGCGATTTGCCGCTGAAACCCGCGAGCGTCGTCAAAGCGGAACGTGCCGGCCAGCCGCTGCCGGAGATTCGCGAGAACCGCAACGATGACGAATGGCGGCGCGATCCGTTGATTCCCGTCTCGAAGGACCCTCGCGCCGACGGCCAGCGATTGCTCCGCGAGTTTCTGCCACGGGCGATGCGCCGGCCGGTCGACGACAAAACGATCGCCTACTACGTCGGAGTGTTCCAGGAGCGGCTCGACCAAGGCCGCGAGTTTCACACGGCGCTGCGCGGCACCTACAGGGCGATCCTTTCGTCGCCTCATTTCTTCTACTTCCGCGAACAGCCGGGCTCCCTGGATGACTTTGCCGTCGCCTCGCGGTTGTCGTACTTCCTGTGGTCCACGCTGCCCGATGACGAACTGACCTCGCTCGCTGCCAAGGGAGAATTGCGCAAGCCTGCGGTGCTGCGGGCGCAGGTCGAGCGGATGCTCGGCGACAAACGCTCGCAACGCTTCATCGAGAATTTCACCGGCCAGTGGCTCGAACTGCGGAAGATCAACGCGACCACGCCCGACCCGAGCCTGTATGGCGAATTCGACGCGTTTCTGCTGTGGTCCATGCCTCTGGAGACGCAGATGTACTTCGGCGACATGTTGCGGCACGATCGCAGCGTCGCCGAGTTCGTCCATTCCGACTGGACGATGCTCAATTCGCGGTTGGCCAAGCATTACGGCATCGACGGTGTGCATGGCGGCGAACTGCGGCGCGTCGCTCTCAAGCCGGAAAGCCACCGAGGCGGCGTGCTGACCCACGCCAGCATCCTGAAAGTGACCGCCAACGGCACGACGACGTCGCCGATCCTGCGCGGCAAATGGGTGCTCGAGAAGATCCTCGGCACTCCGCCCGCCCCGCCGCCGCCGGATGTGGGTGCGATCGAGCCCGACATTCGCGGCGCGACGACGATCCGCCAGCAGTTGGAGAAGCACAAGGCCATCGCCGCGTGCGCCACGTGCCACAAGCACATCGACCCGCCCGGCTTCGCACTCGAATCGTTCGACGTGATCGGCGGCTGGCGCGAGTTCTATCGCGTGCCGGATGGCGGCATTTCGAAAGGCCGGTTACCGCTGCCACATTATCCCGAGCGGACTGTTTTGCGCGGGCCCGACGTCGAAATCGGCGGGACCACGCCCCAGGGACGCGAGTTCAAGAATGTGGACGATTACAAGGCGCTGCTGCTCGAAGACAAGGAACAACTCGCCCGCAATCTCGCGCGGCAACTGCTCGTGTTCGCGACCGGCGCCGAAGTGCAGTTCGCCGACCGCGAATTAGCGAAGTCAATCGCCGCCCGGACGCGCGACCGGAATTACGGGCTGCGGTCCCTCGTGCATGAAGTCGTGCAAAGCCCCGCGTTTCTCACCAAATAAGAAAGAAAGATCATGACTCCACTGAATACTCGCTTGCTCTCACGTCGCACGATGCTTCGCGCCACCGGCGTGGCGATCGGATTGCCGCTGCTTGATGCCATGCTGCCTTCGGGCCTGCGGGCCGAAGAAAAAGCAAAGAAGTTGGCCCCGCGCCGTATGGTGCTGATCAGCCGGCCACTGGGGACCCACGCCCCGTTTCTCTTTCCGGAAAAGGCCGGGCTTGATTACGAGTCCACGCGCTACCTGAAGCTGCTCGACGGACATCGCGGCCGATTCACCCTGTTCTCGGGCCTCTCGCATCCCGGCCACGCTCACCATCACTCCGAGGCAGGGTTGTTCACGGGTGTCGCCGGCGAGTTCATCCGAAGCGAGAAAGACCTTCGCAACACGATTTCACTCGACGTTTTGGCCGCAGAGCAAGTCGGCCGCGAAACGCGGTTTCCCTGTATCGGGCTCGGCGGGGCGCATTCCTACAACCGTAAAGGGGTGCGCATGCCGAGTTTGGGCGGCGCGGAAGCAATATTTCGACAGCTCTTCGTGGATGGCACGCCCGATGAAATCGCCAGAGAAGTGCAACGGTTGAGAGATGGACGCAGCATTCTGGACGGTGTCCGCCAGCAGGCCCGCGACCTCGCCCGCAACCTGGGCGCAGGCGATCGCGAGCGACTGGACACCCTGCTGACGTCGATTCGCGAGGCCGAGGAACGCCTCACGCAAGACGAGGCGTGGGTGAACAAGCCGAAGCCGAAGGTCAATTATCAGCCGCGTGACTTCCCCGAGAAAGAATTGGCCGAACGGTCACGCCAGTGGTACGACTTAATTCATCTCGCTCTGCAAACCGACTCCACGCGAGTGATCAATCTCCACATTCACAGTCATGGTCAGGTGAATGTCCCCGGCGTGAACATGGACCACCACGAAGCCTCGCACCACGGCCAGGACGATGCGAAGATCGAGCAGCTCGCGAAGGTCGAAGAGGCCGAGTATCGCGTGTTCAACGAGTTTCTCACTAAGATGCAAGGCTCCAGCGAAGGAAACGAATCGCTGTTCGATCGCACGATGGTCTTCCACGGCAGCAATCTGGGGAACGCGTCGGCGCACACGTCCCAGAACTTGCCGATCATCGTCGCCGGCGGCGGCTTCAAGCACACCGGGCATGTGATGTACGACCGCAAAAGCAATCGCCCTCTCTCAAACCTGTTCGTGCGGATGCTACACCAAATGGGCATCCAGGCGGATAAGTTCGGCACGAGCACGGGTGTGATTGGTGATCTTGGATGAAAGCGCCCCAGCGACAGCGGCGTGCGCATCCAGGTGCAGTGCGACATCATCCTGGAGGGCTACCGCCCGCGCAGCATCGTGCGATTTTTCCCGGCGGCATGGCCCGCAAAGTTTCCGCCGTGGAAGAGCGGTTTCAGAGCTATTGATCACATGAATCACAAAATGAGACTCACGTTCCTCACCGCCCTGATTGGCTTCGGCATGTCCACCGCGAGCTTCGCTGCTGAACCGTTCCGCGTCTATGCGCCGGCCAGCAAGACCAAGACCCTTTGGATCGTTGACGCTGTTCCCAAGGGGGACAGCGGATTGGAACTCAAGCTGGCCGAAAAGCGGGAGCTGGGTTTCAACGGTCGGGTCATCGCCGCGCATCCGAAGAACCCACTGCTCTACATCGTGGGCGGCGGAGAACGGGGCAAGGTGCCCGGCGCCGTGGTGACGTTGGCGAAAAACGGCACCTACTCCAGCCATCAGCGCGTGGACCTCAATGACGATGCCGCCTACCTCAGTCTCGATCGCACCGGTGCGTTTCTCTTCGGCGTCAGCTATGGAAACGGACGGCTCAATGTCTATCGCCTAGGTGAAGACGGACTGCCGGGAAAAGCCGTGGCGACGGTCGATGAAGGAAAGAAGGAAGCCCACTGCGTGCTGATTTCGCCGGACAACCAATTTCTCTACATCCCCTACGTGAAGGGCAACCTGGCGCTCCTCCAATACCGATTCGATGCGACCTCGGGTGCGGTCACGCCGCTCTCTCCGGCCAATGCGAATCCACCGGCAGGCACCGGGCCGCGCCACCTCGTCTATCACCCCACGTTGCCGATGGTCTATTTCTCGAACGAGCAAGGCATCGGCCTCTCCACCTACGAGCGGCGTCCAGACGGTCAGCTTGTTCTGAAGCAGGACATCGCGATCCTGCCGGAAGGCATGTCGAAGGAGGGGCTCAGTGCTTCCGACCTGGAGATCACACCGGACGGCAAGTTCGTCTTCGCCGGATTGCGCGGACATAGGCAGGACTTTGACCGCATCGCCCGCTACCGGGTGAAAGCCGACGGCCAGGCCGAGTTGCTCGGGCTGACACCGGCCGACAAAATTCCGTGGGGACTGGCGCTGTCTCCAGACGCAAAACATCTCCTCGTTTCCGCCTACAACGGCGCGACCCTCACCGCCTACCGAATCACCAACGACGGTGATCTGGAAAAAGCAGCGAGCCTGACCTGGGACGCCGAGATTTCCGACCTTCTCACGCGCTGATCTTGTTCCCCCTCAATCCTCGGCTGATGAGACTCACCTTCCTCACCACCATTCTCCCAACGTGTTGCGCCGCCCTGCTGCACGCATAGTGGCGGGGCGAGATTTCCGCCTGAGTTCAACTCGCTGGAGCGCCTGACGCCAAGCCCACGTCGCCGCTTTGAAAGTGTGAGGACGGCGAGGTCCCTCGAATCACCTCAAGGTGCAAGGTGTTACTGCGGGCACAAGGCACCGCATTCCTTGAACAACGAATGCGAAACCGTCAGGATCAAGCACTACCAGCGGTCGAATCAAATTGACCCGTCCGGGGTCGAAATGATTGACCCGTCGCTCATTCTCGCAAAAAGAGACATGTTTTCTTTAAATCATTCCGCAACAACGTGATAAGGGAGTGATTTAAAGGAAACATGTCGGCCAGGGTGGGTCAGCCATCTCGACCAAAGGCGGGTCAATCAATTCGACCGCTGACAAGCACACAGCATAACCATGAATCTCAGACCCACTCATCTCCTCGTGATCGCCACGGCGGTGGCGAATGCAACTCTTCCGAGCGCAGCAGCGACGCCGCGGGAAACGATTGTCCCGGCTTCGCTGTTTGCCACCGAAGATCCCAATCTGGAAGTCACGGTTTGGGCCTCTTCGCCAGCGATCAAGAACCCAACGAACATCGACACGGATCAGTTCGGGCGCCTCTGGGTGGCGGAAGGCGTCAACTATCGCAGGCACTACGAGCGCCAGCCCGAGGGCGATCGCATCGTCGTGTTGCAGGACACGGACGGCGATGGGAAAGCGGACAAGTCGTGGACCTTCGTGCAGGAGCCGTTTCTGCGCTCGCCGATGGGCGTCGCCGTGATCGACAACAAGGTGATCGTCTCGATGGCGCCGGATCTCGTCGCTTTTCTGAAATCACTTTGAAGCCAATGATGAACCATCGAAAGCTTCTCGCACGCGGCGCGGCATTTTTGGCTCTTGGCCTTGCCGCCGCGCTTTCGCTCCTGACCGGAAATCTTTCTGCCGCGGATGGCGCCAGTGCGCCCGCATCCGCCCAAGCCAGGCCAAACATCCTCTTCATTGCCGCGGATGACCTCAATCACTGGGTCGGCCATCTCGGGCGAAACAAGCAGACGAAGACGCCAAACCTCGACCGCCTCGCCAAGATGGGCGTGTCGTTTGCCAATGCGCACTGCGCCGCGCCGGTCTGCAATCCGTCGCGGGCCGCCCTCCTCAGCGGCATGCGGCCGTCCACCACGGGCATTTACGACAACGGCCAGCCCTTTGAGGCCGTCATCAAGGCGGGCGACTCGCTCGTCATGCAGTTCAAGAATGCGGGCTACGAAACGCTCGGGATGGGCAAGCTCTGGCACGGCGGGCTGGGTTTCCCGGAGCAATGGACGGCTACCGGCGGCCGGGAACGCGGCGGAGATCACGGTGACGCGAAGGTCAAGGACCGCAGCATCGGCGGCATTCGTTTCAGCATCATCGAGGGCGGCGACGACGCGGTGCCCGACACGCACATTGCCAATTACGGCATCGCCGAACTCGGAAAAAAACGCGACAAGCCATTCTTCCTCACGCTCGGTTTCCACAAGCCGCACATGCCGTGGAATGTCCCGCAGAAGTATTTCGATTTGCACCCGCTCGCCGACATCAAACTGCCGCCCACCCAAGCCGACGACCTCGCGGATATCCCCGCCGCCGGCCTGAAAATGGCGAAGCCCTCCGGCGACCACGCGGAGGTGATCAAGTCGGGTCGTTGGAAGGAAGCGGTGCAGGCGTATCTTGCGTCCATCTCGTATCTCGATGCCCAGGTGGGCCGCGTGCTTGATGCGCTGGCAACATCGCCGCATCGCGACAACACCATCATCTGCCAGTCATGAAGCTCGTTCTCACCCTCCTCACCGCCCTGCTGCTCGGGCCGCTGGCTGCAGTCCACACCGCCGAACCAACCAGCATCGCCTTCTTCGAACAGAAGATTCGTCCCGTGCTCATCGAGCATTGTTATTCCTGCCACAGCGCGGAGGCGAAGAAGCTCAAGGGCAACCTTTTCCTCGACTCGAAGGCGGGCTGGCAGAAGGGCGGCGACTCCGGCAAAGCCACAATCGTTCCGGGCAAGCCCGACGAAAGCCTCCTCATCCGCGTGATTCGGCATGTCGAACCCGACCTCGAGATGCCGCCGAAGAAACCGATGCTGCCGGAGGCTGTCATCGCCGATCTGGTCACGTGGGTGAAAATGGGCGCGCCCGATCCGCGCGACGGCGCGAAGCTGGAGGCCCGGCGGGGCGACAAGTCGTGGTGGTCATTGCAACCGCTGCCAAAGCGGTTCAAGCACGACAGCATCGACGGCTTTATCCAGGCGAAGCTCGCGGAGAAGAATCTCACGCTCAACCCGCCCGCTGATCCGCGCGCGCTGATCCGGCGCATGAGTTACGACGTGACCGGCCTGCCGCCGACGCCGGAAGAGGTCGAAGCGTTTGCTCGAGCGTACAAGGCCAGTCCGCGTCAAGCCATCGCGGGGCTGGTGGAGCGTCTTCTCGCCTCGCCGCGCTACGGCGAGCGCTGGGGACGGCATTGGCTCGATATCACGCGTTTCGGCGAGAGCAATGGTTTCGAGCGCAATTTCATCATCGACGACCTCTGGCCCTGGCGCGATTACGTCATCCGCTCGATCAACGAGGACAAACCCTTCAATCAATTCATCACCGAACACCTCGCGGGCGACGTGATCGGCAAGGACAATCCGGCGGTCGAAGTCGGCAGCGCGTTCCTCGTGGCTGGCCCCTACGACGACGTTGGCAATCAGGACAAGGTCGCGCAGGCCAACATTCGCGCCGCCACGCTCGACGACATGATCACCGCCACGGGCGGCGCGTTCCTCGGGCTCACGATCAATTGCGCCCGCTGCCACAACCACAAGTTCGATCCCATTCCCACGGAGGACTATTACCGGCTGCGCTCGGCGTTTGAAGGCATCACGCACGGCCGGCGCGTCATCGCCGCGAAGGAGGAGCGCGAGGCCTTCGCATTGGCAACCCAACCGCTCGAAGAGGAGTTGGAGAAACTGGAGAGAGAGCGCAAGGCACTTGATGATGCCATTGAAGCCCGTGCCAAGGCCGTCTTCGACAATTTCAAGCCCACGCGACCGAAAATCGACGTGCACGGCACCAGTGAGACCTTCGCGCCCGTCGAGGCGCGCCATCTCAAGTTCGTCATCGAGAATCTGACCAGCGACTATCAACCCGGCACCACGCGACGGGGGAAACGTGGCGGTGCCGGCGGCAAGCTCACTGAGTTTCAGGTCTGGAGCGCCAGCGAACCAAGCCGCAACGTCGCCCTCGCCAGCAACGGCACCAAGGCGGAGGGCGCGAAGTCCGCCACGGCCGAGGACTTTCCCGAAGCTTACGGCCCGCAATACTGCATCGACGGAATGCTGGGCGAAGCATGGTTCATCGGCGCACCGTCTGAGCTCACGCTCACCTTCGCGCGGCCGGAGTGGATCCATCGCATCACGTTCATCAACGCCCGCGGCGGACGGGAAATTGACGAAAGCAGAGTCCGCGGTGCGACCCCGTGTGAATACAAGGTGCAGGTCTCCCTCGACGGCCAATCGTGGACGACCGTCGCCACCGATGAAGGCCGTGAACCGTGGACGCCCGCGCACGGCATCGCCAGGAGTCGCGCCACCGTGACCACTCCGGAGGACGAGCAGAAGTTCGCCGCGCTGGACCAGCAAATGGCCTCGACGCGCACGAAGCTCAATCGCGTGCCCAAACTCCGGCAAATCTGGGCCGGAAACTATGCGCAGCCGAAGGAGGCCACCTTTGTCCACCAGGGCGGCGATCCCATGAAGCCCGGCGAACCTGTCGCGCCCGCGAGCCTCAGCGTGCTGGATCAGGTCACCCAGCCTTACGAACTGAAATCCGACGCCGCCGAAGGCGAGCGGCGCCTGGCGCTGGCGCGGTGGATCACCAGCGACGACAACCCGCTCACCGCGCGCGTGCTGGTCAACCGCGTGTGGCATTACCACTTCGGCATCGGCATCGTGGACACGCCCAGCGACTTCGGATTCCTCGGCGGTCGGCCAACGCATCCCGAGCTTCTCGACTACCTCGCGTCCCGGTTGATCGCGAAGGGTTGGAGGCTCAAGGCGCTTCATCGTGAGATTCTCCTCTCGCAGACCTATCTTCAATCGAGCGCCTTTCGCCCTGATGCGGCGCGCGAGGACAAGGACGCCCGGCTTCATTGGCGTCTCCCGCCACGCCGGCTGAGTGCGGAGGAAATCCGCGACACCATGCTGACTGTCGCAGGCAAATTGCAGCTTGAGCCGATGGGCGGCCCCGGCTTCCGGCTCTACAAGCACACCGAGAACAACGTCAGCACCTACTTCCCCCTCGATACGCAAGGCCCCGAGACTTACCGCCGCGCCGTCTATCACCAGAATGTCCGCGCCAGCGTCGTCGATGTTCTCAGCGACTTCGACCTCCCCGACAACGCCTTCGCCGCGCCGAAGCGCGCGAACACTACGACGCCATTGCAAGCCCTGACGTTGCTCAACCACAGCTTCACCCTCGACAACGCCAAAGCCTTCGCCGCCCGTCTCGATGGAAAGGATCCCATTGGATCCGCGTATCGCCTGGCCTTCCAGCGCCCGCCCACCCCAACCGAATGGGATGCGGCAACCAGGCTCATCGCCCAGCACGGAACCGCGTCATTTTGCCGCGCGCTGCTGAACGCGAACGAACTTTTCTACCTGGAATGACAGCCAGACATAGATCAGCCAGACTTTCACGGGCAATGACCAGGAGGGCACACCCATCTGTGTGTCCTCTCCATCTTCGTGCTGCGCCCAGAGACTGGCGCGCTTCCTTGGCCTGAAAGGGCAGAATCCGCCGGCAGGATAAACACAAGGGTTGCCGCCGCGAGGAAGAGATTTCCACTCGACCGCATCACCGGATTGTTCCCGGCCGAACGGAACATCGAAGAGCGCCAATGCTCTCCACGCGCGTGGTTTCCTTCGTCGCCCCGCAGGCTGGGCAGCCTGCGCCAAACGACAAAAGACTTCGGGATGCACGGTGCGGCCGCCTGTCGTCAATTTCAAGATTGACGATTATCTCTAAATATATAGAGTTAAGATCATGCAACGTCGCCGGCCGCACTCGCCTCAGACCGCTGCTGTCTTGCTCGCCCTGGCTCAAGACGCCGATGGATGGCGTCATGGCTATGACCTCTGCCAGGAACTCGACCTCAAGCCGGGCACACTGTATCCGATCTTGATCCGACTCGCCGATCGAGGGCTTCTGGAGACAGCATGGAAAACCGACGCGCCACCCGGTCGACCGCCCCGCCACATGTATCGACTCACGGGAGAGGGGTGCAAGGTGGCTGCTGAGCTGGCGCGCGAGCACCGAACCCATCGAACGAAGCGCGCCGGGCTGCGGCCTCAACCCGAAGGAACCTGAATGTCACACCGCAAAGACATTCCCTTCCGCCTGTTGGCCGCCATGGTCGCCCGAATGCCCGAGGACCGCCGGGAGTGGGGTGAGGCGATGCTTGCGGAATTGGCGCCATTGCAAGGCTCGGGCTCGAGGTGGAGTTTCGCCGTCAGTTGCCTGCGGGTCGCCCTCTTCCCACCTGGCCGGTATGAACCGCACCCCTTCGCCATGATCAAGAACCTCCTGCCAGTCGTCGGAGTGATCGCCCTCGCAGGCTTCGCGTTGCTCCAACCGGAAATCAGCGGTGCCGGCTGGCCTGGGCGTATATGATCTACGGCTTTGCCGTACTGGCGATACCGACAGCCCTGTTCGGAAATGTGGTGGTGCTGTTCGGGGTGGCCTGGGCGGTCATGGGCAATGCGTTCGGGCGCGCGCCCTGGCCCAGAACGGTCTGGCTGCGTCGGTCTGGACGGATGGTGGTGGATGTCGTGTTCGGGTTGATCAATCCCGTTCTTTAACTCGCGATCCTCACGAGCGCGTTCGGTCTGCGGTCTTCGGGCGCGGAATGGTGGCTTGAGCCCATGACGACTACCGCGTGGATTCTCGTGATTGCGTTCTGGATCGTGCGCTTGTGCGGCGGGGCATTCGACCAGCGTTCTCGCGCGGTGCGGACGGGAGTGCGCCTGTTGCTTTGGGCTTCGCTCGGGTGCCTGCTTGTCTTCACTGTGAAGGATGCGTGGTTTCTCTCTGAAACGATTCGCAGGGAGCAAGGTGCAATCGAGTTGGGCGGCTCTCGAAGCGCACCGCTCATTTTCCTTCGTCTCTGTCCCTTGTATTTAATCCCCGCCTTGTTGCTGTGGCACTACCTGCGTTCCAATTCAGCTCCGGTGCCGGAGGATCAGGACGTGTCGCAGCAGTCCGGTGGTTTCTTTCTCCTGCCGAACTTGGCGGCTCGATTTGCCGTTGCCTTCATGGTGGGGATCGCCTTGGTAACTTTGGCCCTGGCGGCTCACCGGC
>Ga0194132_10009721_pt1 | contig 13094 bp, 13 predicted proteins | sample TA2KigOf80mmetaG_FD_148612 | JGI IMG/M metagenome (GOLD analysis project Ga0194132, IMG submission 148612) | Freshwater microbial communities from Lake Tanganyika, Tanzania - TA2015054 Kigoma Offshore 80m | ecosystem: Environmental > Aquatic > Freshwater > Lake | place: Tanzania: Lake... | reverse complement strand
AAGCTCCGCAGAACGTGTTCGCCCATCTCGCCCAGTTTGAGCTCGGCGGCTTTGTCCTCTTCGAGTCTTTTTGCCGGTTCCGCTTTCGGAACAGGGGAAACCCTGGCGAGCAGCTCTTCTTGCAGGGTCTCCCGCGAGCTGTCCATCTCGTTCAGGATTGCGTAGAGTTTCTGCAGGGCGAACAGGGAATGGGGGGTGGCGCCGTACTCAGCGGCCGGCCTTGAGTCCTGGCCTAGCGAGAGCCAAAAGCGTCCTTCGGCCTCCTCGGAGAACGTGCCAGCGGCGAACATTGCCAGCTTGTCCAAAAGGGCTGCCTCGGTTCCTTCGAGGCCATCGTACACGGCCACGGACCGTTGGATCGGTTGGCGGGCAAGGGTGGACCAGGTTTCTTTCCATAGATCGACGGGGGGCGACGGCGTCTCTTCACCGGATGGCCTGGAAGAACGAACCTGCGTCTCAAGTCCTTGGAGGTACTGATGGAGGTACTTGATCTTTCGGGCCGCCAAGCTTCCGGCGGGGATGCCCCAGATCTGGCAGATCTCGTGATCCTGTAGGGAAGTGCTGTTGGCCAGTTCGAACTCCCGCTGGGCGGTTCCTAGTCGCTTCCGCTCCCGTTCGATTTTTCTGACCAGGTATTGGCACTCCAGGCAGAGACGCTTTTTTCGGTAGTCTTCTTCCGTGACCTCGTCCCTCTCCCAGCGTTGGTTGAGCTCCCGGAGAGCTGGCTTGGGAATGGCTGTCCGAGCCGCTTTCTTGAGCTCTTGGATCGATTCCGGATCCATGCCGAATTGCGACACAAGGAGGTCCTCGGACAGGGTTTGCAACGATTCCGTCACGGCGATGAGCTTCTGGAGACATTCGATTTGCAGCCAGGCCCGCTCCCGCTTCTTCCGCACGTGCGTCCGGTACTGGGCAACGCGATCGGTGATGCCCTGCAGGGCCTCGTGGGAGACGTAGGGAGTTTGCAACTTGCCGCCGGCCTGCAAACGCGGGTCGGGCCGGTCCGCTGCCATGTAGTCGATGTCCTCCGGAGGCACGTCCAAATATTGCAGCAGCAACAGGCGCAACATGATCCGTCCCTGGATCGGAAGGGAGTTCACCACAGAGTCAATGAGTTGCGGGGTCAGCATGATCGGCTCGCGCATCCTTTTGCAGGAGGTACTGTGGTCAGGCGGAACCTTGCGTTTGGGATTCGAGATAGGTTGCCACGTATTCCCTGATCTGTTGCACGGTTCCGGTCATGTAGAGTGACCGGGGAATCTGGACCTGGACCAGCTTGGAGGGATCAATCCCTCGCTCAATGGCGTAGGCCTCATCCACGTACAAGCTGACGGACCCGTCGGAATGTCTAATCGCGCAGAGGGCCGTTGTCTCTTCCACAATGTCTGATAACACAACCTCCCGTTCACTGTCAAAGTCAGGCCTGGCGACGGCTTGGGGGCGGGAAACAGTTCCGCCGCCACAGCACGTAGGCGGTAAAGGCGATCAGGGAGAGCAGGAAAACGGTTCTGACACGGCCATAGCCGAAGCAAGCATAGTTCGCGGTGGCGTTGAGAAAGCCGAAGGCGGCGTAGACCAGATATACCAGGAGCGACCAGCGGCGCAAGCGCAGGAAGCCGTAACCGATCAGCGTGTGTAAGGTGGGCGACTGGGCCTTAGCCAAAACTCCCAAGAGCCCGGCAGGCTTGGTGCAGAAGATGGTCAATGAATAGGCAGGATTGGCGACGATAATGTAGAGGTCGGTCAATGCGGTGAGAAGAAAGAGCGCGCCGAGATAACGAATATCATGGGCTTGGGTCCAGGTGATCGCCAGGGTCCGCCGTAATCCGACTCGGCTCTGCTGGGCCGTGGGGTCTTCCTGCTCCGTTTCGGATAAGACCGGCAGGAACGCGTCATAACTCTGGATGACCCACCAGGGTAGGACGAGGAGCAAGAAAAAGAAGAGGGCCGTGCCGAACCCGCTTGTCTGTCCGATCCACCAGGTGCAGGCGACGAAGATCGCGCCGGTGGCGGCCAGGAAAACCGCATGGCGCGCCTGCCGTTTGACCGCTTGCCCCAGTCCGGGCACCAGCGCCGAGAGAACGGCGGCAAGGGGAGAAGGTTGATGCAGAAGGATAACTTAGGCTCTCCCAGCTGGCCGCTTTGGTCGGCCGGTTGGTCTGACGTGGAGAGCGGGCGAGCTGGAGGCTCCGGCTAAGTTGGGAACTTGCGAGTCCGTCTGGACCTCGTGGCGGTTTTGGACGATGGTCCGATCGAGGCGGAGGCCGCATTGAATGCACCGCCATCCGTGAAAGCGCCCGCTGTGTTCTTGGATCTCTTCCTGAATCAACAGCCCTGTGCACTTGGGACACTTCATCGTGTTGCTCCTCTTCTCAGTCATGAGCGCTCCACGAAAACGGCATGGCCTTCCGCGTTGGGCGGAAGGCCGTGCAAACCGTGCAGTGCACCCACGCCGTTCATCCGCCCAACGTGTCGAGCGTTTCTTTCAGACTCTTCATGATGCACGAAAAAATAGGGGTATCACGTTCCGTGTAGCGACTGGCCTCCGCCAAACGCAGCTCCATGACCAAGTCCAAGAAGTCCTCGGGCTTGTCCGTTTCGAAGGCAACGACAAATTCCTGATCGTCCAGGCCGAACGAATAGGTCGTGTTCAGCTTGACCGAGGGATACCGGTGGCCGATCTCGATGTGCTCGTCCATCATGCCTTGCCGCGCCGCTTTGGTCAGCAAGTACCATTCGCGCGTCTTTACGAAGGGGTAGACGAAAATGTACTTGCTCTTGCCGGGAATGACCTGCAGCCGTTTGCTTTCTTGCCCCTCGTGCACGTGGTGGTCCACATAGATGGACCGCTTCGTCATGGAGAGGTAGGAATAGGGAGTGGTCATGTATTTGCCCAGGCCGGTGGCCAGGAGTTTGGACATCATTTCCTGGAACAGCTCCAACTCATAGCCGATTCGCCAGAGCATGAAATCGCAGTCTCCGCGGATGCCGACCATGGTATAGGGAATCACGATAATTTTCCCGGCATACTCCTCCACGACTCGGATAAACTCCTGTTTGCCCTTGCTGCGTTCCCCATCCGGCAGTCGGCGCCACGCCGGGTCCATTTTATGAAAGCTGAAGTTGACGAACTGCCGCTTGGCGGTCTGCTCAGCGCTGGCCATTGCTTCCTCCATACCACGCTTGCGAGAATCGCCCGCTTCGATCATATGCGGGCGGAGTGTTACGTTGCCTCCAGTGTCTATTCCCTAACATCCCTAACACCCTCTTTATCCTTTTTATCCTTGAAGACAGGAAAGGAACTTTTATCACTTCATCAGTTTGCTTGTCAACCAGCCGAAAGTCTCGGGAGGACGCATGCGTATGTGGGAAAAAGGCGTCAGATGGCCTCTTTGACCGGCCTGCAGCAGGCGGATACATTGACAGAGTCAGGACGTTCTGCTATCGCCTCAGCCATGCCCGCGGCCACTCGCCTAAAAGAACCGACTTTCACGCCGACGGTCTGCACCATCGTGCTGGGAATGGCGCTGATCGGCGGGCTGATCAGGCCGGATGACAGTCCAGCCATCGAGGTGCGCCCGAGTCAAGCTCAGATTGAGGCAGCGCTCGTCAAAGGCAAAGAGGCGGCGGCAGCCCGCATCCCTCCTGATCGTCTCTACGCCTGGTTCGGCTCCAAGCAGGACCTGGAACCCCAGGGGTTTCTCTTGAGCAAGCTTGTCGGCCTCGCGGTCATGGCTGCCCACTTTGCGCTGCGCGGAGCCAGCCCCAGTGATGCCGAGATCATGCAGGTACTCGACGATCCTCTGCTCCTGATCAGCGTGGTGACCTTCGGGGATCGGCCGGAATTTGCGGTGGATAGCTACATGCTGCTGGCACAGGGGGATCGTGTGATCAAGCCGGTCCGGGTCCGGTTCGATGGTCAGGCCTCCCGTTCCTCCGTCTGGCCCCATGCCCCCGCCTACCGGGCCAAGACCGTGGCTTCTTTCTCCTATGCGGAGTTGGATCTCCGTGCCAAAACCAGGCTCTCGGTCTTTCCAGCCAGGGGCGGGGAAGTGTCCTTCGATTTGGACTTTGCTGCGATCGACTGAGCCGGAGGAAGCTGACAAGTGACCCAGCGACAAGCGGGCAAGGAGAAAACTAACAATAGCGATCTTGTCCTTGCCAGCTTGCAACTTGCCAGCTTGTTTTTTTAGAGAGGACCCTTGTGCGACGAGGCGAAATCATTGCGATTGGCTCAGAGTTGCTGCTGGGCGGACGGATGGACACCAACTCCTTGTTTCTCACGGACGGCTTGGCTGCGGCCGGGGTAGAGGTGCGGTATAAGTCGGTCGTGGGGGACGACGAAGAGGATATCGTAACCGCCATCCGGACCGCGGCGCGCCGGGCCGACGTTGTGGTGATGACAGGGGGGTTGGGGCCGACCGTGGACGATCGCACGAGACAGGCAGTGGCTCGTGCGACCGGCCGCCCGTTGCGTCGACGAGCTGAAGCCCTGGAGGGAATGAGGCGGCGCCTGGCCGCTTGGGGGAGGATTCCGACGGAAGCCCAGCTTCGCCAGGGGTTGATCCCGGTTGGCGCGGACGTGCTGGACAATCCGGTCGGCTCGGCTCCGGGGTTTCTTCTGAAGTGGCGCGGGTGCCAGCTTGCCGCCCTGCCGGGAGTTCCATCCGAGACGGAGCAGATGTTTGCCACCGTTCTGGTTCCACGCCTCGAAAAGCTGGCGGTTCCTGGCACGCGGGGGCGGATCGAACGTCGGGTCTTGCATACCTTTGGGATACTGGAAGCAGAACTGGATCAGAAACTCAAGAATCTGGCTCCTCCAAACGGCGACGTCCGGCTTGGCCTCCTTGCCTCTCCGCTTGGGGTGGTGGTCTCTTTGACGGCCAGTGGGGTCTCCGTTACACCAGGGGCTATGGACCGGTTGGTGCAACAGGTGCGGAAGCGGATTGAAGCCTACATCTTTGCCGAGGGCGCGGACACGATGGAAGCAGTGATCGGACGGCATTTGGCCAGCCGGAGGATCACCTTGGCTGTGGCCGAGTCCTGCACCGGAGGTCTAATCGGGCACCGGCTCACCCAGGTGCCGGGCAGTTCGGCCTATCTGGACCGGGTAGCGGTCTGCTACAGCAATCGGGCGAAGGTCGAGTTGCTGGGCGTGCCCGAGTCGCTGATTCACCGGCATGGGGCGGTGAGCGGGCCGGTGGCGGCGGCAATGGCAAAGGGGATTCGCACCAAAAGCCGCGTTGACGTCGGACTCAGCGTAACCGGCATTGCCGGTCCCGGAGGGGGGACGGTCCAGAAGCCTGTGGGGCTGATCTACATCGGCTTGAACGGACAAGGCTCTCACGGAGCGCCTCGGGGAAGCCTGGTCAGAGAGTTTCGTTTTCACGGTCCGCGTGAGACCATCAAGCTGCGCGCCTCGCAGGCAGCCTTAAATCTGCTCAGGCAGTGGCTGGTGAGGCCGGCTGGAGCCGCCGTGCGATGATCAGAGCCTTTCTCGCAGTCGAGCTTCCAGAAGGGCTGAAGAAGAGCATCGCCCAGATCCAGGATCAGGTCAGAGGAGGGATCGCGAAGACTGTTCCACCGACGACCCGCCTCCAATGGGTGCGACCGGACTCGATGCATTTGACCCTCAAATTTCTGGGGGACATCGAGGAAGCGCAGATTGAGTCGATCAAACAGGCCCTTGCCCTACCGATGACCGCCTTTCCCCGGTTTTCCGTGGAAGTCGACGGCCTCGGAGTCTTCCCTCACCTTGGTATGCCGCGCGTGCTTTGGGTCGGCCTCTCCGAAACAGTGGACGGTCAGTCCGGTCATCAGCAGGGGCTCCTGCGCCTGGTCGAGGAGGTAGAGGCTGTGCTGGAGAGGCTGGGCTTTCCCCGGGAAACGAGGCCGTTCCATCCGCACCTCACGCTTGCGCGGATGAAAGAGCAGGCCAGGGAAGTCGGGAGGGCGCTCTCGACCAGCGGGCTATTGACTCGGACACATGCAATGGGGACTCTCTCTGTCCGTGCGGTTGCGCTGGTGAAAAGCGAACTCAGACCATCAGGGGCCGTCTATACCAGGCTCTGGGAGGTCCCTCTGGGAGTGCGCTGAATGCTGAATGACAAATGACAGAGGTTGTCAGTCATCGGTTGTCAGTTTTCAGTTCCGGACAATTCAGAAACTGAGAACTGCATACTGAGCACTGTCCACTCAAAGTCGTTCATCATTCATCGTTCTGCGGTCACCGTTTCCTTGAGGCTAGGTTTCATTCAACGACTTGGGTATAATGGGCCACTTCCGGAACTAAAAGGAGATCCCACATGGCCGAGCGAACAGCTGAAAAAGACGAAAAAAAACGCGCCTTAGACTTGGCGCTCTCGCAGATCGAAAAGCAGTACGGCAAAGGGGCCATCATGAAGCTGGGCGGCGCCGAGGTGCCGACCGATGTGCCGGCCATTTCCACCGGGTCCTTAGGTCTCGACATGGCCTTGGGAGTGGGAGGGTTTCCCAGGGGCCGGGTCATCGAAATTTTCGGGCCCGAGTCGTCGGGTAAGACGACGCTTTCGCTGCACGCCATCGCGGAGGCGCAAAAGGCCGGCGGGGTGGCCGCCTTTATCGACGCAGAACATGCGCTGGATTTGGGCTATGCAAAAAAGCTGGGCGTCAATGCGGACGATCTCCTGGTGTCGCAGCCTGATACGGGCGAGCAGGCGCTGGAGATCGCCGAAACCCTGGTCCGTAGCGGCGCCATCGACATCATCGTGGTGGATTCCGTTGCGGCCTTGGTGCCGCGGGCCGAGATCGAAGGGGAAATGGGAGACGCGCACATGGGGCTCCAGGCGCGGCTCATGTCTCAAGCGCTACGCAAGCTCACCGCGGCGATCTCCAAGTCGCAGACCACCGTGATCTTCATCAACCAGATCCGCATGAAATTGGGGGTCATGTTCGGAAATCCTGAGACGACGACGGGCGGTAATGCGCTCAAGTTCTATTCCTCCGTCCGGCTGGACATCCGGCGGATCGAATCCATCAAGGAAGGGCAGGAAGTCGTCGGAAACCGGGTACGGGTCAAGGTCGTTAAAAACAAGATGGCGCCCCCCTTCAAGCAGGCGGAGTTTGATGTCCTGTTTGCTGAAGGTATTTCCAAAGCCGGCGAGCTGGTGGACATGGGCGTTGAGAAGCGGGTGCTGGAGAAATCCGGGGCCTGGTATTCCTACAAAGGGGAGAGGTTGGGTCAGGGTCGAGAGGCGGTGCGGGACCACCTCAAAATGAACCAGGCCGTGGCCAAGGAGATTGAGACCCGTTTGCGGGAGCTGGCCGGCATCGGGGTTCATCGCCCGACCGAGAAGCGGCAAGAAGGCCGCATCGAGGAAAAGCGCCCCGACGTTCGGACCGATGAGAAACGGGCCCATGCAGGACGGGCTTCGTGAGGTGCCATAGTCATGACGCGGCGACAGAGTGAAGGGGCGAAGCGGCGCTCCGCGTCCCTGCGTCTCCGCGTCCCCGTGTCTTCCCCCTCACGCCGGGGAGCTGACCTGATCGAGCAGGCCGCCCTTCGGTATCTGGCTAGTCGAGATCGAACCGAAGCGCAGGTGCGGGGGTTTCTCAGCCGGGCGGGGGCCTCGGCGCCTCGCGCCAAGGATGTGATCGCGCGATTCTTCCGGTTGGGGTATTTGAACGACGCGGTCTATGCGCAACGATGGGCTGGTGTCAGGCTGGCGCGCCGGCCGATGGGGCGCGACAGGCTGGAGGCGGAGTTGCTCGCCCAAGGGCTTGACCGTGCGACCGTAGCCAAGACCCTGGACAAGGTTTACAGTAAGCAGAACGAACGAGACCTGGCTCGCTCGTTGCTTAGCCGTCGGATTGGGTCCGGGACAAGACGGACGGATGCAGCCAGGGCCGGTCTCTTGCGGCGGTATGGGTTTCGGGAAGAGGTGATCGAAGAACTGCTAAACGGGAGCCAGTGATCGTGAGTCAGAGCGCGAACGAGTTGCGGCAAGGTTTTCTCAAGTATTTTTCCAGTCATGGACACCAAACAGTGCCCAGCTCCTCCTTGATCCCGCAGGCGGACCCCACGCTCCTGTTTACCAATGCCGGAATGAACCAGTTCAAGCGCGTGTTTCTGGGAGAGGAGCCGCGTTCATACAAGCGCGCGGCAAGCGCGCAGAAGTGCTTGAGGGCGGGCGGAAAGCACAACGATCTGGAGAACGTGGGGTACACGGGCCGCCACCATACGTTTTTCGAGATGCTCGGCAACTTTTCCTTCGGCGATTATTTTAAGGAAGACGCGATCTGCTTCGGATGGGACTACCTGACCAACGTGGTCGGCTTGCCGAAGGACCGACTCTGGGCGACGGTCTTCCGGGAGGACGACGAGGCCTTCGATCTCTGGAAAAAGATCGGCATGCCCGCTTCCCGCATCCTGCGCTGCGGGGAAAAGGACAATTTCTGGCAGATGGGGGAAACAGGCCCCTGCGGCCCCTGCTCGGAGATCCATTACGATCAAGGCCCTTCCGTTCCCGGCGATGCGGTGCCCAACGGAGCGGGGGATCGTGTGCTCGAGATCTGGAATCTGGTCTTTATGCAGTACAACCAGAATGAGCGAGGCGAACGGCATCCCCTTCCCAAGCCCAGCATCGACACGGGCATGGGGCTGGAACGGCTCGCGGCAGTGGCGCAGGGGGTCCTTAACAATTACGACAGTGATCTCTTCAGGCCGATCCTGGATGCGGTCGGCAAGAAGACGGGACACCGATACGGCAACCATCAGGAACACGATCGTTCCATGAGGGTCATTGCCGACCATTTGCGGGCGACCGCTTTCCTCATGGCCGACGGGATGGTTCCCTCCAATGAAGGGCGCGGCTATGTGTTGAGACGGATTCTCCGCCGGGCGGCCCGGCACGGGCGGTTGCTGGGAGCATCCGAGCCGTTTCTCTACGAATTGACAGGAGTGGTAGTCGAACGGATGGGAAGCACGTATCCGGAATTGCGCGCGGCGGCCGAGACCATCGCCCAGGCCACGCAGGGAGAGGAGGAACGGTTCATCGCCACGTTGGACCAGGGATTGCCGATCCTCACCGACTTGATCGCCAAGACCAAGGCAACGGCCCGCACGTCGTTGGCGGGCCAGGATGTGTTCAAGCTGTACGACACCTATGGGTTCCCCCTCGATCTGATCGCGGAGGCCTGCAAAGAGCAGGGACTGATGTTCGACGAAGCGGGCTTCCAGCATGCGCTGGAAGAACAGCGGGACCGAGCCAGAAAGACCGCCGGCTTTGAGGCGACAAAGGCCACGCCGCACGTGGCGGATTTGTCGGGACGAGTGAAGCCGACGCGCTTCGTCGGCTATGAGGGCCTCAAGGCGGAGGGGATGATCCAGGCGATTCTCAAGGGAGACCGGCTGGTCAAGGAGGCGGTTGAAGGGGATGAAGTGGAGCTGGCCCTGGACGTGACGCCTTTCTATGCGGAGAGTGGAGGCCAGGTGGGAGACCAGGGGCTGCTCAGCGGGCCGGACGGGCGGGTTGAGATCAGAGAAACCACGAGGCCTGTTCAGGACCTGGTCCTCCATAAGGGGGTCGTGCTGGCTGGGCGGATACGGGAAGGTGAGAAACTGGAGGCCTCGGTGAACCCCGTGGCCCGTCAGGATGCAGCCAGGAACCACACGGCCACGCACCTCGTCCATGCAGCGCTGCGGGACCTCCTGGGACCCCATGTGAAGCAGTACGGCTCGCTCGTGGCCCCCAACCGGCTCCGGTTCGACTTTGCCCATTTCAAGCCGCTCTCGTCGCGCGACATTGATGCGATCGAATCCCTGGTGAACGATCATGTCCGCCAGAACGAGTCGGTCCATACCTCCGTCATGGGCATGCAGGAGGCGGTGGCCTCCGGGGCCCTGGCCTTCTTCGAAGATAAATACGGGGAACAAGTGAGGGTGGTGAGTATCGAGTCTTTCAGCAAGGAGCTTTGCGGCGGCACCCACTGTCGCCGGACGGGGGAGATCGGGCTCTTCCGCGTCGTCTCCGAGACAGGCGTCGCGGCCGGGGTCAGGCGGATCGAGGCCCTGACCGGAAGCGGCGCGCTGGCGCAGCTCAAACAACTGGAGGCGGAGATCCGTGAGCTGTCCGACCTGCTGAAAGTCGGGCCATCCGAGCTTGTGGGGAGAACTCGCAAGCTGGTGGCGCAGTTGAAAGAGAAGGAACGGGAGCTGGAGCAGGTAAAACTGCGCCTGGCCAGCGGATCGGGCGGCGACGCGCAGGTGCGGACCCTGCACGGTATCCAGGTCCATGTGCAACGAGCCGACGGGATGGATGGGGCCGAATTGCGGACCTTGGCCGACCGGCTCAGGGACAAGCTCGGCAGCGGGGTCATTGCGCTCGGGTCGGCGAAGGACGGCAAGGTCTTCCTGCTCGTGGTCGTCACGAAGGATTTGCTGGGACAGCTCAAGGCCGGAGAGTTGATTAAGGAGATGGCGGCGGAGGTGGGGGGCACCGGCGGGGGACGGCCGGAGATGGCGCAGGCTGGCGGTAAGGATGTGGAACGGCTGAACGCCGCGCTGGAGAAGGTGTTTGGGTTGGTGGAACGGGCGGTGGGCAAAGCCTGAAGCGTCACTCGTCATCCGTCATTCGTGAGAGGAATGCGAGAGCTTCTTCCGCCGAATGACGAATGACCAATAACGAATGACGGTGTATGAGCGGTACGCGCATCATGGCCTTGGACCCTGGAACCAAACGTATCGGCGTCGCGCTGAGCGATGAGATGGGGTGGATTGCTCAGCCGTTGGAAACCTTCGAGCGGCGGTCGGAGGAAGCGGATGTGGCCCATATCAGGCAACTGGTCGAGCGTCACGCAGTCCGCCAAGTGGTGATGGGATTGCCTCTCCGCTTGGACGGCCGCGTGGGACCGGAAGCGGAACGGATCAAACGGTTCATCGAAAAGCTGGAAGCCGCCTTGCCCGTTCCGGTCGTCGCGTGGGATGAACGACTGACGACAAGGTCGGCGGAAGATCTGTTGATCGGGGCGAACGTGAGCCGACGCAAGCGCAAAGGAACCGTAGACCGGGTTGCCGCCGCGATCCTGCTGCAGAGCTACCTGGAAAGCCTTTCGTCCGCCGAGAAAGCCGGAGTAGCCCCTGATAAGGGAGAACAGTCTGTTGGGGGAAGCCCCGGAGTGGTTGCGGAAGGGACATGAACCCTCGGCTTGTCGCGGGATTGGCGGTCGCCCTCTGCCTGGCAGGAGGGGCGTGGTTCTTGTGGGCCGTTGAGCAGCCGGCAGATCGGACGGGCGATCGGCAGGTCCGGGTTGTTGATGTTCCGGAAGGGGCATCGTTTCGGCAGGTTGCGGCTCTGTTGGAGAAGGAGCGTCTCCTGGCCGGCCAATGGGGATTCTTGCTGCTGGGCAAACTGAGCGGGGTGGACCGCGGGATCCCGGCCGGTGAGTATGCCTTGCATGCGGGCATGAAGCCGAAAGAGATTCTGTCCGAGATCCTCAGCGGCCATGTGGTGCTCCATCCGGTCACGATCCCGGAAGGCTATACCGTCGTCCAGGTTGCCGAGCTTCTGGACCGGAAAGGACTGGCGGACCAGGCTGAGTTTCTCCGGCTCGTGCACGACCGGGACTTTATCCGTACGTTTGATGTGGGCGAAGAGCCGCTGACCAGCCTGGAGGGCTATCTGTTTCCGAATACCTATCGGTTCGCGAAGCATACGAAAGCGGAGGCGATCATCAGCACTCTGGTAGAGGGCTTGAATGAGGTCTTGACGCCGGAATTGCGTGCCAGGGCCAAAGAAGTGGGGATGACGGTTCATCAGGTCTTAACCCTGGCCTCGGTCATCGAAAAAGAAACAGGCGTGGAGAAGGAACAGGAATTGATCTCGGCGGTCTTTCACAATCGCTTGAAGAGGCACATTCCGCTCCAAAGCGACCCCACGGTCATCTATGCGCTGGCGTCCTTCGACGGCAACTTGAAAAAGCGTGACTTTGCCGTGGCCAGTCCCTACAACACCTATCGCGTCACCGGGCTGCCCCCTGGGCCCATTGCCAATCCCGGCGCGGGAGCGATCAAGGCGGCGCTCTACCCGGTTCCCAGCAGCTATTTATATTTTGTGTCCCGCAACGACGGGACCCATACGTTTTCTTCCACGCTGGCCGAACATAACCGAGCCGTGGAGAAATACCAACGTCGACCGGCTCGGCGGTTGTCTTGAGCCAAGGCGGCCGCGCGCCCGATGAAACCGCTTGGCAGGCTGAGTCGTTCAACGAGTCGCTTGACTGAAGGAGAGTTTCCCGCATGGTTTCTCTCGACTGGATGGCTGAGCTGTCGGCCAGGATCGATCATACGCTGCTTCGACCCGATGCCACGAGGACCGATGTGCTCCGTCTCTGCGAGGAGGCCAAACACTATGGGTTTCTGGTGGTCTTTGTTCCTCCCTGCTACGTTCGCGAAGCGGTTTCAAAGTTGGCCGAAACGTCGATTAGAGTGGGGGCACCGGTCGGGTTTCCCCATGGATGTCAGACAACCGGGACCAAAGTCGCCGAAGCCGAGGAGGCGGTGGGCTGCGGGGCGACGGTGCTGGACATGGTCCTCAACATCAGCCGCTTGAAATCCGGCGACGCTGAAGCCGTGCGGGAGGACATTGCAGACGTGATGGCGGCCACGCCAGGCATCGAGCACAAGGTGATCATCGAGACGTGCTACTTGACGCGGCAGGAAAAGCTCACGGCCTGTCGCGTGGTGCTCGACGCAGGGGCGGACTATGTCAAGACGTCGACCGGCTTCGGCCCGGCCGGGGCTACGGTAGAGGACGTGCGGTTGCTGAAGGGAGCGGTAGCTGGCCGTGCCAAGATCAAGGCTTCAGGAGGGATCAGAACTCTACAGTCAGCCGTGGCCCTGCTGGAAGCCGGGGCGGATCGGATCGGGTCCAGCGCGTCCGTGCAGATTATGCAGGAATGGCTGGCGGTCCGACCGACGGAGGCCGCTCGGGCGCAATCCCGCGTCGCCAATCTTGCCGGCTCCAGAAAACTGACAAGAAGAAACGCAAAGGGCTGACCAGTGGGCCTGATCAATCGTGTCGTTCTCATCGTGCTGGACAGCCTCGGCGTAGGAGCCT
>Ga0194132_10009720_pt1 | contig 13097 bp, 5 predicted proteins | sample TA2KigOf80mmetaG_FD_148612 | JGI IMG/M metagenome (GOLD analysis project Ga0194132, IMG submission 148612) | Freshwater microbial communities from Lake Tanganyika, Tanzania - TA2015054 Kigoma Offshore 80m | ecosystem: Environmental > Aquatic > Freshwater > Lake | place: Tanzania: Lake Tanganyika... | reverse complement strand
ACGGGCCGACGACGAGGTTGCGCGGAAGATCTTCGACCTTCGCAGGAAGGCTGGTCTGACGCAGGCCCAACTGGCGAAATTGACCGGCACTACGGCTTCGGTGATTTGCCGGCTGGAAGATGCCGAATACCAGGGACATTCCTTGGCGATGCTGCGGCGCATCGCAACTGCTTTGAATCAACGTGTTGAGATCCGGTTCGTTCCGGTTCGGCGGTCTGGATAAATCAATCGCGCAACGTAGCATCGACGCTGGGGGGTTCTCGTGTGAAGGAAAAGGTGATGAGGTGGCTGCGGAGATTCCTGCTTGGGGAGAACGGACGGAAGTTCGAGATTGGGGAGGTTCACCGGTTTCGGGAGGAGTTGAAGGGGGTTGGGGATCGGGAGTTGGCGGAGAGGTGGAGGGCGGCGGAAGGGGTTACGGAAGCGGTGGCTGGGGTGATGGTGGCGGCGGAGCGGGTGCTGGGGCAGCGAATGTTCGACGTGCAGTTGCAGGGAGCGTTGGCGCTGGCGCGGGGACGGATCGCGGAGATGCAGACGGGCGAAGGGAAGACGCTGGCGGCGGTTCCGGCGGTGGCCTGGCATGCACGCGGGGGCGAGGGCGTGCACGTGATGACTGTGAATGATTACCTGGCGCGGCGCGATGCGGCGTGGATGGGCGACATCTACCGGATGCTGGGGTTGACGGTGGGACATATTCAACAAGGGATGACGGCGGGAGAGCGGCGTGAGGCGTACGCGTGCGATGTGACGTATGCGACGGCGAACGAAGTTGGGTTCGATTTGCTGCGGGATCAGCTGGCGCTGGAGGTGGCAGAGGCGGTGCACCGCGGATTTCATGCGGCGGTGATCGATGAAGTGGATTCGATTTTGATTGATGAGGCGAGGATTCCGCTGGTGGTGGCGGGAGGAGACGAGGCGGGGGAGAAGCTGGCGGCGGCGGCGAACGTGGTGGTGACGGGGATGCGGGCGGGGTGGCATTATCACGCGGATCAGCATGGGCGAAACGTGATGCTGACCGATGGCGGGGTGGCGGTGGCGGAGAGATTCTTCGGGTGCGGGAATTTGTTTGAGGAGGGAAACCTGAACGTGCATACGGCGGTGCAGGATGCGCTGCATGCGCATGCTTTGTTGCGGCGGGATGTGGATTACATTGTGCGCGGGGGCAAGGTGGAGTCTGTGGATGAGTTCAAGGGACGTGTGGTGGCGGACCGGAGGTGGCCGGCGGGGTTGCACACGGCGGTGGAGATGAAGGAGGGCGTGGCGGCAAAACCGCAGGGGATGATCCTGGGGTCGATTACGCTGCAGAATCTGGTGGGCTTGTATGAGCACGTGTGCGGGATGACGGGGACGGCGGCGACGCAGGCGGCGGAGTTCCATAAGCTGTACGGGATGGAGGTGGAGGTGATCGAGACGAACCGGCCGGTGATCCGCGAGGATCATCCGGATGCGCGGTTCCGGACGGTGCGGGATAAAGAGCGGGCAGTGGTGGAGCAGATACGGCGGTTGCGGGAGACGGGGCAGCCGGTGCTGGTGGGCACGGCGAGCGTGGAGGAATCGGAGAGGCTGAGCGGAATGCTGGACGGGATTCCACACCAGGTGCTGAATGCGCGTAATGATGAAGCGGAGGCGGCGATTATTGCGGGGGCGGGCGAGCGGGGCGCGGTGACGGTGTCTACGAACATGGCGGGGAGAGGGACGGACATACGGTTGGGCGAGGGAGTGGCGGAGCTTGGAGGGTTGTTCGTGATCGGGACGAACCGGCATGAGAGCCGGCGGATTGATAATCAGTTGCGGGGGCGCGCGGGGAGGCAGGGGGATCCGGGGGCGTCGCGGTTCTTTGTATCTTTCGAGGATAGTTTGATGGTGAAGTATGGGGGCCTGGATCCGGACTTCCGTGAGGATCCGGAGGCGGTGCAACGGATCGTGGAGGGGGCGAATCTTCAGGTGCGGGAGTTTCTGAACAAATATGAGGGAGTGATCGAGGGGCAGCGGCGGAGGATACAGGAGCTGCGGCAGAGCTGGCTGGAGGGACGGATGGAAGGTGGGGAGCTCGAGAGGCTGGCGTGGCTGCGGACGATAGATGAATTGTGGTCGGATCATCTGGCGAGAGTGGCGGATTTGAAGGCGGGGGTGCATTGGTTTTCGATGGGCGGGCGGGAGCCGCTGCATGAGTATTTGCAGCGGGTGCATGCGTGGTTTCAGGAGCTGGAGGAGAGTCTGGAGGGGGAGGCGGACCGGAGGTTGGAGGAGGCGGAGGCGGGGGGAATGGATCTCCGGCAGAGGGGGGCGGTGTGGACGTATCTGACGACGGATCAGCCGTTCGGGACGATGACGGAGCGGGTGATGAAAGGGTTGATGAGAAAGAGGAAGAGCGGGCGGGTGTGGGGGTGAGGCGGGGAGTAAAGAGGGAAAACCGGCGCGGATTGCGTTGTCAATAGGCGGATAGAAACGGCTGGAACCGGAGGGAAGCATGAAGGGCCAGAAGGCCGTAGGTGTGGCTATCGGCTTCACCTTGCTGTTGAGTGCATTTGCGCTGGGATACTATGGGCTGCAATATATCCCCGAGCAGCGGGCGTATTTTCTGACGCTGCGGTTCCGGGTGCTGTCGGCGATGGGATCGCAGATCCGGAAGAAGGTGGAAAGCCTGGAGTCGTCGCTGCGGTACCTGAAAAAGGTGAACCAGGACAAGCTGTATTCGGACGCGCTGCTGCCGGATTTGCAGCTGGACAAAGAGGCGAAGCCGGGGGCCTGGCGGATGCGATTCATGGCGTCGGGGGACGGCATGCGGCTGTACCTGAGGCAGGAGGAGCAGATTGGGTATATCCAAATGGAGCGGGCACTGGGTCCGCTGACGCGTGAGGATCTGTTCGACGACATTCTGATCGCGGACGAGGAAGGGAACGTGGTGTTTCAGCGATCGGAGCGGGGGGCGCGGGTCACGCACTTGACGCAGCTGACGCAGTCGAAGGAACTGTACCGGGAGATGCGGGAGGAGGTTGAGCACGGGGGGCTGAAGTATCACGTATTCATGCAGCGGATCCGGATCGGGAGATCGGGATCGCCGGAAGGGGAGGGCAAATCGACGGAAGAGGGCGTAACGCTGCTGTTGTGCGGTCTGACGAAAACGGATGAGTTGAAAGCGCAGGCGAGGCACGTGAAGCCGCAGTTGTTTCTCGCGGTGTTTCTGCCGCTGCTGGCGGCGGGGCTAGCCGGACCGCTGCTGAAGCTGGTGTTGCTGCAGGAGACGGGGCGGATGCGGCTAGGCGATGTGCTGCGGCTGGCAGGATCTACGGTGCTGGCATGCGGATTGGGAACGCTGCTGCTGGTGGGGTATGCGGCGGCGACTGGCGAACGGGCGCGGATGGAGAAGGCGCTGGAGAAGGAGGCGGGGCTGATCGAGGGAGATCTGTCAAGGAAGTTGGGGGCGATGACGCGTTTCGTGAGGGCGGTGGACCGGAAAGCGGCCGAATGGGATCAGACGGGCTGCCTGACGGGGTACGGGGATCACTGCGTGCATCGGACGCAAGCGGGAGAGGTGAGCTACGTGCCGGCGGCGGTGATCAACCTTTGGAATCCGGAAAAGGTAAAGCACCTGCCGGAGGAGACAGAGCCACTCGATTTTCTGTTCTGGACCAGCCGTGCCGGAGCGCAACTGGAGAAGTGGACGACGAAGGTCCTTCCGACCAGCAGCGTTTCGCTGAAGGGGTCACCGTACTTCGTGAGCCTTGGGGAGAAACGGTTGATGCGTGTAAGAGGGAAGGAGAGCGAGCCCTTCACGCTGCAAGGTTTGATCTCGACGACGACGGCGCAGCCGATTTGGGTGCTGATGATGGAATCGGAGCGGCGCGGCCTGGTGGAGCAGAAGGAGATCTACTCGGTGTCGGCGGTATGGGACATGAAGGAGCTGACGAGGAGGCTGCTGCCGCCGGACACGGGCTTCGCGCTGCTGGATGCCGATGGGAGCGTGCTGCTGCATTCGCAGGAGACGCTGAGCATGCAGGAGAACCTGCTGGAGGAGACCGGCGAGGCGAAGGTGTTGCGTGAGGCAAAGAAACAGCGGGTGCCACAGTCGATCCGGACGCACTACCGCGGGCGGGAGTATCTGCTGCACAGCCGGCCGGTAACGGCGGTGGAAGGGGCGCAGTGGACGGTGGTAACGTTCCGAAACCTGGAGAGAAGGGTGGCGAGCAACTGGCTGGCGACGGCATCGGCGGGCGTGATGCTGGTGCTGTACCTGTGCCTGGCAGGAACGCTGGCGGTAGTGACGATGCTTGTGCTGATCCGTCCGTGGCGATACCGGCCAAGGAGGAGAATTCTGGAAGCGACGCGGATGTTCTGGCCATGCCGGCGGAGGGCGGAGCAATACTGGCGGATCACGCTGATGGGCGTGGCGATGGCGGCGGTGTGGGTGGCGGCGATGGCGGGCGGCGACAACGGAGTGGTGCTGTGTGTGAGCTTGCTGCTGCCGGCGTCGGGTGTGGTGGCAGCGGGCTGGATGGTTCACCAGATTCCGCGGAAGAAGGGCGCGGTAGTGGGGCGGAGAGAAGCGGGGTTGTGGTACAGCGCGAGCCTGTTGACGATGTGTTTGCTAGGGGGAGTGGTTCCGGCGGCGGGTCTGATGCGGGTGAACTACGAGCATGAGACGTGGCGCGGCGCCAAGCGCTGGATGCAGGAGTTGGGACGAGGGCTGGAAAGCAACTGGGTGCGGGAAGCGGCGGAAGTGAAAGGCTCGCCGGCCTACAACGAAGAGGCGAAGAAGTACATCGAGGAGAAATGGCTGGCGCCGGGCCGTTGTGGGAAGGTGATGCAGAGTTCGGCCGATTACAATGTGTTTCTAGCGGAGACGCGGGTGCGGTGCGTGGAAGGGGCAGAGGTGGAGCAGTCCGAGGAAGGGGTGAGCTGGCAGGCAGTGATGGATAGCTTTGTGGGGGAAAAGCTGGCGGCGATGGCCGGGCTGGGTCCAGGCGAGACGACACGGGCCGGGGGGCAACGCTGGGCGCGCTGCTGCGGGCGGATGGGATTGAGCTATCAGATGGCGGCGTGGGAGCCGTCCGGCAGCGGCGGAGTTCCCGTGCGGCTGGATATCGAGGCGCGGGCCGAGGCGCTGGGGCTGCCGGGTGCAATCTGGTTCTGGGCGGCGGTAGTGTGCGGACTGGGAGCGCTCGGGCTTTGGATCCACAAGACGACGCAGATCATCTTCCTGATGAAACTGGAGAGCGCACCACTGCCGGAGGCGGGGAGAGTGATTCAGGAGGCGGCCGCAGGCGGCGCGGTGCTGGTGATCGGGTTGCCGCTAAGCGGGAAGGATTCCATCGTGGAGGAGGCGTGGCGGCGGCGGATGGGCATCATGGACACGGAAGCGGCGCCGCCGCGGCTGACGCTGGCCGAGGAACGTGTTCATGAGGGATGGGTGGGGGAAAAGATGGCGTGGGTGAACGAGGAATTGTCCGGGAGGACGAGAGCGGCGGCGGCGGGAGGTGGAGTAGTAAGCATGGGGAGAAGGGGCCGTGAGGCGTGGCTGCACATCTCGAACCTGGAGTGCATGCTGGGCGGCGCGGGAGAGAGAAAGGCGATGCTGGAGCTGCTAGAGCAACTGACGGCGAAGCGGCGGCGTGGAGAGGAGATCGGGTTGTTGGTGACCTCGTCACTGGATCCCGGGGTTCATTTCCGGATGGTGCTGGAGGAGGAGATGAAGGCGGTGTACCGGGATTCGATGCCGGAGGGAGAGTTGCAGAGATGGAGCCGGGTGTTGCACGGGTTCCGGAAAGCGCGGGTGGTGGAGCCGGAACTGAGAAAGGAGGAGGAGGCGCCGGAGTGGCGGCAGCAGCTATGGGAGGAGTGCAGGCTGCACCGGCCGATGCACGCCATTTACCGGCGGCTGTCGGCGGAGATGTCGGAGTGGCACCCGCCTCCGGGCATCGATGTGGTGATGGCGCGGACGGCGGAAGAGGCGCAGCTGTTCTACCAGCTGATCTGGGCGTCATTGACGAGGCCATACAAGCTTGTGCTGATTCAGCTGGCGCAGAGCGGATACGTGAATCCGCAGGGGCAGGAGGCGCTGGAAGATTTGAGGAGGAAGGGGCTGGTGATGATGGACCCGCAGCCACGGATCATGAACGAAACGTTCACGGCGTTTCTGGAGAGAGCGGAGAGCGAGAAGGCAGTGCGGGCGTGGGAGCAGGAGGGAGGCAAGAGCGTGTGGCCGGTGCTGCGTAATATGTTGGCGGTGGTGGCGGTGCTGGGACTGTTCGTGGTGGCGGCGACGCAGCGGCAGGCGTTTCAGAATCTGGGCGGGCTGATCACGGCCGTGGTTGGGGTGGTGGGAGGCGGGTTTAAGTTGGTGGAGATGATCCGGAACAAAAAGGGACCGGTTCAGGAAGGGTGAGTAAGGAGTTTCCCAAAAAAGCAGAAGAATAGGGGCGAAATTGGAGGCGAGCCAAGACACACGGGCCGGGTATTTCGAAGTAGAATGCGATGTACCAGGAACGGAGGACGGCGATGAATCGAGAGAAAGCGATGCCGGTGGCGATCGGGGCGACGCTGCTGGTGCTGGCGTTTTCCTTTGGCTACTACTGGCTGCAATATATACCGAGCCAGCAGGAGTATTTTCTGACGCTGCGGTTCCGGGTGCTGGCATCGATGGGGAGCCAGGTTCGGGTAAAGCTGGAGAACCTGGAATCGTCGTTGGCGTTCTTGGCGCGCGTGAAGAACGCGGAAGGGTATGCGAAAGCGCTGGTACCGGACCTGCGGTTGGGAGCGCATGATCAGGCCGGCCACGCGAAGATGCACTTCGTATCCGCGGGCGACGGGATGCGGATGTATCTGCACCAGGAAGAGCACACGGCGTACGCGGAATTGAAGGAAGTGCTGCTGCCGCTGACGCGTGACGATTTGTTTCACGATATCTTGCTGGCGGACGGGGAAGGGCGGGTGCTGTATCAGCGGGAAGGGCGCGGGGCTCGGGTGACGGAACTGCAGCAGCTGATCGAATCGAAGGAGTTGTACAAGGAGCTGCGCGAGCAGGTGATGCATGGAGGGCTGCAGCATCACCTGTTCATGCAGAAGATCCAGATCGGGCTGCCGGCCAGAGCGCCGCGAAGGCCGGGGACGACGACGGAAGGGACCACACTGCTGCTGTGCGGACTGACCCGATCGGCGGAGTTGAGCGAACAGGTTCGGCATGTGGCTCCGCAGCTGTTCCTATTTGTGTTTCTGCCGCTTATGGCTGCGCTGCTGGCCGGGCCGCTGATGAAGCTGGTGATGCTGCCGCCGACGGGGCGCGTGAGGTTTCTGGATGTGGCGCGGCTGACAGGTTTCACCGTGCTGGCGAGCGGATTGGGGACGCTTCTGCTGCTGGGTTATGCGGGGGCATCGGCGGAGCGGCGGCGGATGGAGCCGGAGCTGGAGCGAGAGGCGGCGGGACTGGAGCAGGAGCTGGCGAATCAGTTGGGGTCGCTGGCGAAGTTCGTGCGGGGGGTGGACCGGAAGGCGGCGGAATGGGATGCGAGCGGATGCCTAGAGAAGGCCGGCGAGGGATGCATCCGGCGGGTGAAGAAGAAGGAAGTGGAATATGTTCCGGCGGCAGCGGTGAACCTGTGGAATCCGGAACAGCGGAGACATTTGGGAGAGGAGTGGGAGAACATCGATTTCCTGTTCTGGGCGAGCCGGGAGGGAAGGCAGCTGGAGAAGTGGACAACCAAGCGGATGCCGACGAGCGCGGTGGGGGTGAGCGGGCGGCCGTATTTCGATGGATTGGCACAGCGGCGGCTGGTGCGGGTGCACGGCGGAGAGGGGTTCACACTACAGGGCCTGTTGTCGGCGACGACGGCGCAGCCGATTTGGGTGCTGGCGATGGAGTCCGTGCGCAAGGGAAAGGTGGGCGGGACGGAAATATACGCGGTAACGGCAGTGGCGGACTTGAAGGAGATGACGAGACGGATCCTGCCGCCGGGAGCGGGGTTCGCGCTGCTCAATTCCGACGGGAGTGTGTTACTGCATTCCGAGCGGATGCTGAGCATGCAGGAAAACCTGCTGGATGAGACGCCGCAGGCCGACAGCTTACGGGCGGCGGTGCGCGGACGGGTGAAGAACACGATGAGGGCGTATTACCGGGGGCGGCAGTATCTGATGCACAGCCGTCCGGTGACGCTGGTTCAAGGGCCGGAGTGGACGCTGGTTACATTCCGGAACCTGGAGCTAAGAGAGGCAAGCAACTGGCTGGCAACGGGGACGGCGGGTTTGATGCTGCTGGTGTACCTGGCGGGGCTGGTGTTGGCGCTGGGAATGCTGCTGGCGATGGTGACGAGACCTTGGCGGTACAGGCCGCGGCGGCGGATGTTGGAGGCGACCCGGATATTCTGGCCGTGCAGAAGGCGGTTGGGGCAATATAAGCGAGTGGCGGCGGCAGCAGGAGGACTGGTGGGGTTATGGGTAGTGCTGCTTGGGCTGTCGCAGGCGGGAGCAGTGGGCAACAACTGGATACTGGCGGGGTGCGCGCTGATTCCGCTGGCGGCAGTGGGAGCGGCGGTGGGGATAACGCACATGATGCCGCTGGGATCGAGCGCGGCGGCGACGAGGCGGGAGACGGGGTGGTGGTACGCAGGAAACCTGTACCTGCTTTGCCTGCTGGCGGGAGTGATTCCTGCGAACGGATTTCTGCGGGTGTGCTACGACCATCAAAACTGGCGGACAACAAAGGAATGGGTGCAGGCATTGGGGCAGGGGCTGGAACGGAGTTGGGCACAGGAGGCGAGCGAGCTACGCGGATCACCGGCGTACAGCGAAGAGGGAAAAGATTATGTGGAGGAGAGGTGGCTGAGCCGGAGACGGTGCGGGAGTCTGGACGCGATGACGGCCGATTATGGGCGATACCTGAATCGCTTGTCGGTGGAGTGCGCCGAGTACAGGAAGCGAGAGGAGGCGGGCGGGGGATTCGGATGGCAGTGGGTGATGGATGCGATGGTAGGTGACAGACTGGCGCAGATGGCGGGGCTGGGGCCCGCGGAGAGCTTGAGAGGTGGAGACCAGTGGTGGATGCGCTGCGAGGGCAACGAGTGCAAGAAGTTGGACATGGAGTATCAAGTTGGGGTGTGGGAGCCGTCGATGACGGGCGGGCAAAGGAAGCAGCTTGTGATCCGTGCGGGTATGGAGCCGTTGGGGATGCCTTCGGGGCTGGGATTCTGGACGGTTGCGGCAATCGGGTTGGGGCTGTTGCTGTGGTGGATCCACAAGACGACGGGGATGCTGTACCTGATGAGCACGGAAAGCACGGTGCTGCCGGATCTGAAGCAGGCGATTCTGGATGCGAAGCTGGGAGAGCCGCTGCTGGCGGTGGGGCTGCCGCTGAGCGGGAAGGACTACGCGGTGGCGGAGGCGTGGCGGGAGAGGCTGAAGATCGAGGATGAGAAGGAGGCGCCACCGCGGATCACGCTGCTGGAGGAAAAGGCGAAGGAGGGATGGGCGGAGGAGAAGGTGGCGTGGGTCAGGCAGCAACTGTTCGTGGAGGGGGAGGCGGCGGCTGCAACGGTTGGCGGGGGGACGAAGAAAGGGGCGTCGAAGGGGGAGCCGTGGCTGCACATTTCGAATCTGGAGTGCATGCTGGGGAACGTGGAGGACCGGAAAGCTATTTTGGAGCTGCTGGAGAGACTGGCGGCGAAGCCGGAGGACGGGCGGGAGTTCGGGATGGTGATCACGACATCGCTGGATCCGAGCGTGCATTTCGGCAGCGTGCTGACCGAGGAGATGCAGGCGGTGTACAAGGATCCGCTGCCGGAAGGAGAGTTGCAGAGATGGGGCCGGGTTCTGCACCGGTTCCGGAGGGTGCAGGTGGTGGAGCCGGCGCTGGCGAAGAATGGCGGAGGGGTGCAGTGGCGGGAGAGGTTGTGGGAGGAGTGCCGGCTGCATCGACCGCTGCACAAGGTGCATGAGCGGCTGTTGCCGGAGATGGCGGCCATGAAACCGGCGCCGAGCACGGAGATGGTGACGACGCGGACGGCGGAGGAAGCGCAGGCATTTTACCGGCTGGTGTGGTCGTCACTGACGCGGAGCGAGAAGCTGCTGCTGATCCAACTGGCGCAGAGCGGGTACGTGAATCCGCGATGCACGCAGACGCTGGAGAACCTGGAGCGCAAGGGGCTGGTGCTGGTGGATCCGCAGCCGCGGATATTGAACGAGACGTTCGAGGCGTTTTTGGAAGGGGTGGAGAGCGTGGAGACGGTTCGGGCATGGGAGCAGGAGGGAGGCAAGAGCATCTGGCCGATGTTAAGGAACCTGCTGTGGGCGGTGGTGGTGTTCGGTCTGCTGGTGATGGCGGCGACGCAGCGTCAGGCGTTCCAGAGCCTGGCGGGATTAGTGACGGGGCTGGCAGCAGTGCTTGGAGGAGGGTTCAAGATCGTGGAGATGATCCGGAAGAGAGTGGGTGCGGCGCCGGAGGGGGTGTAAAGGAACGCTCCCTCCGGCCGCGGCTCAGATGTAGGCGATCACGTCGATTTCGACGAGTGAGTTGCCGGGGATGCCTGCGGCGGCGGCGATGGTGGTGCGGACGGGGGGTTCTGCGCCGAAGCGGCCGCGGAAGGTTTCGTTCATCTCCTGGTAGTCTTTCAAGTCGTGGAGGTAGACGTTGCACTTGAGGACTTTATCCATGGAGGAGCCGGCATTGACGAGCTCCTTTTCGATTTCGTCAAGCACGTGCTTGGTGTGGGCCTTGATGTCGCCGGGGAAGTGGGCTCCCTTGCCGGCGATGAACAGAAGGTTGCCGTAGCTGACAGCGCCGGAGAATAGCGGCGTGTTGCGTGGTTTGGCGCCCTTGTAGTGGACCTTCTTGGCAGGGGCGTCTGTTTGGGCGGAGGCGGCCTGGGTGGCGGTGGCGCCGGCGAGGGCGGCTTTAAGTAGGTTGCGGCGTGATTTCGGGTTGTTGGTTTTCAATGGAAGTCTCCTTAAGAATGCGCATGGGTTGACGTTGCCAATAAGTGAGCGAGCGCCAGCACCATTCGATGGGGCCGAAGCGGTAGTGGCGCAGCCAGATGGGAGTCGCGATGAGGTTGAAGAGCCAAATGGCGGGGACGATGAAGTAGAGCTGATGGCGTTCGAGCTTGCCGATGAGGCCGAAGCCATAGCCATAGAAGATGAGCGAGCAGATGACGGAGTGGGAGATGTAGTTGGAGAAGGCGGCCTGACCGACCGAGGCAAGGCGCGCGGTGAGGAAACGCAGGAGGCCGGCCTTGCAGACAAGCATGATGATGGCGAGGTAGGCGAGGCTGACCGAGACGCGTCCGATTTGGTAGGTGGAGAAGACGAAGGGGATGGAGAGAGGTTCGAAGTTGACCTGGACGGATTGCCAGGCGGCGAAGCTGTTGATGGGGAGTCCGACGGCGAGGCCGATGGCGGCCATCTTGGCATAGAAAGCAGTGGATTTGGAGGCGGAGAGCAGGTCGAGCTTCATAAAGGCCATGCCGATGAACATCATGGCGAACATGTCCCAGAGGCCGGGTGTGTAGAAGGGCTTGGAGTGCCAGCGGGTGGTGATTTCGGCGCGCTGCTTGAAGGCGGAGGCATAGGTGCCGCGGTAGGCGTCGTATTCCTTCTTGACCTCTTCCGGCGGTGGATTCATGTATTTGAGGGTGTCCTTCCAGTCTTTTTCGGCCTTCTCCTGTTCGGCGGTGAGTTTCTTGCCGGCCTTGCGGGCGGTTTCGGCTTCCGCGGCCTTGGCTTTGGTTTCGCGAAGCATGAAGCCCTGGCCGATGGAGGCACCGGTGAGCAGGATGCACATGACGCCGGCAATGATGAGGAGGGCTTTCGGGGAGAGTTTGCGGAAGGGGAACAGGACGAGTCCGCAAAGGGCGTAGGGATAGAGGATGTCGCCGTACCAGATGAGGTAGGCATGAGCGAGTCCGAACAGCAGGAGCCAGAGCATGCGGCGGTAGTAGATGTCGGCGACGGCGATGCCTGCGCCGCGCTTTTCGCCGCGGGTGGTGAGCAGGATGATGCCTGCTCCGAAGCAGAGCGAGAACAGCGCGCGCATCTTGCCGTCCCAGAAGATGTACTGGACAAGGAAGGCAGCGAGGTTGAGGCCTGTGGCTCCGCCGTCGACGTTGGGGTTGAAGTAGGCGCCGAAGTGGAGACCGAAGGTGAGGATGTTCATGAGCAGGATGCCAAGGAGGGCAACGCCGCGGAGGACGTCGAGCGAGTCGATGCGTTCGGCGGCGGTGACGGGCTTGAGCAGAGCGCCGACTTCGGCGGGCGGTTGTGCTTCTAGGACGGATCCGTCCACTGCTGATGAGGTTTCCATGATTCGAGTGCTCCTTTCCATTGTTGATGACGGGCGCGCAGGGCTTGCAGGCGCTGGAGGTGAGCGGGCGAGGAAGCAAGGTTGTTCTCTTCGAGGGGGTCTATTTGGAGATCGAATAGTTCCTCGAAGACCGGGTTGGTGTCGAGGTAGCGAGTGTACTTGGCCTGCTCGGTTCGGATGCCTTCGGTTTGAGGGATCCAGCCGTTGGTGTAGTGGTGCTCGTAGAACCAGTCCTTGCGCCAGGACGGGTTCTGGGATTTGAGAAGGGGGTAGAGGCTGCGGCCCTGCATGTTGGGAGGCTGGATGGAGGCAGCTTCGAGGATGGTAGGGGCGAGGTCGATGTTGAGAGCCATTTCGCGGCGGCGAAGACCTTGCGAGGCGGCGCCGAGGCGCGGGTCGTGAATGAGGAGCGGGACGCGGATGGACTCCTCATGCATGAGCCACTTGCCGGCGAGGCCGTGCTCGCCGAGGTAGAAGCCGTTGTCGCCGGTGAAGAGGATGACGGTGTTGGAGTCTGCGCCGGTGCGGGCCAGTTCGGAGCGGATGCGGCCGATTTGGGTGTCGACTTCGGAGATGAGGCGGTAGTAGTTTTTGACGGACTCTTGGTGGAGCTCGGGAGTGGCGAAGCGGACGGCCCAGCGGCGGCGGTTTTCCGAGCGGTGCACTTCCAAGGGGAGCTGGGAGATGTAGCGGGGGTGGGCGGTTTTGGGTGTGGGGATGGTTGCTTTGTCGTAGAGGCCGGCGGTGGCGGGAGAGGGGAGGAACTGGCGCGGGTCTTCGTCTTGCACGTGCGGGGCCTTGAAACTAATGG